>Ga0182015_10000692_pt1 | contig 47489 bp, 44 predicted proteins | sample 712P3MmetaG_FD_120478 | JGI IMG/M metagenome (GOLD analysis project Ga0182015, IMG submission 120478) | Permafrost microbial communities from Stordalen Mire, Sweden - 712P3M metaG | ecosystem: Environmental > Terrestrial > Soil > Wetlands > Permafrost | place: Sweden: Stordalen | collected...
ATTGAGATGACCTGGCGGTCCATGTAGTTGATGGAGGTGGCGACGAAGAGCATGGCGCAGATGGTCCAGCGGACGCGCCCGATGCGGCCTGGGGCTTCGGGATTCTGCTGGGCGGGTTGCTGCTGGTCCCCAAGTTCGGTGCCGGTTCCAAGCGCCATGCGCTGCTCCTGAGATTCAAAATGCTAGAGTCGGTACGCCTTCTTCACAAGACTATAGGTGAGATCGTATGCCACTTCGAAGGCTTCGTCCTGGTCGAGGCGGTGTTCGGTGACGAGGCGGGCCAGGAAGGCGCAATCTATGCGGCGGGCTACATCGTGGCGAGCGGGAATCGAGAGAAAGGCACGGGTATCGTCGTTGAATCCGACTGTATTGTAGAAGCCGGCGGTCTCAGTGGCCTGCTCGCGGAAGCGCATCATGCCCTCGGGGCTGTCCTGGAACCACCACGGTGGACCGAGGCGCAGGCAGGGATAGTGGCCGGCCAGGGGAGCTAGCTCGCGGCTGTAGGTGGACTCGTCGAGCGTGAAAAGGATGAGCGTGAAGTTCGGCTCGTTGCCATAGCGGCTCAGGAGCGGACGCAGCGCATCGACGTAGTTGGTGGGGCTGGGAATGTCGCAGCCCATGTCGCGACCGTAGCGCTCGTAGATGACGCGATTGTGATTACGTACGCTGCCGGGGTGGAGCTGCATGACCAAGCCGTCTTCCACACTCATGGCGGCCATCTCAGTGAGCATCTGCGCGCGGAAGAGCTCCTGCTCGTCGAGGCCGACGTTACCGGCGAGGACTTTGGAAAAGAGTGAGGCGGCTTCGGCTGTGATGAGGTCGGCAGTGCGGGCCGTGGGATGGCCGTGGTCGGTAGAGGTGCAGCCGAGGGTGCGGAAACGCGCGCGGGCCTTGCGCAGGGCGGATAGATAGCCGGCCCAGGACGAAGTGTCTTCCCCGGTTTGTAGCCCAAGCTCGGCGATGTTGGCGGCAAAGCCTTGGAAGTCGGGATCGACAACCGGATCGGGGCGGAAGGCGGGAAGGATGCGAGCCTTCCAGCCGGATTCGCGAATTGCCTGATGGTCGGCGAGCGAGTCCAAGGGGCTGTCGGTGGTGCTGAGGACTTCAATCCTGAAGCGCTCGTAGAGAGTTCGCGGGAGAAACTCCGGCGCGGTCAGTTTTTCGCTGATGGTGTCGTAGTAAAGGTCGGCGGTCTTCGCAGAGAGCCGCTGTTCGAGGCCGAATAGCTCCTGAAAGGCATAGTCGAGCCACATGCGGGTGGGAGTGCCGCGAAAGAGGGTGTAATGCTTCGCGAAGGTATTCCAGACTTTGCGCGGATTTTGCACTTCAGGCCGCCCGATTTCGAGATCCTCATACGAGACGCCCTGACTGTAGAGCATGCGGTAGACGTAATGGTCGGGCTGGACGAAGAGCGTGGCCGGATCGGAGAAGGGCTCATTCTTGACGAACCAGGAAGCCTGGGTGTGGCCATGGGGGCTGATGATGGGCAGGGATTTGATGTGCGCATAAAGGGCACGGGCAACTGCACGGGTTGCCGGATCAGAGGGAAACAATCGATCTTCGTGAATCAACATGGCCGGAGCGCCAACCTTTCATTAGAGACAAAGCGCAAACCGCATCAAAAGAGGTCAGACCACAAGTATACAATCGCTCAAATTCCGAGGTGCCGAATCAAGCAAACTCGATTCTCACGGATTGAATCGTGGCAGGAATCCAGGGCACGGGTGCTTTGGACCTCGCCTCTGGTTTGCTTCACAGATTCAGGCTCGATACCCCATTCCGCCCAGCATGCCGCGCATGTAGGACATGCTCTCGATGACACCCGGCATTGGATCGTCGCCGTGAATCTCATATTCCAGATCGATGAACCCCGCATAGTGAGTGGCGATGAGGGCCTTGAAGATTTCGTGAAAGGGCATGATGCCACGGCCGACGGCGACCTGGCTCTCTTTGCTTGAAAAGCTGGCCAGATCTTTGACGTGCATGTTGAAGAGGCGCGGACCCACTTTGTGAATTGCCTCCACGACATCGGTTCCCGCGCGGACGCAATGGCCGATATCGATGCAGCAGCCCATGCGCGGATCCATGCCCTTGACGGCCGCGAGGACGTTTAGCGGTGAAGGCCAGACTTTGTCTTCAGGGCCGTGATTGTGGATGGCGATACGGATGTCGTACTCTTTGACGAATTTTTCGACGCGCGGAAGTACCTCGGGTTTCGGGTCACCAGCGACGATGACTTTGAGGCCGGCACGCTTGCAGTACTCAAATTTTGCGCGGATGTCGTCGTCCTCATCCTTGGGGAAGTAGATTGTTCCGGCAGCGTGAAGCTGGATGCCGGCAGCGGCGTAGTCCGCGAGGGCCTTGGCTTCTTCGGCCTGATCCATGGGTAGATGATCTTTGGCGTCTTTGCAATTGATGGCGGTGACTTCAAGCTGCTTGAGGAAGCCGAGCATCTGCGTGCGGGTAAAGTTGCGAAAAGTGTAGGTGGCGATTCCGAGCTGCAAGGGCGACGGCTTCAGCGCGGCCGGTTTCGGTACAGCGAAGGCCGGAAGGGCGGTTGGGGCTGCGCATGCCGCGGCGATGAGCGCGCCGGACTGGACAAATCTGCGACGTGACATTTGCTGCTTCATAAACGGACTTCTCCTGAGGTGGTTGCCTCAATCCTTTGTGTCCGAATCCCACTCTAGCCGCAAAAAACAAAGAGACGGCTAGAATGGGGCACCCAGGCTGTGAACTAAACTTTGGGCGCCCATCCGGGCTCGTATTCGCGTCCCCACATTTTCATGGCTTCAGGGTCATTCTGGATTTTGCCGTCTTTCGGGTCAAGATGGAGTGCGCGCTGCGCGAAATACGCGACATTGGAGAGCTGAAGCATGGTAACGGCGACGTTTCCGACTGCGACGGGCGAGTTGAGCTTTTCGCCCTTTTGCGCGGCGGCGATAAAGTTGGCAAAGTGTAGAACGGTCATCCCGTCGTCGCCGGTGAGATCGCTGGACGAGGCGGCCTTGCCGGCGGAGACCTGGCTGGTCATCTTGCCGTTCAGGTCGTAGATCTCGTAGCCGCCCCCATCGACAAAGACCGACCCGGTGGTGCCCATGACCGTGGTGCCACGATCACGGCCGTAATACTTCATACCCTCGCAGCACTTGCCTTCCCAGGAGATGAGCGCGTCGTCGTATTCGAAGCTGGTGACAAGGGTGTCATAGAACTGCCAGTCGTCTTTGAAGTGGTAGCGCCCGCCGGAAGAGGAGATGCTGTTGGGCAGGTCGACGCCGAGGGCCCAGCGAGCCACGTCGATCTCGTGGGTGCCGTTGTTGAGCGTCTCGCCCGTGCCCCATCTACGAAACCAGTGCCAGTTGTAAGGCTGGTAGTTGTCGTGAAAGGCAGTGCGCGGCGCTGGTCCCTGCCAGAGGTCCCAGTCGAGATGGTCGGGCACGGGCGCCTCTTTGCCGAAGCCAATTGATTTGCGGACGTTGGAGTACCAGCCCTTGGCGTAGTAGGCGCGGCCGATGAGGCCGTTGTGAATCTTGTCGATGACTTCAATGATGTGCGGAGCCGAGCGTCGCTGGTTGCCCATCTGGGCGAGCTTGCCGGTTTTCTTCTGCACTTCGACCAGCATGATACCTTCGGCGGGATTTTGGCTGCAGGGCTTTTCGACATAGACGTGCTTGCCGGCCTGCATGGCGGCGATGGCCATGGGTGTGTGCCAGTGGTCGGGCGTGGCGACAGTAATGGCGTCGACATCTTTGAGCTGAAGGACTTCGCGGAAGTCTTTGTGGCCGGTGACTGGGTAGCCGAGCTTCTGCTCCGCGCGGTCGGCAAAGCGCTTGAGAATGATTGAGTCCACATCGCAAACGTGCGTGACGCGGGAGGTTGCCTTGTTGGCGCTCAGCGATTCAAGGTGGGCATAGGCGCGGCTGTTGAGCCCCATGACCGCGATGTTGAGGCGATCGTTGGAGCCGAGGATCTGGCCGTAGGACTTTGCGGAAGAGGCAATCGCCAGGCCGGCCGTGCCAACCGATAGAGTTTCGAGGAATTCACGTCGTGTAACCAATTCTGTTCTCCATTGTGCCCGCGAAGGGCGTTTGATCGAACTTGCGGATGTGGCTTGCAAGGCGCGTGGCCGGCAAGCGTTAAAGGGTTCCGGAGTTTTTGAGAGCCTGCTTCATGCCGGCCCAACTGATGCGTGTCGATTCCTCTGGGGTTGCAGCTCCGTGCCAGTGCGTTTCCAGGCTTACAGCGTCGCGGAAGCCTGCGGCTTGCAGCGCGCGAAACTGAGCGGTCCAATCGATGAAGCCCTTGTCGACGGGAGACCATTGGATTCTACCGGCGTCGTCCTTGACGGCATTCTTGCAATGGCAGTGATGGATGCGGTCCTTGGGCAGCATCTCCCAGGCAGTGGGAAAGGCGTCGAGCTCGCCGCGCATGACGGCATTGGCCGGGTCCCAGTTGAGCGCGAGGTTTGGCGTTTTGACGGCGTTGAGGGTGCGTGCGGCTTCGCGGCCGGTGGCGGTGTTGCACTCGAACTCATTCTCGAGCACGAGGAGAATGCCCTGTTTGGCTGCGGTGTCAGCAGCCTCGCGCAACTTGTCGTCGATTGCTGCGCGGTAGGGCGCCTGGTCTTCAAGCCTCCAAAAGTCGAATCCGCGGACCTTCTGGGTCTTGAATCGCTTGGCGAGGTCGATGGATTTCTGGAGGATATCGTCCTGCTGCTTGAAGGTGGTCTCGGCAGCGAGATGCAGGTCATCTTTGCCGCCGTATTGCGACTTTGGCGCGTCCGGCCAGTGGGTTTTGAAGAGCGGGCTGGCGATGTCGGTGACCTGAAGCTTGTAATTGGCGAGGATCTTTTCGGCGTTTGCAAGGTCGGCGTCGGCGAGGGTCGTAGCGTTTTTGCCCCACATGGAGCGGATTTCGATCCAGCTCATGCCAAAGTCGACTGCAGCAACGTGGCAGTCGTGCTCAAAGTCCTGTGCGATTTCGTCGTTGATGACTGAAATCCGGAACGGGGAAGTGGATTGCGCGAAGTTGCGGAGCGGGTGAAGGGCGGTAGCTGCAGCGGCTACGCCCGCACCGAAAAGAAAGCTTCGTCTGGAAGGGTGCGACATGGTGCTCCTTTTCGCTTTACCTGTTCGTAAGCGGTCGATGGAGCTGACTGGGGAATTGTAACCGGCTTGTCGTCCGAGAAGCGAGGCGGCCAGCCATCCAAGTAGGTTCAAAAATCGAAATGAAAGAGAGGATATTGTTCGAATATCGAACTAACGCTAATCCGGTCCTCGGAGAATTGTCAAGGGCAAAAATTCGGAGTTCGTAATAAACATGATTTTCCGGTTGATCAGGGGTGGTTCGCCCACCGAGAGCCAAGCCCTATGGGATGAGGGGTCAGGGCTTAGAACAACTCGATGGCCGGACGGCTGTGATCGGCTGCGGAATTGATATTAACGACCGATTGGTGGGTCGCCGCCTGACTCGCCATGCGATAGCGTCCAAGATGGTCGGCAAGGATGGTCTTGAAGGTTCGCTTCAGCTTGCCGTCCCAATCGGGATCGTCCGGCTTCTCCGACAGGAAAAGCAGGTGGTCGCGCATCTCAGTGAGTGCTTCCTGCACGTGCTCCATCCTTTGCCGCATTACGTCCTGGAACTGAATATGTCCGAGCGCCTGGGTCATGCGGTTTACGGAATCTTCGTAGCTCGCGTCCACTTCGGAGATTACGTTGAGTAGTAACCCACTGTTCTTTGTGAACTCTTCTTGCATTTTGTTTAGTTCGACTATCAAGTGACTCATCGAGGTGCTTTGTTCGTGGGTTTCGAGCGAGGTTCGTGCCCCTTTCAGGTCGCTATCGACCTTGGAACAGGTGGCGTTGATTTTGGCAGCGATATCCGAGGCGGCTTTGGTGGAGAGGACGGCGAGTTTTCTTACCTCGAACGCCACCACCGAAAAGCCTTTGCCTGCGTTTCCGGCGCGCGCGGCCTCGATCTCAGCGTTCAGGGCAAGCAGATTTGTCTGCTGCGCGATCGAAGTGATCACTTTGATGAGCGGTGTAAGGGCGCACACATCGCCGGCCAGGTTTTCAATGCGCTGAAAATTCTCACGAAGCTCACTGGACTGTTCGTGCAACTGCGTTTCGAGGCCAGCGATGATCTCTTTGTTGTTCTCAACCTGCCGATGTGTGCTCTCGTTCAGTTTCTGGCCGCTTTGGATGGATTCGGCAATGTGTTTGCGCTGTTCGAAGGCATGCTGGTTCAGGAGCCCCATCTGCTCGATGACCAGGACAACTTCGCGCTCCGATTCAGCGAGCGAATCGCCGATGTGTCCGTGCATCATTTCGAGGTAGGGGCTGGCCTGCTGCATTTCGGCCTTTATGCACTGGTGCATGGCAAGATCGAGCGAAATCTGTTCGAACGTCATGCGGCCGAAGGACCACATATCCGCAACTGCCCGGCGGGCCTCACTGTAGCTTTTCAACTTGAACAGGATGCCCGGAATCAGCATGAGGAGAATGAGCAGAGCCGATGCTTTGAGGCGGTACTGAAGCGAATCGGGCCCGATCCAAAAACAGATTCCGCCCCATAGGATGGTGAGCAGCGGGATCATGGTCATCGTCTCACTGAGCAGCCGGTTGCGAATGCGGGCGAGGCGGTGAATGCGGTCCGACTCGATTTCCTCGGGCCGGCGAGTATCGAAACTCATCCCCGGTTGCGCGCTGGTCGGAAACGGCGATTCTGTCTGGGGTCTCATTGACTCAAGCTCCGGGAAGAACTTTTCTAATCACCTTTACCAGGTCTTCGCCGGAGACAGGCTTGACCAGCCATCCGGTGGCTCCCAGGCGCTTGCCCTCTTCGCGTTTTGACGCTTCGCTTTCCGTGGTCAGGGTCAGAATGGGAATGAACCGATGGGAAGGCATTGCGCGGACTTTGCCGATGAGTTCCATGCCACCCATTATGGGCATGTTGATGTCGGTGAGAATCAGGTTGGGCTTGAATCCGGAGTTCAGCTTGCTGAGCGCGTCCTGCCCGTTGTTGGCGGTTTGCACGTCGAAGCCGTTCATCGACAGAGTGGTTTTGAGGCTCAGCAGCATGGTGACCGAGTCGTCAACAACAAGGACGGACAAAGGCATGCAGCTACTCCCATCGGTGCGCAATGACGCACCGAGCAGGCGCAGTCATCCATACACAGTGGGTTCATCGGCGGTAACGGCCTGGGGTTTAGAAGAGAGTTGGTCTCTCATTCTTTACCGGGAAGGCAGATCGGACTTGAGCGGGCATTCCTCGCAGTTTGCCAAATTCCTGCAATGGGCTTTGCCCACTGCTACAACCAGAGCATGCGCTTCGTTTAGGAGACGAAGTTGCGATTTGCCGTTCTCGGAGGCAAAGGCAGCTCGAACCAGATCGGCCAGTTCTTCATAGCCTTTGCGTCCGGGGCCAGGGGTTGCAAGGCCGTGGCGCACGGCGATGCGGCGCAGATACTCGTCGACCACCGGCACAGGGTGGTCAAGAGCATAGAGCAAGATGGCGTCGGCGGTTTCGGGACCAACGCCGGGAAGCGCGAGGAGCCGGGCGCGGAGCGACTGAGTTGGCGTGGCGGCCAGTGCGTCGAGTGAGCCGCCGAACTCCTCATCTAACATGGCCAAGAAGGCTTTGAGCGCCGGAGCTTTGCGGGTTGTGAAACCCGAGGGCCGGATCAGTGCCCGCAATTCGTCAAGGGAGAGCGAGCGAAGGCCCGAAGGGGTTAGCGCCCCGGCTGCACGCAGGTTGGCGAGTGATCGCGCGGCTGCGGTCCACGATGTGTTCTGCGTGAGGTAGGCGCCTAGCACGACTTCAAAGGGGGTTTCGGCCGGCCACCAGTGCTGCGGGCCATAGGCCTTTTCGAGGAGTGCATGCAAATTGCGCAGACGCTCTGCCGGATTCCGTTTGGTGGTCACGCGAGCGAGGCCCCATCGGGTGGAACGTTGAGCTGGGCTTTCCACTCCAGGATGCGTGCACGGGCGGCAGCAGATTCGGCCTGGGGCACGTGACCAGCAGCCTGGAGGGAGATGGAGAGCGCTGTGTGGGCAAGCGGGTCGTCAGGCGTGAGGACCGTGAGAGCCATGGCAGCGGCAACGGACTGGTTGAGCTGGCCGGAATCGCGCAGTGATCGCACCAGGCCGTGATGCGCCTCAACGTGACCGGGATCAGCGGCGATGGCGGCACGAAAAGCCTGGGCTGCCGCGGTGGGGTTTCCAGCGCCGAGCAGGTCGAGGCCGCGTTCGCAAAGGGAGTCGGCAGAGTTGGAGTCGATTGAGGTCACGGCTGTCACTAGCATAAGTGCAGAGCCTGCTACCGAGCCTTATGATCCGGGAGCGGCAGAAGGGGGACCTAGATGAAGAGTCATACGGAATACCTTGTGTTTGAAACGCGCAAGCGGCGGGAGATGGTGCACATCACCGACCAGGTGAAGCAGGCTGTTCGGCGAAGCGGCGTCAAGGACGGCCTTTGTTTTGTATCTCCGATGCATATTACCGCCGCGGTGTATGTAAACGACCTGGAAAGTGGGCTGATCGAGGATATCGGCAAATGGCTCGAGGAACTGGCGCCGGCGCGGCCTGACTACAAGCATCATCAGACCGGCGAAGACAATGGCGATGCGCATCTGAAGTCGCTGCTGCTGCATCACGAGACCACGCTGCCGGTGACCAATGGCAAGCTGGATCTGGGGACGTGGCAGCGGGTGTTTTATGCCGAGTTCGATGGCCAGCGGCCCAAGCGGGTGATCGTGAAAGTGCTGGGAGTGGAGTAGCGGCAAGGGAGTCGGTAAGAGCGTCGGGTTTGGGTGGCCGACTCAGGTTATGGCGCGTCGGTGATCTTTCGCCACTGTCCGCCGGTGGAGGCCGTATCTGGCGCACTGAAGTTTATTCGCGATCGAGGGAGAACGACCAAATCGACGCGACGGTTCTGTGCGCGGCCATCCGGTGTGTCGTTCGAGGCGACGGGATGAAACTCGGCATAGCCCGCGGCAGACAATCGATCGGCGGGCATGGCCTTCAAGTCGAGGAAGATGCGGGCAATCCGCGTGGCGCGCGCCGACGAGAGCTCCCAGTTGGAATCGAATTCGGCGTTGTGGATGGGGACGTTGTCAGTGTGGCCTTCAATGCGGAGGTCGTAGGGAGTACGGCCCACCGACAAGGCGAGCTGCCGCAGCGTGGGCATGGTTTCCTGCTTCGGTGTCGCCGAGCCGGAGGAGAAGAAGCCCGCTTCACGCAGACTGATGACCAGTCCGTCGCGGCCCATCTGGATGGAGACGGTGTGCGTTGCCACCTGGTTCGAAAGCGTCTGCTGCATCTCGCGACGGAGGCTTTCGAGGTCTTGTTTGACGCGCGCCGGCGCGAGCACGTCTTCGCCCATCACGATATTCATTGGTATCACTGCTTTTTCGCTGCCGGCTTCCGGAGACTGGCCGGGATGCCTGCTTGCGCCGGGGAAGATTCCCAGCGACCGAAATGCTTGATCGACCGAAGCGGTGATCTGTTCCTGTTTTTTCTGGTCGGATTTTGAAAAGGCGTAGAGCACCACAAAGAATCCGAACAACAGGGTGATGAAGTCGGCGTAGGAGACCAACCAGCGATCGTGTGTGACGCGGCTCCTTGGCACGCGGCTTCTCATGCGGCACGCCCCTTGTCCGCCTCGGCATCTTCATTCACAAAGCCGGCGAGCTTGATCTCGAGCATGTGCGGATTGATTCCTTCAAGGATGGATGCCACGCCTTCAAGCATCATCTCGCGGCGCAGATTCTGCTCGCGGATGCGGATGCGCATTTTGCCGGCAAAGGGCAGGAAGAAGAGGTTGGCCAGGCCGACGCCGTAGATGGTGGCGACAAATGCGACAGCGATGCCTTTGCCGACTTCCTGGATATTGTCGAGATGCTGCATGACCTGGATGAGGCCGAGGACCGCGCCGAGAATGCCAATGGTGGGTGAAAAGCCACCAGCCGACTCAAAGACCGCGGGAAGGCGCTCATCGCCTTCAGTCGTAGAGTCGAGCCGAACGTGCATGATCTTGCGCAACTCGGCCGGCTCGGTTCCATCGACGGCGAGCATCAATGTCTGGCGCAGGAAGGGATCTTCGATGGATTGCAGGTCGCTGTCGAGCGAGACAAGGCCGTGACGGCGGGCCTTGTTGTCGAGGAGAACGAGGTGCTTGATGAGCTGGCTGTTGTCTTGCTGCGGCGCTTTGAAGACGCGCCCAAGGTTGCGAAACGAGGCGATTACGGTGGAGAGTGGAAATTGCAAGAGCACAGCGCCCATGGTGCCGCCCAGCACAATCAGCGCCGCGGTGGGTTGCAGAATCTGGCTGAGGTTTCCTCCTTCAATGAGCAGGCCGGCGAGAATGCCCGCGACGGCCAGGAAGACTCCGCCGATGCTCGACTTGTCCATGCGAAGACTCCTTCAGCAAACCTGTGCTTCTGCCGGTTGAATGGTGTCAATCGTGCGCCTTGCCTGAGGTTGGTTTAGGCGGCGATTTGGCGCCTGGAGAGCCACTCAAGTCGAGGCTTGCAAGCGATGCCGCAGGCTGCAGATCTTTCAAGGTGGGAAGCCTCCGGGCCACCAGCGCGAGCAGCCTCGCGCGATATTCGATGACTCGTTCCGTAATGTCTTCGCAGGCTTCCTTTACGATCAACTTTTCGCCATTAATGAGGGTGATCATCGTGTCTGGGCTGGATTCGGCGGTCTTGATCAGGTCGCTGTTGAGGACGATGGGAATTCCATTGAGGCGAGTCAGCTGGATCATGGCCGCAAAAGCTCCTTGGTGAGCCTTATCGGCGGGGGCGGGGGAAAGGTTAAAGAATTAGAATCTTCCAGTCTGAAATGTCCCAGTTGGGACATTGGAGGGCCTTGAATAAAGTCGGGTAGGGGAGGGCCGAAGAAGGGGGCAGATGCGGCGGCTACCGCCACGGAAGCAGCTACCCAGGGTTAACAAATAATGGGGGCACGACCGTGAAAGGGCCACAAATCCACGCATCCACAAGGAGAAACCCATGTCCCTGGGTGTCTTGAATAACCTCTCCGCGACGTATGCGGCAAACAACCTTAACAACAGCAACAACAGCCTTTCGAAGACATTGCAGCAGTTGTCTTCTGGGTCGAAGATCAACTCTGGCGCAGACGATGCCGCAGGTCTTTCGATCGTCGACGGCCTGCAAGCCAACCAGATGGCCCTAACCCAGTCGCAGACCAACGCAAGTGAAGGCGTGGGCCTTTTGCAAGTGGCCGATGGCGCCCTCTCGCAAGTGACGAACCTGCTCAACCGTGCCGTAACGCTGGCCACCGAGGTCTCGAACGGCACCCTCAACGGCGCGCAGCAGACAGCCGCCAACCAGGAATACCAATCGATCCTCTCCGAGGTCACGAACATCGGATCGACGACCACCTACAACGATACGCAGGTGTTTAACAGCTCGAACACGGTGGGCATCTACGCAGGCGACTCTTCGAGCACGGGCGCATCGCTGGACAATCTGAAGATCGACACGTTGAGCGAGACCAACACGGGCGACACGTCCGGCGCGATGAGTTACAACGGCGGCCAGAACGTGTTCCTCGATCTGTCCAACGGCACCAGCAGCACCGGCAACGCACAGAGCACCGATACGCTGGCTTCCACGACTCTGACCATCAGCTACAAAAACCCCGACGGTTCCGCACAGTCGGTGGTGACCTCGGCGGCAACCACGGTTTCGGGGCTGATTTCGGCGATCAACTCCTCAGGCCGCGGACTGACGGCGTCGTTCACAACGGCGGCGGCAGCGGGCTCAGCCAACACGGCCACCGATACCGGCATCATGATCTCGGGCAACGTCAGCAGCACGGCAGCTCCGACCGTCGCCGGCCTGGAGAAGGTCGTGATCACGACCGGCGGCTACGACACATCGGTGAGTGAGTCTGCGGCCGGCGGTGAAACCAACGACAATACCGGCGCGATTGCGGCCATCGGTTACACGGCCAGTGCGGGCGCCAACCTGACCACCTACAACCTGACCTCGCAGACCGAGGCCGAGGGCGCACTGACGAACCTGAACAGTGCGATTTCGGATGTGGCGGCGCAGGACGGCTACATCGGCGCGCAAATCAATACTCTGAACGCCGTCGGCCAGGTGTTGAGCACACAGCAGGAGAACGTGCAGTCGGCGCAGAACGCAGTCCAGGCGACCGATTATGCGTCCGCAACGTCGAACATGTCGAAATACGAGATCCTGAGCCAGACCGGTATTTCGGCCCTGGCGCAGGCCAACAGCATGGCGCAGGAAGTGACCAAGCTGCTGCAGTAACCGGAGCCCCCAGCGACGGGTCTTAGTCGCTGGGGCGGAGTAACCAATGCACTGGCGACGAGCCGGTGAACCGAACAACAGCCAGAAGGGGGGCGCTCCGCGGGGGGCGCCCCCTTACTGCGTCTGGAGCAGATAGATGAACAAAGCACAATGAGTCCGTTCCAATCCGAGGCAACTGTTGTTGGTTCCCCGGCTGCATGGAGTTGGCGAGGAGATGCACGATGGGCACAGTAGGGCTGAGCTTCGGCTCGCCGACCAGCGGGACAGGATTCGACGTCAGCACGACGGTGGCGGAGATTGTGGGCAATCTTCAGAATGTGGAGACGCCGTGGAAGAACCAGCTGACCTCGCTCCACGCTCAGGACACGGCCATCTCCAGCCTGGGAACGCTGCTTTCAAGCCTGTCAAACGATTTGAGCCAATTGACGGACTTTACCGGTGTGATGGCGCAGAAGACGGGATCGAGCTCGGATACCAATGTGTTGCAACTGACGGCGGCGACAGCGTCTGCGATCGCCGGAACGCACACGGTGGTGGTGAAGAACCTGGCGGCCACATCGAGCGGCTACCTGGCCGAGGTTCCGAGCGCAGCGACGACACTGTCCGGGTCGATCACGTTGAAGGTGGGCAGCGGAACGGCGCAGGTGATTACGCTTGACTCGAGCGATAACACGCTCGCGGGGCTGGCATCGGCCATCAACTCGTCGGGCGCCGGCATCAGCGCCAGCGTGCTTACAGATGCCACGGGCTCGCGGCTGAGCCTGGTTTCGGCGACGTCGGGCTTGAACGGGAACATTGCGGTGAGCGACGACACGCTGAGCGCGCCAGTGGCCAGCATATTGAGCTACAACGGGACGGCCGGCTCCAGCACCGTGACTTCGAACGGAACGCTTTCGCCGGTGGGCAGCCTCAGCGACTCGCTCTCCGGATCGATATCCATCAAGGTGGGCAGCGGGACTGCCAATTCAGTCACCACCGCCGCGGTGCAGTCGGCCGAGGGCGGAACGACTCTTGCCGATGTGGCGAGCTACATCAACACGAATGCAGCCACGCTGGGAGTGGCGGCCGGGGTTGTGGCCAACGGCGACGGAACCTCCAGCCTCTCACTGACCTCGAATACGCCTGGGACAGCGGGAACGCTGACCGTAGGCTCAAGCCTCAGCGACCCCTCCACCGGGCTCGGGTTTACTTCAACGGTCACGGGATCGAATGCGAACCTGATTGTAGACGGAGTGAGCCTGAGCAGCGCGTCAAACACGGTAAACAACCTTATACCGGGAGTGACGTTCCAGCTTCTGGCGCCGAGCGCGACCGAATCCGACGGGAGCCTGGAGTCAATACAGGTGGTGATCGGCAACAACAATAGCGCAGTGGAGAGCACGATCAACAACATGGTGACCGATTACAACTCCATGATCAGCGCGGTGAACACGCAGGAGGGAAACGATGCTTCGGGCGCGCCGGAGCCGTTGTTCGGGTCGCCGACGCTTTCGCTGCTGCAGCAGCAGCTGCTGGGCAGCCTGAACCAGCAGAACCCCAACGGGTATCTGACTCCGTTGACGGTCAACAGCAGCACCGCACTGGCCGGGTCGATGACGCTCCAGGTAGGAAACGGGACCACGAAGACCGTGGTGATCGGCGCGGCGCCGGTTCCTCCGGCGGCGAACACCATTTATACCGGCAGCGGCGTGAACACGCTCGCGGGGCTGGCCGATGCGATCAATGCTGCTGCCCCCGGCACTCCTGTGACGTATTCCTCCACGGTGGGAGACAGCGGCACGATGACTGCCGGCGATACGGCGAGCCTGACCGGCACGCTAACGATCCAGGCGGGGAGCGGCTCGGCACAGACGATTTACCTTGGCACGGCCGGCAACGCTCCTGCTGGCGATCTGTCAACGGGGACTTCAACGAACACGCTGTCGAGCCTGGAGAGTTATATCAACTCGAACTCCACCACCCTTGGGGTTACGGCAACAATCGCCAGCAACGGCGATGGAACGTCGACGCTTTCGCTGACCTCGATCGGCGCGGCGGCGCTCGCCGTGACTTCTGGCATCGATATTCCGGGCCTGGGGGTCTCAGCGGGAATCACGACCAGTAATGGGCAGTCGACGCTGTCTTTGATGTCGCAGACCGCAGGCCCGTCGGGCGCGCTGACCGTCACGTCGGGTGTGACGGCTACCGGCGACACGGCCCTGAGCTTCACCGGCCTGAGCGGCGGCGGAGGATACAACGCCAGCGGTGTGCTCGATCCGATTCCGAGCGGCGGCGATGTGCTCTCCGGTTCGGTCTCGATCCAGGTGGGAGGCGGTACGGCGAACGTAGTGAATGTGCCGAATTCCCCCAACGACACGTTGCAGGGACTGGCGGATGCAATCAACGGCACGACGGGTATCGGAGTAACCGCATCGGTAAAGACGAACAGCAATGGCACCATTTATCTCGCCCTGGAGTCGCAGACGGCGGGAACCGCCGGCAATCTAACGGTGACTTCGAGTGTTCTGGACACGACCAACGTGACGACGACCGACGTCGATTACAACAACTCGTCCGACATTTCGACGCTTGCGAATCTCGGAATCACCGTATCGCAAAGTGACAACGGCACGTTGAGCTTCGACGCGAGTGTATTGGACTCGGCGCTGAACGCGGATTACAGCGGGGTGCTTGGTTTCTTCCAGAATGCGAATAGCTGGGGGCAGTCTTTCACGACCCTGCTGGACAACGCGGGCACCACAGCGGGCACCGGAATGCTAGCTCTGGCGTCGGCATCCAACAGCAGTGTTGAATCGACGCTCAACGCGGAAATTTCGAAAGAACAAAGCGCGATCTCGGCACAGCAGACCAGCCTGACTGCGGAACTGAACAGCGCCAACGAGGTGATGCAGCAACTGCCTTCCCAACTGCAGGGCGTGAATGAGCTGTACTCGGCGATCACGGGCTACAACCAGAGTACGAACGGCTGAGAGGCTTACAGACGATGGGCAGCTACCAGGAGCATGCGCTTGAGACCGCTTCTGCAGTGGGGTTGGTGGTGGCGCTTTACGACGGAATACTTCGTTTTCTCAACATTGCCGCGACGGCGGTGGATGGTGGAGACGCCGAAGGCCGCCGCGCGGCAGTCAGACGGGCGCTCGACATTATCATTCATCTGCAGGCGCGCTTGCGAATGGACGTCGGCGGCAGACCGGCCGAGGCGCTCAGCGAGTTTTACGCGTCGATATTCGCCCAGATTTTGCAGGCCTCGCAGTCGGCCTCGCGGCCGAAGTTCGAACATGCGATCGAATGTGTCAGGAACGTGCGGGATGCCTGGCGCGAAGTGGCCCGCGATCCGAATGTGAATCCCGCACCTCTGCAAGTGGCTTCATCCGCGCGAGCAGCCAAGTCAGGAGATTTCGACGGCTACGACGCGGACGCTGGCATGGGCGCCGGTTCGCATTGGAATGCCTGACTTTGATGTCCTGGGCCAAGCCTGGAGCGGAACCAGAGTAACTATGTCCTTACGAGATTCGTGGAGGGTCGCCGCTCCCTGTTTGTCGCGTCGACTTGAATCCTCCGAGTTCGGGATACATCAGCAGGAACGGAGTTACATTCCGTCATTGACGCGCGGACAACTGGTCCAAGTATGCTTGAAGCTTCGTAGTTGCCAGCCCTCGTGAGGACGCCTCATCCCACCCGCTGATAGCAAGAAGGTCCTGCATCCGATTGTCGAAGTCTTCAACCTGCTGTCGCACGGTCTGTGCGTCTCGGGTGAACAGGGCCTCTCGTAGGACTCTCGTTCCGCCTGAGGATACTGCCTCGGATGAGAACCAATCCCCTACGAGCGTGATTGAAACCGTTCTCTCCGCCTCATCGTTGAAAGCGACTACCACATCCTTGACTGCTTCTTTGTCTTCCAGGAATCGAAGCAATCCGCTCACCCGGGTCTTGACACCAACAAGGCCTTGCTTTCGGAAGACGATCTCCAATCGATCAACGGGGTCGAGAATCAGCCGACAACCCCTAACCTTGGCGTGTCTTTGGAGCGCGACGAGTTCCTGACGCAGAGCACGAAAAAGCGTTATGTCATCCGGGGTAGCCGGAAAGTACTTCCTCCAGACGGGATCCGTTTCTCCACGGTCCATCCAGCAATATGACCCCAACGAAGCCCTTTGACGGACCACACCGTGCTGGCGGATCGCCCAAATGCCGTCCGCATAATCGGCAAGGAGGATTGCCCTCCTTGTATTGTCCTCTGGACATTCGTAGCTAATCGTTCGTTCGGTCTTGCGATCGAAGAGCATGCGAAAATAATCCGCGGAGAGCTTGTCCCCTGCATCGGAAAGATCATCCTTGAGTAGGACTGCCTGAATCTCGCTGATAATGCCCAACGGAAGCCCCCCCAAAGTGACTGGCAGAATCGGCTTCCCCAAAGCCGTCGCGAATCCGATCTCCTGATGGAGCCAAGGCCTCTTGGCCGCAGCGTCGGTAATAAACGGCAGAAAAACATGGGAGTTGCGAATAAAACTCTGGATTTGCTCAGAGAATCCGGTGCCGGGAAGCAGGTCCTTGTCCCAGAGCGGGGTCATGCCCGCGTTCCTGAGAACCTCGACCAACTGCTCGACTCTCGGACGATCGACATGAGCGTAGCTGATAAAGACTCGATATGGATACATGGAATTTGGCTCCTCATATCACAAGGACAACTTAACATAGCCCTGAATCTGGTTCCGCTTCAGTCTGCAACGGTGAGTTCTTCCTCGAGCTGCTGCTTTTGATAGAGGCTGGCGTAGTAGCCGTCGCGGGCCAAAAGGTCCTCGTGCTTGCCAATCTCGACAATGCTGCCTCGAACAAGCACGGCGATCTGGTCGGCATCGCGCACCGTGGAAACACGATGTGAAATCAGGATCGTGGTCGATGTTGCAGTGTACGAGCGCAGACCACCGAGGATCCTCTCTTCGGTGTAGGTATCGACGCTGGCCAGCGCATCGTCAAGGATGAGAATCGCCGGCCGCCGCAAAAGCGCGCGGGCAATTGCAGCGCGCTGCTTCTGTCCACCGGAGAGCGTCAATCCGCGCTCGCCGACCATGGTATCGAGCCCCTCGGGAAACTCCGCAAACTCCTGACGGATGTGTGCTGCCTCAGCGGCGTTCAGCAATTCCTCTTCGCTTGCATCGGGCACGCCAAAGCGGAGGTTCTCGCGGATAGTCTCGCTGAAGAGAAATGTCTCCTGGGGCACGACGCCAATGTTGCGGCGGAGCACCGCAAGCGGATAGTCGCGGACCGAACGTCCATCAATGAGCAGTGTGTCGGGCGGCGCCTCGTGAATCCGCGAGAGCAGGCTGACGAGCGTCGATTTGCCTGAACCGGTGGGCCCGACGATGGCCAGACTGGAGCCGGCTGGGACCTTGAGCTTGATGTCGCGCAGGACCGGAGTGTCGCCGTAGCTGAAATTGAGATTGCGGAACTCAATCTCGCCCGCAAGAACCAGATCTGCCGGAACGGACGAATCCGCGGCGCTGTCATCGATGGATGGCTTTGCCTGGAGCAACTCGTCGATGCGAATCACCGAGGCTGTACCGCGCTGGAAGAGGTTCACCACCCAGCCGACGGCGATGATGGGCCAGATGAGCATGATCATGAAGGTGTTGAACTCAACAAAGTCGCCAGGGGTGATGCGACCGGCGATCACCTGGTGGCCTCCCACGTAGAGGGTGATGACCATGGATACGCCGAGAATGAACTCGAGCGTGGGCCAGAGCATGCCCATCAACTGCACCAGCCGCAAAGACCGGGCGATGTAAAGGCGGTTGAGCTTTTCGAAGATGCCGATTTGGGACTCTTCGCGCGCGAAGGCGCGCACCAGCCGAGCACCGGAGTAGTTCTCCTGGGCCTGCGACGAAATCTCGGAGAAGCTGGCCTGGATTCGTTCGAAACGGTCGTGAATGCGGTGGCCGAGGTACTGGACCAGGATGCTGGCCAGTGGCATGGGAGCGAGAGCCACAAAGGTGAGCCAAGGGCTGAGATGGAGCAGGAAGTACAGGGCGAAGACGGAAAAGAAGACCGTGTTTGCGCTGTACATGAGCGCAGGGCCGAGAAGGTTGCGGACCGCGTTGAGATCGTTTGTCATGCGGGCCATGATGTCGCCCGTGCGGTACTTCTGATAGAAGCCCGAGTCCTGCTTCTCGAGATGGAGAAAAAGGTCGTTGCGGACGTCGAACTCGATCTCGCGGGAGATGCCGATGAGAATCCAGCGCTGAGCGTAGAGGAAAGCGCCCTTGACGATGGAGATGCCCACCAGCAATCCGGCGAAGACGAGAAGTGCTTTGCGGTTGGCCTGGTGATTTTGCAGCTTGTCGATGGCCCACCCGAGAACCCGGGGAAACTGCACTGCGACGGCGTTGGTGGCGATGCAGGACAAAGTGCCCCACAGGTATCCCCAGCGGTAGCGGCGCATGTAGGCGAAGAGGGGGCGCAGATCGCGAAGCATGGTTCTATTGTACGGGTGTGTGCGGCACGGCTCGGCGCAGCTGCGAGAGGGCTGGGCTGGTCCCGGACTAAGTAGGCGTGCGGAGCAGCAGGTAGCCGCCGACCAGGCCGAATAGCACAAGGGACGCCCATGCGGCGAGGGGCGCGGGCAGATAGTTGACGTTTCCCAGCGCGCCAAAGAAGCTGTCTGCCACCCAGTAGGCGAGGGCGACGCCAATTGCCACTGCAATTCCAGTGAGCGAACCACGCTTGCCCATCGAAAGCGCAAACGGAATGGCCAGACCGGCCATCACGATGGCGACCAGCGGATATGCGAGCTTGTGCCACAGGGCCACGCGCAGCCGGATGGTGTCGAATCCGCTCTGGCGCAGGGCGGAGATGTAACTCTGGAGCTCTCGGAAGTTCATCTCCTGCGACTGCTCCCCCTTTTCCTTAGTGAAGTAGCCCGGTTCCTCATGGATCTCAGAAAACGTCGTCTGCGAGAACTCGCGATACGCCTTCGAGTTCTCGCCTTGGATGTCGCGCTGCCAGCCGTTCTGAAAGTTCCATGTGCCGTGGTCGGAATCCCAGTAGACGCGCGAGGCAAAGATGCGACGCGTGATGGCGAAGGTCGATGGGTCGAATTCAAAGACCGAAAGATTTGCGAACTCCTCATGCGCGGGATCGAAGAACTGGTAGTAGAAGATGCGCCCGGGCTCGCCCGCATTGGGCTGGCCGAAGATCCAGCGTTGTTCGGGGTGCAGCACGGTCTGCGGTGGGCGCCCCTTGATGATGTTGCGCAGCGCCTCCTGCCTGCGATTGGCTTGCGGAAGGTAAAACTCGTCAAACAAAAAAAGGCTGACTGCGAGGATGGCGGCGATGCCGACTACGGGGACGACCAGGCGATAGATGCTGATGCCCGTAGCCTTCATGGCGATGATTTCGCTGTTGCGGTTGAGGACGCCGAAAGTGACCAGCACGGCGATGAGCACTGCCAGCGGAGCGATTTGATACAGCATGCTCGGGGTCAGGTTGATCAGATATTGGCCGACGATGGAGAGAGGAATGTGGTTGCGGAGGATGTCGCTGATGAGCTCAAAGAAAGTGAACACCAGCATGAGCATGACGAAGCCGCAAAGCACCAGAAAGAACATGAAGAGAAACTCGCGGACGACATACTCGTCGAGGATGCGGGGAAAGGCATGACGCGCGGAGTTTCGCTGCATGGTGGGGAAGATGCGTGCCGACCAACCGGGTTTCGGCGAACCGTTAGCCTCCGCGGGCATTGATAAAGTTTTTGGGGTACGCGACATGAACGAAGTGATGGCGCTGAGCACCCTGCCGCCGCTGGCCATCTGCCATAACAGGAAGAGGCCGCCGGCAGCAAAGAGAATGTTGGCGAGCCAGACGGCGACAAAGGCGGAGATCCAGTTTTGCTTGCCGAGCGCCGTGCCAAAAAGCGACAGCGAATAATAGAGGCAGACCAGGAGGATGGTGAAAACCCAGGCCGAGCTTTTGCCGCCGCGCCGTGATGTGACGCCGAGCGGAACCCCCACCAGCATGAGCACGAAGCAGGCAGCGGGATAGGAGAACCGCTTGTGTACTTCGATGAGGAATCGCTTGCCGTCGGGGCCGTGCGAAAGGCGAAGCAGCGAGTGCAGAGGCAGAGCATAGATGGGCGTATCTACGCGGCCGAGGTGGCCTTCATTCTGCTGAGCCGGCGTGAAGGGCAGGTCGTTGACCTTAAAAGTGGAGATGTTGTACTGCTCGGGCTGGCCGGCTACCGGCTGTTCGTGTTCGGTTCCGTCACGCAGGCGCATCAGCAGTTCAGTGGTTGAATCGTTTACCACCGTAGCCGAGGCTGCCGTGGTGATCTTTGGCGTGGTTGGGTCAGTGACGTCCGCCATGAAGACCTGGCGCCAGTTGGCCGCACCTGTTCCTGAGATCACATTCTGCACGTAGAGGACTTTGTCTTTGAAATCCTCGTAGAAGACGCGTGGCTGAATCTCGTAGGAGGCCTGCGTGGCAAGAATGCGGTCGAGGTTGAGGATGGCCTGATTGGCGCGCGGGGCTACATAAAGCGAGTTGAAGAGTCCGATCAGCGTGCCGCCAACGGCCACAATGGACGCGACGCGCACAAAGTAGCCGATCCCCAGGCCCGAGGCACGCATGGCGACGATTTCACTGTCCGCGGCCAGGCGACTGAGTCCCAGCAGCACGCCCACCAGTACTCCCATGGGGATGGTGAGAATGAAAATGTTGGGCAGCATGAAGAGGAAGACTTCGGCCACAATGGCGAGAGTGGAGCTGTTGCGCACCACCATCTCGAGGATGTGGGGCAGCTCGCGCATGAAGAGAATGAAGGTGAAGAGAGCGCACCCGATGACCGCGTGGGAGAGGATCTCGCCGAGGATGTAGCGGGTGAGGATGCGCAAGCGCGTGGCTCCGTGCTTAGTTTATCGTGCTGGGTGCGGCAGGGTCGCTGCGAAGTTCGGGAAGGAAATGGCGGGCGGCTGCGAGTGCTTATTATCCGGTCCAAAGCGAACAATCTCGCATCCCACCCTTTCCGCAAAAAGCGCGAAAAGGATGGGGCACCCAACGGGCATTGTCGAGAGGCCGACATGGGGCGCTACTTGCGGGGTTGCCACCTGCGCAGGCGGAGGCTGTTGCCGAGGACGCAGACCGAGCTGAGCGCCATGGCAGCGGCAGCCAGCCACGGGGAGAGGAGGACGTGAAAAGCTGGGTATAGGAGCCCCGCTGCGAGTGGAATTCCAAGCACATTGTAGGCTGCGGCCCAGATGAGGTTTTGGCGCATGATGGCAAGCGTGGAGCGTGCCAGACGGAGCGCATTTGGGATATTGGCAGGATTGGCACGTAGCAGAAGCACGTCGCCTGCCTCCTGCGCGAGGTCAGCGCCCGAGCCCATGGCGATGCCGGCGTCGGCCTCAGCCAGCGCGGCCGCATCGTTGATGCCGTCGCCAACCATGGCTACGCGCAGACCGCTCGCTTTGAGCTCGCGAATGCGGGCCAGCTTGCCGGCAGGGTCGAGCCCGGCCTCCACCTCGCGAATGTCGGCCTGCTCGGCAATCGGCGCAGCCGCGGCTGCGGAGTCGCCCGTGAGCATCAAGACGCGCAGGCCGTCTGCGCGGAGGGCTGCGACGGCGTCTGCCGCATCCGGCCGAAGCGCATCGCGCGCGTCAAAGAACCCGGCGAATACGTTGTCGATGGCCAGCCACAGGCGCGTCACGCCCGGCTCTGGAGGGGCGAGGTTCGGAGGCACAGCGATGAAAAGTTCGCGCAGAAGCGAATCGTTTCCGAGCACACAGTCGTGGCCCTCGACGCGCGCCGTTACGCCGCGGCCGGGAAGATTGGTCATCGCTTCGGCTGGCTGCCAGACAAGGCCGGTGTCGTGCGCACGGTCGAGAATCGCATGGGCAAGAGGGTGTTTTGAACGATCCTCGAGCGAGGCAGCGATGCGCAGGAGGTCTTTTTCGTTCCGGCCGGAAAAAGCGACGACGCCCATGAGCACGGGCCGGCCGACTGTGAGGGTTCCGGTCTTGTCGAGAACCACGGCATCGAGGTGGGCAAGCCGCTCGAGCGCTTCGCCGCCTTTGAAGAGGATTCCGAGCTGCGCGCCGCGACCGACGGCAACCGTGAGGGCCGCGGGCACGGCCAGTCCCATGGCGCAGGGGCAGGCCACAACGAGGACCGCAACCGTGTTGGCGAGGGCCTGGGGCAGGGAGTGAGCGGCAAGCAACCACACTGCAAAAGTGACCGCTGCAAGCGCCAGCACTACGGGAACAAATACCGCGCTGGCGCGATCGGCCAGCCGCTCCATGGGGGCGCGCGACTGCTGCGCCTGCCCGACCATTCGCGTAATCTGCGCCAGCACAGTGGCTTCGCCGAGCGACTCCGCGCGGCATGTAACGGCGCCATCGTAGTTCAGGGAGCCGGCAAGTACGCGGCCTCCCGGCTCGCGTGGGAGTGGAGTGGACTCGCCGGTCAGCATCGACTCGTCCACAGTGGTGCGGCCTTCGAGAATCGTCGCGTCGACAGGAAAGCGCTCGCCTGGCAGCACGAGGACGCTGTCTCCGGGCTCGATCTCTTCGAGAGGAACCATTGCCTGCGCGCCATCGCGAATGCGTCGGGCAGTCGCAGGTCGCAAGCGCGAAAGCGAGTCCAGCGCTGACAGCGCGCGGCGCTTGGCGCGGGCCTCGAGTGCCTTGCCCAAGAGCAGAAAGCCAACGATCAGGAGAACCGCGTCAAAGTAGACCTGCCGCTCGGGGGCAGGCCAAAGCGTGGCGTAGGCCGACCACACGAATGCGACGCTGGTGCCCAGGCTTACCAGAGTGTTCATGTTTGTGGCGCCGTGCTGAAGCCCGCGCAAGGCGCTTACATAGATGCCGCGCCCGGCCCATGCGAGCAGAAGCGCGGTTACAGCAAAAAGGGACCATCGAAGAGGATTTGCCGGCAGTGCGTAGAGGGCGGGAACAAGACGCATGAGTGTGTGATCGAGCGAGCCCATCTCGCCGCCGAGAGGCATTGACAGCACCATCGCTGCAGCGCCAGCGCCGAGAGTAATGAATGCCTTGCGCTCGGCATCGCGCGTATCGGGTTCGGCGGCATGACCTTGAGACTCGTTGCGGGGAAGCACCGCGTCATATCCGGCAGCGCGAATCGATTCGATCAGTAATTCAGGCCGAGAAATGTGCGGATCGAACTCGACGGTGGCGCGATTGGCCATCAGGTCAACGCGCGCTTCGGTGACCCCTGGAGTCGCGCGCAGGGCTGTTTCCACGTGATGCTGGCAACTGGCGCAGGTCATGCCTAGTACCGGAAGGGTCACCGTTTCCGAAGCGATTGCTGTCACCTACTCTTCCAGTCGGGCGGGGTAGCCTGCCCTGGCGAGTGCGGCAATCGCGGCGTCAACGGGCAGCGCTTCAGGGGCCGCGAATCGCGCCGCTCCGATACGCACTTCCTTCACTTCGATGCCAGGCTCGGAGGCGAGCGCCTGGGTTACTCTTCGCACGCACGAACCGCAGTGCATGTTGTCGATTCGCAGTGTGTGCTCCGCCATGATTCCCTCTTTGTGTTCGATGATAGCGCGGAGCAAAAGGTCGCGCCGAGCAGGATTGATCAAGCGCCGAATAGGTGGAATCGGCGGCTGCCGCTGGGCAATTGAGGGAACTATGCTATGAGTGGACTGGGCAATTCGCGGTGTGAATGAGGAGATGGATGAAACGAGAACTCAATGATGATGGAGCGTGAGTTTCCGGAGTCACCGCGACTGGCGGTGGGCGCGGTGGTAGTGGACCGGGGCCGGGTCCTGCTGGTGCGACGCGGCAAGGAGCCGCTCAAGGGACATTGGTCGCTGCCGGGCGGAGCGCTCGAGCTGGGAGAATCGCTTGAGGAAGGCCTGGTGCGGGAAGTTCGCGAGGAGACCGGCCTGGCCGTGGAGGCTGTCGAACTGATTGAACTGCTCGACCGAATTCACCGCGAGGGGGAGCGGGTTCGCTACCATTACGTGATCGCCGATTATCTTTGTCGCGTGGTTGGCGGGGAGGTGCAGGCCGGGTCGGATGCGGATGCGGTGCGCTGGGTGGAGCGCGTGGAGTGGAGCAGCCCCAGCGCTTTGAAGCTGGACCCGATTACCGTGCGAGTGATTGAAGCGGGATGGCAAAGGGCACGCGAGATGGAGTCCGCGCCGGTGGAGCAGGTGAGGAAGGAGGGCAAGTGAAGCTGTTGAAGAGCGCAGTGTGGTTGATCATCATTGTGGTTGTTGTGCTCGGCGCCGGCTTCTTGCTGCGGCCACTCTACTACCTCAACGAGTTGACCTATTTTCAGGAGTGGAAGAGCGGTGTTGAGAGCCGCGACGTAAACGTGGCTGGCGTCCGAATGCACTACCTTGCTGAGGGGCCGGCCAGCGGGCAGCCAGTGGTGCTAGTGCATGGCCTTGGTGTGCGGGCCGAGGAGTGGGCCGCGCTTGCGCCGTATCTGGTTCAGGCCGGATATCGCGTGTACATGCCCGACTTGCCCGGCTACGGGCGCAGCGAGAAGCCAGCGGATTTTTCTTATTCGATTCACGACGAGGCTGCGATGGTTGCGGGCTTTATGGATGCGCTTGGGCTCAAGCGGGTTGACCTGGGCGGTTGGTCGATGGGCGGCGGCATTGTGCAGCACGTGGCGTTCGATCACCTCGACCGGGTCCGGAAGCTGATGCTGTTTGATGCAGTCGGCCTGAATGAGCCGCCGGTCTTCGATACACGGCTCTTCACACCCGAAAACGCCGAACAGCTCGGCCAGCTTGAAGCCCTGCTCACGCCGCATCCGGCTGAGATGCCCGGGTTCATCACCCGGGATGTCCTCAAGTATTTTCGTCGCGATGGATGGGTCATCCAACGCGCCATGGCGTCGATGCTGACGCGCAAAGATGCCACGGACTCCATGCTGCCGCAACTGAAGATGCCAGTGCTGATCGTCTGGGGCGCGGAGGACCGGATTCTACCCGTGAGCCAGGGTGAGACTTTGCATCGGCTCTTGCCGCAATCGGAACTCGACATCATTCAAGGATGCGGCCATCTGGCGCCGAAGGAGTGCACTGCGGAAGTGGGGCCAAGGGTGGTTGCATTCGAGAACGAGTAGGTTGTCGGGGCCGGATCGTTTGAATCGGGCTGGATGGCATTGGAGCGCAAGCCTGGAACGGCTTAAGAGAGCGCGGACCCTCGAGCGTCGAGGCTCTCCTGCTGCGGCTCGACCAGCTCTTCAGTTGGAATGCGTGTGGCATCGGCGATCCAACGCAAAGATGCAGGCAGAAGTGACAGAGCAATTGGCGCGAGTGCCCGGCCCACTCCGCTCACCATCAACTGGGAGAGAGTTATGGCGAGACGCATGTTCCGCGTGAGATGCGTGCGCAGGGTGAGGTGGTATTGCTCAGATGTTTCGCCTGCGAGAAACATGCGCGCGGCGAGGCTGGCGCTGTGCAGTGCGATGGACATGCCGTCGCCGGTGAACGACGGGATGACCGCTGCCTGGTCGCCGACGCACCAGAGGCCTGGACGTCCTGCGAGGTAGCCGTATGGTATCGATGAGACTGCAAGCGGCCGCTCCCAAAGCGCTTCTGCGCCATTGAGCCGTTGCGCGAGGTGCGGAACATCGGCCAGGATCGAGCCAAACAGGGCATCCCACCCTCCAAGCTTGCGCAGGCGCGAGCGCTTGACGACGAGGCAGAGGTTTGCCCGGTTCTCTTCAATCAGGGATAGGCCACCGTAGCCTCCGGTGAAGAGAAAGAGGTCCATCGCATCGCCCAGTGCGGCGGTTTGTGCGGGAGAAAGCCGCCAATGCATCTTGAAGCCGACGAGATCGCCTTGTGCCGCACTTCCGCGATCGTGGCCGCGCAGGTCGTGTTTGCCATTCGCGAGGAAGACGGTCCGCGCGTTCCACCGGTCGCCGTCGCGGAGGTGGGCTTCCCAGCCATGGGGAGTTGTGGTGAGGGTCTCGACATAAGCTCCGCGATGGACGCGGCAGCCCGCATGTTCGGCGCGGATGAGCAGAGCTTCGTCGAGGACATGGCGCGAGATCGAGAGGGCAGGGAAGGGTAGCTTTGCCTCGACCAACGTACGCCTGCCTGCAAGGCGGACTGCACGCAGGGAGACAGCGCTCAGGGCGAGGGGATCGAGGCCGGCGGCGCGCAGGTAGTGGACCGCTTCGCGGCTCAAAAACTCGCCGCATACTTTGTGATGGGGGCCGCGCTCTTTCTCGAGAAGAGTGACATTCTTGCCTGCCGCTGCGAGCCGCAGCCCCAGCATGGAGCCAGCGAGTCCGCCGCCGATGATCAGATGATCGGTGGTGTGGAGGGCCGCGGTCATGGTAGTTTGCTCCGGTCTGGACTCGGCCCTATCTGGTCGACGGATGACCTCATTCGCTCAACGCATAGCCGGGATGGCTTGTAGGCGCGGAGGGCGTAGTCGCTTTCTCTGAGACCAGCCGCGGCGCAAAGGAGGCGCCAGTCGGCGGGCACGAATGCCTTGAGGATCGAAGCTGGACCGTCGAATTGGACAAACGGATGAAGCCCAACGACCTTCGATGCGATGCGGAAGAAGTGGTATGGCACGGCGGCGCGGGTGAGATCGCTAATGAACCAGCCGAGCTGTGCATTCCGCTCCATCCAACGCAGGAAGGCAATGATCTGCGTGTCGGAAAGATGATGCGCGAAGAGCGAAGACATGACCAGGTGCGGTGGCTCAACGGGCGCGTAGGTCAGGATGTCGCTCGTGACCCATTCAATCCTGCTGCTTGCCGGTGTGGCCTCTTTTGCTATTGCGATTGCGTCGGGGTTCAGGTCGAGTCCGCGCAGTTCCACGTCGATCCTGCGCTCGCGTGCCCATTTCTCCACACGGCGGAGCGCATCGCCGTAGCCCGAGCCTACATCGAGAATGTGGATTGGGCATTTCATCGATGCAAGTGCCGGGGCGAGGCCGTCGAGCCAAGCCAGCACAGGCCGGTAGGACAGAGTCCAGCGGTTGGTGCGGGCGATGTCGCGCAGACAGGCGCGCAGGTCATCGCGCGAGCAGGGCTCGTCCATCTTTTCAATGATGCTCGCGCGGCGCGTGAAGTCCGGTCGATCAGGCAGCATGGAAGAGCATCGTCTCGGCGGTGAGTCCGGGCCCAAAGGACATGGCGCAGCCGGTCTGGCCAGCCAGCGCGCGCTCGATGATTTCATGCAACACAAACATTACCGTTGCGGACGACATGTTGCCATAGCGGGCAAGCACGTGGCGGGAACTGACGAGGGCGTCGGGTTTGAGGGAGAGGCCTTTCTCGACCGAATCGAGGATGGACTTTCCGCCGGGATGAACGGCCCACAGATCGATGGAATCGGGGTGGCTGCCGCGCGTGATCTGCGTGCCGCCTTCCTTTAGAGCGCTGCCAATTCTGCCGGGGACTTCGCCGGAGAGTTGCATGTCGAAGCCGAGCTCGCCGATGCGCCAGGTGATCAGGTGGCTGGTTTCAGGAATGCTGACTGCGAGAAAGCTGTCGATGGCCAGACCCGTTGGTTCGGAGCTGACCAGGCTCGCCGCGCAGCCATCGGCGAATACCAGGAACGAGAGCACCTGTTCAAGCGCCTGAGTCTCTTGAAAGTGAAGCGAGCAGAGTTCGAGGTTCAGAACCAGGACGCGGGCATCCGGCTCCGAGCGCACAATGTGATGCGCCGACTTGAGCGCGTTGATTGCCGCGTAGCAGCCCATGAAGCCGATCATGGTTCGCTCGACCGATGCATCAAGCCCCAGGTGATTGACCACTTCAAAGTCGAGGCCGGGCGCGTAGAGGCCCGTGCACGAGGTGACGATCACATGCGTGATGCTGCGGCGTTCTTCTGTTGTGAGCTCAAGCCGGTCAAGCGCCGTGCGCGCCAATTGCGGCGCGAATCGCTCAAAGAATTGCATGCGGCGCGCTGTGGAGGGAAAGCTGCCAGCCTCGTAGAGGTTCTCGGCGTCTTTCCAAGTACCGTCGTCGGTGGGGAGGGGATTGACAAACGAGAAGCGGTGCTCGATGGCGGAAAGGCGCGCCATACGTTTGAAAAGATTCCGCGTTGTGCCTTCAGGCAGCAGCCCCGTTGCAAACGAAATGAAGGCGTGGTGCACGTCAAACGGCGGGACCGCGGTGGCGATGCGATTGATGTGGGCTGTCGTCATGGGTGCAGTCTTTCCAGTGAAGTCTACACTGTGAGATGCGCGTCGGAAGACGCAATGTGCTATTTGCGACAAAGGAATGACAAATGAAGAATGGCGCGGATATTGATGGCGAGATGAATGACCGGGAAGCTGAATGCTGTGCGCCGGGCACGGATGGAGAGACCCTGCGCAAAATGGGAACGGCCGCGTTCATGCGGCCTTTTCCAGGAATTCGGGTTGCGGCCAAAGATTAGACGCCGATGAGGTCGCAAAGTTCCTTTACGGCGGCTGCGCTTTTTTTGAGGGCGGCATCTTCGTCGGGGGTCAGTTTGATCTCGATGATCTGCTCGAGGCCGGCCGCGCCGAGCTTGCAGGGAACGCCGATGTAGTAGCCGTCGATGCCGTACTCGCCCTTGAGAAAGGCCGCGCAGGGAAGGATCTTCTTTTTGTCCTTGAGGATGGCTTCTACCATTTCGGTGGCTGCGGCTGAAGGCGCGTAGTATGCGCTGCCAGTTTTGAGATGCTTGACGATCTCTGCGCCGCCGTCGCGTGTGCGCTGGATGAGGGCTTCGAGCCGGTCAGGCGCGATCAGCTCGGTGATGGGAATGCCGGCAACCGTCGAATAGCGGGCAAGGGGCACCATGGTGTCGCCGTGGCCGCCGAGGACGAACGCGGTCACATTTTCAACGCTGACGTTGAGTTCCGCGGCGATGAACGTGCGGAAGCGCGCTGAGTCGAGCACACCGGCCATCCCGATGACGCGCTCGCGGTTGAAGCCTGCCTGTTTGAAGGCTGCCTGGGCCATGGCGTCCAGTGGATTGGAGACGATGATGAGAATCGATTCGGGCGACTGAGCCACAACCTTGGAGACCACGTCGGACATGATCTTGTAGTTGGTGTGCAGCAGGTCGTCGCGGCTCATGCCCGGCTTGCGCGGAATGCCGGCAGTGATGACGACGACATCGGAGTTGGCCGTGGCTGCGTAGTCGTTGGCGCCGGTCACATTCACATCGCGCTTTTCGATGGGCATGGCTTCGAGCAGGTCGAGCGCCTTGCCCTGCGGGATGCCTTCGACGACGTCGATCAGGACTACATCGGCCAGTTCTTTGGAAGCGATCCAGTGGGCCGCGGTGGCGCCAACGTTGCCGGCGCCGACAATTGAAACTTTCTTACGCATATCAAATTCTCCTTTTTAGAATCTGCCGTTGAACACGGCTTTTTCGTTGTCCCGACAATTCCACGCGGTACCGGGGACATTAGATCGGTCGAAGAAGCGCCTCGGGAACCTCAGCATCCGGTTTGCCTTCGCACTCGACGGTGTACATCGTCGTTCCAACCGGGTGCCCAAAAACCCGCGCCTGCGCCTCAGTCTCAATTAGAGTCATTCCAACGACGGCGCAAGGCTGACCACATCTGGGGCCGTTCTCCTCGGCCTCGGTTACCACGACGGTGTCTCCGTAGTCGAACTTCATGGTTCTCCGCTACATATTCCCAATCATGCGTGTGGCAAACTCGCTGGTGCCGACCTTGGTTGCCCCGGCGGTTTGGCGTTCGAAGTCATAGGTCACAAACTTCTGTAGGATGGTTTTTTCGAGGGATGTCTCGATCAGGTTGGCTGCTTCCTTCCAGCCGATGAAATCGAGGAGCATGACGCCTGAAAGAATCACCGAGCCTGGATTGATGACGTCTTTGTCGGCATATTTGGGTGCGGTGCCGTGGGTGGCTTCGAAGACCGCGAAGCCGTCGCCGATATTGGCGCCGGGTGCGATGCCGAGCCCGCCCACCTGAGCCGCGGCGGCATCGGAGATGTAGTCGCCATTGAGGTTGGTGGTGGCAAGGATGGAGTAGTCGGATGGGCGAATGATGATCTGCTGGAAGATGGAGTCGGCTATGCGGTCGTTGACGAGAATCTTCTGCTTCCACGCGCCGTTGCCGTGCGTTTTGCCGATGGAGTCGATGACGCCCTTGATCTCGGCATAGAGCTCGTCGCGGAAGGACTGATTGCCGAACTCGAGGCCTGGCTCGATCATGGCCGCGTTTTGCTCAACGGTGAGGTTCGGGTTGGCGTCGAGGTTGCCGAGGATCCAGCTCTCGCGCTCAGTGACAGTGTGCTCGCGGAACTCCTGCACGGCCACTTCGTAGCCCCACTCGCGGAAAGCGCCCTCCGTGAACTTTTGGATGTTGCCCTTGTGGACCAGCGTGACGGTCTTGCGGCCTGTTTCGAGGGCCTGGCGGAGGGCGTAACGTACCAGGCGCTTGGAGCCGAAGATGGAGATGGGCTTGATGCCCACGCCCGAGTCGGTGCGGATTTTCTTTTTGGTTGCGGACAAGAGGGTTTCGTTCAAAAAGGAGATCAGCTTCTTCGCGTCCTCTGTGCCCTGCTTGAACTCGACACCGGAGTACACGTCCTCAGTGTTTTCGCGGAAGATGACGATATCGACATTTTCAGGGTGCTTTACCGGGCTTGGCACGCCCTGGTAGTACTTCACTGGGCGGACGCATGCGTAGAGATCGAGCAACTGGCGTAGGGCCACGTTGAGCGAGCGAATACCCCCGCCTACGGGCGTGGTAAGCGGCCCCTTAATGGAGACGCGCAGGTCGCGCGCAGCGGAAACGGAGTCGTCGGGCAGCCAGGTGTTGAACTGGCGGAAGGCCTTTTCACCGGCAAAAATCTCAAACCACTTGATGGAGCGCTTGCCACCGTAGGCCTTTTCGACCGCGGCGTCGAAGACCCTCTGCGAGGCCTTCCAGATGTCGCGGCCCGTGCCGTCGCCTTCAATGAAAGGAATGATGGGATTGCCGGGCACCTGAAACTGCCCGTCGGAGTACTGAATTGCCTGGCCATCTGCGGGAAGCGCAAGGCCGTTGTAGGTGGTCTGCATGGAGTGTAGGAGGTCCTTTCGGGCGTGCTCTCGGGAGCGGAGCCTGACACTCTCATTTTAAGGGAGGCAATTGGGGCGGATTGCGGCGGGTGGGGATGGGGGTGAATTGCGGTGCTGGTCCGCATTTCTCACAAACTGCGGGACAACCCAGAATTGAAGGTCTGGAGAAGTCTCCGAGGGCCGGGAGGCCCTCAGGACAGCCGGTCCGGCGCTACACCGGGAGACTGCGAATTTTGGCGGCTCGCGAGAGATATGGGTTAGTGTGTGCCGGTGCCCTGGGAGGCGGGCCAGGAGGTTGAGCGCAGCATCTGAATGGCGTCTTTGTAGCTCATTTCGGAGGGGAGCGGGACAAACTCGGTGTATTCCTGGACCGAGTCAGAAGGCTTGATCTTGAAAAGCTCGCGGATACTCATTTTCAACTTCAGGTGGACGATGCGCCATTGGTGGCTGCCCACATCGGCTTGTCCGATCTCGATCCAGCCACCCTTGTTGAGCTCGCCCAGGCCCCAGTAAACGAGCTTGTCTTGTTGCAGGCTGCCCGCCAGGCGCACTACCCGCTCCTCGACGGGATCAACCCAGATTTCGCCGGCCATGGCGGTGAGGACGCCTGTCTCCGTGTCAGGCGGATCGAACGCGGGGTTGGGTTTGAAGGTGAATTTCTCGACTGTTCCGTTGGGGGTTGAGACTGGGCCCGCGAACTGATAAAGGAATGCTGAAGGCAGCACACGGAGCACTTTCATGGCGCGCGCGGTGTCGCTGCCTTCGGTTTGTTTTCGGTGCTGCTGCAGGCCGGGGTTGTCGAGCAGCGCCTGGAGGCGAGCCTGTTCCTTCAGTTCGTCGGCCTGGGTGAGAGGTTGGTCGTTGATGGAGATCAGCCGGGCGACATCGCCGTCTCTGGTTTCAACAATTTCTTTGGTCGAGGTGAGATTCGGGCTGGTCTTGTGGAGTTTGTAGCGCATGGGATGGCCCACATGGCTCAGGTCCTGCGCTGCATGCGCTTCGGTGGCAAGGGCGCGCTGGACAAGAGCCTGGGTTTGGGCCGGCGAGAGGGCGGGCGCGGGGGCGTGGCTTGCACCGGCAGTGGAGGCGAGAGCCGAGCCAGGAAGAAAGACCAGGGGCAGAAGGACCAGGGGTCGAAGGACCAGTGAAGTATGGATTCGGATCGGAAACCTGCTAACCACAATTGTTAGTTTAGCGGGCAAGGGTCCCCTTTCGATGGCTGTGGCTCTGCCAAGCGGTTAGACGAAAGACACCTGTGCGAGGTTGGCAGATTGAAGCAATGCGCCCGGGGTGCGTATAGTTCGGGCAGGAGCTTCTTTTTGCTCCCGGAAGGAATTTGGATCATGGCAGGGGAAACGACTCCAGCGCGCATTGGCAAGAGCGTCGTGATTTGCGGCGAAGTTAAGGGCAGTGAAGACCTGATTGTGGATGGGCGCGTGGAGGGTACAGTGACCCTCTCGGAGAGCCGTCTGACCATTGGTCCCACGGCGAACGTGGCGGCCGACCTGAGCGCCAAGGATGTGCTGATCCTGGGCCATGTCCAGGGCAACGTGATAGCCAGCGGGCGTGTTGAACTGCGTGCAGGCTGCGTGGTGGAAGGCGATATTCGTGCTCTACGGCTGGCGGTGGAAGACAATGCGATCTTTCGTGGAAAGGTCGACCTCACCCAGGCCGTTGCGCGGCCGGCTGAAGGCTCCGGTGGGACACAGTCCGGCGGCGTCATTTAGCTGGTTCCGTGACCGATAGAAAATGTCCTTCGATCCAAACACCGACTGGCGGCGAGGACGCCGCCAGGACAGCCGGTCTGGAGACCGGCGCTACCTTCAGTCGCAGACGCATCTGCTGCCGGTCACGATATTCGTTGTGTCTGCCGTCCGCAAGAGGGTTTCAGATTGTTGAGCCGCTGGTTCGAAAAGAAGCCGGAGAGTCCCGCTCCCGGGTCGACTCCAGGGGTTTCTGGCCCCAAGTATCCGCGTCATTCCGGCGGGTGGGCGGTGTTGCGCAAGCGCCTGGAGAGCGAGCCGGGGCTGTGTATTGTCGACGTCGGATTTACCTCGCCAACGAACATTAATTACGTAACGAGCTTGGGACATAGCGTGTTTCTGGCGGACCTGGTGTATGACGCGTGGACAGGCGACTGGAAGAAGGGTGAAGACGAGGATGGAAAGCCTGTATGGGACACGGAGGGTTTCCTCGAACAATCGTTAAACTTTTCGGGACGGATGTTTGACGTGGTTCTACTGTGGACGGCCCTGGATTATCTGCCCGAGCCTCTTGTTCAGCCGGTGGTGAACCATTTCCGTTCGTCAATGAACCTGGGAGGGCAGGTGCTGGCGTTCTTCCACACCCGCACCCAGGGTGAAGAGATTGTGCGCTCGCGATTCCATCTGACGCCAACCAACGAAGTGGAGATGCAACTTGCGCAGCAGTTTCCAATCCAGCGGGCGTTTACCAACCGCAGTATCGAGCGTCTGTTTGCCGGATGGTCAGGGCACCGCCAGTTTCTAGCTAAAGACAGCGTCTCCGAGGTCATCATGACGCGTTAGAGATGGAAGGATCGAGGCTATGGATCGCTGAATCGAAGCTGCAGTTTAGACGGCGATTTTGCCGGAGCGAAGACTCCAACAATCGCATGGAGGATTGATGAGCATATTGCAAGGAACGCGCATAACGTGGCTGGGTCACTCGACTGTGCTGGTGCAGACGGCCAAAGGCACCAACGTGCTGATCGACCCGTTTATCGCACACAATCCGAAGTACCCGAAGGGCTTCTCACTTCCGGAGAAGATTCACTACATCCTGCTCACGCACGGGCACATGGATCATATGGCCGATACAGTGCCGATGGCCGAGCGGCATGGATCGACTGTGGTGGCCATCTACGAGCTTGCCGACTATGTTGCGAAGAAGGGCGTGACCAATACCATCGGGATGAATCTTGGGGGCACAGTGGAACTGGGCGATGTGGCCGTGACGATGGTGGAGGCAAAGCACTCGGCGGGGGTTCAGGATGAGAACGGTACGCACTATGCGGGCGTGGCCGCTGGATATGTGCTCACCATCGTGGATGGGCCAGTGCTATATCACGCGGGAGATACCGCGGTGTTCTCAGATATGAAGCTGATCGGCGAGTTGTATCAGCCGCAGGTGGCAATGCTTCCCATCGGCGGGCATTTCACCATGGGGCCTAAAGAAGCTGCGCTCGCCGTGAAGTTGCTGGGGTCAACGACGGTTCTTCCCCTGCACTTTGGAACCTTCCCGCCGCTGAAGGGTACACCTGATCAGTTAGCGGCTCTTGTTGGGCAGGAAGTGGACGTAGCGCGGATTGCGCCAGGGGACTCTATCTAGAAAGCGTCGCAAAGATTTCCTCACAATCAATAAAGATAGGCCGACTCAAAGGTCGGCCTATCTTTATATGGCGGTGACTTAGCTTTTGCCCGCAGCCTTCTTCTGCTCGGCCCAGCGCCGCCTGACGGCTTCGGCGATCCTCTTCCTGCCTTCAGGGGTTAGATTCCGCTTTTTCTTCCTCTTCCCGGTCTTCTTTGCAGGGGAAACCGAGGCTGCTTTCTTAGGTGGCGATGCAGGCTTTCCTGCCAGCAAGGCGCGAACCTGTTGTAATTGTGCTATCTCGCGGTCAATCTGTTCGACGATCTCTGAAATTCCCACGGTACCTCCCTTTGGGCCCAACTCGTGATGGAATTGCTGTTTCGAGGTTGTTGATCCCACGGGGTCAACCCTTGTCCTGTGAAACAACATACGCAACTGTAGACTATTTTACAAACAAAAAACAAATGATTGTGCCGCAATCTGCACTTTGCAATCCATTGCCGGGCAAGTACCAGATGATCATAAGTTGGCAATCGCAAGAGCACTTAGGGAACCCTTAAGAAACCCTTAAGATATCTGGTGCTGATTAGATCGATGCATGGTGATAGTGTTCGTGAGTTCGACGGTTTTACCTGCAAAGTAGGTGAGAGCGAGCGGCTTATACGGGGGTAAATGCATTTGGTAGCTCGCCGGGTTGATGGCGGCCAAGAAAAGCTGACGCGCTCCGTTGAGTCGCCGCAAGCGATTCGCAACCAGGTGATGTCTTGATTAGATAGGAGCCGCGAGGAGGCGAGTGATTACTCGCGTGAGGCTTTCACTCCGGTTGTGGTTGGAGTAGAGGATGTCGCTTCGGAGGAGAGTTCTCTTGCGCCGAGGCCATGGGAATCAGGAGAATCGATGGCACGATAGTTGCGCAGCTCGCGAAGGATGTCCATCTTCTCGCGGGCGTACTGTCCGGCGAGGCGCGTGAGCGCATAGGTGATGATGTCGCTGTGGTGGAGCTCCTGCATGGCTGGATCGCGGCGCATGTTTAACCAGAGGCGATGAACAAGCTGAACGTCATCCGGACTGAGATTGGGAGCATGCGGTCCGATGTAAAAGACCTTGATATTGCCCTGTCCGTCGACGACATAAAAGTTGAACTGCCGCTTGGGCTCTGGTAGTGCTTCCCAGGCCTGGCCCATGTGATAGCCCTGTTCCTCGACGGTCATTTTGTCGGAAACACTTGAGACGACGGAATCCACCTCAAGGGAATTCGCGCTTTGCACCAGCGCGGCAAAAACGTCTCCTGCAGGCACCACAAGAAGCGAGACCTTCTTGCCGAAGCTCTCGGCTACCGAGACGGCCTTAGTGAAGACCATCTGTTCGTGCTCGCTGAACGATTGTTGCTCTGCGTTGAGGAACTCGGGTCCTCCAACGCCCATCATACGAACACTGATAACAACTACATCGTGTTCGTCAGTACTGGTACGGGAGAGTGTCCATTTAAGAGCGAGGGGGTTCGAGGGGTCACGCATGGTGACCATTACTCCACCGGGGCGGATGGCCGCCGACTCGCGGCTGATGGTGTCCTGGTGCTCAAGCTGGAAGTGGTCTTTCATCTGGCGCACGGTGATTGCGTGCTTCTTCTGGTTCTGACGTTCAGAGACGGTGAAGATGATGAAGAAGGCTGCGGCAAAGATGATTCCGCTGACTGTAGCGACGGACTTGGTGAACAGGTTGACAATGGCTGTGGAGATAAGGACAAGGAAGACCGAGAAAAGGCCGACGGGAATCTCGGTCTTGCCGATGCGGAAGTTCGGCGGTACCTTCCAGCCGCGTTCGCCGTGGTACTTCCAGCGCAGCACCAGCATGGCAAGGCTATTAAAGGTGAAGGACCAGATGACACCAAAGGCATATGCCTCGCCGAGGATGATGATATTGCCTCGGCTGGCAAGGATGGTGAACATCTGGAGTCCGAAGACAAGGTTGACAATGCGGGAACTGGTGCCGAAGCGGCGGTGCGGCTTGCGGAACCAGTCAGTGAGTACGCCGTCTTCGGCGACACGCATCAGCACGCCGGTGGAACCGATCATCGAGGTGTTGATAGCTCCTGAAAGGATGAGGAAACCAACAAGCACGACGAAGATGCGGAAGCCGATGCGCCAGAACATCGGCCCCACCATATTCATGGCCAGGCCGGCAATCAGGTTGTCCTGGTACCTGACGTGGTCCTTCAGAGGGATCAGCATGTATGCCAGAATCGTGGCGCCTCCGGTGAAGATGAGGCTGTAGATGGCGATGACGATAGCCGCGCGCTTAAGGTTCTTGAGCTTGGGATGCTGGATCTCGCGGTTGACCTGGGCAAGGCTTTCTTCGCCGCTCATGGCAAGCAGTGAGTGGCCGAAGGCCATGAGGACGCCAAAGAGGCCAAGGAGCGGAACCAGCCGTGTTCCTTTCAGGAATCCGAGAGCGTCGTCACTGAACTTGAGGTTGGCGACTGTGGGAGGCGGGGGCAGATGCGCGCCGCGGACGAAGACCGAGTAGACGCCCCAGATCATGAGAATGACCACCATGACGGTGGTGATCTGCATAACCTGCATGGCCTTGCCGCTGGACTCCTCAATGCCCTTGATATTCTCCCACCAGTAGTAGATGGTTACCGCGGCAGCAAAGACCGCCGAGGTGTAGTTCATGTCGAACTGGAAGGGATTGCCGTCTGGTCTGAGCAGTGCTGGGGGCAGCCAGTGGCTGGTGTTGGCCACGGTCATCATTTCGTTCATCAGGCCGGTGATGTATTGCCCGGCAGAGACGCCAGAGATGGGGCCGGTGAGGATGTAGTCGAACATGAGCGCCGAGACGCTGAGCTTGGCGAAGGTGCCACCGAGGGCTTCTTTGACGACGCGATAGACGCCGCCGCGGGTGAACATGCTGCAGCTCTCGACGTAGACCGCGCGCACGGCGAAGCTGAAGAGCATGATGCCGAGGATGAACCAGGGAGCGGCTGCGCCTACAGCTTCTTCTGCGATGCCGCCGGCATAGAAGGCCGAAGAGCCCAGATCGCAGAGAACAATGGAGGCCGCGCGCCAGAAGGAGATGAATGTGAGCATCACGGAAGATGCCACAATGAGCCGCACGCGGTCGGATGGAGGGGCTACGGTCGTTCGGGAAGATGCCATTCGCGAGGGTGCCGGCGAGAATTCCGCGGCGGTCCAAATTCGAGAAGGCGAACCTCCGCCTGCCCTTCGGTGAGTTTAAGTGCGAATTAATGGGGTGTCAATCAAAATGGGGAGTATTTTGAGGGGGATCGCGGGCAGACCCTTGGGACGTTACTTTTCGTCTTTGCCGAAGAGCTCTTTGCCATCTTCAATAAAGCTGATAATGACCACCACGGATGAGCCCGCGAGTCCGACGAAGAATGCGATCTCAAGCAGATGCATTCCGAAGATTGCCAAACTGAGTCCCATAGGCGGATTGTAGCGCGTTTCTTGGCGTGAGTGGAGGGGGAACTCGGCAAGTGCGCGGGTTCACGCTCCCCCACTCGCAATGATCCGGCCCCGGAGCCGGCTTCAATGCAGGTCGATTGACCAGAATGCGATACACTCGGCGCTGTATGCGCATGCCTGTTCTTTCGCAAAAGTCGTGGACGTTGTGGGCCGCGGCGGTGGTTTCGGCGGCGCTGCTGGAGTTGCCGTTTCCGCTGGCTGGGCCGATGCCGCCGTGGCGCTCGATTTTTGCGTGGTGGGGGCTTGTACCGCTGCTGTGGGCGGTGCTTTCGCACGATTGCGTTGGGGCAAAGAAGCCGCTGCGGACGGCGTTTCTGCTTGGGTACCTGAGCGGGTTTCTCTGGTACATGGGGAACTGCTACTGGGTGCGCGACACGATGATGAATTACGGCGAAATGCCGCCAATGGCGCCGACGCTGCTGCTGATGGGGTACAGCGCGGTACTGGGGCTGTATTGGGGGGTGTTTGGCTGGGCGGTTTTGCTGATAAGGCGGACGAGTGGAAGCACTCGGATTGCGCTGGCGGCTGCGCCGGTGTTGTGGACCGCGCTGGAGTTGGTGGCGGCGCGATTCACGAGCGTTCCGTGGGATCAGTTGGGTTATTCGCAAGTGGACAACGCGCTGGTGAATCAGCTTGCTCCGTGGACTGGGGTATATGGAATCAGCTTTGTGCTGGTGGCGGTTAACGCGCTCATCGCCGGGGGGCTTCTCCTGGATTGCCGGAAGGTGCATCGCTTCAGCGACCGGCAGATAGCGGGTGTAGCGGGTGTGGTGCTGATGTGTTGCGGGGCGCTGGGGGTGACGGTTTCACCCGTGCGGCCCGCAGCGTCCGCGACTGCGGTGCTTATTCAGCCGAACCTCGACGTGGGCAACGAGAGCCGATGGAACAAGCCTGGCGAGTGGGAAGAGCACATGGCCGAGTTCGAGAAACTGGCGAACGAGCAGTGCAAGGGATATATTGCCGGGATCCCGCAAACCGGCGCATCGAACGGCGAGATCATCTGCCCGCCTTACGAGACGCATCCGGTGCTGATTGCGTGGCCGGAGTCGCCGGCGCCGTTCGATGAAAGCGACCCGCGTTTTCAGGATTCTCTCCGCAAGATTGCGCAAGGCGCTCACGCTCCAATCGTCACCGGGGGCATTGGGTGGACGCTTAATCAGCCGGAGAACGAATGGGATTACTTCAACTCTGCGCTTGTGATAGGCGCTGACGGCGAGAAGGTTGGCCGCTACGACAAGATCCACCTGGTTCCATTCGGTGAGTACGTTCCCTTTGAGAAGCTGCTCAGCTTCGCGCATAAACTCACGGGGCGGGTTTCAAAATTTACTCGTGGCACGGATCGGAAGGTATTTCGGCTGGGCGGGCATCGGTATGGGGTCTTCATCTGCTATGAGGCCGTGTTCGCCGATGAGGTCAGGCATTTTGCGCAGCTCGGGGCGGAGGTGTTGGTGAACATCTCCGACGACGGCTGGTATGGCGACACGAGCGCGGCGTGGCAACACCTGAACATGGCGAGGATGCGGGCGATTGAGAACCGGCGCTGGATCTTGCGCGACACGAACACGGGCGTAACGTGCGTGATCGATTCGTATGGGGTGGTAAGGCAGAGCATTCCGAGGCATGAGATCGATGCGCTGCCGGCAGAGTTTGGGTTCCGCGATGACGTGACTTTCTATACGGAGCATGGGGATGTGTTTGGGTGGGGGTGTGTGCTGGTTGGACTTGGAATTGTGGGTTGGGGTTTGCGCGCCAGTCTCAGAATCTATATCCGAGCCAGTTCTTAAGGGGCTGGTGTGGGGAAAAGCGGCTATCTTTGGTTCGGCTTTAGCCGGGTGTCCGGCCTACACTGCCAGACGCCGCGCCTTCTCGCGCTGGAGACGCTCGGCCAAAAACACCTTGAGCAGCGACTGGTAAGGAACGTCGCGCTGGTTGGCCAGGATCTTCAGATCTTCGACCATGGCCACGGGCAGGCGAACGGAGATGGTGCGCAATGTGGGCTTGAGTTTGACGAACTTCACACGCTGGGCTTTGGACCAGTCGATGTATTCGGTCGAGTCCGCTCCCTCGCCCGTTGAAGACCAGAACTCAAACTCCTCGGCCTCGTTCTTGAACTCAGGAACCTTCTTCATGGCGTTTGTACTCCTCAGTTTCCCTTCGATTCGTATTCAAGCCTTGGGCACCCGCCCGAGGGACCGACAAAAGGTGCCGATTGCTCAGATATCCCAAATCTTTCCCTCAAATAATTCCTCCCCTACGTATGGAGGATTGCTCCGCACGTAAGGGTGATTGGCGAGGGCTTGGCGAATGAATCGGACCGCGTCGTAGGCCTCGATGATGAGTTGCCGCTGATTCTTGAAGTGCTGCTGATCAAACGCATCATCGTTAATCCTATGAGCAGGTTCTTGCCGCAACCTCCGAACCTTTCGAAATGTTGCAAAGATTCTTTCCACTGGCTCAGGGTCGACGGGATGAAAATACCGGCGCATCCAGGCTTCAAGGAGCGCAATCGTTCCTCGCGGACGCACAACGACTTTGCCATTGGTTCGGGCTTCCTCATCTTCAAGAGGAATCGAGGTCGAAGCGAAGAACTGCTTGTTCAGATTGTCAGACATCATCTGGTCGAGAAGCAGCACAAACCGATTGAATTCGGCTAAGGTCGGTCGCAGCAGAAACGCGAACTCACGAGGCCGCTGCTCGGTGTAAGTTTCGCGAAACATGGGAGGCATCTTCATCAATTCCGACATCTTGTTGATGAGCACCAATTCCTCGATAAACGCATCGAAAATGGAGATGCGTGTTCCCCATTCTCCCAAGATGGTGGATCGGAAGTAATCAGGGTGCAAATTGTAAGTGTCAGGTAGCTGTTTGGTTCGCCAAAACTGCTGATGCTCTGGGCTCAAGCCGGAAAGATATCGCAGGTATACCGCGACAGCCCGATTCATATCGCCATCGTAGGCGAATCCGAACGTTTGTAGCAGGACTTGGTCGCGCTCCTCCATCGCGTCCGACTGATAAAAGGCATCTCGAACAGAGATGTTGCCGTGTATTGAATCTGTTTCGTATAGATACCGCGGATCATTTCGATAATGTTCGAGCACCGATAGATCAAAGGCGCGGAACTCCAACTGGCCCTCTCCGCGTGCCAATGCCAACGTGTAGGGCCGGTTATTGTATTTGCTTAAATCTGACATTTCGGCAAGTGTCTCCGGCTTCGGATATAGACAAAAGTGCTCGCTGAACTCCAGTGCCCTGAGGCCGGCTAGCTGTGCATCGATGTCGGTTGAGCTGAACGGCTTGATGTGCGGGTTTCCAGTGAGCATCACGTCCACCTGCCCCAAAGACACCAACGCCTCGATCAAGCTCAATGCCTCTTCGTTGGAGAGGCCATATTCTTCTTTCAGGGTATAGGCGGGATATCCGTTGAAGTCATGTGATTCAAGGTAGAACTTTGTGACCGAGGTGAGAACTTCCGAGTGATCCACTTCGAGACTCCCTCCTCTCGCGGCGGCTTGGGTGCGGTTGGTCCGGATTGACCAGATGCCCAAGGTGCGGCCTTTTGGGCCTTGGATGAAATCACACGGTGGATCGAAGGCCGCTGAGGCGCCAAAACCGTCACGATGATATTCTAGATTAGTCAATAGAACGCAGCTAACAGTTCAACCCAAAGTCAGGTCAAAGGAAAGAGCAGACGATGTCGATCAACGATCTCGAATTCGCCTATGCCCCTGTGCGCGACCAAGTGCGCGACCTGCGGGAGTATCTTTGACCCCGCACGGCTACGTCGTGAATTAGCCGACATTGAAGCGAAGCTGGCCGATCCGGCCATGTGGAGCAACCAAGAAGCAGGCAAACCGTTGATGCGCGACCGCAAGCGCCTTGAGAAGCTTGTGGCCGACGACGATGCGTTGGTGCGTCGAACCGGCGATATTGACGCCTATTTCGAACTGGCGCGCGAGGGCGAAGATGTTTTGCTGGACCTGGAGAAGAGCATCAAGGAACTCGCAGTGTTTGCCGAGGAGCTGGAAGCGCGGACGATGCTGCAGAGCGAGACCGATCCGCTGAACGCGATTGTGACGGTGCATCCCGGCGCAGGCGGAACCGAGAGCCAGGACTGGGCCGAAATGCTGATGCGCATGTATCTGCGCTGGGCCGAGCAGCAGGGCTTCAAGACGGAGATGAACGACTACCAGGACGGCGATGAGGCGGGCATCAAGTCGGCTACGTTCACGATCCTGGGCGAGTATGCGTTTGGGCAACTGGCGGGAGAGAGCGGTGTGCATCGGCTGGTGAGGATTTCGCCGTTTGACCAGGCCAAGCGAAGGCACACTTCGTTTGCTTCGGTGTATGTTTCGCCCGAGATCGACGAGACGATCCATGTGGATATAAAGGTGGAGGATCTTCGCATCGATACTTACCGCTCAGGTGGCAAGGGCGGGCAGCACGTGAATACGACGGACTCTGCGGTGAGGATGACGCACCTGCCGACGGGCATTGTGGTGCAGTGCCAGAACGAGCGCAGCCAGCACAAGAATCGCGAGAAGGCGATGAAGATGCTCAGGTCGCGCCTCTATGAGTATGAGCTGGAGAAGAAGCGGGCTGTGACGAAGAGGGTTGAAGACTCGAAACTGGAGATTAACTTTGGGTCGCAGATTCGGTCGTATGTGCTGCAGCCCTATCGCATTGCCAAGGACCATCGGACGAAGGTGGAAGTTGGCGACGTGGACAGGGTGCTGGATGGATACCTGGAGCCGTTTTTACGTGGGTATCTGCTGGCCAAGCGGCGGGGGACGGCTACGGGTGGCGAGGGAGACGATCTGGACGTGTAGAAGCAGGGAATAGTGGTTAGCGATTAGAGATTGGAGACCGGGGCTACGGACGTAGGGACTCGCCTCTGAAGGATTTGCGGATGAGCAATGATGCGACCGTGATTGATGAGATGCTGCGCGAGGCGCGGACGATTGCTGTTGTTGGGATGAGCGACAAGACGTGGCGCGCCAGCTATAACATCGGCCGGTATCTGGCTGAGAATGGCTATCGAGTGGTTCCGGTGAATCCGGCGCTCGAAGAAGTGATGGGGCTGAAGTGCTATCCCGACCTGGAGGCGGCCGACGCGGCGGCGCGCGCGGAGACGGCCAAGGGGGGCAAGGGGATCGATCTTGTGGATGTGTTTCGGGCTTCGGAGTTTGTGCCGCCGATTGTGGATGACGTGATCCGGCTGGGCATTCCTTATTTGTGGCTGCAGGATGGGGTGGTTCACGAGGAAGCGGTGGCGAGAGCGAGGGCAGCGGGGGTGAAGTGCGTGGGGGACGACTGCATTCTGCGGCAGCATGGGGCGAGGGCGGGGATGCACCGAGAATGAGGGTTTAAAGGACTGTAGATATCCCAGGTTAGCTCGGCCGCTGGGGCGGTCTCGCGAACCTGGGGCACCCCGTCCTCGGCGAATTGCTGCGACAATCGAGTCATGAATTGAGTCCAATGGACAGGGGATTGCGTACGTTAGACATGGGTCGAGTACGGTTCATCGTCGGATTGGCTTTGCTGTGTTCGATTGGGGCAGCGGCGCATGCGGATTCGAGTTCGGCGGACAGGCCGCATGTGCATGTTCAACTTGTCTTTCGGAAAGCTAAGCTCTTTCCGGGCGGCGGCGATCACGGCGGCCTTTACTTCAAGCTGGAATCGGGCTGGCATGTCTACTGGAAGAATCCTGGCGATGCGGGCCTGCCGCCGAACATTCATTGGACACTTCCTGATGGAGTGACGGCGGGGCCGTTGCAGTTTGCTGCGCCGAAGAGGTTGCCGCTCGGGCCGCTGATGGACTACGGCTATGAGGACGAAGTTCTCTATCCCTTCAAGTTGGAGATTGCAAAATCGGCCAAGCCCGGGCCCGCGGTTCTGCATGCCAAGGTCGATTGGCTGGTGTGCAGTTCAAGCTGTATTCCGGGTAAGGCGGACCTCGAGATCACGCAGGAGATTCTGGCAGAAGCCCCTGCGATGGGGCGGGATGATGGGCCCGGCGTCGAGATTTGGAAGCGGCTGGCTGTTCGGCTTCCCGATGCATTGCCATCGAGCGACAAAGCATTTTTCCAACCGACGAAGGATGGCTTCCGGCTGACGGTTGAAAGCGGACGGCGCGAATCGGCTGCTGTGTTTTTTCCAGAGGATCAGGACATCGTTGACAATCCGGCGCCGCAGAAGTTTATGGCGACTGCGCAGGGCTTCACGCTTGACCTGAAGAAGGACGCGAGTCTTAAGGCAGCTCCGGCGCAACTGCGGGGAGTTGTGGAGTTGTCGGGCGGAAGGGCGTATGAGATTGATGCGCTGGCGGGGGCGGCGGTGGGAGCGAGCGCGAGTGCAACGGGGGCGGGCGGCTCTGGGCCGGCTGCGGGTGTAACGCAGGCGCCTGCGACGGCGCAGCAGGCGACCGCGGGATCAAGTCAGACCTCGGAGGCGAATCAGCAATCGGCTGCGCCGGCGTCTGGTGTTGCGCCGGCTGCGGCGATCGGCGCGGCTTCGGCGATTTCGAGCAGTGCTTCAATTTCTAGCGGCAATGCGCAGAAGAAAACTGGTCTGTTGGAGGCGCTCGGGTTGGCGTTTGTAGGCGGCCTGCTGCTGAATCTGATGCCGTGTGTGTTTCCGGTGCTGTTTCTGAAGGGGCTGGCGCTGGTGCGGTCGGGCAACGAGGAGCGGCGCACGCTGCGGCTGCATGGGCTGGTGTATACGGCTGGAATTGTCGCGTCGTTCTGGGCGTTGGTGGGGACGCTGCTTGTGCTCAAAGCTGCGGGAAGCACGATCGGGTGGGGATTCCAGTTTCAGTCGCCTGTGGTGCTCTCGCTTATGGCGGGGCTACTGTTTTTCCTGGGGCTTTCGCTGGCGGGGCAGTTTGAGATCGGGCTGACGCTGACCAGCGCGGGCGGATCGCTGGCGGCGAAGCAGGGGTATGCGGGGAGTTTCTTTACGGGCGTGCTGGCGGTGGTGGTGGCAACGCCGTGCACGGCGCCGCTGATGGGGGCGGCGATTGGCTACGCGCTGGCGCAGAGTGCGGTGGTTAGCTTTGCAGTCTTTACTGCTTTGGCGCTTGGGCTGGCTGCGCCTTATGTGGCGCTTACTCTACAGCCGGCGTGGGCGCGGTTGCTGCCCAAGCCGGGTGTGTGGATGGACGTGTTGAAGCAGGCGGTGGCGGTGCCGATTTTTGGCACGGCGATTTGGCTGGCGTGGGTGCTGGCGCAGGCTTACGGGGCGAATGCGCTGGGTGCGTTGCTTTGCGGATTTTTGTTGCTGGCGGTCGCGGGATGGTTTTTGGGAAGGTGGCCGGTTAGGCGGTGGGCGACGGTGGTTGCCGGGTCAGTTGTGGCCTTGGCTGTGGTGCTGATTGTGTCTTCGAGCAGCTATCTCGCAAGCCCCGGTCCATCGACCCTCAAAATCAGTTTTCAGATGACGCCCGAGATGGAAGCGCAAAGGGAGAACAATGCTGTCGGGCAATGGGGCTACTGGACTACGGATGAAGTGGCGACGGCTGAGGCGCACGGCCACCCGGTGTTTGTCGATTTCACGGCGAGCTGGTGTTTGAGTTGCCAGGTGAATGAACGCGTGGCGCTCACAAGGCCCGAGGTGATGGACTCGTTCAAGGCGCACGGCGTGGTGCTGCTGAAGGCTGACTGGACGCGGCATGACGAGGCGATTACGCATGCGCTTGAGGGGCTGGGGCGGAGCGGGGTGCCTACGTACGCGCTTTATGTGCCGGGGCAGAGTGGGGCGGAGTTGTTGCCCGAGGTTTTGACGCCGGGGATTGTGACGGATGCGGTGGACAAGCTGCCGAAGCGTTAGTCCGGGAAAATGCTATCATGATAGCAGCGGGGTGGATTGTGGCTCAGATTCTCGTCCGGAATGTGGAAGAGCGGCTCAAGACGAGCCTGCAAAAGCGTGCCAAACAGAACGGCCACAGCGTGGAGGCCGAGGTGCGCGAGATTTTGCGCGACGCGCTCAAGGCGAAGAACGCGAAATCTGTCGGGTTTGGTACAGCGTCGGTAGCGCTGTTTAGCAGCAGCGGTTTCTATCTTGACGAGCCAATCGAGGAGATTCGGGGAATGCGCATGGAAATACCGAATTTCGAGGCGTGATTCTTCTCGACACAAATGCGATTTCGGAGATCATGCGCCCCGTGCCCGACGTCGATTTCATGCGATGGATCAACCGCCAGCCGAATTCGTCGATCTGGACAACTTCGATCAATATCTACGAAATCCGAGCGGGGCTGAAGTCAATGCCCACAGGACGAAAGCGATCCGCGCTTATTGCATTCTTTGACCGCTGGATTGCCGAGGTGCTGCAGGGGCGGATCGCGAACTTCGATGAGGCTGCTGCGGAATGTGCGGCGGACTTGGCTGGGGTGCGCAAAGCGAAGGGTATTCCATCCGAAGCGCGTGACACGATGATTGCGGGGATTGTGCTGGCTAATCGGGCGACGCTGGCGACGCGGAATGTGAAGCACTTCGCGGACATAAAGAGGTCGGTGGTTAACCCGTGGGAAGCATGACAAGTGGCGGGCGCGAGTGCCTCGCGATTGAACAAGATTGCGATTCAATGAATCATGCGCCGCCGTGTTTGCGGAGGCGGAGGTTGCGGATTTCTTCCATCCGCTGGGCAAGAAGTTTCTCCCGACCCTCCTGGGTGGGCTTGTAGTAGCTGCGGCCGCGGAGGGAGTCGGGGAGGCAGTCCATGTCGGCGACTTTGCCTGCTTCGTCGTGGGCGTAGAGGTAGCCTTTGCCGTAGTCGAGCTGTTTCAACAGTTTTGTGGGGGCGTTGCGGAGGTGGAGCGGGACGGGCTCCTGGCGGGTGTGCTCGATCTCGGCCAGGACGGCGGCGTAGGCGGTGTAGACGGAGTTGGATTTGGGCGCGAGGCAGAGATAGACGACGGCTTCGGCGAGGGCGAGGTCGCCTTCGGGCGAGCCGAGAAAGTCGATGGCCTCTTTGGCAGAGAGGCAGAGGTTGAGCGCTTCGGGCGCGGCGAGGCCGATGTCTTCGACGGCCATACGGACGACGCGACGGGCGAGGTAGAGCGGGTCTTCGCCAGCGGCGAACATGCGGGCAAGCCAGTAGAGGGCGGCGTCGGGGTCGGAGTTGCGGACGCTTTTGTGGAGCGCGGAAATGAGGTTGTAGTGCTCTTCGCCGTTCTTGTCGTACATGAGGACGCGCTGCTGCACGGCCTCGGTGGCGATTTCTTTGGTGATGTGGTTGCGGGATTGGGAGCTTCCCTCAGGGGCTAAAGTGTCTGCGTGAGAACTACACAAGGTACTTGTAATTCACAGCGTGTTTGGGCGACAAGAGAAGTATGTCGCGATTCAAGGTTTACAGTCCGGAGCAGGCGTATTTGCTGCCC
>Ga0182015_10000693_pt1 | contig 47480 bp, 45 predicted proteins | sample 712P3MmetaG_FD_120478 | JGI IMG/M metagenome (GOLD analysis project Ga0182015, IMG submission 120478) | Permafrost microbial communities from Stordalen Mire, Sweden - 712P3M metaG | ecosystem: Environmental > Terrestrial > Soil > Wetlands > Permafrost | place: Sweden: Stordalen | collected...
CCTCACGGATGAGGTCAACGCCGCGTACGCGGTCCGGCAGGCCGAACAGGCGCTCCTGTACGCGGAGGGCGCGAACGCCGCCGGCTGAACTTCCCCTCCCATGACCTCGGTCCGGGCGGTTCTCGCTGCGGCGCTCGGCGGCGCGCTGATCCTGTCCGCTTGCACGCGGGCCGGCGACGGGCCGGGAACCGGCGCCGCCGGCAGCGGGCAAAATTCGTGGACCACACCCGGGCGGCTGGTTATTTCCGCTGCGTCCGACCCGAAGAATCTCGATCCGGTGATCGATTCCTCACAACCGACGCTCGAACTCTCGATGTTCCTGTTCTCGTACACGGTGCGATACGACCAGCATTCGCACCCGGTCCCCGACGCGGTCAGCGAAGTGCCGACGATCGAGAACGGCGACGTATCGCGCGACGGCCTGACCCTGCGATACAAGCTCCGACACGACATCCTGTGGCACGACGGCGAAAAACTTACCTGTCGCGACTTGCGCTTCACCTGGCAAGCGGTGATGAATCCGCACAACAACGCCCAGACCACCGTCGGGTACGATGCGATCAAAGACATCGACTGCCGCGATCCCTACGTCGCTGTCGTGCACATGAAGCACCTCTACGCGCCGTTTCTCCAGCAGCTGTGGAGCGTGAACGGGAACGCTCCGATCCTGCCCGAGCACTTGCTGGCGCAGTACAACGACGCCAAAGGCTCGTTCAACACCGCGCCGTATCAGTCGGCGCCGGTCGGCAGCGGTCCGTTTCGATTCGTGGCCTGGGATCGCGGCAGCGACGTGCGGCTGGCCGCCAACGACCACTATTTCCGCGGTCGTCCCGGCCTCAACGAAGTGGTGTACAAGATCATCCCGGACGGCAACACGCTAGTCACCCAGCTCCAGACGCACGAAATCGATCTGGGCTTCAACCTTCCGGCGACGTCGTGGGAGCGCGCGCACGCGATCCCGGGGACCGACGCGATCACGCCGGTCGTCTACAACTTTGTTCACATCGACTTCAACCTGCGTCAGCCGCTCTTCGCGGACGTGCGCGTCCGGCGCGCGCTGACCGATGCGCTCGACCGGCCGTCCCTGCTCGAGAAGGTTGAGCACGGCCTCGGTGAGCTCGCCGACACGTTCCTCGATTCGACCCTCTCACCCGAGGCAGTGAACCACGACGTCATGAAGTATCCGTACGATCCAACGCGGGCCCGCGCACTGCTCGATGCGGCGGGGTGGCGGGTGGGACCGGGCGGCATCCGCATCCGCAACGGGCAGCGCCTCGCCTTCACCTTTTCAACCCAGACCGAATCGACTACCGGGCACGCAATGCAGGTTCAGGCGCAGAGCTACTGGCGCGCGGTCGGCGCCGACGTCACGATCAAGAACTACCCCACTTCCCAGTTCTTCGCCAACGACGCGACCGGAATCCTGACCAGCGGGAAGTACGATGTCGCCAGTTATTCGTGGGCGGGCGCCGCCGACATCGATCAGAGCGCGATCTATTCGGCCAAATACATGGCGCCGCACGGCCAGAATTTCTTCTACTGGAACAATGCCCTGGCAACCGCGAAGATGGAAGATGCGAACAGTACGGTCGATCAAGCGCGACGCATCGCCGATTATCGCGTCGTGCAGGCTGAATTCGCGAAAGACGACGGCTCGATCATCATGTGGTTTCGGAAATACCCGGTCGTCTACAACACCGACCTCAAGCGGATGACCTCGACGCCGGTCATCTCGACGCCGTTCTGGAACACATGGGACTACACCATTTAGTTCGCCCCGCGGCGGTTGCCGTCGCGCTGGCCGGCCTGCTGACGACCGGATCCACCGCGCAAGAACGGCCGCGGCATCCCTGGACGATCCCGCACGTGCTGCGCTACGCGACCGGTGAGGACATCGTCGGGTTGAACCCGCATCTGAGCCAGCAGCTGACCTTGTCGTTCATGAGTTCGCTGACGATGGCGTGGCTGCTGCGCTTCAACCACGCCAATCGTCCGGTTCCCGAACTCGCGACCGAAGTGCCCTCGCTCGCCAACGGCGGCATCTCGCGCGACGGCAAGACGATCACCTATCACCTGCGTCGCGATGCCAAGTGGTCGGACGGGGTACCGTTCACCTCCGACGACGTTCGCTTCTCGGTCGACGTCGTGCGCAACCCCGCCAACAACGAGCAGTCGCATGAGGGCTTCGATCTGATCACGCGGATCGACACGCCTGATCCGTATACGGTCGTGTTCCACCTGCAGCGGCCGTTCAGCGGGTTCTACGTCAATTTCTTCAGCACCGGCGGCGCCGTGCCGTGCATCCTGCCGCGGCATCTGCTGGGGACGCTGCCCAACATCAACCAGGCCCCCTACAACTCGCTCCCGGTCGGGATCGGTCCGTTCAAGTACGCCTCCTGGAAGCGGGCCGACAGCGTCGAACTCGTCCCCGACCCGTTCTATTTCGGCCGCAAACCCAAGCTCACGCGCATCGTCTTCAAGGTGATCCCCGATCGCAATACGACGATGACGCAGCTGACGACGCACGAAATCGATCTGTGGCTCCCGGTGCCGTCCGCCTTCTTCGACCGGGTTCGGGCGCTGCCCGACGTCACGATCGTGCGGCAGGGATCGTACGCCTACAACCACCTCGACTTCGAGCTGGAGCACGGCGCGCTGCGCGACCCGATCGTGCGGCGCGCGCTGCGTCTGGGCCTCGACCGCGCGGCGATCTTGGCCAAGATCCGGCATGGCGTCGGCATCCTCCAGGAGACGCCGTTCGCACCGGGCCATCCGCTCCACATCGACCTGCCGCGCGTCCCGTACGATCCGGCGGCGGCAAATGCCATGCTCGACCAGGACGGCTGGAGACGTGGACCCGACGGTGTGCGCGCCAAGGGCGCGGAGCGGCTCGATTTCAACTTCGCGACGGGAACGGGACTGCCGGATACGGATGCGATGATCGAGCTGATCCGGCTGAATTGGGCGCAACTGGGCGTGCGGTTCGACGTGCGCCACTATCCGTCGCCGCTGTATTTCGCGCCCTTCAACGCGGGCGGCATTCTCTACGACGGCAAGTTCGACATCGCGAGCTTCGCCTGGTTTACCAACCCGGACGGCGATCTCACCAACCTCTTCGCGTGCGACCGGATGAAAGCGAAGGGTCAAAACGTTCCCCGGTACTGCGACCATGAGGTGGATCGCGCGATGGACCGCTTCCTCGCCACCTATGTAGAGGCGGACCAGAAGGCCGCATCGCGGTTTATCCAGACACGCATCGCGCGTGACGTCCCCACGATCGTGCTCGACGCGCGCGAGGACGTCTTCGCGTTCAACGACGATCTCCACGGATTCCATCCGAACCAAGTCAGCTTCTTCGGCGATCTTGTCGACGCCGACATCTGAAAGGGCCCACGTGAAGCGTTTTCTGGCCGCCTGTTCCATCGCCGTGCTGGTCGCGGGTGCGACCAAGACTGATCCCGCGGCCGGTGCTTCAACCGTCGCGGCGACCGCGCGCCACCCGTACACGATCCCGCACGTGCTGCGGTATGCGACCGCCGAAGATATCGTCGGACTCAACCCGCATCTGTCTCAGCAGACGGTGGTCGCCTACATGTCGTCGATCACGATGGGGTGGCTCACGAAATTCGACCACGACAACCGGCCGTATCCCGAACTCACGACGGTCGTGCCGACGCAGGCGAACGGCGGGATCAGCAAAGACGGCTTGACGCTGACGTACCATCTTCGGCACGGCGTGCGCTGGTCGGACGGTGCGCCGTTCAATGCCGACGACGTCGTCTTCTCGACGAAGGCCGTGCTCAATCCGGCCAACAACGAAGTCGGCCGCGACGGCTGGGATCTGATCACGAAGATCGACGAACCGGACAAGTATACGGTCGTGTACCACCTCAAGAAGAAGTACGCCGCGTACGCGGCAACGTTCTTCGGCAGCGGCGGCGCGAACCCGTGCGTGCTGCCCAAGCACTTGCTGGGAGATCTGCCCAACATCAACAACGCGCCGTACAACGCGCTTCCGGTCGGGATCGGACCCTTCAAATACCTCAGTTGGAAACGCGCCGACTCGGTCGAGATGGTGCCGGACCCGTACTACTTCCGGGGCCAGCCGAAGCTGCAGCGGATCGTGTTCAAGATCGTCCCCGACCGCAACACCGTCGTGACGCAGCTGGAAACGCACGAGATCGATCTGTGGACCCCGGTGTCGGGGGCGTTTTACGACCGCGTCAAAGCGATACCCGGGCTGACGGTGCTGCGCCAGCCGTCGTACTACTTCGGCCACCTCGACTTTCAGAACCAGCACCCGGGTCTGGACGATCAGCGCGTACGTCGTGCGCTGCGGCTGGCGGTCGACCGCAACGAGTTGAAGCAGAAGATCCGGCACGGCATCGGCATCGTTCAAGACAACCCGATTTCGCCAAAGCACCCGGCCTTCGATCGCGCGGTTCCGACCGATCCGTTCGATTTGGTGCTGGCGGCGAAGCTGCTCGATCAGGCGGGTTGGAAACCCGGGCCCGACGGCATTCGGGCGAAGAACGGCCGCCGGCTCAATTTGGACTTCGCGACCTCGACTGGGACCCCGGATACGGATTCAGCGATCGAACTGATCCGCGCGAACTGGCAGAAGATCGGCGTTGCGATCACCGTGCAGCACTATCCCTCGCCGCTGATGTTCGCGCCCTACGCGAACAACGGCATCGTGTACGGCGGCAAATGGGATGTGATCACGTTCGGCTGGGGCGGCGATCCGATCGGAGACCTTTCGAACCTGTACTCATGCGAGCAAGTCCCGCCGGCGGGACAAAATGATCCGCGCTATTGCGACCGCACGGTGGACGCCGCAATGCAGGCCTTTAAGCAAGAATACGACGAGAAGAAGCGGCAGAAGTATTCCAACATCGTGCAGGCGGGTATTGCGAAGGACGTCCCGATCATCGTCCTGGACATCCAAGAGGATATTTACGCGTTCAATAGCGACCTGACCGGCTTCCACCCCAATCAACTTTCGCCGTTCGACGACTTCATGAAGGTCGACATCTAAGCCGAAGGACGGGCTTCGCGCCGGGTCGCAAACGCGCGCCGGCGTGAGGCGACGACGGCGACGCCGAGCACGATGCAGCCCGCCAATGGGATCGTCCGCAGCGCGCCCCAGGCGGGCGTTTGAACAAGCAGACCGCTCGCGCGCTGCTCGTCCGCCCATACCTCCGGCGCGTTCGCTGCCGGCGGCGCGCGGTATCCCGGCGGCAGCGCATCGGGCCAGGTGGGGGCGGGGAACGCGCGCGCGAGCGGCACGGCCAGCGCGGCCGCGACGAGCAGCGTGATCGGCGCGGCCAGATCGGCCCGGCGCAAGCGCGAACCCGCGCCCAGCGCAGCGAACGCAAAGGCCGCCGCCAAGCCTTGGAAAACGATTTCGGGCTGAGCCGGCACACGCTGCGCCAGCGTCAGCCAGTCGACGAGGATCAGGCCCGCGGCGATGCCCGCTGCGGCACGCGCGGGACCGTGCGCGACGACCGCCAGGATCGTGAGCGGAATCAGTTCGACGACGAAGTCGTGCTCGTGAAAGAACGGCACCGCGAACGGAAGCGCCGCCAGCGCGAGCAGCGTCCCATCGCGTGCATTGAGTCGGGCGCGCAGGGTGACCACGACGACCGCTGCGAGCGCGAGCAGCGCCGCGAATGCGCCCACCGCCGACGCGCTCTGCGCCGCGGCGCCGAACGACCACGCGATCGCCGCCGGCGTGAACTGGATCGCGTCGAACCGCTCGGCCCCTCCGTGCTCGCTCAGCACGCGCGCGTAGTCGCCGATGCCGCGTGCGCCGCCGCCGGCGACGAACGTGACGGCGGCGAAGAGGGCCGCCGCGAGCAGGGCGGCGACGAGCGCGACGCGGTCGCGCAGGCGAGCGAGCAGGGCGGGCGCGAGGTTCGGCTGGACGGCGGAGCACAGCAGTGCGACGGTCGCGGCCAAGAGTGCGCGGCGTTCGAGCGCCAGCAGCGCACCCGCGATGCCGCCTGCGGCCAGGAGCGCCGCTTGTCCGAGCGCAAGGCCGCTGGTTGCCGGCGCGGCCGCTGCGACCAGCAGCAGCCCGCCGCACCAGGCTCGCAGTCCCCGCGCGCGCGCGAGCGAGAGCGATGCCAGCATAAGCGTCAGGAGCGCGCCCGCCAGGAGCGCCGTCCAGATGCGGACCGCGACCGGCTGCGGTTCGTGCGCGAGCAGACCGAACATCGGCAGTGCTGCTGCCGGTCCCACGAACGGCAGCAGTTCGTCGCGCGCGCCGTCGACGCCGGGGAGCGTGCGCTCGATGTTCCAAATCGCGCGCGACCAGGGGTCGAGTCCGCGATCCCAGGCCGCGCCCGCCGCGTAGTAGGCTTCGAAATCGCGGGCGAACGGACCGCTCGCCGGCGGCGGCCGGAACAGCGTTGCGGCGAGTACGAGGGCGACGAGCGCCGCGCCGAGCGCGGCGTTACGCTGCAGCGTCGCGCTCCGGCCGCACCGGCGAGGTTTTCACCGGGGCAGATCGATGTGGGTTCCGGCCGCGCCGGCCGCACACAGTGCCAGCAAACCGAAGTATGCGACGGCGAGGACGGCGCGTTGGCCCGGCTCGCCGATCCGGACGGTCGGATCGACCTGACCGCGAAACGCGGCCAGTGCGCGCGGCACCGATTGCACGACCACGAAGATCACGATCAAGAGTGCGAAGGGCGAGGTAAAGCTGTGCGACCACACGATGTAGGCCACGATCAGCGCCGCGCCGGCCAGCCACAGCCGGCCGTCGATCGCGCCCGCGACGCGCCCGCCGTCGAGCGGGAAGGCCGGGATCAGGTTGAAGAGATTGAGGAAAAATCCGGTGTAGGCGGCGGCGATCCAGAACGGCTGGCCGCTCGACAGACCGTAGCTCCAGCACGCGGCCGAGGCCGCGATTCCGAAGACCGGACCCATGATCGCCGCGACCGCATTGCGCGCGGGATCGCCGGTCATCGGTGAGCTGACGAAGGCGCCGAGACCCGGTATGAACAGCGGGAGCGAGACGGCGGCGCCGAACAGCCGGAAGGTCACATAATGTCCCATTTCGTGAACCAAGATCAGCGCGATGAAGACGAGTCCGAACTTCCATCCCCACAGCGTTGCGTAAAGCCACAGCGAGAGCACGATCGAACCGAAACTGAGCAGCAGTTTCGGAGCGAGGATCAGCCATTTCGCTCCCAGGAGCAGCGCCAGAATCGTCTTGAACTTCGCCGCGAGCAAGCCGAGCGCAACGATCCCGCCGCCGATCACGCCACCGGGGCGGCGAGGTTTCGCCGCGGGGTCGCCGGCCGGGCGCTCTTCGTCGTGCATGGCGCGTACCGTTCTCGCTAAGGTCGCCGCGATTCTGCTGTGGCTGCTGCTGGGCTGCGGAGTGCTCCTCGTCGCGGCGATGACGTGGCACCCGTGGGTGCATCCCTGGACCGGGATCACTCATTGAGCGTCGAACGCCGTTCGGCGTGAGTTCGCGGATCGTCATTCTGGGGGGCGGCTTCGCGGGCGTCGCGGTCGCACAGCGGTTGGAGAAGAAGCTGCGCGCCGCTGAGGCGGAGATCGCCGTCGTGAGCCGCGAAAACTTCACCCTCTTCACGCCCATGCTCCCCGAGGTGAGTTCGGGCGGCATCGAAACGCGGCACGTCGTGACGCCGGTGCGCGCGCAGCTGCGGCGTTCGACCTTCGTCCTCGGCGAGATCACCCGCATCGACCTCGATGCGCGCGAGATCGCGGCCCGTCACCCGATCACCGGCGACACAACGACGCTCGGCTACGATCAGCTCGTCCTCGGGCTGGGAAGCGTCAACGCGACCTTCGGCATTCCCGGCGTCACCGAGCACACGCTCCCGCTCAAGACGATCGAGGATGCGGAGACACTGCGCAACCGCATCATCGCTGCGCTCGAGCAGGCTGTCGTTACCGAGCCCGGTGCGGAACGCGACCGCCTGTTGACCTTCATCGTCGTCGGCGGCGGCTATACGGGCTGCGAAGCAGCCGGAGAACTCGTCGACCTCTTCCGTTCGATCGTGCCGTTCTACCGGCCGCTGGCGCTCGCCGACGTGCGCATGATCCTGATCGAAGCCGGCAAGATGCTGCTGCCCGATCTCCCGCCGCGAATGGGCGCTTATACGACCCGCAACCTTCAGCGACGGCGCGTCGAGCTGATCCTCGGCGACGGCGTCAAGCAGATCGACGCCGAAGGTCTCAGGCTTGGGTCCGGTGCATCGATCGCGTCCGCGACCGTGATCTGGAGCGCGGGCGTCCGGCCGTCGCCGATTCTCAAAGATCTTCCGGGCGTCGTGCACGCGCGCAACGGCGGCATCGTTGTCCGTCGCGACATGTCGGTGATCGGGCGCCCCGGGGTGTGGGCGATCGGGGACTGCGCCTGGATTCCGAACGTCGAGGATGCCGATCAGGCCGAACGCGGCGCCTGGTTTCCGGCCACGGCGCAGCACGCGATCCGGGAGGGTCCGGTGCTCGCCGACAACATCGTCGCGAGCCTGCGCGGACGTCCAACCAAGCCGTTCTCGTACACATCGCTGGGAACGATGGCGTCCTTGGGCGGAAGGCGCGGCGTGGCGGCGCTTCCCGGCGGGTTCGTCCTGACCGGTTTCCTGGCGTGGTTCCTATGGCGGACGTACTACCTCGCGCGCCTCCCCGGGCTCGACCGCCGGCTGCGCGTCACGCTGGACTGGACGCTGGGGCTGCTGTTCCGGCGCGACATCGCGGAGATGCGGCTGTACACCGAGCGCGGCGCCGCGGCGCTGCCCGAATTGCGGCCCTCAGCCGGGGTGGTTTCGCCGCCCCCTTGACACCGGGTGAGCGACGCCGTATCGTGCAACGCCGGCCGCTTACGCCTGCCACGCATCGTCGGGGCCCGCGTACGTATTTCCGTACAGCGTGCTGCCGTCGGGATAGGGTTCCGCCTCGACCAGATCGGTTACGGCGTTCACCTCGTCGGTGATCGCGCGCTTGAACGCCTTGAGCGCTGCCGCGTCGAGAATGCCCTGCTCGAGCACGTACCGTTCGAACCGCGGGACCGGATCCTGTGCGCGGCGGCCTTCGACCTCATCGCGCGAGCGGTAGGTGCGGTCGTCGTCGTCGGTCGTGTGCGAGAGAAAGCGATAGCAGTGGGCCTCGACCAGGACCGGCCCGCGCCCCTGGGCGGCGTGTGCGCGCGCCGCGCTCACGGTCGCGTAGACGGCGACCGGATCGAATCCGTCGCAGCTGAGCGCGTCCATGCCGTATCCGGCGGCGCGCGATGCGACGGTCGGCACGCGCATCTGTTTGGAGATGTGCGTCGAGATCGCCCACTGGTTGTTCTCGCAGACAAAAATGACCGGCAGTGCGTGAACGGCGGCGAAGTTCATCGCTTCGTGCCACTCGCCTTGAGACGTCGCGCCGTCGCCGAACTGACAGAACACGACGCGGTCTGCGGCGCCTCCGCGCTTGAGCGCCCAGGCCGCGCCGACCGCGTGCGTGCACTGCGCCGCGATGATGGAGGAGATCGAGGCAATGCCGAGGTCGCGCGCCGTCACGTGGTTGATGATCGACCGTCCGCCGCTGCGGTCGCCCGCTCGCGCGAGCTGCGAACGAAAGAGATCGACCAGCGGGAACCCGCAGGCTAGGATCAGGCCGGTGTTGCGGTAGTAGGGGTAGAGCAGATCGTGACCGCGCACGAACGCGAGTCCGGTCCCCGCTTGAACCCCTTCGTGTCCCTCGGAACCCATCGCGATGCCGATCTTGCCCTGGCGGTTCAGCTGGAAGCCGCGCGTGTCGACCGCACGCTGCAGCAGCATGTTTCGCAGCAGGATCACCAACTGCTCGGGCGAGAGTTCGGCGCCGGCGGGATTCTGTGTTGTGGCTGGGACCATCACACTGCGTGCGTTCTGTGCGGTGTACGGTGACCCTACCGAATCGACAGGACGGGGAGGCGGGTGCGCGGTCGCCAAGATCGTCCGCATGCGTGCCTCGTTCCGCTCGTCATCGCTGCCCACGGCGCCGGGGCCGATTTCGGTTCGCGGCGCGCCGTGAGCAGCGATACACGGCGGCCGTACGACATCGATTCACTGACGGATGTCGCGCTGCGCGTGTTCGCGGAGCGCGGCTACGACGGGGCCTCGATGGACGACGTCGCCCGGGCGGCGGGAATCACCAAGGCATCGATCTATCACCACGTCAGCAGCAAGGAGGCGCTCCTCGAACGGGGACTCACGCGCGCGCTCGATGCGCTCAACGCGATCCTCGCCGAAGCCGTGGCGCAGGACGGTGATGCGGCCTTCCGTCTGCGTCGCATCGTGCACCGCGTCGCACAGACGACCCTGCGTCTGCTGCCGGAACTGACCGTTCTCTTTCGCGCGCGCGGCGCATCCAAGAGCGAGCGGCGCGCGCTCGAGGAGCGCCGGCGTTTCGACCGCCACGTCACCGCGCTGATCGTTGAGGCGCAGCGCGACGGAAGCGTGCGGTCCGACCTGGACGCGCGGCTCGTCGTCCGACTGATCTTCGGAATGTCGAACTCGGTCGTCGAGTGGTACCGCGGCGACGCATCGCTCTCGGCCGGCGCGGTCGCCGACGCCGTTGAGGCGGTGGTGTTCGAGGGTATCAGCGCTCGCCCGCCGGCGCCTGCATCGTAGCGCGGGCGGGTTGCCCTTTTCGGGTACAGCAGGCTCGATGAGACGCGAGCGGCGCGAGATCCGCCTGATCGGCGCGGCCCCCGTTGTCCTGGCTTCCGGGAACTGGTAGACTCGTACCTGGACCGACCATTCGGTAGGGAGAACCACAATGGCCACAACGCTTCCGAGCGAGCAGCTGATCGTCCCGAGCGGCGGCTTCACGCCGTACCCGGAGGTCCCACAGCCCAACATCTTTCCGATGGAGTGGCGGGTGGAGTCGCCCAAGCTGGCCGAGCTCTACGAGCGCTCCAAGCGCCACGTGTGGAACCCCTCCGACTTCCCCTGGGACTTGCTGCGGGCCGAGGACTTCACCGACGAGCAGCGCCTCGGGATCATGTACTGGTACGGCGTGCTGGCGAACTTCGACGGCTCCGGGCCGGCGGTCTTCGCCAAGGCCACGATCCACGCGTTTGAAACGCACGCCGAAGACCCCATTCGCAAGTGTTTCTTCTCGATCACCCACGACGAGATGAACCACGAAGAAGTCTGTCAGCGCGCGATCCAAAAGCTGGTCCCCGGCGGACCGATGGACTTCGTCGCGACTTCCGACCTTGCGCGCGCGGCGCAGAACAACATCGGCTGGCTCTATCACAACGGCGGGCGCTACTGGAACGGCTACTCGGCTTCACTCGCCAAGTATCCGCTCAGCGTCCTCTTCACATCGTTCATGATGGGTGAGGTCGCATCGTCGACGCTGTTCTTCGGCATGTCGAAGAAAGCGACGCATCCGGTATTCAAAGAGATCTTCAAACGGGTCGGCCAGGACGAAGCGCGCCACCTCGCGATCTGCCTTACCGTGCTGGAGAAAGACTGGCCGGGTCTCACCGACGAGTACAAGCACATGATCACCAAGCAGCTGCGGGCAGGCTTCGTGTTCTTGAGCATGATCCTGTGGGAGCCGCCCAATCAGTTCTGGGATATTCCCGACTACTTCTTGCCGAACCACCGCGTGCTGGTGCAGCATGCGCGCGACGGCGGTCTGGGCGTGCTGACCTTCGACGAGCAGGCGGAAAACTGGCGCACCGCGCTGGCGCGCGTGCGCGCGATCGTCGGCGAGTGGGGCATCGCGTTTCCGGCCATCCCGGAACTCGATCTCGACGGGGTCGACGTCAGCGACATCGGCCCCGAAGACATCATCCCGGTCTTCTAGCGGCGCGCCGCGTCGTTCTCAGAGCGACTCGGCGAAGGCGACCACGATCGCGACCACCATCGTCGCGAGGATCGGGAAGGCGAGGCCGAAGATCCGCCCGGGAGCGATCCGCACGGTCATCCCGCGCGCGATCTCGACCAGGCGGTCGATCGTCCACGCGACGTACCACGCGGCTTCGGCGCAGATCAGAAAGACCAGCATTAGCGCCGGCCGCTGCAGTTCGGGCGGCGGCCGCACGATCAGGAGCGCCGTCAGCACCAGCGTGACGGCCAGCGTCGCGCCGGGCGCGAGCCACAGTCCGGCTTTCGGACCCACCGCTACCGGACGCCCGTCGAGACGCAGCCGCAGCGGAACGCGAACGGGCATCGCGGGATAACGGCGCGCCAAGCGCCAGCCGACGGCGGCGACCGTCGCCAAAGCCGCCGCGTCGGCGAGCCAAAGCGCTCCCAGCGACGGACTCACGTTCACCGGGTATGCTTTCCGCGAATGGATGTCGCATGCTTTCCCAGCCTCACCGGCGAGGCGGTCGACGGGACGCCGTTCGCGGCGCCGGCCGACTTCGGGCACGTGCGCACGGTCGTCATGACCGCGTTCGCGCTCGAGAGCCGGGCTCAGGTCGAAAGTTGGGGACCCTACATCGACGCCCTGGTCCCGGGGGCGTCCCGACGTGCGCGCGCGGCTCTTCGCCGTCCTCGGGAGCGGCGCGAAGATCATGCGCGGCGTCATCCTGGGCGGATTGCGAACGGCGCTGGCCACGCCCGAACTGCGCGCGTCGACGATCGTCGTGTTCACCGACGTCGACGCGTTCTGCCGAGCGCTCGGCGTGACCGATCGCAAAGAGCTGGGCGTCTCCCTCGTTGACGGCGATGGCCGCATCGTTTGGCGCGGCAGCGGGCCATATACGGATGCGGCGGGCGCGGCGCTGACGGAAGCGCTCGGCGCCTAGCCCGAGCCCGCAGGGGACCCGCGGACGGACGCACGAGTAACGACCCGATGACGACCGCGACCGCACCGACCGATTTTTCCACCCGCCACCGCGACCTGCTCGAGCGTGCGCGCGAAGCGATTCGTAGCCGCACGTTCTACAGCGCGTTCCCCGAGAGCGCGAAGGCGTACGGCGAGAACGCCGCCGCCGAGGGCAGCGCCGCCTTCGAGGCGCGCCTCGGGAAGCCGTTCGTGCTCGCGGGACCCGCCGGCAGCGGCTTGGGTGCGACGGAGCGTTCGCCGTACGGACGTCCGCTCGACGTGCAGTATCCGGTTTCCGACATCGATGCGCAGCTGGCGGAGGCCGGTACGGCGATGCAGGGCTGGGCTGCCGCACCGATCGACGTGCGTGCCGGCGTCGTGTTGGAAGCGCTCGTGCGCATCAACGCGCATTCCTTTGAAATGGCGCACGCGGTGATGCACACCACCGGGCAAGCGTTCATGATGGCGTTTCAGGCCGGTGGCCCACACGCGCAGGACCGCGCGCTCGAAGCGATCGCGTACGCGGTCGACGAAATGAGCCGCGTCCCGGAGCGCGTGCTGTGGGAGAAGCCCGCGAAACCCGAACCGCTGCGGATCGAGAAGACCTTCCGCGTCGTCCCGCGCGGGATCGATCTGACGATCGGCTGTTCGACCTTCCCGACCTGGAACGCGTATCCGGGGATCTTCGCCAGCCTCGTGACCGGCAACGCGGTGATCGTGAAGCCGCATCCGCAGGCCATCCTCCCGCTCGCGATCACGGTCGAGATCCTTCAGCAGACGCTGCGCGAGGCCGGCTTCGATCCGCTGCTCGTCACGCTGGCGGTCGATACTCCGGAACGCCCGCTGGCGAAGATCCTGGCCCAGCGGCCGGAGGTCGCGCTGATCGATTACACCGGTTCCAGCGGGTTCGGAACCTGGCTCGAAGAGCATGCCGCCGCGCTGGTGTTCACCGAGAAGGCCGGCGTCAACAGCGTCGTGGTCGACTCGACCGACGATCAAACCGGAATGCTGCGCAATCTCGCCATGTCGCTCTCGCTCTACTCGGGGCAGATGTGCACGACACCGCAGAACGTGTTCATCCCGCGCGACGGCATCGTCGCGTCCGGGCAGCGGGTCGCGTTCGACGACGTCGTCACCGGGCTGGTGGGTGCGATCGACGGCCTGCTGGGTGCGCCCGAACGCGCGGTCGAGATCCTGGGAGCGATCGCCACCGACGCCACGCTCGCCCGCGTCGACGCGGAGAACGCGAAACCGGGCGTGGTGCGCCCGAGCGTCGCGCTCGCCAATCCGAAGTTTCCCCAGGCCCGCGTCCGCACGCCGTTGGTCGTGGTCGTCGACGCCGGTGACTCCGAACGGTTCGATCACGAAGCGTTCGGCCCGATCACCTACGTCGTTCGCACGGCCGATACGAACGCATCGCTGCAGCTCGCAACCGCAGCGGCACGGCGGCGCGGCGCGATCACGGCGATCGTCTACACGACCGACCCCACCGTGCTCGCCAAGGCGCAGACGTGGGCGCAGGACGGCAAGGTGAACCTCGCCGTCAACCTGACTGGGTCGCTGCTCGTCAACCAGTCGGCGGCCTTCAGCGATTTTCACGTGACCGGCGGCAACCCCGCCGGCAACGCATCACTCACCGACGCTGCGTTCGTGGCGAACCGCTTCCGCATCATCGAGACGCGCACGCCGGTCGCGTGAACGATCCCGTCCTGGCCGACGATCTCGCGCAGGCCTGCGCGGTCGCGATGTATGCCCGTGACCGCGCCGCGCAAGCGATGGGGATCACCGTGCTCGAAGCGCGGCCGGGCTATGCCCGGCTGGACATGACGATCGCGGAGACGATGATCAACGGTCACGACATCGCGCACGGCGGCGCGATCTTCAGTCTGGCCGACACGGCTTTCGCCTATGCCTGTAATTCGCGCAACGAAGCCAACGTCGCGCTGCAGTGCTCGATCTCGTTCACCGCCGCAGCGCGGTTGGGCGAACGGCTGATCGCGGTCGGTGAACAGCGCAGCGGCGGCACGGGCCGCACGGGCGTCTACGACATCGCCGTCCTGCGCGCCGACGACGAAGAACTGGTCGCGCTCTTCCGCGGCGTCTGCTACCGCGTCAAGGGTACCGTGCTGAAGGGGGATCCTGAAGCCTGACGCGGCGGCGACGCGAGTCGCATCGCGCCTTCAGTAACGGCCGAGGATGCGCTGTTCGCCGCCGATGGCGGCCAAGGCGTCGTCGAGGCGGCGGCTATCGACGTTGGCCAGTTCGACGAAGAAACGGTAGCGGAACGGCACCCGCCGATCCGGGCGTGCGATCAGGAAGCGCAGGTCGATCGCGCGATCCGCGAAGGCGCTGAGCGCGTCGCGCAGCGAGCCGGGGCGATCCGCGACCGCGATCCCGATGCAGGCGCGATCGCCGGCGGCCGCAACGTCGCCGGCCGCGAGTAAGAAGAAGCGGGTCGCGTTGTCGGGTTCGTCTTCGATCCCGCGCGCCACGATCGTTCCGCCATAGAGGTCGGCGGCGAGCGCGGGCCCGATCGCCGCGACCTCGGGATCGCCGAGCGCAACGATCTCGCGCACCGCACCGGCGGTATCGGTCGTCGTCGAACGCTCCCAACCGTGCCCGTCGATCAGGCGACGCACCTGTTCGAGCGCGACCGGATGCGAGCGCACCTCACGGATCACCTCCACATCGGCGCCCGACACGCCGATCAGGCACAACTCGATCGGCAGGGTCGTCTCGGCACGGATGCGCAGCGCCGGATGTTCCCACAGCAGCTCGTAGTTGCGCGGCACCGGGCCGGCGATCGCATTTTCGACCGGCAGCACGCCGTACTCGACCTCGCCGCTCGCGAGCGCCGACGCGACGGCATCGAATGACGGGTAGCCGCACGTCTGTGCGTCAGGGACGAGCCGGCGCGCAGCGACGTCGCTGAATGCACCGGGGTTGCCTTGGTACGCGACGATCGGCATCAGGCGGGCAGATTGGCGGCGGCTCCGAGCCGAAATGCGGCTACGTAGGCGCGGAAGACGACGCGAAAGTCGTCGTGCACGAAACGGACCGTGCGCCCCCCGATGCGCTCGAAGCCGGGGATCAGCTCGGCGAAATCCGCGTTGTGCGTCCAGACGAAATCGATCTCGAGCGTGACGGGTGGTTCGAACGTGTACGGCCGCGCCGATGCGAGCTTGCCCAATGCTTCCTTCGCTCCGGCGCGGATGAGCTCGCAGGCCCGCGCCGGCGAAACCGAGTTGGTCGCGTAGCGGCCGATCGAATCCTTGACGGCCACGCCGGTAACCCACGGCATCTCCGCGCAGGTCTGGTCGACGCTGGTGCGGTCGCCGGTTACGAGCGCGACCGGTACACCGTCGAGTCCGAGCACCGCGGCGTTGAGCATCGCTTCACTGCAGCGACGTCCGTTGACGCGCGTTTCGAAGAGGGTCTCGCTGGTGTAGGTGTGGTCGAGGGCTCCGTCCTGCGTGCCGTTGGCGGCGTGGTAGCCGGTGAAGAATGCCGCGTCGAACGAGCCGTCGATCCCCTGTGACATCGAGAACGGCTTGCGGTTGCCGGAGATCATGCGCACGTCGTCGGGAAGTTCGTCCCACAGCACGTTGCGCATCGACGCATGCGAGTCGTTGATCAGCACGTCGCGCGCGCCGGCTTCCCGCGCGCCGTCGATCGCAGCCCGAACCTCGCGCGACATCTGCCGCCGGTAGATCGGGTACTCGGTCGTGTTGGAGGGATCGACTTGGATCCACGTGCAGACGCCTGCGGTGCCTTCCATGTCGCAGGAGATGTAGAGTTTCATCGGGCGAGCTCCTCGAGTGCGGCACGCGCCGCTGCGGCGCGCGGATCGTTGGGACCGGCGATGGCGAGGTAGTGCGTAAAGGCCGCCCGCGCGTCGGTGCCGCGTCCGATCGCCTGCAGCACCACGCCGCGGTTGAAAACGGCGGCTGGAAAATCATGCCGCTCCCGGAGAACGCGTTCGAGCTGGGCGAGTGCCGCCAGATCGTGACCGGTCTGATGCAGCGCAACAGCGTCGTCGGTGCGGACGTCCGGATTGGTCGGATCCAGTGTCAGCGCGCGCGCATAGAGGGCGTCCGCCGTATCGAATTTCCGCGCGTCGAACTCCATGTTCCCGAGCGTCACCAGCGCGGCCAGATCCTTCGGATTGCGTGCGATCCGTCCGCGCAGCTCGGTGACGGCAGCCATGACCGGCGCGGGAGGTCCCGCCGGCGTCCCGCCGCCGGTCTGCTGACCGGGCAGGGCGCCGCCCGCGCCGCCGGGGACCGGGCCGGTGCCGGTTTGCGGAACGGTGAACGTTCCCGGCGGATCGGTGGCGATCGGCACCGGCGTCGCTTGCAAGACGGCATCGCCTTGCTGCGCAACCGTGACACCGGGCCCGAATGCCGAGCCGGTCGTCCCGAAACCGATCTTCAAGAAATATCCCATCACGCCGAGAAAGAGGATCGCGAAGACGGCGAAGATCGGCAGGGCGATGCGTTTGGGGAGACCCACCGGCACGGAGTTCGCGCCGGCGAGGCGAATCACCGCCGCATATGCTGCCCCGTTTGCCGGACGTCGCCGAACTGCAGCTGCTGTTCGCGCAATACAATTTTCTTCACTTCGACGGCGAGATCCCGACCTACCGGATCGCCTACAACGCGCGCTTCTCGAACTGCGCCGGCCGCATCTGCTACAAACCGCCGCTGATCGAGCTCTCGCCCAAACATCTGGCCGGAAAGTTCGACGAGCTGCGCGACACGCTGCTGCACGAGATGATCCACGCCTGGCTGCACGCGCGCGGCGAGAATTCCGGGCACACGGCACGCTTCAAGAATAAGATGAAGGAACTGGGCCTGAGCTCGATTTACCACGATCTCGGCCGTGCCTCGCCGCTCAACGAGTCGACGAAGCGCTACATCCTACGCTGCGAAAAATGCACGATGGAGGTCTTGCGCAAAAAGAAGCCCGCACCCAACCTGCTCTGCGCCCGCTGCCGCAAACCGCTGGCCGCCTTCGAGATCCTCGAAACCCGCCCGGTCGAACTCGGCCGCGCGGCCTCGCGCCGTTCGCCGTGGGGCCTGTGACGGGTTTAGCCGCTGGCCCCGAAGACGATGTGCCGCAGGGCGAGGCCGGCGGCAGCAGCGATCAGGGCGATCGCGAGCAGGGTGATCAGCGCGGGTGATGAGACGCGGCGCGCGATCGGCGGAGCGATGCTGCCGCCCACCAGTCCGCCGATAACGAGCGGAACCATGACGGTCCAGTCGATATCGCCGAAATACGCGTGACCGAGGATGCCGACGGGCGCGGTCGTGGTGATGACGAACGCGCTCGTCGCCGCCACGATGTGCGGAGGCATCCGCGCTGCAAGCAGCAGCAGCGGGACCATGACGAATCCGCCGCCGATGCCGAAGGCTGACGAAAAGAATCCAATTGCGAGACCTCCGGCGAGGCCGACGCGCCAGTCGTACACCCAGGCGTAGGTCGCGGGTTCGGCCGCTGCTTCGGTGCGGCGGCGCAGTACGAGGCCGGCGAGGATGACCAGCATGATGCCGTAGGCGGTGTCGAAGACAACCGAGGAAAAGTGCCGTACCGCAATCACTCCGATGATGCTGGTCGGAACGGCACCGATCGCAAACGGCAGCACGAGTTTCGGATCGACCCTTCGCGCGCGCAAAAAGCCGATCGACGACGCTGCAGTGTTCGCAAACACCAGGACCAGCGACGTCCCGGCGACCTCGGCCGGCGGAATCCCGTAGAAGATTCGCAGCACCGGGATTACGACAAAACCGCCGCCCAGCCCGACCAGCGAGCCGAAGACGCTCGCCCCGACGCCGACCAGGAAGAGCGAGAGCGCTCCCAGCGGCGTCAACGGTGGCTGAACAACTGCAGCATCAGTGGTCCGCGGCGACCAACGCTTCGGGCATGGCGGCGGGGTCGAGCAGCGTCGACGTATTCGGCTGGCCGGGTTCGAGCAGCCCGAGCACTTCGAAGTTGCGCAGCGCCAGCACCTTGCCTTTCACGAACACCGGCGTCAGCTCGTTGACGATGAAGCGATCCTTCACGTCCTCGTAGGTCGACTCGCTGATGATGATTTGTCCGCCCTTGGCCACGTTGTAGAGCCGCGAGGCGGTGTTGACGCTGTCGCCGATCACCGTGTAGTTGAGGCGGTCGCTCGAGCCGAGATTGCCCATCACGACCTCGCCCGTGTTGAGCCCCATCCCGACGGTGAAGATCTGGCGGCCCTGCGCGCCCCAGTCACCCATCATGCTGTGGATGCGCTGCTGCTGCTCCCACGCGCTGCGCACGGCGCGGTACGGGTCGTCGGGCTGCGGGTTGGGCGCCGAGAACACCGCCATCACGCAGTCGCCGATGAACTTGTCGACGTAGCCGCCGTAGGCGAACACCAGCCGGCACATCTCTTCGAAGTACTCGTTGAGCGCGCCGTAGATCTGTTCCGGCGTCATCTTCTCGGACATCGCGGTGAAACCGCGAATGTCGGAATAGAAGATCGTGACCCGCACACGCTTCCCGGTCAGGTCGAGCGATTTGAGCGGATCGTCGCTTTCGAGCAGGTGATCGACGATCGCTGGCGAGACGTGTTTGCCGAACATCTCGCGGATCACGCGCTTGTCCGCACCCTCCGTGACCGTCCGATACAGGGCGACGAACAGCGCCGCCAAGATCGTCGCACCGTCGACGTGGATCAGATCGATCCAGTGCAGCGTGTAGCCGTAGAGCGCGACCGCGGCCGCCGAGTAGAGGACGACGATCAGGGCGCTGATCGCAACGCCGGTCGTTGCCGGTAGCTGCGTGACCACGAACCCAACCAGCAGCGGGATCAGGATGATCAGCGCGATGTCGATCCACGGCCGGCTGCGGGTGATGAACTCGCCGCGCATGAGCTGATCCATCATGCGCAAGTTGGCGAAGACGCCGGGATAGCGTCCGTACGGCGTGTTGACGAAGTCGCCCAGTGCCTGCGCCGTCGAACCGATGACCAGCACGTTCCCAGCCGCGAACGCGCGCATCGTCGCGTCGTCGAAATGGAGCGCGTCGGTGAAGGAGACGCTTTGGAAGAACGACGCGGCGTTGACGGTCGTGCCGGCCCGCGAAGCGGGCCCGCCCGCACCGCCGAGGTCGACCGTCTGCTGGGTCTGGAACGGCAGCATCAGCAGCGCATGGTCGCCGTCGAGCGGCACGCCCACGTCGCCGAGCCGCGCGCCCCACCCATCACCGGCGACGACGTGCGTGCCGAGGTAGGTCGCGACCGTCTGCGCCGCCAGCGACGTGTAGGCCGCCGACAGGTGGTTGGCGGGATCGCGCGTGGTGATGACGAGCGGCTGCCCGAGCACTAATCCTCCGGGCGTATCGATCGTCGTCGTGCCGAGCGCATACGCCGCGTGCGCCAGGACCGGCGGTGGGAGTTCGACCGACGCCAGGCCCGTCGACGTGGTGGCGATGCCGAACGGCAGGATCGTCGGCTGCGCGCGCATGCCGGCGGCGAAGACCGCGTCGTCGTGCGGGTCGGGCGACGGCTCGAAGAAGTCGACGTCGAACGCGACCGCTTTCGCTCCGGCGCGGTGCAGGCGCGTCAGCAGTTGGCCGTACAGCCTTCGCGGCCACGGGAACTGCCCTAAGCCCGGATGCAGCGGGTCGTTGGAGGCGTTCATCGACGCCTCGTCGATGGCGATCAGCCGAAGGTGCTGGTTCTCGTCGTCACGATCCGGAAACCCGAACCCTCGCAGCGGCAGATGATCGTCCACCCATCGCTTGGCGTCGTTGACCACCACGAAGTCGGCGACGCGGTTCACCGGCGAACCGACCGCGGGCGGCAGCAGATACAGGGCAACGCCAAGTGCTGCCGCCGCGAACGACAGCCCGAGCGCAACGCCCAGGATGCGGAGCCGCCGTATCCTCACGGCCGTTGCATCTCAGCTCTGAACGCGGCCGATGTAGCGGCGATCGCGCGTGTCGATCTTGATCACGTCCCCCGGATTCACGAACAGCGGGACGTTGACCGTGGCCCCGGTTTCGAGCTTTGCCGGTTTGGTCGTGCCCTGCGCGGTGTCGCCCTTGAAACCCGGATCGGTTTCCTGCACCGTGAGCTCGACGTGGGCCGGCAGATCGGCGCCGATCGGCACGCCGTCGTGGAATTGCACGTCGATCTTCATGCCGTCTTTGAGGAAATCGGCCGGATCGCCGATCAGCTCGCGCGACAGCGTGAAGTTCTCGTACGTCTCGGCGTCCATGAAATGATAGCCGTCGGCGTCGTTGTAGAGCATCTGCATCGAGCGGTTGTCGACCGTGGCCCGTTCGAGTTTTTCGCCGGCCCGAAACGTCCGCTCGACGGATGCGCCCGTCTTGACGTTCTTGAGCCGCGTGCGCACGAAGGCCGAGCCCTTCCCGGGCTTGACGTGAAGGAATTCGATGACCGTCCAGAGCTGGCCGTCGATGACGATCGTGACACCGTTGCGAAAATCGTTCGAAGAGATCATGCAGGTTCGGGATTGAACTCCGGAATGGGGGCGCGAAAAAGGGCACGCACTACGTGCGCTTCGCCTTCAGCAGAGACAAGCGGTTCTCCGTCCCCTGCGCAAGGCGCTCGAGATTCTCGCGGTGTCGCACGATAATGAAGAGCGCAGCGACCAGGCCGTACACGAGACCGGGCGTGCCGATGCCGAACCAAAGGACCGGAGCCATTGCGAGCGCGCCGAGCATCGAGCCGACCGAGGCGTAGCCCGCGGCGACGACGGCCGCAATCCACACGATGGCGAAGGCGAAACCCGCCGGCCACCACAAGGCGAAGAGCGTTCCAAACAACGTCGCGACGCCTTTGCCGCCCCGGAAACCCAGGAACGGCGACCAGCAGTGCCCGGCGATGGCCGCCAGGCCCGCGACGGCCGCGAGTGGGGAACCGGCGAGCAGTCCGGCCGCGAACGTCGGCAAGAATCCCTTGAGGGCGTCCAGCACCAGGACTGCCGCGGCGCCGCGCTTACCGAGCGTGCGCAGCGCATTGGCCGCGCCGATGTTGCCGCTGCCCTGGTGGCGCAGGTCGGTGCCGAAAAACGCCCGCGAGACGAGTACCCCAAACGGGATCGATCCGACCGCAAACGCGCCGGCCAGCGTGAGGATGCCGAGCGCGGCGTTCACGCGGACGTCTCCTCGTTGCGACCCGACCTTTCGCGGAACTCGAAGCTCAGCGGAACGCCCTCGAAATCGTACTCCGATCGCAGTGTGTTCTCGATGAAGCGCCGATACGACGACGGAACCAGATCCGGATCGTTGACGTGGAAGACGAACAGCGGCGGATGCGTCTGCGGCTGCGAACAGTACAGCATCTTGAGCGGCTTCCCGGAGTGAATCGGCGGCGGGTGGGCCAGCACCGCATCGCGCACGACGGCGTTGAGTTTCGCGGTCGGGATGCGGCGATCGAGATTCTCCGCAACGCGTTCGACGATCGGCATCAGGCTCTGCAAGCGGCGTCCGGTCAGCGCCGAGAGAAACGTCACCGGCGCGAACGACGCGAAGGGCATTTGGGCGTGAATCTCGGCCGCGAGTTCGTTCTGGCTGTACTCCCCGAGTTCACGGACGAGGTCGTACTTGTTCCCGACGATGATCAGCGCTTTGCGCTCCTCGAGCGCCAGCCCGGCCAGCCGCCGGTCCTGGTTCGTCGGACCCTTGAGCGCGTCGATCAGCAGCACGGCGATGTCGCAGCGAGCGATCGCCTTGAGCGCGCGCAAGGAAGAATAGTATTCGATCGCGCCGTGATGGGTCGCTTTCTTGCGGACGCCGGCCGTGTCGATGAGGCGAAACGTCCGGCCTTTCCACGTGAACAGGGTGTCGATCGCGTCGCGCGTCGTGCCCGGAACGTCGGAGACGATCGTGCGCTCTTCGTCGAGCAGCGCGTTGAGCAGCGACGATTTGCCGACGTTGGGCTGACCGATCAGCGCGATCGCGAGTTCCGGCGCCTCAAGCGCCGTTGGGTCATCGGGCGGGAGTTTGGCGACGATGGCGTCGAGCAAATCGCCGGTGCCTTCGCCATGCATCGCGGAAACCGCGAAGGGCTCACCGAAGCCGAGGCCGCTGAACTCGGCGTGCACCGACGCCAACGCTTTGGGCGACTCGACCTTGTTGGCGACCAGCAGCACGGGGCGGCGCGTACGGCGCAGGATGTCGGCCACATCGCGATCGACCGGCAGCAGCCCGTCGAGCGCGTCGACGACGAAGACGATGACGTCGGCATCGCGAGCCGCCGACTCCGCTTGCGCTCGCGTGCCCTGCGCAATCGCATCGGCGGGGTCGATCTCGAGCTCGATGCCGCCGGTATCGACCAGGGTGAAGGTGCGGCCGTTCCAGTCGGTCAGCGCGTACAACCGGTCGCGCGTCACCCCGGGCGTGTCTTCGACGATCGCGAGCCGCTGGCCGACGAGCCGGTTGAAGAGCGCGCTCTTGCCCACGTTCGGGCGTCCGACCACGGCGACGGTGGCGGGACGGACGCGCAGGCTGGGGGCGAGGGCTTCGGACATGACCGCCCAAGGTTCCCTTGATATGCTCCGTCGCCTCGCGACCTTCGCCGCGTGCGTGGTCTTTCTGGGCGTCGTGCCGACCGGCTCGCTGTTCGTCACGACCTTGCCGACGGGCGCGGACATTTGGGTCGACGGCACCTACGTCGGACGCAGCCCGGTCTTCGCCGACGCGCTGGCTGCCGGCCGGCACACGATCGGTCTGGCACGGGCGGGGTGGGCGGCGCAGCAAGTCGAGGCGACCGTCGTCGCAGGACAGACGACGCTGAGCGCGCTGCGGCTCGAACCGGCCCAGCCGGGTGCGCCGCTGGCGGGCGGAACCCTCGCGATCCATGGGGTCGACGTGATCGCGGCCCTCATCGACGGCGTCGCGGTGCCGCGCGGCAAGGACGGCACCTATCCGGCTTCCGCGGGCAACCACGAATTGAGCGTCCGGACCGCACGCGGACGGCTGACGCGCAGCGTCACGGTATGGCCGCAGACGCGAACCGATGTCATGCTGCAGACGAATGCCCCCTCGGTCCGACCGATCGTCGTTGCGCCCGCCGACGACTACCTGTCACCCGGCTCGATCGTGATCGACGGAGACAAGATCGTGATCCACGCCCCCGGGCACGAAGCGACGGCGCGCGTCGGCTCGACGACCTACCGGGTCGACGGCCGGACGCTCGAGTACGCGTCGCCGCCGACGTTGATCGGGCAACGCCTCTATCTGCCGATCGATCTGCTCACCGCACTGACCGCATCCGCGCGCTGAGCACGCGCCGAAGCCTTGCGGTTCGCCCTCCCGGCCGCATGCCGTCCGGGAGCCTTGCGCTCCGTTCCCGAACCCCAGGCCGACCCTATGGCCCAGATTTACATCGAGACCCACGGCTGTCAGATGAACGAGGCGGACTCCCAGGAGATCGTCCGCCGCGCGCTGAGCGCAGGGTTTACCCTGGCGGAGCGACCGGACGATGCCTCGGTGCTGGTCCTCAACACGTGCACGGTACGCGACAATGCGGAACGTCGTGCCTACGGCCGCATCGGTCACTGGAAGGCGGTGAAGGACGCCGACCCCACCGTCAAGGTCGTCGTCACCGGCTGCCTGGCCGAACAGGATCGTGACCGGATGCAGAGGCTCGCGCCGCACGTGGACGGGATCTTCGGCACGCGCGAACTGACCGCGCTGGGCGACGCGCTCGCCGGCTGGCGGGCCGAGTACCCCGACGACGATTTCACCGTTGACCGGGAGATCGCGACACTGATGGGCGGCGCAGGCGAGGGCATCGCCGGACCGTACGACCACCTGCGCGGGTACGTCAACGTGCAGCGCGGCTGTTCGTACTACTGCACCTTCTGCATCGTGCCGCACGTGCGCGGCCGGTTCGATCATCGCACGCTGGCCGACATTCTCAATGACGTCCGGTTCAAGGTCGCATCGGGCGCGCGTGAGATCACGCTGGTCGGCCAAACGGTCAACGCGTACAAAGAGCCGGCCGGCGGCGAGGATTTTTCCGATCTCGTCGAAGCGGTGTGCGCGCTCGACGGGGTGGAGCGGGTGACGTTCGTGTCGTCGCATCCGAAGGATTGCAGCGAGAAGTTCGCCCGCGCTTGCGCCGGGCTGCCGAAGATGAACCCACGCTTTCACTTAGCCCTGCAATCCGGTTCGAACGCGATGCTGCGCCGGATGAATCGCAAGTACACGATCGAGGAATTCCTCGAGCGCATCGCGCTGTTTCGCATGCACAACCCAGGCTGGGCGATCACGACCGATCTCATCGTCGGCTTCCCCGGCGAGACGGAGGCCGATTTTCAGCAGACGCTCGACGTGTGCGCCACGGGCCTCTTCGCGCAGGCCTTCATGTTCGTCTACTCGCCGCGACGCGGCACGCCGGCCGCGGTATGGCACGAGAAGGACCCCGTGCCCCGCGCGGTCGCGCAAGAGCGCTTCGAGCGGCTGGCCGCCCTCCAGGATGCGGCCTGCCGGGCCTACCACGACCGCAAGATCGGCTCGACGGTGCGCGCGCTCATCCACGGCGTGTCGCGCAAAGACGCCGCCCGCATCAGCGCCAAGACGCTCGACAACGTGACGGTGAACTTCCCGCTGGTCGAAGCGGTCGCCGATCCGTCACGTCCTTGGGCGGACGTGCGGATCGAATCGGCCTCGGTTTGGGGCGTGCGCGGCACCTGCGTCGGCCGCGCTGAGCGCTACGACGCGCTCGCTCAGCCGGTCGCGAGCCGGCCGATCGATCTCATCCTCGCCTGACGCAGGCGGGCAAGAAAAGTCCCGCCGCGACTCAGCCGACCGGGAGGGCGCCGGTGCGGCCGGGAAACGTGCGGGATGCGCTTACCGCTCGCATGACGACGGCTACGACGTGGTCGCCGATGCTCGAGCAGTACTTCGGGATGAAACACCGCTATCCCGAGGCCATCTTGCTCTCGCGGGTCGGCGACTTCTACGAGGCCTACGGCGAGGACGCTGAGACGATCGCGCGCGCGCTCTCGATCGCGCTGACGTCGAAGGACGCCGGCGCGGGGCGGAAGATCGCGATGGCGGGCGTTCCGCATCACGCGCTCGACGGCTATCTGGCGAAGCTCGTCGCACAACGGCGCGTCGTCGCGCTGGCCGAACAGCTCGAAGCGCCGGTCCCGAACAGGCTGGTGCGGCGCGACGTCGTGCGCGTGGTCACACCCGGCACGCTGCTCGAAGAACACATTCTCGACCGCTCGGCGCACAATTATCTTGCCGCCATCACCGCGGTTGACGACGTGATCGCGCTCGCGCACGCCGACATCTCGACCGGGCATGTCGGCGCGACCGCGTTCGACGGCGAGTCGGCGCTCGAAGATGCGCTGGCGGAGATCGGACGGCTGGACCCGGCCGAACTGGTTGCCGACGTGCCGGCCGGCGTGCGCGCCGCGCTCGACGCGTCGCTCGAAGGTGGACAAACGCGCATTGCGGCCCCGGCGCTGGCCGCCGTTGAGTCGCGAACCCGCGAGCCGGTGAACGGCTTCTCGCTCGACGCCTCGCTCGCCATGGCGCGCGCCCTCGATGCGTTGGGCGCGTACGTTCGCCGCGTCAGCGTCCATCACGGCGGACGCGAAGCCTTTCGCGAGACGCACTATTACCGCCAAGCGACGTTCCTGGCGCTCGATCCGAACACGCGCAAGCACCTCGAGCTCACGCGGGCGCTCGGCGCCAACGCGCGCGCGACGCTGCTGGCCACGGTCGACCGCACCCGCACCGCGATGGGTTCGCGGCTGCTCGGGCGCTGGATCATGGCGCCGCTCGTCAACGGCGAGGCGATCGGCAAACGGGCCGATTGCGTCGAAGCGTGCCTGAGCGACGCCGGCCGGCGACTCGCGCTGCAAGACCTTCTGCACGGCTGCTTCGATTTGGAGCGCATCGCGCAGAAGGTGCGCTTCCGCCGTGCCCTGCCGCGCGATCTGGGCTCGCTGCGCCGCACGCTGGCGCTGCTCGATCCGCTGCGCGACGTCCTCGATGCCGCGCTGCCGGAGGGCATGCGCGCCCTCGGCGAGCGGATCGGCGACTTCGACGCGCTGCGCGCGGACCTGGAAGCGACGCTGCTTGACGACTTGCCCGCGACGCTGAGCGACGGCAACGTCGTGCGTCCCGACCGTGCGCCCGAACTCGCCGAGTGCGTCGCGCTGCGCGGTGACGCGCGCGGACGCCTGGGCGCACTCGAGGAGCGCGAGCGCGAACGGACCGGAATTCGGTCCTTGAAAGTCAAGTACGCGTCGGCGTTCGGATATGCGATCGAAGTTCCGAAGGCGCAGCTCGCGAACGTGCCGCCGGACTACACCCGCAAACAGACCTTGGCGAACGGCGAACGTTACGTTACCACCGAGCTGCGGGAACTCGACGCCGCCATCAGCTCGGCCGAGTCGCGTCAGCTGCGGCTCGAGCAGACACTCTACGATGCATTGCTCGAACGGATCGGCGAAGCGGTGGACGCGCTGCTCGCGACCGCCGACGCGCTGGCCGAGCTCGATGCGTACTGCGCCCTGGCGCAAGTCGCGGGCGAGCGCGGCTACGTGCGACCCGTCTTCGTTGACGACAGCATCATGGAGTTCGTCGACGGCCGTCACCCGGTGATGGAGACGCTGCTCGGCGCCACGTTCGTGCCCAACGACGCGCGCCTCGGCGGGGGCGGCGCCCGATTCATTCTGCTCACCGGGCCGAACATGGGCGGCAAATCGACCTATCTCCGCCAAACGGCGCTGCTGGTGATCCTCGCGCAGATCGGTTCGTTCGTCCCTGCTCGGGCGGCGAAATTAGGGGTCGTCGACCGGATCTTCACCCGCATCGGGGCGGGCGACGATCTGGCTTCCGGGCAGTCGACGTTCTACATCGAGATGGCGGAGGCGTCGAACATCTTACGTCGCGCGACGGGCCGCAGCTTGCTGCTGATCGACGAAATCGGGCGCGGCACCGGAACCGTCGATGGGCTGGCGATCGCGCAGGCCATCTCGGAATTCTTGCTCGAACGCGAAGAGCAAGCGCCGCTGGTGCTGTTCGCCACCCACTTTCACGAACTCGTCGGGCTGGCCGAACGCTGGCCGCTGCTGAGCAACTTTCACATCACCGCAGTCGAGAGCACGCGCGGTGGTGCACCGGTGTTTTCGCACCGCGTCCTGCCGGGTTCGTCCTCGCGTTCCTTCGGCATCGAAGTCGCGCGCATGGCCGGCCTTCCGCCCGCCGTCGTCGCGCGGGCACGCGAGATTGCGGCCGTGCTCGACGGACGTCCGACGCTCGAAGACACCGTTCCGCTGCGCGGGAAGCTCGCAAAACCGGCCGTGCTCGAACAGCCGCTGCTGTTCGATGTCTGAGCGGGCGGGCTGGGTAGGAACGTGATGATGGATCGCCTTGCGCTGCTGACGGCGGCCCAACTCGAGGTAATCGTCGGCGTCGGCTGGATCGTGCTCGCGGCCGCGGTCGGTCTCGCGGTGCAGCGCGGGCTGTATTGGGGTCTCCGGCGCTGGGCGAAAGCGCGGCACAATACCTTCGCCGACGCGGTCGTCCGTCAAACCGGGCGTCCCGCGGCCTACATTCTGCCGCTGCTCGCAGTCCTGATCGTCGTTCCGGGATTGGTACTCCCCGCGCGCTGGGTCGAATCGATCGAGCACGCCACCGGACTGCTGACGATCGCGGCCATCGCCTGGTCGATCATCGCGCTGATCGGACTGTGGCGCGACGTCGTGGTCGCACGGCAGCGCCTGGACTTGGAAGACAACCTGGTCGCGCGCCAGCTCGGCACGCGCGTCGACGTTCTCGGCCGCATCGCGAGCACGCTGGTCGGCATCGTTGCGGTCGGGATGATCCTGATGACCTTCCCCGACATTCGCTCGCTCGGGACGACGCTGCTGGCGTCGGCCGGCGTGGCCGGGCTCGTGGCCGGGCTCGCGGCACGGCCGCTCTTCGAGAACCTGATCGCCGGGATCCAGCTCGCGCTCACGCAGCCCATCCGCATCGACGATGTCGTGATCGTCGAAAAGCAATACGGCCGCATCGAAGAGATCCATTCGACCTACGTCGTGGTGCGGCTGTGGGACTTGCGGCGGCTCGTCGTACCGCTGACGTACTTCATCGAGAGGCCGTTCGAGAACTGGACCCGGCACACCGCGAACCTCATGGGCGAGGTCTATTTCTTCACCGACTTCACGCTGGACATCGATGCGCTGCGCGCGGAGATTCCCGCGATGATCGCGAGTTCGCCGCTCTGGGACGGGCAGTTCCAGAACCTGCAAGTCACCGACGCCACCGACCGGGCGCTGCAGCTTCGGGTGCTGGTGACCGCGCGAAACTCCGGCGACCTCTTCGACCTGCGGTGCTTCGTGCGCGAGCAGGTCGCGAGGTATCTGCGGGATCGTCAGCCGCAGGCGCTGCCGCGCGTGCGTTCGGGAGCGCCGTCGGACGTCGCCGGCGACGAGACCCAGCCCGGGACGCAGGCCGCCGTGGCGGACGAGAAGCCCGAACACGCGACGCACGATGCGACCGAGTCCGCCGCCCGGTAGGGCGCAGCGCGGCGTGGAATGACGCCGGCGTGATTCGCGTCCTCGACCCCCAAACGATCGGACAGATCGCCGCGGGTGAGGTTATCGAGCGTCCGGCTTCGGTGGTGAAGGAGCTGGTGGAGAATGCGCTCGACGCGGACGCGACGCGCATTGCCGTGCGCGTGCAGGGCGGCGGGCTGCTTGAAATCGAGGTCGCCGACGACGGAACCGGCATCGCGCCCGGCGAGCTGCGCCTCGCGGTGCAGCGCCATGCGACGTCAAAATTGTCCGACGCCGCAGCGTTGACGAGCGTCGATACGCTCGGCTTCCGCGGTGAGGGTCTGGCTTCGATCGCCGCGGTGGCACGGGTGACGCTCAGCTCGCGCGGCGCCGACGCGGAACTCGCCACGGCCATCGACGCACACGGCGAGGGGGCGAGCGAACCGTATGCGGTCGCCGGACCGCTGGGAACCCGCGTCGCCGTACGCGCGCTCTTCGCCAACGTTCCGGTGCGACGCGAGTATCTGCGATCGCCGGCGGCCGAATTCAACCGCGTCGCCTCGTGGTTGGCGATGCTCTCGCTCGCCTATCCGCAGGTCGCGTTTCGCCTCGAGCACGACGGAAAGACGACCTTCACCTTCGCGGCGGGCGACGATCTTGCCGAGCGCCTGCGCTACGTCTTCGGCTCCGGCGCGCCGGCGATGCTCCCGGTGCGCGCAGCCGAGGCCGGCGCGCGCGTGCAGGGCTGGGTGAGCGCGCCCGGCGACGATCGCGCCGATCGGCGCAGCCAGATCGTGTTCGTGAACGGCCGCCTGCTGCGCAGCACGATCGTCAGCGGCGCGTGGACCGCGGCGTACCGGACGTTCGCAATGGTCGGACGGCATCCGTACGGCGTCCTGTACCTGAGCGTTCCTCCCGACGAAGTCGATCCGAACGTCCACCCGACCAAGAGCGACGTCCGTCTGCGGTACGGCGATCGCGTCGTCGCGGTCGTCAAGGAGGCGATCTCGGCTGCGTTGCGTCGCGCCGCGGTGGAACGTCTCGAGCAGGCGGTGTCGTTCGCTGCGTTCGCCGAGCCCGAAACCGGTGAACGCGCCACGGTCGCGTGGGCCGACAGCTTCGTTCCGGCGGAGCTTCCGGATGCGAGCGCGGCCGCTGCCGGGCTGCGCGTCCTCGCCCAGATCGACCGGACGTTCATCCTCGCAACCGACGGAGATGCGGTTGTGCTGATCGACCAGCATGCGGCGCACGAGCGGGTCGTGTTCGAACAGCTGGCCGCGAATGCGAGCGCGCACCGCGCCGCTGAACCGCTGCTGATCCCGCATACGTTCGAGATCGCTCCCGACCAGGCTGAGCGGCTCGAGGCCTCGCTCGACGCGCTGGCCGCCGGCGGACTGCACGTCGAGCGCTTCGGCGAACGCGCGTTCCGCGTGACGGCCACGCCGGCGCGGCTCGTGCACGCCGGGCGGAGCCGTCCCTTCGACGTCGACGACTTCGTGGCGTGTCTCGCCGACGAAACGCGCGGCCTCGACGCCGATCAACGGGTGTGGGCGTCGCTCGCCTGTCATTCCGTCGTACGCGCCGGCGACGTGCTCGCGTACGCCGAGATGACGACGCTCGTCGAGCGGCTCGGCCAGTGCGAGAACCCCATGCATTGCCCGCACGGCCGCCCAACCATCGTGCGGCTCGAAGCCGAGCGCATCGCGCGGCTCTTCAAGCGCATCTGACGCCGTGACGACCGGCGTGCTGATGCTGACCGGGCAGACGGCAGCCGGTAAGACGGCGCTGGCGATGCAGCTCGCCGAGCGTTTCGATGCCGAGATCGTCGGCGCCGACTCGCGCCAGGTCTATCGCGACATGCCGATCGGGACGGCGTCACCGAGCCCGGCCGAGCAGGCGCGCGTGCCGCACCATCTGGTCGGTTTTCTCGACCCGCACGAACGCTACTCAGCCGCGCGGTTCGTCGGCGATGCGCTCGGCGCCATCGACGAGATCCAAGCCCGCGGCCGCCGCCCCCTGGTGGTGGGCGGCACCGGATTCTATCTGCGGGCGCTCGCCGGCGACGTCACGCTCTCGCCGCTCCGTGACGACGCACTGCGCGCGCGGCTCGTGCGCGAAGCGCGCGTGCATGCGCCCGCGGTCCTGCATGAATGGCTGGCAGCACTCGCGCCCCACCGAGCACGTGGGCTCGCGCCGGGCGACCGTTATCGCGTCGCGCGTGCGCTGGAGATCGCCCTGGCCGAACGTGAGGGCGCCGAAGGAACGCGCGCAGCGGTCGAAACCGGACCGCGCTCGCTGCGCGCGTTAGCCATTCCGTTTCGCAAGGTGTACCTCGAGGTCGACGATGCGATGCTCGAGGGGCGCATCGCGGCACGCGTCGACGGCATGCTCGCAGCTGGATTTCTCGAGGAAGCCGAACGGGTCGGAGGTACCGCTGTCGCGGCGGATGCGGTCGGCTATCGCGAAGCGCTGGCGTATCTTGCCGGCTGGTCGAGCCTCGGCGAGCTGCGAGCCGAGCTGGTTCGCGCAACGCGCCGCTACGCCAAGCGTCAGGCGACCTGGTTTCACCGCGAACCGGATTTGCTGCGCGTGCCGGCCGAGCGTGCCTTCGAGGAACTCAGCGCCGTCGCAGCCGCGCTCCCCGGCTGGAGCTGATCTCCCGGAGCTCCGCGCCCTCAGCGGTGCTTGAGCATTTCGCGGGCGGCATTCCAGCCGGCGGCGCCCATGACGCCGCCGCCCGGATGCGCGGCCGCACCGCAAAGGTACAAGTGGCGCACCGGCGTGCGATAGCTCGCAAAGCCCGGCGCGGGACGGAACATGAACAGCCGGTTCAAGCTCATCGCGCCCTGAAAGATGTTGCCGCCGGTCAGGTTGAACGTCCGCTCGAGATCGAGCGGGCTGAGCACTTGGCGCGCGATGACCGATGCGGTGAAACCCGGCGCATAGCGCTCGACGATCGCAAAACAGCGGTCGGCGAAGGCGTCGTTCTTGGCAGCGTCCCACGGCCCGTCGGCCCGCTTGTACGGCGCGTACTGACAGAACATTGACATCAAGTGCTTGCCGGGCGGCGCGACGGTCGGATCGACCGAGGATGGGATCGTGCACTCGACGATCGGGTCCGTCGACGGGCGGCCGTATTTCGCGTCGTCATAGCCGCGCTCGATGTAATCCTGATCGGGACACAGATGAATCGTGCCGCGATGCTGCGGGCCCGCCTCGCGACCGGGCGCGGCGGTGAAATTCGGCAGCGCATCGAGCGCGACGTTGATCTTGAGCGACGCGCTGCTGTAGTCGATGCGCCGGATCTCGGCGAGGAAATCCGCCGGAAGCAAATCCGGATCGAGGAACGTTTCGAACGTCAACCGGCAATCGACGTTGCTGGCGACGGTCCGGGCCCGGAATTCTTCGCCGCTGCTCAAGGCGACGCCGACCGCGCGTCCGTCTTCGACGATGATGCGGCTGACCTCGGCGTCGGTACGAATTTCCACTCCCAGCTCGACGCCGGCTCTGGCCAGCGCCTGCGTGAGTCCGCCCATCCCGCCGCGGACATAGCTCCACACGCCGCGCGCGCCGTTCGTCTCGCCCATCACATGATGAAAGAGCACGTAGGCGGTTCCCGGCATCGACGGCGCCGCGAACGCGCCGATGATCGCATCGGTCGCGAGGGTCGCTTTCAACTGCTCGGATTCGAACCAGCGATCGAGGATCGGCCGGGCCGCGCCGGTCAGCACCTCGAGCGCCTCACCGAGTGCTCCATCGAGCTGCTTGGCATCGAGCCCGAGCCGTCCGAGCTGCAGCAGATCCCCGGCGCCGGGCCGCAGGACGTTGGGCGGCGTCTGCACCAGTGTCGGCTCGATCACCGCTGCGACCCGCTCGAGCATCGCGACATAGCGTGGGTAGTTGCGCGCGTCGACGGCGCTGAACTTCGCGATTTCGCGCAGGTTCGCATCGTCATCGGGTCCGAGCGTCAGCGAGCGGCCGTCCTCGAACGGTGAGAACGACGACGGGTTGCGTTCGACGACCTCGAAACCGTACGCACCCAGCCGCAGATCGCGAATGATCTCCGGACGGAAGAGGCTGTTGACGTACGCCGCGGTCGAGACTTTGAAGCCGGGGAAGATCGTTTCTTCGGTGACGCAGGCGCCGCCGACGATCGATCGCCGCTCCAGAACCAGCACCTTCCACTTCGCGCGCGCGAGGTAGCAAGCGGTGACAAGCCCATTGTGCCCGCCGCCGATTACGATCGCGTCATACGTCTCTGCCGCCATGGCCCTCAGCATAACATCCAGCGCCGAGCGTCGAGATGGGGGACCTCTTGGCGGATTCCGGCGGGAGGGCTCGGCGGCGGAGCCTAAGCCTGTGCGGTTATGTCCATCGCTCGGCCGCAACCGCTCCAAGATGCCTACCTCGCCGAGGTGAAGCGTCAGGCTGTTCCGGTGACGATCTATCTCGTCAACGGCTTTCAGCTGCGCGGCGTGGTGAAGGGCTTCGACCCGTTTACGATCGTGCTCGAGTACGAGAAGCGCGCACACCTGATCTACAAGCACGCGGTCTCGACGATCTCACCGTCGGGCCCGGTTTCGGCTCCGCTCGTGCCCGAAGAGGGCGAAGTCGCCGCCACGTGACCGACGGTATCCCGGTGGTCAAGATGAACGGCAGCGGCAATGACTTCGTGCTGGTCGACGAGCGATCCAGCCCGCTTGCCGACCCGTTCGCTTTCGCCGTGCGCATCTGCGACCGGGTCAAGTCGCTCGGCGCAGACGGACTGCTGCTGGTCGGAACGTCCGCCGCGTATGACGTGCGGATGCGGATCATCAATGCCGACGGCACCGAAGCTGAGATGTGCGGCAACGGGATCCGCTGCGTGGCCCGTTATCTCGACGAACACGACAATAAGGCGCCGGTCGTGGTGGAAACGCTGTCCGGACCGGTTGCCGCCCGCGTGCTCGAGCGCGATCCGTACCGCATCGCGGTCGAGATGCCGGAGCCGCGTATCGGCATCCCGCACGAGGTCGCAGGCTTTCCCGCCACGCCCGTCGACGTGGGGAATCCGCACATCGTGATCCTGGTCGACTTCGTCGAGGCGATCGACCTTGCGGTCGTCGGACCGCGAATCGAACGCGACCCGCGCTATCTGGACGGCACCAACGTGCACTTCGTCGCCTTCGAGAGCGGCGAGTGGCGGGTGCGCCATTGGGAACGCGGCGCGGGTGCGACGGAGGCCTGCGGCAGCGGCGCGGTCGCGGTCGCGGCGGTGCTGATCGTCGGCGGCGACGCGCTCTCGCCGGTGACGCTCCAGGTTCCCGGCGGCGTGCTCGAGGTTGCGTGGGCTCGCGGAGAACGCGCCACGCTGACCGGCGATGCGGTGCGCGAGTTCGAAATGCTGGTGTGACGGGTCTCGCCTACACCGACGCGCGCGGCCGCATCTACTTCGATCCGAGCCGTTCGCCGCTGGCCGATGGCGGAATCGAGCGGCCGGCCGAGCGGGACGAACTGATCCCTGCGCCGCCGGGAACGGTCAACGCGATGCTGCCGGGCCGTTCACCGCTGGTGGCGCCGAACGTACCGGCCGGGCGCCGCACGGCGCTGGCCGCCCTGCTGCCTGCCGGTTATACCCGGCTGCTGCTGCCGGCATTTCGGAGCCGTCCGGATGCACCGGCGCTGCCGCTCTTCGGATACACGTTTGCGTGCGTCGTCGACGACGCGCTGCACGTTGCGGCAATGCGCACCGACGAAAGCGACGATTGGGCACCCCGCTACTTCGCCGAAGGTGAACTCGACGCGCTGCTCCGCGCGCGGCAAGCCGAAGACCCCGGGAACCGCACGCTCGCGCAGCTGGCGCTCTGCTCGCGCGACTACGGCTGCTTCACGGCCCAAAATGTCTTTCTGGAACGGGGCGAAGCCGCGCTTCCCGTTTCGCCGCGCTGCAACGCGGCCTGCGTCGGATGCATCTCGGAGCTCACGCCCGATGCCGGGATGCCCTCGCCGCAGACGCGCGTCGCTTTCGAGGCCGAGGTCGGCGACTTGGCGCGCATCGGCATTCGGCACTTGGAACGGGTCGGCGACGGGATCGTGTCGTTCGGGCAGGGCTGCGAAGGCGAACCGCTGCTGCGCGTGACGACGCTCGAGCGGACGATCGCGGCGATTCGGGCCGTTCGCGGAAACGGGACGATCAATCTGAATACGAACGGCTCGCTGCCCAAGGGCTTGGCGCGACTGATCGACGCCGGGTTGCAAGCGGTGCGGATCAGCCTCAACGCATTTCGCCGCGACGCGTACGCGGCGTACTACCGGCCGGTCGGATACGATCTCGACGACGTGCTGGAATCGGTCGCGCTCGCGGTGCACCGCGGCTTGCGGGTCTCGCTGAACTACCTCACCCATCCGGGCGTGACCGACGAACGCGCGGAGGTGGAAGCCGTTACGACGTTTCTGCGCGAGCATCCGGTCGCGATGGTGCAGACCCGCACGCTGAACATCGACCCCGAGCGCTATTTTGCGGCGGTTGGGCGCCCGCGTGAACCGCTGGGCATGCGCGAAGCGCTGCGCCGGATCGAGCGGGCGGGCGTTCCGCTCGGCAACTTCACCCACACGCACTGAACCTACGCGGTAGCGGGAAGCGCCGCATCGCGCACGGGGAAGTGCGGTGGTGCCGCCGGGCTGCCGGGGTCGTGGTCGACGATGTCGCCGCCGACCCTGATCGCATGCCCCTGCGCCGTCACGTCGACGCCGCTTCCCGTCGCGCGCAGCGTGGTGCTGATCGAGCCGCCGTTCCCGTTGGCAGCCGTGACGACCAGCGAACCGTCCGCATTGAGGGTGACGTTCTCGCCGCCGCCGAGCGCCAGCGATTGACCCGGAGCCAGCGCTACCGCCTGGCCGTTGCTGGTGACCGAGTACGAACCGTCGCGGTTCATCGTCACCGCGTCACGGCCGCAATTTGCGTGAACGGTCGCCGATTGGTTCGAGGTCACGCCGTTCGCATTGGGCGGCGTGACGGTGGTCGACACGCGGTAGCCGCCGGCGAGCGAGCGCGCGTCGATCAGATCGCCGTGCGACGTCATGCTGTCGAAGTGGTCGTTCACCGCCTGCGGACCGCCCGGCGAAGTGCGCGTGCCGGTCTCGCCGAGGTGCGGGTCGCCGGTTGAGGTCAGCGTGACGTCGGAGAACGCTTGGCCTGAGAATTGTCCGTAATTCGGCGCGGTACCGGTGCCGAACCCCGGCCCGAGCCCGTAGCCCGTGGCGCTGCTCGTCGCACCGTTGCCGCCGAGCAGCGAGCCGCTGCCGCCGAACATCGATCCGACCAACTGCCCGAGCAAGCCGATGAGCGATTGCAGCATCCCCACCAGGCTCGACTGCGAACCGCTGCCGATGCCGGATCCGCCGCCCCCCGACGGATTCTGTTCCCACCAGTTCGCGCCGACGCCGTCGACCGGCTGCGCGGCCGCGCCGAACACGGCGCCGCTGGGCGCCGCGTTTCCCCACGAAGGCGGCTGATAGGATGGGCCGAGCCCGGGCCACTGCGGTTGGATCATCGCTGCGCGTCGTCTCCGGGAAATGGGTGGCTGCCTTCCCTATCACGACGGGTGCGCTGCCGCGCTAGGGCGTCCCGGGTGCCTCAGCCGACGATGGCGGTGCAGACGTCGGTCCGCGCCTCACGCTTGATCATCGCGATCACGTCGTCGCCGCGCTGCAGCGTGGTGTCGCCGTTGGGGACGACGACGTCGCCGCCGCCGCGGTCGACCGCCACGATCACGCTGCCGCGCGGCAGAGCGACGTCGGCGATGCGCTTCCCGCGCGCCGGACTGCGATCGGTGATGCGCAGCTGAACCAGCTCCAGGTCGCCGTTCCCGACGCGAGCCAACGGCTCGAGGTGCGGAGCGTTGACGTTGACGCGCTCGTCGATCATCTCGAGGATCAGTTCGGTCGAGGAGATGACCGTTACCGGGCTTTCGGAATCGAGCGATTCAAAGATCAGCTTGTTCTTCGGATTGTTCACGCGCGCGATGCAGCGGGCGGCTGAATTCTTCTTGGTGATGATGCAGACCACGAGGTTGTCCTCGTCGTCGCCGGTATCGGCCACTACGACGTCGGCGCGGGCGACGCCGGCCTGGAGCAGGACGTTGGGGTCGCAGCCGTCACCGACGATCGCCAGGTCGCTCTCGAGTAAGTTCGTCATCAGCTGCGCTTTGCGCGCATCCTTCTCGATGACGACGACCTCGTGTTCTTGCTTGATGAGGCCGCGCGCGAGATACGTCCCGACCTTGCCGCCGCCGACGATGATGATGAACATGCCGCCGCTGCTTACGCGCTGAGCCGTGTGTCGGGGCGCGCGGCCGAGAATGCGCTGGCGAACTGCGAGAGTGCGTCCGGCGCGACGATCGCGTTGATCTCGTCGCCTTCCACCAGAACGTCGCTGGGAGCCGGGATGCTCACGCTGCCGAGCCGGCGGATCGCCGCAATGCGAATCTTGCCGTCGACCTCGACGTTGTCGACCCGTTTGCCGGCCTGCGCGCGCGTCACCGTTGCGACCAGCGAACTGAGCTTGCCGAAATCAAACGACGGCACGCTCGCGTAAGCGACGTCTTGGAGCCGGTCGCGGATGATCTGGGCGCCGATCGTGGTGGGTGAGAACGTTTCGATTCCCAGCTCGCGATACAGCTGGCCGCGCGGCGGATCGTAGATCCGAGCGACGATCTTCGGGATGCGAAACATCTTCTGCGCGATCAGGGCGGCCATCACGTTGCGGTTGTCGCCGTCGGTGACCGCGACAAAGCCGTCGCTCCGGTCGGCGCCGGCGCGTTTGAGAACGTCGTAATCGATACCGGTGCCGACTTCGACCTGGCCCGCGAAACGGTTGCCAAGGCGCTTGAACGCGGCGGGGTTTTCGTCCACGACGACGACGTCGTGTTTGTCGGCGACGAGCAGCTTCGCGAGGGTCGAACCCACGCGCCCGCAACCGACGATCAAGTATCTCATGGGGCTTTTGGAGCGTTCGCTTCGGCGTGCGTTGTTCCCGCGGCGGCAGGAGAGGGTTTCCACCTTCAGAATCCGGTGGTTTTGGTCCAGGCCGACGGGGCGTAGCTCAGCTTGGTAGAGCGCTGCGTTCGGGACGCAGAGGTCACAGGTTCAAATCCTGCCGCCCCGACCACTTCGATCCCCCAGCGGGCCGCCGTTGTTCTCTCGATTCAGCCCAGCCGCGCGCCGCGTGCTTCGCGCGGCGGAGCAAGAGTGCCGGAACCACAACCACTACTACCTCGGCGCCGAGCACATGCTGTACGCGCTGCTCGAAGAGCACGATGCTCGCGTCGACGGTCTGCTCGTGTCCGGCGGTATCGAGCCGACCCGGGTTCACGCTGCGATCAAGCGGGCGCTGGGCACCGGCGATGGGCGGAGCTGGGAAGGCATTCTAGTGACACCTCGCGTCAGAAAGATTGTAGAGATAGCCGACCGGCTGGCGGGTGACCGCGAGATCGAGCCGATCGATCTTTTCGAGGCGATACGTGCCGAGGGCGGCGGGCTCGCCGCCGACGTACTGAGGGGCGCTTGGAACACCTAACACAAGTTTTACACGATCTCGTCCTGCGCTTCGGCTATCTCGGACTGTTCCTGGTCGTCGTGCTGGGCAACCTCGGTATGCCGGCGGCACTCGAACTGCTGCTGCCGACCGCCGGCGGTCTGGCCGCGCAAGGCCATCTGGCGCCGGTTGGCCCGGTGCCGGGCTGGATCGTCGCCGCCGTCGTCGCCACGAGCGCGGAACTGGTCGGGACGTCGATCCTCTACGCGGTCGGCTATTACGGCGGGCTGCCGTTCGTGCGGCGCTACGGGAAGTACATCCGCGTCCACGAGCACGAGGTCGACCGCATCCACGCGTTCTACGCGCGCTACGGACGCACGACGGTGTTCTGGTCGCGCTTCATCCCTTTCGTGCGCGGTGTCTCGTCGCTTCCGGCCGGCATCTCGCGGATGCAGAAGCGGTATTTTTTCTCCTACACGCTGCTGGGTTCGGCGATCTTTTGTTTCGGCTTGGCGTTTCTGGGCAACGTTGCCGGCCAAAATCTCGACGCCATCCTGACGATCCTGCACAAGGCCTCCGTCCTGATTGCCGTTGCATTCGTCCTGGTCGTCATTGCAGCGATCCTGACGTGGCGGGCGAACGCCAAGAAGCGTAACGCCGCGCGCGACGTCATCGTCTGACGAGCAGCCGCGCATGACCGGCGGCGACCGGCTCGAACGCACGCTCGCGCAGCTCCCCGATCTCCCCGGCGTCTACGAGATGATCGCCGGCGACGGGCGGATTCTCTACATCGGGAAGGCCGTCAGCCTACGCAATCGGGTGCGGTCGTATTTTCAGGACTCGGCCGGCCACGAGTACCGCACGCAAAAGATGGTCGAGCGCGTCGCCGACGTGCGCACGATCGTCGTGACGAACGAAATCGAAGCGCTGATCCTCGAAGCGAACCTGATCAAGCGGCACCAGCCGCCGTTCAACGTCCGGCTGCGTGACGACAAGCGCTTTCCTTACCTGAAAGTGACCAACGAACACTTTCCGCGCATCGTGTTCACCCGCGTCGTCAAGGACGACGGCGCACGCTACTTCGGACCCTACACGAACGCGGCCGGCCTGCGCGAACTGATCGACCTGATCCGCATCGTCTTCCCGCTGCGGACCTGCCGCGAACCGATCGACGGGAAGCGCAAGCGGCCGTGTCTGCAGTATCACATCAAACGCTGCCTCGCGCCGTGCGTCGGCTACCAGTCCGAGCCCGACTACGATCGGCTGGTCGACGAGGTGACGCTGTTTCTTGAAGGGCACTTCGATCCGCTGATCGAGCGGCTGCAGCACGAGATGTCCGACGCCGCCGAACAGTACCACTTCGAGGCTGCGGCACGCTTGCGCGACCGCATCATCGCGGTGCGGCGTACGATCGAGGCGCAGAAGGTCGTCTGGCGTTCGCGCATCGACGTCGACCTGATGGCCATGGCGCGCGCGCAGGGACAGGCCTGCGTGCAAGTCTTTCTGGTGCGGGATGGCAAGCTGCTGGGCCAGGAGTACTTCATCCTGGAGGGCGCGGCCGACACGCCGGATGCCGAACTGTTCTCGCAGTTCATCAAGCAGTTCTACACCGCGCGAACGGGGAATTTCGGCATGCCCGACGCGCTCGACGCCGAGCTGAGCGGCTCGCCCCTTGCGCTGCGCGCCGCGCGCGACCAGCAGTCGCCGGTGGCGCAGAAGGCGCGTGCGCGCCGGCGCGCCGGGTTCGAGGCGGCCGTGCCCAAGGAGATCATGGTCGAGGCGCTGCCGGAAGATGCCAGCGTCATCGAGGCGTGGCTGACCGGCATCAAGCAGCAGCGCGTTCGCGTCCTGGTGCCGCAGCGCGGTCACCGGCGCGACTACTTGGCCTTGGTGAAGAAGAATGCCGAGCAGAACATGCGGGCGTTCTTAGTCCATCAGGAAGCGACCGAGACCGCTTCGGCGACCGCGCTGACGGAACTCGCGGCTGCGCTCGACCTGCCCGAGCCGCCGCACCGCATCGAATGCTACGACATCTCGAACATCCAAGGCACGCACTCGGTGGCCTCGATGGTCGTGTTCGTCGAAGGGCGTCCGAAGAAGAGTGACTATCGGCACTTCAACATCCAGGCCGTCGAAGGTCCCAACGATTTCGCTTCGATGCAGGAGACACTGCGGCGACGGCTGCGCTATCTGCGGCAAGATGCGGACCGCCCGCCGCTCGCTCCGGGCGATGCCGCGACCGCCGCGATCGAGTCGCAGGCGCGCAAACGTGAGCGCTTTCATCAGAAGCCGGACCTGCTGTTGATCGACGGCGGGAAGGGGCAGCTGAGTGCGGTCGTCGAGGTGATGCACGAACTCGACATGTGGGGCATCCCGGTGGCCGGGCTGGCTAAGGAACATGAGTGGCTGTATCTCGCCGATCAGTCCGAGCCGATCGTCCTGCCGCCGAACTCCGCCGGGCTGCATCTCGTGATGCGGGTCCGCGATGAGGCCCACCGCTTCGCGATCACGCACCATCGCAACAAGCGCGGGAAGGCGATGACGAAGTCGGTGCTCGACACCCTTCAGGGCGTCGGCCCGGTGCGCAAGAAGCGCCTGATGACCGTGTTCGGGTCGGTCGGCGCAATACGGCGCGCATCGGTCGACGAGATCGCGGCGGTCAAGGGGATGACGCCCGCCCTGGCATCGCGCGTGAAATCCGCCCTGGGCGGATAAACGCAGCAGCACGCGAGAGCGTCGGTCAGGCGGGGTCGCGATAGAGGATCGTCAGCGTGTAGCGCTTGTTCGCAGGCGCGGTGGATGCAATCGGCTCGACCCAGTGCCACGACCCCGGAAACGGCCGAAAGACGATCGCTTCGTTAGCGCGAGGGCACACTTTATAGGCGACGTCCCTGCCCTCCCAGCGAAAATACGTCATGCCCCCGAACGACTCGTTCCATTCCGATGTCAAGGACAGCGAGATGGCCAGGAGCGTCGGGCGGCCCGGAACTTGATCGGTGTGGGGCACCGTAAACGTGTGCGGTTTCCAGGAGATCAGCATCCACGTCGCATCCGTGCCGCGCAAATCAACCCCCGTTATGTCGCTGAAGAACCGTCGGTTGCGTTCCTCGGAGAAGCGCGACGCGACGGCTTCGAAGAAGGGCGCGTCGTCGGCCGGCGCGGCCGGCCGAAAGTCGACTGCGAGGCAGTCGAGACCATCGGGCGGGACACCAAAGCGGTCGACGCGTTTGCCGTCGTCGAGATAGCAATACCACGGGACGAAGTGAACCCGCTGACACGCGGATACGGCATCGGCGCCCGTCGACTCTTCGAGCAACGATTCGAGCTTGATGAGACCCGGCATCGGCCGCTCGTCCTCGAACTCGCGACGGAGACGCTCGACGTCCCTCAAGAGAGCTGCTCGCAGCAGAGGCCTACGCATCGTCACTTGGTTCTCCGCGATTCCCCATACCGGCGCCGCCTGCCCTGGTAGGCCGCGCGCCGCTTCAGCCCGGGTCCTTTGGGGTTCGCCGAGGGGTTCGCCAATCGGGTGAAAACATGGGTCTCCTGGGGCATATGGAGCTGCCGTGGCGCCTCTGCACGAAGGAGTTTGTAGGAACTATGGGTTTTCTGATTCGCCTCCTCGTCAACGCCGTTGCGTTGATCGCGGTGACGCACGTCGTGCACGGAATCCATGTGAGCGGGTTCGTCGGCGCGTTGATCGCGGCGCTGATCTTGGGCATCGTGAACGCGATCCTGCGGCCGATTCTGTTCCTGGTCACGCTGCCGCTGCAGATCGTGACGCTCGGACTCTTCACGCTGGTGATCAACGGGCTCTTGTTCTGGCTCGTCGGCGCGCTGCACGTCGGACTCTACGTCGACGGTTTCTGGCCGGGCTTCTGGGGCGCGATCGTCATGTCGATCGTGTCGTGGATCCTCTCGGCCCTGACGGGCAGTCTCGAGAGCGACAGCGGGCGCCGCGCCGCGCACTAACGTGTTCGATCCGTTTCCGGCGCTGCTGCCGCTGCTGCATCGGCTCGGCCCGGAGACGGCCCACGAACTGACGCTGCGAGCCCTCGAAGCCGGGCTCGTGCCCGCTCAGCCGCGCGACGACGATCCGATTCTGGTAACGAGTCTGTTCGGGCGCGAGGTGACGAACCCGATCGGCCTGGCGGCGGGCTTCGACAAGGACGGACGCGTCTACGACAAGATGGCCGCGCAGGGCTTCGGGTTCGTCGAGATCGGCGGCATCACACCGCACGCGCAGCGCGGCAACCCGCGGCCGCGAGTGTTCCGTCTTCCCGGCGATGGTGCGGTCATCAACCGCATGGGTTTTCCCAACGCCGGCGCCGACGCGCTCGCCGCGCGCGTACAGAAGAAAGGTTCCGGGTCGATTCCGCTGGGTATCAACCTGGCGGCGAACGCCGACAGCGCGGATCCAGCCGGCGATTTCGTGCAGCTCGCGCAGCGCTTCGGCACCCTCGCCGATTTCCTGACCCTCGACGTGTCGTGCCCGAACACGGCGAACGGGCAGGTCTTCCTCGATCCCGTGTGTCTCGCCGAGATGCTCGACCGGCTCGACGGAATTCCGTGGCCGACGCGCCGTCCGACCTTCGCCGCGAAGCTCGCGCCCGACATCGACGACGCGCTGCTCGAACGGCTCGTCGGCGTGCTGCTCGCGCACCGGATCGACGCGCTGGTCATCTCGAATACGACCCGCGCCCGCGACGGCGTACGCGGCCCGGCCGCGGCGGAGGCCGGCGGTCTCTCCGGCCGGCCGCTGTTCGCGCGTTCGACCGCGATGCTGGCGCGCGTTCGTGCGGTCGCCGGTGACGGCATGCCGCTGATCGGCGTCGGCGGCGTCGCGAGCGGAGCCGATGCCTATGCGAAGATCCGCGCCGGCGCATCGGCGGTCCAGCTGTATACGGGCCTGATCTACGGCGGCACGGCCCTGGTGACGCGGATCAAGCGCGAGCTCGCCGAGCTGCTCCGCCGCGACGGTTTCGGGTCCGTGCAAGAGGCCAGCGCCGCCGGAACCGCCCCTTCCCGGACTGTGTTATCATAGGGTGCTGGTCTTAACGGACTCGCTCGCGGGGCTGAGTAGTCTCGACGGGAAGATCCGCGGCTGACGCAAGCAGGCGGTGCTGTGAGCCCACCTTAAACGATCACAAGCGTTTTACACGCGAACAACGAATACGCTCTCGCTGCTTAAGCTAAACACTTAAACAACGACCGTCCGTAGGGGGTAGTCGGATCCACCCTGCCGGCGGTCACAAAGTCCGACTAGGATGCTGAGGTGTTCCGAGATGCATCCGAAACTCAACCGGAACTCCGGCGCGTTTGATTCCTGTACCGAGAAGCTGACGCGCTCAAGATAAAATCGGTGCTGAGCCTGGAGAAAACGGCAGTCCGGCTTTTCGGACCCGGGGGGCGGCTCCCCGGCAGCTCCACCAAATTCGCACACAAGAATTCGGTTTAACCCCCGAATTCTTGTGTTTTGCTGTCTCGGAGCGTGGAATGAATGATTCGCGGCGCCTTGTCCCCGTTCGACCTCGGAGTCAACGCGACGGCGAAGGCTGCATCGAACTGTTGCGCGCGGTTTACGCCGCTGACGAATATCCCACCATTTGGCCCAAGCACCCGGGACGCTGGCTAACGCCGAGCAGGTTTCTCGCGGCGTGGGTTGCCCTCAACGGATCGACCGTAGTGGCGCACATTGCGCTCGTCGGAATCGCGGAGCCGGCGGACGAATGTCTTGTCGCCGCAAGTGGACGCCCCGCCTCTCAAATGGCGGAAATCGCCCGCCTCTTCATACACCCCGATTCTCGCGGCGGCGGCTTGGCTGAGCGACTGCTCGATACTGCTTCGAGTTACGCAAAAGGACGGGGCCTCTTGCCCGTGATCGAGGTGAACGAAAGACGCGCCCGCGCAATCCGAGTCTACGAACGAACCGGCTGGCGCCGGGTGGGAACGGGACCCGCAGATTGGGTTAATCCGTCAGGTGAGCGTCCGCTGCTGCACTATTTCCTTCGGCCTGACGAGAAGCAATTCTAGAATCGGACCGGGACAGGCATCGAAACGCGGGCGGCGTGGGCTATGCGATTGGCTAGTGCCTTTCGCACGAGGCGGCGCGAAGGCGGATCGGTGCTCAGAACGATCGTCGTGTGTCTTGCGGTCTTGATCGCGGTGTCGGCGTTGCCGTGCGACGCCGCTCCGATCCCCATTCGTGCGGTCGTGGTTACGACGTTCGAGCCCGGCGAGGACGCGGGTGACGTGCCGGGCGAGTTTCAGTTCTGGGTCGAGCGGCTTCCCTTGCCCGATACGCTTCCGTTTCCGCAAGGCTATCGGCACCTTCGCTACAACGCCGCCCGAGGCGTGCTCGGAATCGTGACCGGAGAGGGCGCCGAACGCGGCGCCGCATCGACGATGGCGCTCGGCTCCGATCCGCGCTTCGATCTCTCCCACGCATACTGGATCGTGGCCGGGATCGCGGGCGTCGATCCGAACGCGGCGTCCGTTGGATCCGCCGCCTGGGCGAACTGGGTCGTGAACGCCGACCTCGGGTTTGAGATCGACGCGCGCGACATGCCGCCGACGTGGTCGACGGGCATCGTCCCATTCGACCGCACGAGGCCCTACGCATCGCCTGCGCCCGACGCCGTTTCGATGCACGGCGCCGCAGCGTACGAGCTCAACGCGGGGCTCGTGAACTGGGCGTACCATCTCACTGCAGCTACGCCGCTCGACGACGACGCGGCGTTGCGCCGGATCCGTGCGTCGTACGCGCGCTTCCCGCAGGCCAGCCGGCCGCCGTTCGTCCTGCGCGGCGACAGCCTGTGCGGCGACCGCTATTGGGTCGGAGTGTCGATGAACGCCTGGGCCGAGCGCTGGGTTTCGTACTGGACCGCCGGGCGCGGCACGTTCGTGATGACCGCCGAAGAGGACGCCGGCATCATGCAGTCGCTGACTTTCCTCGCGCAGGCGGGCCGCATCGACTTGCGCCGCGTTCTCGTCCTGCGTACCGCCAGCGATTACGCGGTGCCCGGCGACGGCGAGACCGCTGCCGCGCTATTGGCCCAGGATGCGAGCGCGAGCGGGGAGTCGGCCTATCGCGAGGCGCTCGAGTCGGCGTATCGCGTCGGCAGCCTGGTGGTCAACGAGCTGACCGCGCACTGGCAACGTTACGTTGCCCAGGTGCCCGCTGGACCGTAATCTCTTTTCACAAAGGCGTGGTGAATGCGACCGCGATAGTTGGCCGAATGACGCGTGAAGAACTGACCCTGACCATTCAGAGCCGGAAACGGGCGAAAAAACTGACGTGGAAGCAGATCGCGACGACGATCGGCGCGGCGTCGCCCATCATGACCACGGCGGCACTCTTGGGGCAGATGCGCTTGACCGACGAGGAGGCCGCAAAAGCAGCGGAACTGCTCGAGCTCGGTGACGAAGAACGCCAACTGCTGACCGAGATTCCGTACCGCGGATCCCTGCCCGCCGGTCCGCCGACGGATCCGCTCATCTATCGCTTTCACGAACTCGTGCAGGTGTACGGAACGACGTGGAAGGCGCTCATTCAGGAAGAGTTCGGCGACGGCATCATGAGCGCGATCGACTTCGACATGCAGATGGAACGGCAGCCCGATCCGAAAGGCGACCGCGTAAGGGTCACGATGTCTGGGAAGTTTCTCCCGTACAAACGATATTAGGGCGAGGCCCACAAGGACGGGAGCCGCGGTTTATCCCTGAGCGGAATGCTAGGCGTTGAGCGAGAGTCCCCGAAGCTCGCGGCAGTACCGAAATGAGAAAGTCCATGCCAGCTCTACGGTCCGTTCAGCGCGATCAGCGATCGAATGCCGAACTCCTCGCGATCGTGCGCCGCTTCAGCAAGCGCGTGTATGCGAATGGCGGTGACGACGGTCCATTCAAGGCCTATGTTCGCGCAGCGGTCGAGTTGCACGCCCGTGGCACGCGCGACATTCTCGCAGCTGCGGAAGAGATGGCGCACGACGCGATGGCTCACCGTCGCTCCTTGGGTTGCCTCCTGTTAGGACAGCTCGACGCGGGAGATGGAACACGCTACGAGGAGGGCAAAAGCGCTCTTCTCGCGCTCTTGCGGCGCGAACGCGTTCGTCAGGTGCGTTCAGAGGCGCTGACGGCCCTGGCTTTCTGTTACGATCATCGTCCTAGCGTGGAAAATGAGATCAGAAGGTTCGCATCGGATCCTGACCCACGCGTTCGCGGTTCGCTTGCATTTGCGCTTGCCGGAACAACCTCGGTTGAAGGAATCTCAACCTTGTTAACCCTCATGGAAGACCCGGAGAGCATGCACGCGCGTGATTGGGCAACGAGCGGGGCATTGATTCGCCGTGCGTCAGACGAGGACGAGATCGTCCGGTACGAGGCGCTGCACGGCCTCACCCGCCGTCGCGATGCGCGGGCCGTGCCCTTCTTGATCGCCGAACTCGAACGCCGCGATAGCCGACGTACCCGCCTGTTCGTTGAGGCTGCGTGCGAGTTGCTCTATGGCGATTCGGAGTCAAAGAAGACGGTCGCCGAGACTCTCCCCGCGGTCGCCGAGACGCTCGCCGCGCTTCGGAAATCTAAGGCTATCGGCTTCGCAGGAGGCCGACGCCGAGGATGAAGGTCCCGAGCGCGACGACAATCGCGCC
>Ga0182015_10000695_pt1 | contig 47450 bp, 47 predicted proteins | sample 712P3MmetaG_FD_120478 | JGI IMG/M metagenome (GOLD analysis project Ga0182015, IMG submission 120478) | Permafrost microbial communities from Stordalen Mire, Sweden - 712P3M metaG | ecosystem: Environmental > Terrestrial > Soil > Wetlands > Permafrost | place: Sweden: Stordalen | collected...
CTGCGCTACGAAAACATCCCTTCGCAGATCCATCAGCTCGCCGCGTTGAGCGACGTCGACGAGCTGATCGTCGCCGGTTGAGCGCTGGCCGTCCCTGCGCGGGGCTCAGTCCTTCGGATCGGGCGGGGGGGCGGGTTGTTGCGGTGCCGCGGGCGGCACCGTGATCGAGGAGCCGCCCGGCGCCGGGCTGTCGTCCGCGCCCGGATCCACCAGCTCCTCGTTCGTGACTTTCCCGTCCGACACGAGATAGGCTCGCCGGGCCAAATACGCGTTGCGCACGAAGGCGTACGGATCGTAGGTATTCTTCAACGTGTCATCGAGCGGCAATAGCGATGCCCGAATATCGATCAGATAGGGCGCATATAGCCCATATCTGATGTAAATGTTACCGATGTATTGCGTGGGTTTCGTGTAGGCGTCGACCACCTTCGAAGGTCCGTCCCGCAAATCCGACGGCCCGAGGACGGGCAGTTCGATGAACGGGCCGGGATGCAGGCCCCAGTGACCGAGCGTCAGTCCGAAATCCTCTTCATTGCGATCCAGGCCCGCCGAGCTCGCGGGATCGAGCACGCCGCCGATGCCGACCGTGGTGTTGAGCACGAACCGGCCGAGATCGTTGGCGGCCGCCAGGAATTTACCCTGAAGCGCGTCGTTGATCATCACCGTGGGTGTATTGACGTTCGCGAAGAAATTACTCACCCCCGTGCGTATCGGCTGGGGCACGACCTTCACATAGCCTCTCGCGATCGGACGGGTGATGGCCTTGTCCAAGGCGGTGTTGACCCGGTAGACGCCTCGATTCCAGGATTCCCACGGATCCTGCGGGGAACGCGGGCTGTTCGGCGGAAGCGTCACGCACGCGCTCGAGGCGCAGGCAGCGGTGATGAGGAACATCACTCGAATCGATCGAGCTTTGGTCATGTTTCTTCTTCGTCTCCCAAGGTGCGCGGCTGCGCAGCTAATGACGGCCGTTGCCGGAGCCGTTGTCGTCGGCCACCGTATTCTTACGGTTTTTTGGCATCGCCGCACGCACTTCCTCGAGGAGCGCGCTGATGCGGGCCCGCTGGATGGGGTTCAGGTTCGGAAGGCCCAGCGCCAGCGCCAGCTGATTCGAGGCGGTCGGAAGGTCGCCGTTCATCAGATAATAATCCGCCATGTAGTAATAGGAATCGGCCACGTTGCCGGCGGCGCCCGCGGCTTTGGCGATCAGGCGGGCTTGATTGGGCGTGGGCTCGACCTGGTTGAATAAATCGTCGAGGATCAGCTGGGCGCGCTGGTTGTCGCCCGCGTGCATCAAGGTTTCCGCGAGCCGGATCGTCACCGGCACATTGCGCGGAAAGAGTCCCAATCCCTTCTCGAGAATCGCCTGGGATTCATGCGTCTGACCATTGGCCAGATAGGCCTCACCCAGGGCGCCGTAGAACTGCGTGACCAGCGAATATTCGCTGACCAGCGCCTTCAAATCCGGTATGGCGGCGGCTGGCATGCGGGCGTTGATGTCGGCGACCGCTCTTCCGTAGCGCTCCTCCACCGTCAGGCCGGCCCCGTTCTTGACCAGATTGGAGTAGTACTCCCGCGCGACTTGCGGGTTGCCGGCGAGCGAGCGGAGCCGCTCGCGCATCAGGAGATAGCCGAGCGAATCCTCATGATGAATCCGCCCGATCAATTCCGCGCGATTGCGCGCTTCGGCTACGCGCTCCGCCGAAAGCGGGTGATCGATCAAAAATTCGACCGCCTTGATGCGGTCGGGGCTCGGCGAGTTGCGGTTCAATTCCTCGAACATGCTGGCCATGCCGAGGGGGTCGTAGCCGGCCGCCGCCATGGTGCCGATGCCGATCCGGTCGGCCTCGAATTCCTGCGTGCGGGTATAGTTGATCTGATGCTGGATGGCAGCGCTTTGCGCACCGAGAATGGCGCCCTCCATGACCGAAGGATCGCCGCGGCCCGCGGTAGCTCCGAGCAGAATGGCCGCCAGCATGGCCGCCGTCGAGACCAGGCCCGCGTGCGTCTGATCGATCATTCCGCGCACCAGATGCCGCTGCGTGACGTGTGCCGTTTCGTGCGCCATGACGCCGGCGAGCTCGTTCTCGTTGCTCGTGGCGAGAAACAATCCTGAGTTGATGGCGATGAATCCGCCGGGCATGGCGAAGGCGTTGATCACCGGGTCGCGAACGACGAAGTAATTGAACTGGTGTTGCCCTTCCTCTGCGTGACTCGACAGCGAGTGGCCGATGGTCTGGATATAGTCGCTGACCTCCGGGTCCTCGAGCACCATGCCCTGGGAGCGCATCTGGCGAGCCCAGCTTTGCCCCACCTGATACTCCTCGTCGAGCGAGACCGCCGCGGTCGCAGGGCTGCCGAGGTCGGGCAGTTCCTGTTCCTGTTCGGCCGGCGACAGGCCGGTAGCCCACGCCACACTGACGCTTGCCCCCACGGCGACCGCCGCGGCGAAAACCGACAGTGACTTCATTAGCCGCATCGAGCCTCCATAAACGCCTTTGGAGTGCTTCGGACGCTCCAAAGTTCTAATTGCGGAGGAAAGGCGCCGGTCAGGGCGGTTTCAGAGCATTTCGGATGCATAGTCCGCCAGCCGGGAGCGCTCGCCGCGCACCAGGGTGATATGCCCCGAATACGTCCAACCGCGGAAACGGTTGACGACATAAGTCAAACCGGTGGTCGTTTCGGTGAGATACGGGGTATCGATCTGGGCGATGTTGCCGAGGCATACCATCTTCGTGCCGGGACCGGCGCGGGTTACCAGGGCCTTCATCTGCTTGGGTGTCAGGTTTTGCGCCTCGTCGATGATGATGAACCGGTTCAAGAAGGTGCGTCCGCGCATGAAGTTCAACGATCTGATCTTGATCCGATGGCGCAGAAGATCGGTGGTGGCGCCTCGCCCCCAGGTGCCCCCGGCCTGGCTCTGAGTCAGCACTTCCAGGTTGTCCATGAGGGCGCCCATCCAGGGCTCCATTTTTTCCTCTTCGGTTCCGGGAAGAAAACCGATGTCCTCGCCCAAGGGGATCGTGACCCTCGTCATGATGATCTCGCTGTAGCGATTGTGATCCAGCGTTTGCGCGAGGCCCGCGGCCAACGTGAGCAGCGTCTTGCCGGTGCCCGCCGGTCCCAACACCGTCACGAAATCGATCTCCGGGTCCATCAATAAGTTGAGCGCGAAGTTCTGCTCGCGATTGCGCGAGCTTACTCCCCAGACGTTGTTGCGCTCCGTGCGGTAGTCCACGGTCAGCTCCAAAACCGCGGAGTCTCCCTCGAGCTTGCGCACGATGGCTTCCACGCCATTCTCGCCAGGATCGTAGACGAATTGATTGGTCTGCCACTCGTGCACCAGCGGGCCGCGGACCCGGTAGAAGGTGCGGCTATGCTGCTGCCAGGATTCCATGCCCTTGCCGTGCTTGTCCCAGAAATTCGCCGGCAGCTTCTGCACGCCGCTCTCGAGCAGGTCGGCATCCTCGATCGTCTTGTCGCTGGAGTAGTCCTCGGCCTGCACCCCGACGATGGCGGCCTTGATTCTGAGGTTGATGTCCTTGGACACCAGGGTGACCCGAGCCTCGGGGAACTTTCTCTGCAGCGCCAGAGTGTCCGCAAGAATGGCGTTGTCGGCGCCGTGGCCGGGCAAGCTGTCCGGCAACGAAGAGTCGAGAACCTGGGTCTGAAAGAACAGGCGCCCCGCCGGCGGGCGCTTGCCGTGATTGACCTGCACCCCGGCCGGCAGCGGGAGTCCGCGGTCGATTTCCCGCTTGTTCGCATCGCGCATCAGCTCATCGAGAAAGCGACTGACCTGGCGCACGTTGCGGGCGGACTCGGACACGCCCTTCTTGCCGGCATCGAGCTCCTCGAGGACGGTCATCGGGATGTAGACGTCGTGCTCTTCGAAACGGAATATGGAGGTCGGGTCGTGCATCAGGACATTGGTGTCCAGCACGAAGATGCGCCGCTGAGGTTTGGACTTGGAGCCTTTCGCGGCCGCGGCCGATACCGGCCGGAGGGGGGATGTCACAGCGACTTCACCGCCTCGAGAACCGCCTCGGCATGGCCGTTCACCCGGACCTTGCGCCACGCATGGCGCATCACGCCTTTCGCGTCCACCAGGAACGTGCTGCGCTCCACGCCCATGTATTTCTTGCCGTACATGCTCTTCTCCTGAATCACGTCATAAAGCTTGCAAACGGCCTGATCGGGATCGCTCAAGAGCTCGAACGGAAACCCCATTTTTTGCTTGAATTTCTCGTGCGAGGCGACGGTGTCGGGAGAAATGCCGACGATCGACGCACCGGCCTTCTTGAACTGGGCGTGGAGCGACCCGAACGCCACTCCTTCCTGGGTACAGCCCGGGGTGTTGTCGCGCGGATAAAAGTAAAGGACCACGGGCCCGGCGGCATCGGCGAGGCGCCATTTGCCGGCCGTGCCGTCGAGGGCAAAGGCCGGGGCCTTCTTGCCGATCGCAATCTTGCTCATGATGCGTGCTCGCTCAGTTCTTGACCGGTTCGAGAATGGCGTCGAGGTTCAGGTGATCGCAGAAATCCATGAACTCCTCGCGCAGGACGCCGATGTGCAGGCGGCTCGGCACGTTGACGATCATCTGCACGGAAAACATCGGGGCCCCGGTGTGGGCGGCGGCGTAGGAACGCGTCGACAGCTCGGCGATGTCCACGCTGCGTTGCGAAAAGAAACCTGAAAGCCCGGCGACGATTCCGGTCTGATCGAGGCACACCACGTCGATGGAGTAGGGCAGCATGTCGTTCCGCACGGCCCGCTCCTCGGTGCGCCGCAGCTGGATGTTCATGCCGGTGGCATCCGCCAGCTTCTTGAACTCACCCTCGAGTTTGGCGAGCGTGTGCCAGTTGCCGTTTACCAGGAGCAGCATCGCGAACTCGTTGCCGAGTGAAGTCATGCGGCTTTCGCTGATGCTTCCGCCGCAATCCGCGATCGCTTTCGACAGCTCATGAACCATGCCGACGCGGTCCCCGCCGACCGCGCTTATCACGATATGTTGTTTCATCGGGTCAAATTCTACCGGATGGGCGCTTGCCACGGTGCATGTCGGCCAATTAAGGTAGCGCTTCAATCCCCGGAGGAGCCATAGGAATGTTGCGCGGAAGCCTGGTTGCCATCGTCACTCCGATGACCGCCGACGGCAGCCTCGATTGGGCGGCGTGGGATCGGCTGCTCGATTTTCACGTGCGCGAAGGCACCGACGGTATCGTGATTGCCGGCACCACCGGCGAATCGCCCGCCTTGTCGCTCGAGGAAACCGAAGGATTGACGCGTCGGGCGGTCGAACGCTGCGGTGGCAAAGTCAAGTTGATCGTAGGTTCTGCAACGAATGCGACCGCGAGCACCGTGGTCCGGACACGGACGCTGTCGCGCCTGGGCGTAGACGCCGTCATGCTCGTCACGCCTTACTATAACAAACCGCCGCAAGAGGGCCTTTTCAGGCATTTCAGCGCGGCTGCGGACGCCTCGGAGGTGCCCGTGGTCCTGTACAACGTCCCCAACCGGACCGCGGTGGACCTGCACCCGGTGACCGTCGCGCGCCTCGCGCGGCATCCACGGATCGTCGCGCTCAAGGACGCGAGCGCGAGCATCAGCCGGGTACGCGAGCTGCTCCAAACCTGCCCGGCTGATTTCTCGGTGCTGTCGGGCGATGACGCCACGGCTATCGAGTGGATGGGCGCGGGTGCGCATGGCGTGATCTCGGTAACCGCCAACGTGGCTCCCCGGCGCATGCGCGAAGCCTGCGCCGCCGCCCTCGGGGGCGATTTGACGGCCGCACGCGCCATCGATGCCGAATTACAGCCCCTGCACAAGAATTTATTCCTCGAAGCGAACCCGATCCCGGTAAAATGGGCGGTCGCCCGTATGGGTCTCATCGGCAGCGCCATCAGGCTTCCGTTGGTCGAACTACCGCTTGCCCAGCACGATGCCGTGCTCGGGGCAATGCGGACGGCGGGCATCAGACTCGAGGATCAGGCAGCGTGAGACTAATTCGAACGGCAGCGTTGATTGCCGCGGCAGTGCTTTTGAACGCCTGCCGCCTGATCCATGGCTTTCATCCGGATTGCCACAAACCCCAGGAATACCAGCGCGCGGCGCAGCTCGCCCCCTTGAAGGTGCCCTCCGGGCTGGATTCGCCGAATACCCAGGGCGCGCTGGTCGTCCCGACGGTGGATCTCGCGGCGCCGCCTCCGGGTCCTCACGACGCGTGCTTGGATACCCCGCCGCGCTACAAGGCCGCGCCGGCCAACAAGGCTGGCACTCCGAGCAGCTAGTCCAGCCGGCGGATTTGCTCGGTCCGGCCGCCTCCGGTACCCTTGCGGGCCCGCGTAGGTTCGGCATTGGCGTTCGCAGCGGAGAGGTGGCCGAGTGGTCGAAGGCGCTCGCCTGGAAAGTGAGTAACATCCCAAAAGGTGTTCGAGGGTTCGAATCCCTCCCTCTCCGCCAACTATGCGTTCGTCCGAGTCTATGGCGGCTCGCGTCGGCATCTTCGCGGCGACTTGCCACGAACCCCGTCAGGCCCGGAAGGGAGCAGCGGTAGAGGATCAAGTCGGGCGCCGAAGGCTAAGCTGACGCGGGCCGCCTCCCTATCACCCCCGAGCGGTGTTACGGATAAACTGGTCGTATGAGCTATATCGTATTGGCGCGAAAGTGGCGGCCCAAGCGCTTCCAGGAAATGGTCGGCCAGGAGCACGTGCTCAAGGCGCTGACCAATTCGCTGGACTCGGGCAGGATCCACCATGCCTTCCTGTTCACCGGCACCCGCGGCGTGGGCAAGACCACGGTCGCGCGCATTCTTGCGAAATCGCTGAACTGCGAGACGGGCGTCGGCTCGAATCCCTGCGGCGTGTGCAGTGCCTGCCGGGAGATCGACGAGGGACGCTTCGTCGATCTCATCGAGGTGGATGCGGCATCGCGTACCAAGGTCGACGACACCCGCGAGTTGCTGGACAACGTGCAATACGCGCCCAGCCGGGGCCGTTACAAGGTGTACCTCATCGACGAAGTGCACATGCTGTCCAATCATTCGTTCAACGCGCTGCTGAAGACCCTCGAGGAGCCGCCGCCGCACGTAAAATTTTTGCTCGCGACCACCGATCCGCAGAAATTGCCGGTTACCGTGCTGTCGCGCTGCCTGCAATTCAGCTTGAAGCGGTTGTCCGCGAATCTCATCGGCGAGCGGCTCAAATTCATCGCCGCGGCCGAGAAGCTGGACCATCAGCCGGCGGCGCTCGCGCTGCTGTCGCGCGCGGCGGAGGGCAGCATGCGCGATGCGCTGAGCCTGCTCGATCAGCTCATTGCGTTCGGCGGCGGCGCGCTCACCGAAGCGCATGCCCGGGCGATGCTCGGCACCATCGACCGCGGCCACGTCGCTCAGATCGTCGAGGCGCTGTCGCGCGGCGATGGCGCGGGACTGATGGCGCGGGTGGCCGAGCTGGACCGTGATGCGCCCGATTACGATCGAGCGCTGATCGAGCTGGCTGCGCTCCTGCAGCGCGTCGCCATCGTGCAGATCGTCCCCGACGCCGCGATCGAGGACGAGGAGTTCGATCCCGAGACGTTGACTCGCCTGGCCAACGCAATCGCCGCCGAGGATGTCCAGCTCTATTACCAGATAGCGCTCGCCGGCAGGCGCGATCTTTCCATGGCACCGGACCCGCGTCTGGGGTTCGAAATGACGCTTCTGCGCATGCTGGCGTTTCGCCCCGACGCCGCCCCGGCGTCGGCCGGCGCGTCGAGCGCCGCAGCGCCGGGTCGAAGAGCGGCCGCGGCCGGCGTGATCCCGAAGGATCAGGGGAGCGCATCCTCGGCAGGAGCCCCCGCATCAGGTGCCCCCGCCACCATCGACGCCGACACCTGGCTTTCCGTCGTGGAGGCTGCCGGTCTCGGCGGCATGGTCCGTCAACTGGCCTTCAACTGCGTGCCGGCCTCCTATGACAACGCCGTCCTGGTGCTGCGGCTCGATGCCGCGGCGGACGCACGGCGCTCGAAGCCCATCGAAGACAGATTGGCGCAGGGCTTGTCCAAATACATGGGCCGCGATATCCGGTTGGTTTTCGAGGTGTCGGACGGCCTCGCCTCGCCGGCGAGGCAGCGCGTCCAGGCGGATCAGGAAAGGACGCTTCGTGCGGCGGCGGCTTTCGAGCAGGATCCGGCCGTCCGGGGGCTTCGCGAGCGCTTCGGCGCGGAAGTCGATAGCGCATCGGTCAAGGCCACGGACCAACAGTTTTAGGAGACTTGCGACATGATGAAAGGCGGAATCGGAAATCTCATGCGTCAAGCGCAGCAGATGCAGGAGAACATGCAGAAAGCGCAGGCGGAGCTTGCGGAGCTCGAGGTGACCGGGGAGTCGGGCGCCGGCATGGTGAAGGTGGTGATCAACGGGCGCCACGAGGCCAAGAAGATCGCTATCGAGCCAAAGCTCAAGGAGGAGGACATCGCGCTTCTCGAAGACCTCGTGGTGGCCGCCATCAACGACGCGACGCGCAAATTGGACGCCCGCACCAAAGAAAAATATGCGGGGCTGATGTCGGGTATGAACCTGCCTCCCGGCATGAAGCTGCCGTTTTGAGTCGATGAAGTACACGCCGGCTCTTGCCCGATTGATCGATTCGTTGCGTTGCCTGCCGGGCGTCGGGCCAAAGTCGGCTCAGCGCATGGCGTTTTATCTGCTCGAGCGCGATCGCGACGGCGGCAGTGCGCTGGCGCACTCGCTCGCCGCGGCCCTCGCGGCGGTCGGACACTGCAAACGCTGCCGCATGTTGACCGAGAGCGAGCTCTGCATGATCTGTTCCTCCACACAGCGCGATACCGCGCAGCTGTGCGTGGTCGAATCGCCGGCGGATGTCGTGGCCATCGAGCAGTCCGGCGGATTCAAGGGCCGTTACTTCGTGTTGATGGGACATCTTTCTCCGCTCGACGGCATCGGTCCCGCCGAGCTCGGGCTGGACGAGTTCGAACGGCTGCTGGCGGAGGGCGAGGTGCGTGAGGTCATTCTCGCCACCAATCCAACTGTCGAGGGCGAGGCGACGGCGCATTATCTCGGCGAAATCGCGCTCGGCGCAGGCGTCAAAGCATCCCGCATCGCGCACGGCGTGCCCGTCGGCGGGGAACTCGAATACGTCGACGGCGGTACTCTGGCGCATGCGCTCGCGGGCCGCACCACCGTCTCCTAGTCAGGCGCGAGCTTCTCGTAGAGCCGGAACAATCGCCGATAGCTCTCGTAGCGCCGGGGAGCGATGAGCCCGGCGAGCACGGCGGCGCGCACCGCGCACCCCGGTTCCTGCATGTGACGGCAATCGTTGAAGCGGCAGTCGGCGGAGGAGCGGTGAATCTCGACGAACCCGCGCTCCGCCGCGCGCACGAGACTCGCGGGAGGCGCGAAATCGCGCACGCCCGGCGCATCCATGAGCGCCGCGTCCGGTGCCAGCCGATAACGCCGCGCGGTGGTCGTGGTGTGCCGCCCCTCTACATCTCGCGTGAGCTCCTGCGTCTCGGCCGCCGCCTGCGGGGCGAGCGCATTGACCAGCGAGGACTTGCCCACGCCCGACTGACCGACCACGAGGGTGGTGCCGGCGGCGAGAGCGCTTTGCAGCTCCTCAATGCCCCGGCCGGTCAGGGCCGATACCTCGCAGCAGGCGAGCCCCAAGGCGCGGTAGGACTCCAATTCGCCGCGCATGGAGTCGGCGCTCAAATCCGATTTGTTGACGATCAGGAGCGCGTCCAAGTCCTTGAGCCGCGCGCCCGCCCAGTAGCGGTCTGCCAGAAACCAATCCGGCTCAGGCTCCCTTGCGATCACGATGGCTAGCCGGTCAATGTTGGCGGCGACGGGCTCGGCGCGACCGCGGGCGTCGATGCGCTCGACCACGTTGCGCCGAGGCTCGACGGATTCGATCGCCGGGCCCCCATCCTTGAGCGAATCGCTCCAGGCGACCCGGTCGCCGCAAACGATGCGGAGCTTGCGGTTCTTCAGCGAACAATGGAGGAACTCCGAGCCGGACTCCACCAGTACCCCGCGCCCGAAGCTCGCGACGACCGTCCCGCCGCCGCCGATCCTCAACGATTGCGGCGCTCTGCTACCATGCGGACTCACGATGAAATCCCCCGATAATCTCATTTGGATCGATCTCGAAATGACCGGGCTCAAGCCCGATACCGATCTCATCATCGAGATCGCGACGATCGTAACCGACAAACACCTGACGGTGCTGGCCGAAGGCCCCGTCATCGCGGTGCATCAGAGCGCCGGGGTGCTCGACGCCATGGACGACTGGAACCGGCGGCAGCACGGTGGTTCCGGGCTCTCTGCGAGAGTGCTCGCGAGCCGCATCGACACTGCCGCCGCGGAGCGCGAGACTCTGGCGTTTCTCGAGGCCTGGGCCGAGAAGGGCCGCTCGCCGATGTGCGGCAACAGCATCTGCCAGGATCGGCGCTTCCTGGCCCGCCTGATGCCCACGCTCGAGCGGTACTTCCATTACCGCAATCTCGACGTGAGCACGCTCAAGGAGCTCGCGCAGCGCTGGGCGCCGAATATCGCGCAGGCGTTCCAGAAGAGCTCCACGCACCTCGCGATGGACGACGTGCGCGAGTCGATCCGGGAGCTCAAGTACTATCGCGAGCGGCTGCTTCGGCCGCTCTAGACCGCGGCGTTGTCCGTCGCCAGGAACATCCAGGTCTCGACCACGGTATCCGGGTTCAGCGACAGGCTGTCGATGCCCTGCTTGACCAGCCATCGCGCGAGCTCGGGGTGGTCCGAGGGGCCTTGGCCGCAGATGCCGACGTACTTGCCTTGCGACTTGCAAGCCTTGATCGCCATGGCCATGAAGGCCTTGACGGCATCGTCGCGCTCGTCGAAGAGCTTGGCCACCACGCCCGAATCACGATCGAGCCCGAGCGCGAGCTGCGTCATGTCGTTCGACCCGATCGAGAAGCCGTCGAAATATTCCAGGTAGCGGTCCGCCAGCACGGCGTTGGTCGGCAGCTCGCACATCATGATGTGTTTCAAGCCGTTGTCGCCGCGCTTCAGGCCATTGTCGGCGAGTAGCTGGGTGACGGTCTTCGCCTCCAGAAGCGTGCGCACGAACGGCACCATGACCTGGACGTTCGTGAGGCCCATTTCCTCGCGCACGCGCTTGAGCGCGCGGCATTCCAGCTCGAAGCAGGGCCTGAACGCCTTGTCGATGTAGCGCGATGCGCCGCGAAATCCGAGCATCGGATTTTCCTCGTGCGGCTCGTAGGCCTTGCCGCCGATCAGGTTCGCGTACTCGTTCGACTTGAAATCCGAGAGCCGCACGATGACGGGCTCGGGAGCGAATGCGGCCGCGATCTGAGCGATCCCCTCGGACAGCTTGTCCACGTAGAAGCTCACCGGATCCGGATAGCCCGCGATCTGCTGCGAAATGGCTTCCTTGAGCTCGGGGCTCTGCTTGTCGAACTCGAGCAGCGCCCTCGGGTGAACTCCGATCATGCGGTTGATGATGAACTCGAGACGGGCGAGGCCCACTCCCTTGTTCGGCAAGCCCGCGAATTCGAAGGCACGGTCCGGATTGCCGATGTTCATCGAGATCTTCACCGGGATCTCGGGCAGCGAGTCGAGTTCGATGTTGCGCTGGTCGTATTCCAGCATGCCGTCGTACACGAAGCCGGTGTCGCCTTCCGCGCAGGACACGGTCACCGCCTGGTTCTCGCGAATCGACTGCGTGGCGTTCACGCAGCCCACCACGGCGGGGATGCCGAGCTCGCGTGCGATGATCGCCGCGTGGCACGTCCGGCCGCCGCGGTTCGTGACGATGGCGGCGGCGCGCTTCATCACCGGCTCCCAATCCGGATCGGTCATGTCCGCAACGAGCACATCGCCCGCGCGGACTCTGGACATTTCCTTCACGTCGCGAATCACCCGCGCATGGCCCGCGCCGATGCGCTGCCCTATGCTGCGCCCGGTCGAGAGCACCGTGGAACGAGCTTTGAGCGTGAACCGTTGAATGGTGCGGCCGGCCCGGCTCTGAACGGTCTCGGGGCGCGCCTGTAGAATGTAGATCTTGCCGGTCGATCCGTCCTTGCCCCATTCGATGTCCATCGGCGTGCCGTAGTGCTCTTCGATGATGAGCGCCTGCCTGGCCAACGTGGTGATGTCGGCCTCATCGATGGAGAATCGCTGCCGATCCTCCGGCGAGACGTCGACCGTGCGCACCCGCTCGTGGCCGTGAGGTTCGCCGTAGATCATCTTGATCGCCTTTTGCCCGAGGTTCTTGCGCAGGATGCTGCGCCGTTCAGCGCGAAGCGCAGGCTTGTACACGTAGAACTCGTCGGGATTGACCGCGCCTTGTACGACCGTCTCGCCGAGTCCATAGGATGAGGTGATGAACACCACGTCGCGGAATCCTGAATCGGTATCCAGCGTGAACATGACGCCCGCCGAACCCAAGTCGCTGCGCACCATGTGCTGGACGCCGACCGAGAGCGCAACGGCGTTGTGATCGAAGTTGTTGTGCACGCGGTATGCGATCGCGCGGTCATTGAAGAGCGAGGCATAGACTTCATGCATGCACGTGAGCAGATGTTGCTCGCCGCGCACGTTCAAGAACGTCTCCTGCTGGCCCGCAAATGAGGCCTCGGGCAGATCTTCCGCCGTGGCCGAGGAGCGCACCGCGACGGCGAACTCTTCACCGTGGCCCATTTTGCGCCACGACTCGAGGACCTCGTTCTGCAATCTCGGCGGAAACGGAGTCGCGAGCATCCAGCCGCGGATCTGCTTGCCCACGACGGCGAGGCGCTCCACATCGTCCACGTCGAGCGTCGCGAGCACATCGCGGATGCGCTCGTCGAGACCTCCCTGCGCCAGGAAGTCCCGATAGGCATGCGAGGTGGTGGCGAAGCCGCCGGGGACGGAGACGCCGAGGCCGGCGAGGCGCGAAATCATCTCTCCGATCGAGGCATTCTTGCCGCCGACGACCTCGATATCCTTGTTCTTCAATTTCTCGAACGGAATGATGTAGGGATTCATCTCTTCTCCGGCGCCGGCATGATTCGCATCTGGGTGAAATTCGTCGCTTGTCCGCGCATGAGTTACAGTGAAACACTTCCGGCCAATGAGGCCCATGGAACGACCGTGAACAAAAGAACAGTGTTTTTTGTATCGGACCAGACGGGCATCACCGCCGAGACGATGGGCCACAGCCTAATGACACAGTTCGACGGCATAGAATTCAGGCAGGTGACTGTGCCATTTATCGCCACGGTTGACAAGGCGATAGAGGCGGTGCGCAAGATCGATCTGGTGGGCAAACAAGAGGGCGTGCGGCCCATCGTCTTCAGCACCCTGGTGCAGGAGGACGTGCGCAACGTGGTGCGCGGAAGCACGGGCTTATTTCTGGACTTCTTCGACGCTTTCCTAGCACCGTTGGAGAACGAACTCAAGACGCAATCTTCCCATTCGATGAGCCGGACGCATCGAATGGCCGACACGCATTCCTATGCAACCCGCATCGATGCGACCAATTTCGCGCTCGCGAACGACGACGGTTCGGTGGTGCGGGATTACGAGCGCGCGGATGTGATACTCATCGGAGTCTCGCGTTCCGGGAAGACCCCGACGTGCCTCTACTTGGCGATGCAATACGGGATATTCGCCGCCAATTATCCGTTGACCGAGGACGATCTCGAATCCAGAAAGCTGCCGCGCGGCCTCGAGGCGCACTCGCGCAAGCTCTTCGGCCTCACCATCAAGCCGGATCGCCTGCAGCAGATCCGCAACGAGCGGCGCCCCGACAGCCGCTACGCATCGCCCCGCCAAGTGGCTTTCGAAGTGCGGGCGGCCGAATCATTGTACGAGCGTCACGGAATTCCATTCATCGACGCGACAGAATGTTCCATCGAAGAGATCTCGAGCCGAATTCTCGACCGCACCGGCATCGAGCGGCGCTTGCGCCCCTGACAACACGCGAGCGCATGGTATAGTCGAAGCATGATCGCGGACCAATGGTGTGAAACCACGTGGCGGGCGCGCCCGGGAAGCTTCGTCAGCCTCATGACGCTGTACGAGAGTAATTTCGTTCGCCTGGGCTGGCTCGTGAGCGATCTTCGCGCGATTTCCGGGCGTTCCGTATCCCGCGCCGGTTCCGACTGTGACCTTTATCTCACGCCGATGGAACTGTCGCGCTACACGAGTGTGTTCCGCCTCACATATGAATTCCCGCTCGAGGGACAGTGCATCCGTGACCCGGATCTCGAAGTGTGCGTCTATCACGATGCCCGCCTGGCGGAGGTGAGGAGCTTCCGCGGCTTCCGGCGGCATTCCGACCTGGTCAAGGTCGAGTCGGGACTCAAGCGTGAACTGGATCAGCGCTGGATGCGAAACATGATGTTAAATAAATGGCTGGAATACTGCGCCGAGCGGGGCCATCGCTTCTAACGGGGAGAGCCCCTTAGGTCCCGCAGGCCGCGTCAGGCTCGAGGCGGGACATTGATCGACAAGCTGAGCTTTCTCAAGGGAGGATCCGAGGGGAGTAGTGTGAGCGCGGACGAAGAGCGGCTCATGCAGCTCTTCCAGAATCGCGCGGGCTTGAAGAAGGCTTACGCCGATCTCAAGGACGAATTCCATCTTCTGCGCGACCGCCTGAAACAGCAGGAAGGCGCGACCATCCGGGTCCAGGAACAGCTCGACGCGCTCGGCGATCTTTTGGCCGACGCTCGCACCGGATTCGCCGCGCTCGTGTTCTATCAGCTTCGAGGCCTGTGGAAGACCTGTCATCAACAGCTCTCGCAGTTCGCCGCCGATCTGACCCGCCAGCAGGAGACACGCGAGGCGGCGCGCCACAAATCGGAATGCGAGACGGAGAGGAACTATCGGCTCGCCGACGTGGACGGAAGGCTTCAGGAGGCTGCCGCCGACGCCGATCTCAAGCGCGAACAACTGGCCGCCTCGCAAACCGAACTCACGCGCTTGACGGCGTTCTGGCATTACTTCAAGCGCCGTCGCCTGCAGAAATCACTCGAGGAACTGAGACAGGGCGTCATCGTCGCCGATGCGGCCGTCGGCGACCTGCACGCGGAACGCAGCGCCATCAACAACGAGGCGCTGTCCGAGTTTCCCGGAATTTCGCTGGGTGCGCGCCGCAATATCAATCTTGCCATCATCAGCTATGCCGAATCGCTGTGCGAACACGTGGACGCATACGGATTGGCTGCGCGCGCCAAGGAGGCGGTCGCGCGCCGCGTGCACGAGATGAGCTTCGGGTCGCGCGCGGATTGCGAGGACTTCATGCAGCGCGTACAGAAGGCGCAGGCCGCCATCGCGAATCAAAAGCAGATCACCGCCGGCGTGAGAGCGAAGCTCGAACGCCTGCGGGGAACCTCTGAGTATCGCAATACCGCCGACACCGTGCCGACGGCGGATTCGTTGGCGGCGGCAACCGCGGCGGCTTCAGCGTCGAACTGGAACGTCCTCGCCGAAGACTACTGGGACCTGTACAACCTGCTGCTGCGCTAGTGGTTGTCGATCCTGCGCGCCTGCGTGGGTCCGCTCTTCACAGGCAGGCCCTTGTGACCCGCGTTGAGCGCCAGATCACCCGCGATCTGCGTCGCCTCGTCCAGAATGACTCCCGCGGAAGCGTCGTCCTTGATGTCCTCCAGAGATTTCACCGGCGGCTGGCTGCGAGCGGCGCGCAGCGCGTTCTCGCGCGCGAGCCGATCGTCGTCCTGGCGCTTGCGCTCCTCCTCGCGAGTCTTCAAGTTGAGCGACACGGTCTTCTGGCTGCGCATGGCATCGAGTGCGCTGATGTCCGCATGTAGGTAGCGGAAGTCGGCGCTTCCCGCGGTGCGCTCTTCGTGCAATTTGGCGAGCGTCGCGACCATCGGCGGAGTGATATCGCTCTCGGCCTTGAAGGCTGCCGGCTCGATGTGATCCCAGGGCAGCGCGCGGTCGCGGGTGCTCTCTCCGACTTCGCTCGCATCGATGAGCGACGGGATCGCGATATCGGGCGTCACGCCGCGATCCTGGGTGCTCTCGCCGGTGATGCGGTAGTACTTACCGATGGTGACGTTGAGCTGACCGAGCTCGGGCTTGCGGCCGAAAATGGTGTAGTTGAGCGGATGCGCGTTCTGCACCGTGCCCTTGCCGTAGGTTTGCTGGCCGATGATCAGGCCGCGGCCGTAATCCTGGATCGCTCCCGCAAATATTTCTGAAGCCGATGCACTGAACCGGTCGACGAGGACCACCAGCGGCCCGTTGTAGAAGACCGAAGGGTCCGGATCATCGTCCACCTCGATGCGCCCGGTGGTGTCGCGCAATTGCACCACCGGTCCGCGGTCGATGAACAGGCCGACCAGCGACTCTGCCTCGGGCAGGTAGCCGCCGCCGTTCGCGCGGAGGTCCATGATGAGCACCTCGGCGCCGTCCTTGCGCAACTCGCCGATCAGCCGCTGCACGTCGCGCGTGGTGCTGCGGAAATCCTTCGCGCCGGCGCGGCTCGCGTCGTAGTCCTGGTAGAAGCTCGGGACGGTGATGATTCCGACCTTGACGTCGCGGCCGTTGCGCGCCACGGTCTTCATCGTCTTGTGCGACGCCTGAGCCTCCAGGGAGACGCGGTTACGGGTGAACTCGACCACCTTCTGCGGCGAGCCGGGTGCGGCGCCCGCCGGCAGGAGCTGCAGACGGACGATGGTGCCGCCGGGGCCCCGGATTTTCTGCACCACGTCGTCGAGCCGCCAGCCGATCACGTCGAGAAGCTCGCCGCTCTTGCCTTCGCCGACCGCAGTGATGCGGTCGTTGGCTGCCAGCTTGCCGGAAACAGCCGCCGGACCGCCGGCGATGACATCGATGACGGTGACATAGTCGTCGGTCAACTGGAGCGAGGCGCCGATGCCCTCGTAAGACAGGCTCATCTGGATGTTGTATTCCTCCGAGTTGCGCGGGGAGAAATAATTGGAGTGCGGATCGAGGGAGAGCACGAACGCGTTCATGAATGCCTCGAAGACGTCCTCGGGCTTGCTTTGATCCATGCGCTTCTCGACGTGCTCGTATCGCTTGCGCAAGGTGTCGGACGCTTCCGGCCACTGCTTGCCCGCGGTGATCAGCGAGAGGGCGTCGTTCTTGACGCGTTTGCGCCACAGCTCGTTCATCTCGGCGGAGTTCGCGGGCCACGGTTCTTTCTCGCGGTCGAACGTGAAGGTCTCGTCGAGGTCGAAATCGGGTTTTTTCTGCAGCAGCTGGACCGCATAGTTCATGCGCTCGCGGCTGCGTTCCTGGAAGCGCCTGAAAATGACGAATGCGGGCTCGACGTCCCCCGCCTTGATCGCGTCGTCCAGCTGGTAACGATACTTCTCGAACTCCGCGATGTCGCTGGCGTAGAAGTAGCTCCGCTGGCTGTCGATCGCGTCCAGATACCGGTCGAGGATCAAGCTCGAAAGATGATCGTCGAGAGGCGCCCGTCGATAGTGCTCGCGCGCGACAATGTCGCTGACGCGCCGCGCCACATAATCTTCCTGCTCGGTCGGTTGAAGCACCGTAGCAGCGGTGGGAGCCGCCGAAGGGGCGGACGGCGCCATGGCGGCGCCCAGAAGCGCTGCGAGGCCGACAGCGCTCGAGCATATGGCAATCGCGGTGACCCAGCGCGAGCGCTTGCCTCGGGGTCCCCGTTTCGTCACGACCGTCATCACCGTTCCAGTTCTCCTGTAAAATGAATCGCGCAACCACCCCAAGGCTAGACCAGCGTATGTCCCAAGCCAAGTGTATACGAGCCTAAAGATATGCGTCCGTTCACGGTTTTGATCGGCATCGTCCTCGGCACGGCCGCTTCGATCACTTTCAGCCTGGGCACCGTGCTGATCGTTTTCGGGGTCCTGGCCGGGCGACATCCGGATCTGTCGCGCGAATTGCCAAAGCTCCTGCTGAGCCTGCTGGCGTTCGGGATTTTGACCGCGGCGAGCGCCGGTAGTTTCCTCGGCCAGGCGAAGGGGCGTTCCTGGCGTCCGTGGGCGCATGCCGCGACATTGGCCGCCTTGAGCATGATCGTCCTAATGTACTGGCCGCATCGCGCCTGAGCCCGCCGCCCCATTATCGAGGAGAAGTTCCGATTTTCAAGCCACCACCGGCTCTTCGCGCGCTCTTGGGAGGGTGCCTGGCCGCGCTCCTGGCCGCCTGCAGCGCTCACCGCCCACCCCCTCCCTCCACGGACATCGACGAGGCCGTCGTCAGGAACGACACTCGTATCCTCGCTTCCGATGAATACGAAGGGCGCAGACCCGGAACCGCCGGCGAGGAAAAAACGCTCTCGCTGCTGACCGCGCAGTTCAAGAAATTGGGCCTCAAGCCCGGCAACGGCGACAGCTACGTACAGCGGGTTCCCATGGTCGAAATCACCGCGGGAAAGGATGCCAGGCTGTCGATTTCGGGGGGCACGGCCGTGCAATCCCTGCGCTACGCCACGGACATGGTCGTTTGGACCCAGCGGGAGGTGCCCGCCGTTTCCCTCGTCCAGAGCGAGCTCGTGTTCTTAGGCTACGGGATCGTCGCGCCCGAATTCCAATGGAACGACTACGCGGGGATCGACGTGCGCGGAAAGACCGTCCTCGTGCTGATGGGCGACCCCGGCTTCGGCGCCAAGGACCCCGCGTTGTTGAAGCGCAAGTCCTTGAGCTACTACGGACGCTGGGCTTACAAGGTCGGCGAGGCCGCGCGTCAAGGGGCCGCAGCCGTGTTGCTCATCCACGATGCAGCGCCTTTGGGCCATGGCTGGAACGTGGTCGTGAATACCTGGACCGGACCGCAGCTGGAGCTCGCCTCGACCGACGGTCACGCGGGCCGCACGAGGCTCGAAGGCTGGCTCACGGGCGAGGCAGGGCGGTCGCTGTTCACGGCGGCCGGTCTCGACTATGAGGGCTCGATCCATGCGGCAGCTCGCCCCGGCTTCAAGGCGATGTCCATGGGCCTCAAGGTCGACGGTGAGATCGAGAACACCATCCGCCGATTCGATTCCGGCAATGTGATCGCGCTGTTGCCCGGCGGGGAGCGCAAGCATGAGTACGTCGTCTACTGCGCGCATTGGGACGGATTGGGCCGGGACGTGAACGGCGCCGTGATCGGCGGCGCGGAGGACAACGCCATCGGCGTCGCCGGGCTCGTGGCGCTCGCGCAATCGTTCAGCCGCACCCGGCCGCGGCCGGACCGGTCCATCGTGTTCATCGCGTTCACCGGCGAGGAATCGGGGCTCCTCGGCTCGCGCTATTACGTCGAGCATCCGGTGTTTCCGCTCGAGCAAACCAGCGGCGCGATCAATCTCGACCGGCTCCATATCGGCGGACGGACCCGGGATGTGATGGTGCTCGGCGCCGGCAATTCAGAGCTCGAGGAATCCGTTCGAGGAGCCGCGCTTCTACAGGGTAGGGACGTGCACCCCGACAACCGTCCGGAGCTCGGCCGGTTCTACGAGTCCGACCAGTTGAGCTTCGCCCTGCACGGCGTTCCCGCGCTGTACGTGAAAGGCGGCATCGATGACGAAGGCCGCGGTCCTCAATGGGGCGAGACGCAGCTCGATGACTATCTTGCGCACAGGTACCGGCAGGCGGGCGACAAGTATTCCGATGACTGGGACGTGCGCGGAGCCGTGCAGGATTTGGAGCTGTACCGCGCGGTCGGTGAACGGCTGGCGGACACCCGGCGATTCCCGCGCTGGTTTCCGAACAGCGAGTTCAGCGGCAGCCGCGCCCACCCATTGCCCGCCGATTGAGGTGTTCGCGCGGGGCGGCAGGACGCGCTAGCGCTTGCCGACGCGTTCCCAATGCTTGCGGCGGTCGAAGCTTCCGGACGTATTGTACGGATCGAATCCCTCGTTTGCGCCGGAGGTCGCCGGAGCCATGCTCGGCGTTTGCGCGGGCGTCAGCAACCGGGCGCGCTGCGCTTCGCGCAGCTCGCGGATGCCGAAGCTGAATTTCGGATCTCGATCGTCAGGTCTGTTGCCATTCGCCATGATGTCTTCCCCTCGACTGCCGTAGTGTCGGTTGCAGCCCTCGAGGCTATGTTCCCAAATTGCGACAGCCGCTCGAACGGAAATCTTCGGAACTGTGACGTGCTTCAAACGGCAGGCGACTTAACGCCGCCGTCACTCAACTTAACGGGTCCCGCGCGCGACTTAATCGCGCCGGGTGCGAGGTACCCCCACCGCGGTGTGCACGTACTCAGCGCGGTGTACACCGCGCGCGCTCAAGCTCTCCAGGATGCGGCTCCGCGGGAGGCGCCGGCGAGCACGTCGGGCAGCTGGCGGTCGAACGGTACGATGCGGTTGCGGCCGCGAAGCTTCGCCGTATAGAGAGCCTGATCGGCCGCCTTGACGAATTCGGCAGCATTGGCGAAAACCATGTCGGCGCCATGCGTGGCGCAGCCGATCGAAATGGTCACGCGTGCGTGCTCCGCGCCGATTACGTGTCCCGTGTTCCGGAATGCGGCGACGATGCGCTCGCAGACGCCCTGAGCCGTCGCGGCATCGGTGGCGGGCAGGATCACGACGAATTCCTCGCCCCCGTAACGGGCGATGATGTCAGTCTCGCGCGTATTGCCGCGCAGGATCCGCGCTGTCGCCTGCAAAATCCGGTCACCGGCCTGATGCCCGTATTTGTCGTTGATGGCCTTGAAGTCGTCGAGATCGGCGAACGCCACGCTCAATGGCCACTTGTGCCGCGTCGAATGCTCGAATTCGCGAGTCAGCACCTGATCGAGATAGGCGCGGTTGTAAACCCCGGTCATGGCATCGCGCCGCGTCTCCTCTTCGAGTTCCTGCGTGCGCGAGTTTGACATCTCGGCCACCGCCCGCAGCGTGTTGATCTCTCGCAGCGCGAACAGATTTCGCAGCATCAGCGCCTCGCGGGCCTGCTCCAGGATGAGCTCGGGATGCTGACTGGAGAGTAGATCCGTCTCGAATATCGCCTCGGTCTCGGGAAGCATCGAGCCGATGGTTCCCAGCACCTGGCCGAAGGCCATCTTGTCCATCGCCAGACCGCGTTCGGCGGAGAGCGCGGTCTCGGCGAATTGCCGGTCTGCAGGTTCGCGTAGGAAGAGGTCGGCGATCGGTCCGGAGAGCGCGACACAGCGCTCGAAGATCTGCAATGGATCGGAGGTCGCGTGCAGATCCATCCGATGGCTGTGCTCTATCGCGCGGTGCAGGCGAGGGGGCAGGTTCCAGTTCTTCATCAGCCAGCCGCCCGCGGTGGCGTGGTCGACCTGCAGGCGCTTTTTCTCATGCGCCGAGAGGGCAGCATGATCGCGCTGAAGCGATTCGGTGCCGCGATACAGATCGGGCACCGCCTGGTCGAGCGCCAGCATGCCCACATCCTGCAACAGCGCGGCGAGGAAGATTTCCTCGGCCATCGGCTGGCGCAGCGCGTCGGCGAGTGCGCGAGCGGCGGTCGCCGCGACCAGGGCGCGTCGCCAATACAAGGGATGGTCGATGCCGTTCGGCTTGCCGTTGCGGAGTGATTTGACCAGCGAGAAGCTCAACGCGAGGGTCAACGTGGCGTTCAGGCCGAGCACCACCAACGCCTGGCGGAGGTTTTCGCTCTTGCGGCGCTGCGCATAGAGTGCCGAATTGGCAATGCGCAGCACCTTGCTGGAAAGCGCCGAATCCATGCTCAACGCCTTGGCAACCTTGCCCATCTCGATGTCCGGATCGCGGGCAAGCTCGATGATATGCGTCGCCACGCCCGGAGGAGACGGGAAATTCACCAGCGAGCGAAGATGGGCTTCGATCTCGGGATTCACACGCGGGCACTCCCACTCACAAGGCCATTCGCCTAATGAGGTTAACGTCCGCGCGCTACATAACTTAAGGAGGATTGACGGCGGATATCAGGCCGGTCTTGCGCCCGCCCTCCACCAGAGCCGCATGGCCTTGAATAACAGGTACAGGCCGTAGGGGCCCAATAGAACGATCCAGGACGCCGCGGACCCGGTTTGCAGCCCGCGGTAGAGGCTTTGATACATATGCGGGACGCTGGCCCCCTCGTACCGCCCCAGGAGCAAGGAGCCTGCATAAAAAATGAGTACCGGCATGAGCCCGAAGCCTAGCGCCAGGGTGATTCCGGTCAGCAAGATCTCGCGGGACCAACCCCGAGATCGCCTCAGCCGCGCGAACAATTGCGAAAACCGCATACTGCGTCATTGTAACGAAATGCATCGTCTGCCGCCCGGGGCTGTAAACTAGCGCCATGCGATCCTGGATGCCGAAAACCTTGTACGACGCCAAACCCTGGGTGTTCATCGGGGTCGGGGCGTTGCTGGCGCTCGGTATGAGCGGTTGGTCGCTCTCTGTTGGCTATTGGACTTGGTGGCGGGGCCTGTCGCTGGTCGCCGGGGCGGCGTTCGGAATCGTCGGGGGGGCGACGCTGCAGATGCGGCAGGATTACCGCGCCCGCAGCAAATGGCGGCGCGAGACCCAGCGATAATGCGCACCGCCGTCGTCGGCGTCGGCTATCTCGGTCGATTTCACGCGCAAAAATACCGAAGCCTCGCGGGTTCCGAGTTGATCGGAGTGGCCGATCCTTCGCCGCAGGCGAGGGCTGCGGTTGCCGTGGAGCTCGGCGTGCGAGAATTCGCCGATTACCGCGAGCTCTTGGGCGCCGTCGATGCGGTGAGCATAGTGACCCCGACGCCGCTGCATTACTCCATCGCCAAGGAATTCCTAGAATCCGGTGCCCATGTGCTGGTGGAGAAGCCCATGACGGCCACCTTGGCGGAGGGCGAGGCGCTCATCGCGGCGGCCCGCGGCGCGAATCGCATACTGCAGGTCGGGCATCTCGAGCGGTTCAATTCAGCGGTGCAGGCGGTGCAACCCATCCTGGCCGTGCCGAGGTTCATCGAATCGGCGCGGCTCGCCCCGTTCAAGCAACGCGGCACCGACGTGGACGTCGTGCTCGATCTCATGATCCATGACATCGACCTGATCTTGAGCATCGTGGGTTCGCCGGTGGTGTCGGTCGATGCCATCGGAAGCAGCGTATTTTCGAAGGAGATCGACATCGCCAACGCACGGCTGCGATTCGCCAACGGCTGCATTGCCAACGCCACCGCAAGCCGCGTGAGCCTGAAGACCGAGCGCAGGCTCCGGCTGTTTCAGGACGACGCCTACGTGTCCGTGGATCTTCATCAGAAGGTGCTCACGGTGATCCGAAAGACGGGCGGGGATGGCGGGGACGGAATGCCGCTCGTCGACATCCAAGAGACGACTTACGATCAGGGCGATGCGCTCAAGGCGGAGATCGAAGCGTTTCTGGCGGCCGCCGAAGCGGGACGCGAGCCGCCGGTCACCGGCGAGGACGGTCTCAAGGCGCTCAAGGTCGCCCTGGACATCACCGAGCAGGTGGCGGCGTCGATGTCGCGTTTCGCGTAGGGTCGGCGACCGCGGCATTCGGAGTATCCGTCACGGTCACACGATCGACGAAAAAGCGGGTGTCCGCAAAGCAACCGCTGGGCACGCCGGGGTGCTCGGTGTAGTGCAGCTGCACCTGGCGGCCCACGATTTTCTCGAGTTGAGCCGCCACCGCGGGATCGCGGACGCTGAATTTCCAGACCTGCGGTGAAATGCCGGGCACGACATACTGCGCGAGGTCCCCCTCGATCGTCTTGCATACCCAGCCGCGGCGGGTGAATTTTTGCAGCACGCCGGCGCGGGTTCCGTCCGCAAAAGCCCAGGACAGCGTGAGCCAGGTCCAAAGCGACGCTCCGGCCAGGATCACGGCCAGCAGGATCATCAGATAGAGCAGGCCGCGCCCGCGGCGCGCCGGCGCTGAATCGGCGACGTGTATGCGGGTCATGATGCGGGCGGTGCCATGCTGCGGGATTTCTATAGGTTGCGACCGGGCTACATGGTAGTCCGCCTCGCTGCGTCGCGCCATCCACATGCGGTCCCGGCGCGGTTAACCGCCCGTTTCCATTCCGAGCTGGTTCGCCTTGATGAGCAGCTGAATCGCCGTGTCGGCGCCGAGCTTCTGCTTGATGATCGACTGGTGGTTGGCCACGGTCTTGGAGTTGATTCCCATGCTCTCCGCGATCTCCTTGATCGACCGGCCCTGCGCCAGGAGGTGTAGCACTTCGAACTCCCGCGCGGACAATTTATCCGCGCCCTGCTGTTCGACGCCCACTTCGCGCAGCGCGAGCTTGCGGGCGATGTCGCCGCTCAGATATTTCTTGCCCTCGGCGACGGCGTGCACCGCCTCGACCAGCACATCGGGAGCGCTTGCCTTGGTGAGATAACCGAAGGCACCGGCCTGCAAAGCGCGACGCGCGAATATCGCCTCCTCGTGCATGCTGAACACCAGCACTCGAGTGCCGGGCTTGTACAACAGCATCCGGTGCATCGCCTCGATTCCGCTCGTTCCGGGCAGCGTGATGTCCATCACCACGATTTGCGGGTCGAGAGCGCTGAACAACGCATGAGCCTCCGCGGCGTCGGCGGCCTCGCCGATGACGGCGATGTCGCCGTGCCGCTCCAACAGTCGCCGGTACCCCTCGCGCACCACCGCGTGATCGTCGACCAAGAGAACGGTGATCTGCTTCTTCGAGCGCTCAGCCATATCGGTGCTCCTTGCGATCTCCAAGGGAATTATTCCCGAATCGTCCGGGAACCGCTCTCTGGTTCGGCCAAGAACGTTCATGGACACTCCATCAACATAAATAAGTCAGGGGGGATTTTCCAGTGATCGGGTTTCGCGACCTTTATATATTGCCTTGTTGCGCGGCGTTGCTCGCGCCTGCCGATACCGGGCTACACCGTGGTCAACCTGCATACCTCGTACGAGCCCGTGCCGCACTTCGAAGTCTTTGCATCGATCAATAATTTGCTCAATCGAAAGTACGGGACCTGGGGCATTTTGAGCGATCCCACCGGCATCGGTGGGCCGGGTATACCCGCGGACGGCGTCACCAACGAACCGGGAGTGGACAATCGATTTTTGAGCCCGGCGGCGCCGTTCGAAGCCTTTGGAGGGGTGCGCCTCACGTTCTGATGGCGCTGACCCGAGACGGGTGCCCAGGCGGCGCCATTGGATAGCAGAGCTTTAACCGCGTATGATAGAGACTTGGGGCCGACCGGTTTCGACATGGGTTTCGAAACTTCAGGTGCGTACCGAGGTGCGAGTTACCTCGTAAAACTACTTGCAAACTTATAGTTGCCAACGAAGACAACTACGCTCTAGCCGCCTAATCGCGGCTGAACCCTGACCGGCCTGTGCTGATGCGAACGGCTCAGGGGTAGCGCTCATCAGCTAGCGGGATACACGTGTCTGGGGTGTATCTTGCGAATCGTTACCGGGCTGGCTGTTCGCTTTCCCTGCCCGTCGGGTAGTGAGCGGCGAGACCAATAGACTGTGGCTACGTACGTAGGTCTTGAGGCGTAGGGCTTATGGACGGGGGTTCGATTCCCCCCGGCTCCACCAATTGGATGGCTGAAAACGGACTTTCAGCCCTCTCTTCGCCGGTCGATAATTTGGTCAAGAATTAAGTGACGCAGGTCACAGTTCATGACTTATGGTCAATAGACCTACAGATTTAGGCCCTACTCCACTAGAAGCTAGTCCCTATGCGCTAAAGAGGACGTACGATCATGATCGTTGACCTGGCGGTAGGCAATTCCCGCGAAGCAGCTATGTGGTGGTTTGCGCTGTCGCCCGAGAGCCGGGATTATTGGCTCGTAGCCACGAAAACGGATAATCCGCGCCTGGCTTGGGAGCACTACAGGCGAGTCGTGAAAGAGCATCAGCGGTTAACCGGTGTCGTCCGCGAACTCGACGCCGCAGTAAGGCGATGATGGCGAAGGAGAAATCGCAGTTTCGGGCCGCCGTTGACCATAATTCGGTTTTGTTGATTACCGGAGACGTGTGTCACTTACAGGGGCATTGATCGGGCGCATCGTGGGTCCCGTATAACAAGGTAATGGCTGCGGATTGAAGGGGGGCACGGGATAAGGAGTTGGCACAAGTGACCATCCTATTGTCGTATCTGGTTACCTCGACGGCCGCGAGCGGCGCCCTCCTGTGGGTGCGAATGATTCGACGGAGGCACACGCATTTCGAAGACTCGATGTAGGCGCTGAAACTCAGCGTCGGTTTGCCTTCATGATGCGGCTCTTGTCCCTCTGCCAGTCGCGGTCCTTGTCTGTGGCGCGCTTGTCGTGCTGCTTCTTTCCCTTGGCGAGGCCGATCTCGAGCTTCGCCCGGCCATCCTTCCAATAGAGCTGCAGCGGAACGAGCGTGTAGCCGCGCCGCTCCACCGCACCCACGAGGTGGTCGAGCTGACGGCGGTTCAGAAGGAGTTTGCGGGTGCGGGTCGGGTCCGTATCCACGTGTGTCGAGGCGGATATCAGGGCATTGATGTGCGCGCCGTATAGAAATGCCTCGCCGTTCTTGAGATACACGTAGGCCTCGGCGACCTGCGCCTTCCCCGCGCGCATGCTCTTGACCTCCCAGCCGAGCAGGGCGATGCCGGCTTCATAGCGTTCCTCGATGAAGTAGTCGAATCGCGCCTTGCGGTTCACCGCGATCGGGGGGAGTTTGTCCGAATCTTTCGCCATGTACGATGGATCCCTTGCTGGGCGTCGAAGTCTACAAGCTCGCCGCAGGCCGCGCCTGCGATTCGTGGGCGAAGCCGATGCGCTGTGCGAGAATTCGGCAACGGCCGGTGTCCCACCGTGCCATCGAGGGAGGTCTTCATTTGCCGATCGTCGAGCGCAGCGCGCTGGTCACGTTCACCCCCGGTGAGATGTACGCGCTGGTGAATGATGTCGCGCGGTATCCCGAGTTTCTACCGTGGTGCGTGGGCGCTCAAGTCCAGGAGGTCTCGACGACGACAAGTCTGGCGGCCGTTCAAGTGGCCAAGGGCTTGGTCCGCATGCAATTCACCACGCGCAATACATTGCAGCCCGATGCCGAGATTCTCATGCAGCTCGCGGAGGGGCCATTCAGCCGGCTCACCGGCCGCTGGAATTTCGATGCGGTAGGAGAGCGCGGATCGCGGGTGCTCTTCAAGATGGATTTCGAATTCAAGAGCCGGGTGATGGCGCTCGCATTCAATCCCATGTTCCAGTCAGTCTGCGATTCCATCGTGGATGCGTTCGTTTTGCGCGCGCAAAGCGTCTACCGCTGAGCACCGGCTTCGATCCCCGTGACTGCGGTCGAGCCCTTCATTGTCGAGGTCATTTACGCCCTACCGGACAGGGCGATCTTCAAAGCGTACCGACTGCCATCGCCGTCGACCGTTGCCGATGCGCTCGCTCTTGCCGCCGCGGATCCGGCTTTCGCCGGCATCGACGTGGTGCGATCCGCGGTTGGAATATTCGGCAGGGCGGCGGCGCCGGAGCGGGAGCTGCATCCGGGCGATCGGATCGAACTGTACCGCGCGTTGGCAGCCGATCCGAAAGAAGCGCGCCGGAGCCGTGTGCAGCGGGCGCGAGCACAGGGATCAGGCCGTGCGGGTATGTCCGTACCTCGCCGCCCGCGCTAGTAGGTTCTGCCGTTCTTCATCTTAGCGGCCGAGGCGGCCTGCTCGGCGGCGACGGCTTCGCTCGGCTTGTCCAAACGTGCGACTTTCTCGCCGTCGAAGTACACCGTGACGCGGCGCGAGTCGAGGTGGCGGCTGCGACCTATCTTGAGGTAGTAGATGTAGTCCCAACGTTCCTTGTTGAAGCTGTCCGCCACCATGGGCGTGCCGAGGAGATAGCGCACCTGGCTGCGCGTCATACCGGATTTCACCTGGTCCACGGCCGCTTGATCCAGGAAGTTGCCCTGCTGGATGTTGATGCGGTACACGCAGCCCGTAGCGGCGGAGGCAAGGCCCGCGGCCAGGAGCAAGGGTCGAACAAACTTCATCAAGGTGGTGCAGCGCTCCCAAATGATCGATAATCGGCCCCCATCATACTGGATGCCGCATCATGGCGCAGCGCCTAAGACCCCCCTCCACCACTGAAGGCAGTGACCTGCGTAATGCCGGCCTCAAGGTCACGCTGCCGAGGCTCAAGATACTGGACATCCTCGCGGACAGCTCGGCCCGCCACATGAGCGCGGAGGACATCTACAAGAAGCTCCTGGTCTCGAACGAAGACATCGGTCTCGCGACGGTGTACCGCGTGCTGACCCAGTTCGAGGCCGCCGGCCTCGTGACCCGCCACCATTTCGAGGGCGGCATGGCGGTGTTCGAGCTGAACCACGGCGCGCATCATGATCACATCGTGTGTGTGGACTGCGGGCGAGTGGAGGAGTTCATGGACGGCGGCATCGAGGAGCGCCAGCAGGCGGTCGCCAAGCGCCTCGGCTTCGAGATCAGCGATCATTCGCTCATCCTGTACGGGCATTGCCGCAAGGTTAACTGTCCGAATCAAAAGCGCCCGAAGTAGCGGGTAATCCCTAGCCGCGGCCGGCCGGCGCGCGCTTCTTCTTCGGCTGCGAATCCCGGCTCGCGCGCGCCAGCATGTCGCGCGCATGAGCACGCGCCTGCTCGGTGATGTCGATCCCTCCCGACATGCGCGCGATCTCATCCACGCGCTCCTCGGTGCCGAGCGGCTTCACCGCCGTGCGGGTGGCTTTGCCGTCGGTGAGCTTCGTGACCCGGAACTGCCCATGCGCCTGTGCCGCGACCTGCGCGAGGTGCGTCACGCAGAGCACCTGGCCCCGCTCGCCGAGGGCCCGCAATTGGCGGCCGACGATTTCCGCAACCGCGCCGCCGATTCCCGAATCGACCTCGTCGAAAACCATGCAGAGCGATGCGGCGGTGTGGGCGGCGGCGGCCACCTGGACTGCGAGGCTGATCCGCGACAGCTCGCCTCCGGAAGCCACTTTGGCGAGGCTCTTGAGCGGCTGGCCGGGATTGACGCTCACCAGGAACTCGACATCATCTCCGCCGGTGGCACCGACGCCGTCGGCGCTCGCAGTGACGCTCACGGCGAATCGGCCACCCGCCATGCCGAGCTCCTGCATCAGCGCGGTGATCTCGCCACCCAACGCGTCTGCGGCGAGCTTGCGCGCCTGCGTGAGGCGCCGAGCGGCCGCATCGAATTCGCGGCGCAGCGCGGCCATTCGTTGTTCCATCGCCGCGAGGCTGGTCTCGGCTTCCGCCAGCCTCTCGATCTCTTCCTCGGTTCGCGCGAGTTGCGCGGGGAGTTCCGTCACGCTCAGCCTATGCTTGCGCGCGAGCGACTCGAGCGCCGCCGCCTTGCGCTCGATCTCCTCCTGGCGCGCCGGATCCACGTCGAGCGCCTCCAGGTAATGCCGCAGCGCCTCGGCGGCCTCTCGTGCCAGGATCGCGGCCTCGCCGATGAGATCCGCGGGCTGCTTGAGGCCGGGATCGGTGTCGACCACGCCGCGCAAGGCCGTTGACGCCTTGGCCAAAAGGTCGTGTGCGCTCGCATCGTCGTTCTCGTACACGGCGGCGAGTGCAGAGCTTGCGGCCGCGGCCAGCCGCCCGCGGCCCGCAATGCGCTTTTGTTCCGTGAACAGATCCTCGATGGCGTTCACCGTGGTGACCTCGCTCTTGAGCTCGGCCAGCTGGTAACGCAAGAGGTCGAGCCGGGCATCGCGGTTCGCGGCGGCTGCGGCGAGCGACTCATGCTCGAGGCGGCAGGTGCGGTGGCGTTCGTAGATCTCCGCAACGTCGGTCGACAAAGTCCTGTCCGGAAGACGCTCGTCCAAAAGGTCGCGCTGGGCGCCGCGCTTCACCAAGTGCTGGTATTCCTGCTGGCCATGGATCTCGATCAGAAATTCCGCCAGCTCACGCAGTGACTGGACCGGAACGAGCTGACCGTTCACGTACGCGCGTGAGCGGCCGTCCGCTCCGATCACACGCCGCACGATGACCTCGCCCTCGTGCTCCACCGATTGGGCATCCAGCCACGCGCACGCGCCGGCGGACAGCCGCGAAAAGCCCGCCGCGACCTCCGCACGCTCCGCCCCGTGGCGCACGATGTCCCCGGCGCCGCGGCCGCCGGCGATCAGCATCAGTGCGTCCACCACGATGGATTTGCCGGCCCCGGTTTCCCCGGTCAGCGCGAGAAGTCCCGAGCGGAGCTCGAGCTCCGCCTCGTCCACGATCACCAGGTCGCGCAATTTAAGGTGAGTGAGCATGAATGCGCCGCTCAGTCCCCATTGCCGCCGTTGTGGGCGCCGCGGCCCCAGTGGAGCTTCGAGCGCAGAAGGCGGTAGAAATCGTAGGCCGGCGGATGAATCAGGGTGATCTGTGCATCCGCCGCTTCTACGATCAGCTCATCGCCACGCTCCATGTCGCCGAGGGCGATACCGTCGCAAGTGACCTGCGCCCGAGCCTCCGGGCGCTCGGACAACCGCAGCTTGATGGTGCTCCCGGCGCGAACCACGATCGGCCGGTCGCTCAAGGTGTGAGGCGAGATCGGCGCCAACACCCACACGTCGAGATCCGGCTCGACGATGGGACCGCCGCACGAGAGCGCATAAGCGGTCGATCCCGTGGCCGTGGCGATGACGATGCCGTCCCCTGCATGAGAATTCACGAAGCGTCCGTTGATCGAGGTCTCGAAATCCAAGGTACGCCCGGTCTCCCACTTGTTGAGCACCACGTCGTTCAAGCCGAGGCAGCGGACGGGCGCCGCGCCGCGGCGCTCGAGCCGGGCCGACAGCATCGATCGCCGATCCTCGGAATAGCGACCGGCGAGCACCGTCTCGATATCCTCGAGCATCGAGGTGGGGCTCACATCCGTCAGGAAACCAAGGCGGCCTCGATTGACGCCCAGCAACGGGACCGAGCGCCCACGGAGCAGGCGCGCCGCGTACAAGAGCGTGCCGTCGCCGCCGATCGCAACGATCAAATCCGCCTTATCCGCAAAGGACTCCTGCGGACAGGGCTCGACCGTGTCGGGCGGGAACTGAATGCCGACGCTCGGCTCCACCAGCGCGCGCTGGCCGCGGCTGTGGAAGTATCCCGCGATGGCGAGCATGCACTCGGCGACGCGCAGATCCTTAGGATTGCCCACCAGGGCGATCGATTTGAATGAATTCGGCACAGCGCCCTTGTAGCATGTTCGCCGCAAGGCGGTCACTCGCGTACGGCGGGGTGATTTTACCGATTCTCGGAAGGCTTGCCTTCGTTCCGAGGCGTAGGGGTACGCCAAGCCGCTCCAAACATGCTATATGACAATACTATGAATGAGGGTGCCGACGAATCGCTCAGCGAGCGGGCGCAGATGCTGCTCAAAGCGCTCATCGAGAACTACATACGCGATGGTCAGCCGGTCGGTTCGCGCACCTTGTCGCGCGACTCGGGCCTCAGTCTATCGTCAGCCACCATCCGCAACGTCATGGCGGATCTCGAGGATCTCGGGTTCGTCGTCTCCCCGCACACCTCGGCCGGGCGCATACCGACCGACAAGGGGTACCGGCTGTTCGTCGACAGCCTGCTCAAGCTCAAGCCGCTCAAGAACGAGGAAATCGAGGAGATCGAGAGGCGGCTGAAAAACGATTCGGCCAACGGTCGGGCGCTGGTTCAGACCGTGTCCCAGATGTTGTCGAGCGTGACCCACATGGCGGGCCTCGTGACGCTACCGAACCCCAACTACGCGGCGCTCTCGCAGATCGAGTTCATCGGCCTGTCGGAGAACCGTGCGCTCGCCATCATGGTCATGAACAACCGGGAGGTCGAGAACCGGGTGGTCCAGCTCGACCGCCATTACTCCAGCGAAGAGCTGCGGCGCGCGGCCAATTACCTGAACGAGGCCTTTGCGGGCCATTCGCTGCCCGAGGTCCGATCCATCCTGTTGAGACAGCTCCAGGAGACCCGGCAGAGCATGGACCAGCTCATGCAGGACGCCATCCAGGTCGCACAGAAGGTCTTCGAGACCAAGAGCGAGGGTCGGGTCGAGTACGTCATCGCCGGCGAAACGAACCTCATGGGTTTCGCAGAACTGTCGAATGTCGGCCGGCTGCGGCGCCTGTTCGAGGCCTTCAACGAGAAGCACGACATTTTGAGCCTCCTCGATAATTGCCTCCGGGCGGAGGGGATTCAGATCTTCATCGGCCAGGAGTCGGGCTACCGCATCCTGGATGACATCAGCGTGGTCACGGCGCCCTATACCTTGAACAACCAGGTGGTGGGCGTCCTCGGGATCATCGGCCCCACCCGGATGGCCTACGAGCGCGTGATCCCCATCGTCGATGTGACCGCAAAACTCCTCGGATCGGCCTTGAACGCGCGCAAGTAGCCCCCAAATCGCCGGCTTCGAGCGGGATAACCCGCCATCTTCGAGGGCGTTGCCAGTGAGTGAGACCAACCAGCCAGCGGGGGAGACCGCCGTACACCCCGAATCCGCAGCCCAGGCGGAAAGCGCCGCGGATGCATTGACCGCGGCGGAAGCCAAGGCGCAGGAAAATTGGAATAGCTACATGCGGGCGGTCGCGGAACTCGACAACTACCGCAAGCGCACCGACCGCGAAATCGACAACGCCAGAAAGTTCGCCATCGAGCGCTTTGCACAGGAGCTCTTGACGGTGGGGGACGCCTTGGAAGCCGGCATCAAGGCCGGCGCCGCATCGCCTGGGCCGGTCCTGGAAGGCGCCCAGGCGACCCTCAAGGAGTTGAATCGAGCCTTCGAGAAGGCGGGCATCAAGCTCATCGACCCCTTGGGCCAACCTTTCGACCCGAATTGGCATGAGGCCATGGTGGCCCAGGAAAGCCGGGATGCCCCCGCCAACACGGTGCTGGCGGTGATCCAGAAAGGGTACTCCTTAAGCGGCCGGCTGCTGCGGCCGGCGCGCGTCATAGTCAGCAAAGCGGCATCGGAAACCAATTGAAATTATTCGGTAACCCCCCACCTTATGGGAAACGGTTCGAATCTTTAGAGGGTATCTAACATGGCAAAATTGATTGGCATCGACCTGGGCACGACCAATTCCTGTGTCGCGATCATGGAAGGCGGCAAGCCCAAGGTTATCGAGAACAGCGAGGGTGACCGGACGACGCCGTCGATCGTTGCCTTCACCAAGGACGGCGAGGTGCTGGTCGGCCAGTCCGCCAAGCGCCAAGCGGTCACCAATCCCCAGAACACGGTCGCGGCCGTCAAGCGTCTGATCGGACGTAAGTTCACGGACGAAGTCGTCAAGCGCGACATGAGCATGGTCTCCTACAAGATCGTCAAGGCGGATAACGGCGATGCTTGGGTGGAAGCGCAGGGCAAGAAAATGGCGCCCCCCGAGGTGTCGGCCCGAGTGCTGATGAAGATGAAGAAGACCGCCGAGGACTACTTGGGCGAGCCCGTCACCGAGGCGGTGATCACCGTTCCGGCGTATTTCAACGACTCGCAACGCCAGGCGACCAAGGACGCCGGCCGAATCGCGGGCTTGAACGTCAAGCGCATCATCAATGAGCCCACCGCGGCGGCGCTGGCCTATGGCCTCGACAAGGACGGCGGCGACCGCAAGATTGCCGTCTACGATTTGGGCGGCGGCACCTTCGACATTTCCGTCATCGAGATTGCGGAAGTCGACGGGGAGCGCCAGTTCGAAGTGCTGTCGACCAACGGCGACACGTTCCTGGGCGGCGAGGACTTCGACCTGCGGGTGATCAACTATCTCGCGGACGAGTTCAAGAAGGAGAGCGGCATCGACGTGCGCAAGGACCCGCTCGCCATGCAGCGCCTGAAAGAGGCTTCCGAGAAGGCGAAGATCGAACTGTCCTTCAGCGAGCAGACCGAAATCAACCTGCCGTACATCACGGCGGACGCCGCGGGCCCGAAGCATCTCAGCATGAAGCTCACCCGGGCGAAGCTCGAGTCGCTGGTGGAAGACTTGGTGCAGAAGACCATCGAGCCTTGCCGCATCGCGCTGAAGGATGCGGGTCTTTCCATGAAAGACGTGGGTGAGGTCATCCTGGTGGGCGGCCAGACCCGCATGCCGATGGTGCAGCGGGCGGTCAAGGACTTGTTCGGCCGCGAGCCGCGCAAGGATGTGAACCCCGATGAGGCGGTGGCGGTCGGCGCGGCCATTCAGGGCGGTGTGCTGTCGGGCGATGTCAAGGATGTGCTGCTGCTCGACGTGACCCCGTTGTCGCTCGGCATCGAGACCTTGGGCGGCGTCATGACCAAGGTGATCGACAAGAACACCACCATCCCGACCAAGGCCGCACAGACGTTCTCGACGGCGGACGACAACCAGACGGGCGTCACCATTCACGTGCTGCAGGGCGAGCGCGATCGCGCCGGGGACAACAAATCGCTCGGCCGGTTCGACCTGACCGACATCCCGTCGGCGCCTCGCGGAATGCCGCAGATCGAGGTCGCCTTCGATATCGACGCGAACGGCATCCTGAACGTGTCGGCGAAGGACGTGAAGACCGGAAAAGAGCAGCGCATCATCATCAAGGCCTCGAGCGGATTGTCCGAGGCAGAGATCAAGCGCATGGTGTCCGATGCCGAGGCGCATGCCGAGGAGGACAAGAAGTTCCGTGAGCTCGTGGGTGCGCGCAACAAGGCGGACGCCACGGTGCATGCAGTCGAGAAGGCATTGGCCGAGGGCGGCGACAAGATTTCGGAGGACGAGAAGAAATCGGCGAACGAAGCGATTGCGGCCGTGAAGTCGGCAATGTCGAGCGATGACCGCGAGGACATCGAGCGCAAGACGCAGGCGCTGGAACAGACCTCGACTACACTCATGCAAAAGATGTACGAACAGTCTGCGGGCGCCCAGGGTCAAGCCGGATCTTCGCCCGGAAGCGCGGGCGGCGGCGAGAAGAGCGGCAAGCAGGACGATGTGCTCGATGCCGAGTTCGAAGAGGTCAAGGAAAGCGATCGCAAGAAGGCTTGAGAGCCGGGCGCGAATCGCGCGATGATCGGAAGGTCAACGAACCGCCGGTATGCAGGTGCCGGCGGTTCGTTTTTATGCGCGGTGCGAGCGGGATGCGGCGCCGCGCGACCATGGCATGAGCTCGATTTTAGGGTGGGGTAATGGCCAAGCAGGACTACTATAAGCTCCTCGAAATACCGAGAAATGCGGCCGAGGCCGACATCAAGAAGGCCTATCGGCGCCTCGCCATGAAGTATCACCCGGATCGAAATCCCGACGATCCGGAAGCCGAGCACAAATTCAAGGAGGCCAAGGAAGCCTATGAGGTGCTCGCCGACGCCCGCAAGCGCGCCGTGTACGATCAGTTTGGGCACGCCGGATTAGAGGGCGGACGGGGCGGCGGATTCAGCGCCGGCGAGGCCTTCGGGGATATCTTCGGCGAGATGTTCGGTGATATTTTCTCCGGCGGCGGGCAGCGCAGCCGTTCCCAGGTGTTTCGAGGGGCCGACCTGCGCTACGAACTCGAGTTGGATCTCGAGCAGGCCGTGTTCGGCACCGAGACGGAGATCAAGATACCGTCGCTCGCCGAATGCGCCACCTGCAAGGGGTCGGGAGCCGCCAAGGGCTCCACGCCCAAGACCTGCGATACCTGCCATGGCCAGGGTCAGGTGCGCGTGCAGCAATCGATCTTCACCATCCAGCAGCCGTGCCCGCGATGCAAGGGCCGCGGCAAGATCATCAGCAACCCGTGCGACAGCTGTTACGGGCAGGGGCGGGTCCGCCAGGAAAAGACGTTGCCGGTCTCCGTACCCGCCGGTGTCGATACCGGCGATCGAATTCGCTTGAACGGCGAGGGCGAGGCGGGCCGCAACGGAGGCCCGACCGGAGATCTATACGTGGAGATGCGCGTGCGGGAGCACGCCATATTCGAGCGCGAAGGCAGCCATCTGTCGTGCGAGGTGCCGATCAGCTTCACGACCGCGGCGCTCGGTGGATCGGTCGAAGTTCCGACATTGGACGGCGAGGTGGCCATCAAGATCCCGAGCGAGACCCAATCCGGCCGGGTATTCCGCGTGCGCGAGAAGGGCGTGCGGCCCGTCCGAGGCGGCGGCGCGGGCGATTTGTTTTGCCGGGTGGTGATCGAGACGCCGGTCAGCCTGAATTCGGATCAGAAGGAGCTATTGAAGAAATTCGATGCATCGCTTCAGCAGGGCAGCCACAAGCCGCGTGAGCAATCGTTCTTCGAGGGCGTCAAGAAGTTCTTCACGGGCGCGGTCGACTAGGGTGCCCCCCGCGCGCCGCATCCGGATGGGAAGCTAAGTGCCGGGCGTCGCGGTTCTGGGGATCACGGGACGCATGGGCCAATCCCTGGTGCGGGCACTGCAGGATTCTCCAAAGCCTTTGCGCCTCACCGGGGCGCTGGCCTCGGCCTCGAGCGGACGGCTCGGGATGGATGCGGCGGCGGAGGGCGCCCCGACGGGTGTGACGGTCACTGCCGATCTCGAGGAGGCGCTTAGGCGTGCGGCGGTCGCGCTGGACTTCAGCACCCCGTTGAACGTGGGCGCTCATGCGAATGCCTGCGCCGAGCGGCGCGTGCCTTTGTTGATCGGCACCACGGGATTCGACGCCCCGACCCGGGCTCTGCTCGAATCGGCGGCGCTCAAAATTGCCGTGCTGATCGCTCCCAACACCAGTGTCGGCGTCGGGGTATTGAGCCGGCTCGTCAGCCTCGCCACCGCGGCCCTCGGCGAGGGCTTCGATGTGGAGATCGCTGAGGCTCATCACCGGCTCAAACGCGACGCCCCGTCGGGAACTGCGCTCGCCCTCGGAGAAGCGGTGGCGCAGGCGCGAGGCGCCGCCCTCGAGGATCTGGCCGTGTACGATCGGCACGGCGCGTCAGATCCGCGCAGGCCGGGCAGCATTGGATTTTCAGTCGTTCGCGCCGGTGACATCGTCGGCGAGCACACTGTGACGTTTGCCTCCCGGGGCGAGCGGATCGAGCTCATCCACCGCGCCACGGATCGGATCGTGTTCGCGCGCGGCGCGCTCCGGGCGGCGGAATGGCTGATTGGCCGTCCGGCCGGTCTATACGGCATGCGGGATGTGCTCGGCTTGTGAAGAGCATGGACAGGCGCTCTGCCCACCGCTAATATTCGCGCCCGGAAACTAACCGCGATTTGATCAACGAAGCGGGAGGTCGTTCTTGAGAGCGCCTCCCGCTTTGCACATCTGCGACGGCCGCGCGGATTTGCGCGAGGAGAGGAAACCGGAGTGTCGACACCTGCAGTGCTAGCTCTCGAGGATGGCACCGTGTTCCGTGGCGTCTCTGTCGGCGCAAAAGGCAACACGACGGGTGAAGTAGTTTTCAATACCGCCATGACCGGGTACCAGGAGATCCTCACCGATCCCTCGTATTGCCGTCAGATCGTCACGCTCACGTACCCCCACATCGGCAACACCGGCACCACTCCGGAAGACCTGGAGTCGGGCGCGGTGTTCGCGGCGGGACTGGTGATTCGCGACTTGCCGCTGCTGCATTCGAACTGGCGCTCGACAGAATCGCTCGGCAGCTTTCTGTTGCGCTGTAAGGTGGTGGCGATCGCGGATATCGACACCCGCAAGCTCACGCGGCTGTTGCGCGAGAAAGGCGCGCAGTCGGGATGCATCATGACCGGCGATGCCATCGATGAGAACGCCGCCGTGCGCGCCGCCAAGAAGTTCCCGGGCCTGAAGGGCATGGACCTCGCCAAGGCCGTGTCGACCAAGAAGCTTTATCAGTGGAACGATGGCGTTATCTGGAAAACCACCGCGAAACCGCCCCGCCCGCAAAGCCGGCTGCACGTGGTTGCCTACGATTTCGGCATCAAGAGAAACATTCTCAGAATTCTCGCCGAGCACGGTTGCCGCATGACCGTAGTGCCTGCACAAACTACGTCAGATCAAGTACTTGCAATGAATCCTGATGGTATTTTCTTAAGCAATGGGCCGGGGGATCCGGAGCCCTGCGACTATGCCATCAACGCCATCAGCCGGTTCCTCACGACCGACATTCCGGTGTTCGGAATTTGCCTGGGACATCAACTCCTCGGCCTCGCAAGCGGAGCGAAAACCGTCAAGATGAAGTTCGGGCATCACGGCGCAAATCATCCGGTGTCCGAGCTCGACTCGGGCCGCGTGCTCATCTCCAGCCAGAATCACGGTTTCGCGGTGGACGAGAGCACGCTGCCGGAAAATCTTCGCGCCACGCATCGCTCGCTGTTCGATGGCTCGCTGCAGGGAGTCGCGCGCACCGACCGGCCGGCCTTCAGCTTCCAGGGGCATCCCGAGGCAAGCCCCGGTCCACACGATCTGCGGCTGCTGTTCGAGCACTTCATGTACTTGATGGTGAAGCGCATCCAATCGAATTCGCGCGGCCGCACTTCCGTGAGACCCAAGGCCGGTAAGGATGGAAAAGCGACGGAGAACGCCAAAGCCGTCGAGGCCAAGCCCGCGGACATCGCGAAGGCCGCCGACGCCGCGAAGGCCACCGACATCGCCAAGCCCGGGGACATTGCGAAGCCCGCGGACGGCAAGCCTTCGGATGGCGGCGCGGCGAAAGCCGAAGGCGCGGGCTGACCGTGGCCAAACGAACCGATCTGGAGAGCATCCTCATCATCGGCGCAGGGCCCATCATCATCGGCCAGGCGTGCGAGTTCGATTATTCTGGAGCTCAAGCGTGTAAGGCACTGAAAGAAGAGGGTTATCGGGTCATTCTGGTGAACTCCAATCCCGCCACCATCATGACCGACCCCGAGAGTGCCGACTCGATCTACATCGAGCCCATCAACTGGCGCACCATCGAACGCATCATCGAAAAGGAGAGACCGAGCGCGTTGTTGCCGACCATGGGCGGCCAGACCGCGCTCAACACGGCGCTCGACCTGGTGCGCGAGGGGGTCCTCGAGAAGTTCAACGTCGAAATGATCGGCGCTTCGCAGCGCGCCATCGACATGGCGGAGGACCGCGAGCTCTTCCGACGCGCGATGGCCGACATCGGCCTCGAGACCGCGCGGGCACGCATAGCGCACAGCATGGAAGAGGCGCTCGCCGTCCAATCCGAGATCGGGTTTCCGACCGTCATCCGACCCTCCTTCACCTTGGGCGGCAGCGGCGGAGGCATCGCCTACAACCGCGAGGAGTTCGAAGCCATCGTCGCGCGCGGACTCGACGCCTCGCCGACCAACGAGGTGCTGCTGGAAGAGTCGGTGCTCGGCTGGAAGGAATACGAGATGGAGGTCGTCCGCGATCGCAACGACAACTGCATCATCGTCTGCTCCATCGAAAACGTGGATCCCATGGGTGTTCACACGGGGGATTCGATCACCGTGGCGCCCGCCCAGACTCTCACGGACCGCGAGTACCAGCGTCTGCGCGACGCCTCGATCGCGGTGCTGCGCAAGATCGGCGTCGACACCGGCGGGTCCAACGTGCAGTTCGCGGTCAACCCGGACGACGGCCGGGTGCTGGTGATCGAGATGAATCCGCGCGTGTCGCGTTCCTCGGCGCTTGCGTCAAAGGCGACCGGCTTTCCCATCGCGAAAATCGCAGCGAAACTCGCGATTGGCTATACCCTCGATGAGCTCAGGAACGAGATTACGGGCGGCGGAACGCCGGCTTCTTTCGAGCCGACGATCGACTACGTGGTCACCAAGATTCCGCGCTTCACCTTCGAGAAGTTTCCGGGCGCCAATACCCGTCTCACCACCCAGATGAAGTCGGTGGGCGAGGCCATGGCCATCGGACGCAGCTTCCAGGAATCCTTTCAGAAAGCGCTGAGAAGCCTCGAGCTCGGGTACGACGGATTCGACGAACAGCTCACCCTTCCCTTGAACGACGAGGCCTCCGACAAGCTTTCCTACGAGCTGCGCTGGCCGGGCCCCGCGCGAATCTTGTACGTCGCGGACGCCTTTCGGGCGGGCTGGACGCTCGAGCAGCTGTTCGATGCCACCAAGATCGACCCCTGGTTCCTGTCGCAGATCGAGGACTTGATCCGCGAAGAGGCGCGATTGCGCCAGGAGGGTTTCGAGAGCCTCGAGCTTCCGAGGCTTCGCTCCTTGAAGCGCAAGGGCTTCTCGGACGCGCGCATCGGGCACCTGGTATCGCGTCTGGAACACGAGGTACGCAGCAGGCGGCGCAAGCTCGGTCTGCACCCCGTCTACAAGCGCGTGGACACCTGTGCCGCCGAGTTCTCCACCTCGACCGCGTATCTGTATTCGAGCTACGAAGAGGAATGCGAGGCGAACCCCAGCACGCGCCGCAAGATCATGATTTTGGGAGGCGGTCCCAACCGCATCGGCCAGGGCATCGAGTTCGATTATTGCTGCGTGCATGCCGCCATGGCGCTCTCCGAAGACGGATTCGAGACCATCATGGTGAATTGCAATCCGGAGACGGTCTCGACCGATTACGACACCTCCGATCGGCTCTACTTCGAGCCCCTCACCTTCGAAGATGTCATGGAGATCATCGAGAAGGAGAAACCCGAAGGCGTCATCGTGCAATACGGCGGCCAGACGCCGTTGAAACTGTCCAGGGCGCTCGCGGCGGCGGGCGCGCCGATCGTGGGCACGACGCCGGACAGCATCGACATCGCCGAAGACCGGGAGCGTTTTCAAAAGCTGGTCGCGGGCCTCAAGCTGAAACAGCCGGCCAATGCGACGGCGCGCACCGAGGAGCAAGCCGTGATCATGGCGCGGGAGGTGGGCTTCCCGCTCATCGTGCGTCCGAGCTACGTGCTCGGCGGCCGCGCCATGGAGGTGGTCTTCAACGAGGACGATCTGCGTCAGTACATGACCGACGCCGTGAAGGTGTCGAACGACAGCCCGGTGCTGCTCGATCGCTTTCTGGATCTTGCCATCGAGGTGGACGTGGATGCGGTAAGCGATGGGGAGAACGTGCTAATCGGCGGCATCATGGAGCACATCGAGCAGGCCGGCGTTCACTCGGGCGACTCCGGGTGCTCCCTGCCGCCGAATGGACTCTCGGCGGAAACTCAAGAGGAACTGCGAGCCCAGACCCGCAAGCTCGCCAAGGCCCTCAACGTGGTCGGCTTGATGAACATTCAGTTCGCGATCCAGAGCGGCGTGATCTATATCCTCGAGGTCAATCCTCGCGCCTCGCGGACGGTGCCGTTCGTTTCCAAGGCCACCGGGATTCCGCTCGCCAAAGTCGCGGCCCGGGTGATGACCGGGAAGTCGCTTGCCGCGCAAGGACAGACCGTGGGACGGGTCCCGAGCTACTTCTCGGTGAAGGAGGCCGTGTTTCCGTTCATCAAATTCCCCGAGGCCGATCCGATCCTGGGACCCGAGATGAAGTCCACCGGCGAGGTCATGGGTACCGGGAGCACCTTCGGAGAGGCCTACGCCAAAGCGCAGGCCGCCTCCGGCGTGATCCTGCCGACGCGCGGGCTGTGCTTCGTGAGTGTACGAGACCGCGACAAGCCGGGCGCCGTGCAGCTCGCGCAAATGCTCATCGCCCGTGGTTTCGAGATCGCCGCCACTGGGGGAACGGCACGCGTGTTGGAGGAGGCGGGAATCGTCTGCCGTAGGGTCAACAAAGTGCGCGAGGGTCGTCCCCACGTCGTCGATATGATAAAAAACGACGAGGTCGCCCTCATCGTCAATACGACCGAGGGCAAACAGGCGGTCCGCGAGTCTCGTTCCATCCGCCGCGAGGCGGTGGCGCGGAAAGTCACCTACTACACCACCGTGGCCGGGGCCCGCGCCACCTGCGATGCGCTCGATCATTTGGGCGACATCGAGGTCAATCGACTGCAGGATCTTCACAAGGAATGGGCGTGAAACGAACTCCGATGACTCTGCGCGGCGCCGAGCGGCTGCGACAGGAGCTCAAACAATTGAAGAGCGAGGCTCGGCCGAACGTCATCAAGGCGATCGCGGAGGCGCGATCCCATGGCGATCTGTCCGAGAACGCCGAGTACCATGCGGCGCGCGAGCAGCAAAGCTTCATCGAGGGACGCATCAACGACATTGAAGGCCGCCTGTCGAACGCGGAGGTCATCGATGTGACCAAGCTCAATGCAAGCGGACGCGTGGTGTTCGGCTCGACCGTCGCCGTCGAGGATCAGGATGGCGGGGCGAAGCTCGTCTACCAGCTGGTCGGTGACGACGAGGCGGACATCAAAAATGGCCTGCTGTCCGTTTCCTCACCCATCGCCCGTGCGCTTATCGGCAAGTCCGAAGGCGACGTGGTGGACGTGAACGCGCCCGGGGGGACCCGCAGCTACGAGATCGTGTCGGTCCGCTACGTTTGACGCGTTTCTTGGTTAGGAGCCTGTTTCGCGTGATGCTGGTGCTGTGGGCCGGGAGCCTCTGGTCGCTCGCCGCCTGGGTGGCGCCGACGCTGTTCCATCTCGAGGCCGACCGGCATATGGCGGGAGTACTGGCGGCGCGGCTATTCAGCATTGAGACCTACCTTGGGATCGCCGTGGCGGCGTGGGCGCTGCTGCTTCCGGCGAGAGCCCGGATGGGCGGCGTGTACGTCGCCGCGGCGCTTCTCGCGGCGAGCGAGTTCGTGCTGAAGCACTTCATGGAATCGGCGCGCCTCGAGGGCGCGGCCGGCGGATTGACATTCGGAGCCTGGCACGGGGTCTCCGCGATTCTCTACGTCGCCGCCTGTCTGGGAGTTCTAGTGGTGATCTGGAAGGAGCACTTTCGCTAGGCCCTCGCCCCGGCGGTAGAACACGCCGACGTGGCCGATGCGTTGCACGATGACGGCTGAGGTACGGCGCGCCAATTCATCGAGAGCGGCATCGCGCGCTGCCCGCTCGCCGACCCGCGCGCTCACCTTCACGAGCTCGTGGTCGCCGAGTGCCCGATCGAGTTCGTTGACGACCCCCTCCGTCAGGCCGGCATTGCCCAGCATCACCAGAGGATGCAACGGGTGCGCGAGCCGGCGAAGATGCTTCTTTTGCTTTTCGGAGAGTTCCATGACCGTCATTATAGGGAATCTCGATCCCCGAGCTTCGAAGCATCTCCGTCGACAGCATGCCCAAACGGACCAAGAGTAGCGCGCGCTGGCTCGCTGAACACGCGAGCGACGAATTCGTCAAACGCGCCAAGGCGGAAGGCTGGCGCTCGCGCGCCGTTTTCAAGCTGGCCGAGATTCAGGAGCGCGAGCGGCTGCTCAAGCCAGGAATTCGCTGCGTCGACTTGGGCGCCGCTCCCGGAGGATGGAGCCAATATGCCGCGCGCATCGTCGGGGGCTCGAGCCGCATCGTCGCCACCGACATCCTTCCCATGGACGCGATTCCCGGGGTGGAATTCGTGTTGGGGGATTTTCGCGAGGAGGGCGTCCTCGCGCAACTCCTCGCCGCCGTGGGGGCGGAAAAGGTCGATCTTGTATTGTCCGACATGGCCCCCAATATGGCTGGAATCGATGCGGTTGATCAGCCCAGGTCCATGTACCTCGCGGAGCTGGCGCTGGAATTCGCCGATCGTGTGCTGAGGCCCGGGGGCGATGCCCTCATCAAGCTGTTCCAGGGGGCCGGATTCGATGAAATCGTGCGGGAGGCCCGGAGACGGTACGGCCGGGTGGTGACGAAAAAGCCGAAAGCGTCACGAACCCGAAGTCCCGAGATCTACCTGTTGGCGCGGCAGTTTGGGATGGTGTAAGTTCGATGAGCCATACCAGAGCTGCGCGAAAGCAGCTAATGGGAACGCGGGACGGGTTCTTTTGTCGTAATATACTGACTTGCGGCCGTAGGTGAAACTTGAACGATTTGACCAAACAGATTCTCTTGTGGGTCGCGTTGGCCGTCATCCTCCTCGCGATTTTCAGCCAGTTTGGGATGCGCACGGGCCAGCCCCAAACCATCGATTATTCCCAGTTCCTGACCGACGTGAAGAGCAATAACGTCGATTCCGTGACGTTCAAGGGCGAGATCATCGAGGGCAAGCGCCGCGACGGCAACCAATTCGTCGTTTACAACCCGGAAACCAGCAACAGCGCGCTGATCGGGCTATTGAGCGGCCAGGGCGTCAAATTCCGCGGCGAGCCCCCCAAACAGCAGTCGGTGCTCCTGCAGCTGCTGATTTCCGCCTTTCCCATCCTGATCTTGATCGGCTTCTGGGCCTATTTCATGCGCCAGATGCAAGGCGCTTCCGGCGGCAGAGGGGCCATGTCCTTCGGCAAGAGCCGTGCGCGGCTGTTGGGCGAGGACCAGGTCAACATCACCTTCGCCGACGTGGCGGGCGTCGAAGAGGCGAAGCAGGAAGTGGTCGAAATCGTCGACTTCCTGAAAGATCCCGGCAAGTTCCAGAAACTTGGCGGCAAGATCCCGAAGGGCGTGCTCATGGTGGGATCGCCGGGTACCGGCAAGACCCTGCTCGCCCGCGCCATTGCCGGCGAAGCCAAGGTGCCGTTCTTCACCATTTCCGGCTCGGATTTCGTGGAGATGTTCGTCGGCGTAGGCGCCTCGCGCGTGCGCGACATGTTCGAACAGGCCAAAAAGCACGCACCCTGCATCATTTTCATCGACGAGATCGACGCGGTCGGCCGGCATCGCGGCGCGGGATTGGGGGGCGGTCACGACGAGCGCGAACAGACCTTGAACCAGTTGCTGGTCGAGATGGACGGATTCGAGGGCAACGAGGGCATCATCGTCATCGCGGCAACCAACCGTCCCGATGTCCTCGACCCGGCGCTGCTTCGCCCCGGTCGGTTCGATCGTCAGGTCGTGGTGCCGCTGCCGGATGTGCGCGGCCGCGAGCAGATCCTCAAAGTGCACATGCGCAAGGTGCCGCTCGGGGACAACGTCAAGCCCTCGGTGATCGCGCGTGGCACCCCCGGCTTCTCCGGCGCGGATCTCGCGAATCTCGTGAACGAGGCGGCGCTATTCGCTGCGCGTGGCAACAAGCGCTCGGTCACCATGGAGGAATTCGAGCGCGCCAAGGACAAGATCATGATGGGCGCGGAGCGCCGTTCCATGGTCATGACCGAGGAAGAGAAGCGCAACACCGCCTATCACGAGTCGGGCCACGCCATCGTGGGCCTCTCCGTCCCCGAGCACGACCCGGTGTACAAGGTCACCATTATTCCGCGCGGCCGCGCGCTCGGCGTGACGATGTTCCTGCCGGAGCAGGACCGGTACAGCACGAGCAAGCGACAGCTCGAGAGCCGTATCGCGACGCTGTTCGGCGGCCGCGTCGCCGAGGAACTGGTATTCGGCCCCGATGCCGTTACCACGGGCGCTTCCAACGACATCGAGCGCGCCACCGAGCTTGCGCGCAACATGGTGACGCGCTGGGGCTTGTCGGATCGGCTCGGTCCCCAGACCTACAGCGAGGAGTCAGGCGAAGTGTTCTTGGGGCGCAGCGTCACGCAGCACAAGCAAGTGTCCGATGTGACTGCGCACGTGATCGACGAGGAAGTCCGCCGGGTGATCGACAGCAACTATCAGCGCGCTTACAAGATCATTCAGACCAACCTGGACAAGCTTCAGATCATGTCCGAGGCGTTGATCAAGTACGAGACCATCGACGAAGAACAGATCAAGGACATCATGGAGGGACGTGTGCCGCGTCCGCCTCGCGATTGGGACGATACGGCAACGCCAACCGCGCGGGGTCAAGGCCCGGCTGCCGAGAAGCCGACGACGCCGCTGGTGAGCCCCGCGGGGCAGCACTAGTCTAAGGCGTGACTTTTGCCGGCTACGCTGGCTTGCACCGATCCTGAGATGTGGCGATCGCCGATGCACTGGCAGTGCCGAGAGAGAACCATCGATCTGACGCGCCCGGCGGTGATGGGTGTGCTGAACGTCACCCCTGATTCTTTTTCCGACGGGGGCCGCTATACGGATCTCGAGGCGGCCATGGAGCGCGCGCGCTGCATGGTGGAGGAGGGCGTGTCCATCATCGATGTGGGCGGAGAATCCACGCGTCCCCGCTCGATCGGGGTCGACGCCGAGACCGAGCGCCGGCGGGTGGTTCCGGTCATCGAACGCATTGCAGCGGCTCTCGATGTCGCCATTTCCATCGATACCAGCAAGCTCGAAGTCATGACCGCGGCGGTCGAGGCCGGCGCGTGCATCGTGAACGACATCCGTGCATTGCGCGCGCCCGGCGCGCGCGCGTGGGCGGCCGGCGCGGGAGTCGGCGTCTGTCTCATGCATATGCAGGGTGAGCCGCTCAGCATGCAGGAGAACCCGGATTATCATGATGCAGTGAGTGAGGTCCTCGCCTTCTTGGCGGACCAGCGGGCGGCGTGTCTCGCCGCGGGAATTGCCCCCGAGTCGGTGGTGATCGATCCGGGGCTGGGATTCGGCAAGCGTCACGAGGACAATTTGGCGCTGCTCAAAAACCTGGGACATTTGGCCGCCCTGGGTTCGCCCGTGCTGGTGGGGGTGTCGCGAAAGAGCACGATCGGCCGGGTATTGGGACGTCCTGCCGCCGAGCGGCTGGCAGGCGGGCTCGGGCTTGCGGCATGGGCCGTGGGCTCCGGCGCGCGCATCGTGCGCACGCATGATGTTGCGGCGACGCGCGATGCCATACTCATGGTGGACGCAGTGATGGTGGGGAGAGGCAATTGAGCGATTATTTCGGGACGGATGGGGTGCGCGGCCGGGTGGGGGAGGCGCCGATGACGGTGGACTTCGCGCTCAAGCTGGCGAGCGCCGCGGCGCGCATCCTCGCACCGCGCGGCGGCCGGGTGCTCATCGGCAAGGACACGCGCGTTTCCGGTTACATGTTCGAATCCGCGCTCGAGGCGGGATTCGTCGCGGCCGGTGTGGACGTGCTTCTGATAGGTCCCTTGCCGACGCCGGGCATCGCCTATATGACGCAGCGTTTGGGGTGCAATTTCGGCGTGGTCATCTCCGCCTCCCACAACGGCTACGAAGACAACGGCATCAAGTTCTTCGACGGCAATGGCAGTAAATTGTCGGACCACCTGGAGCGCCAAATCGAACGTTTGCTCGATGGGCCGGTGGTGACACGCGAGTCGCAGCGCCTGGGCAAGGCGGTCCGCACCGACCGCAGCCGCACTCAATATCAGGAGTTCTGCGCGTCGACGATCCCGGCCGGCATGACGCTCGAGGGCTTCAAAATCGTGGTCGATTGCGCGAATGGCGCGGGCTACAAGGTGGCGCCGCGGGTGTTCGCCGATTTGGGCGCCGAGATCGTCCCGATCGGATGCTCCCCGAACGGCCGCAACATCAACGACGGCTGCGGGTCCACCCACACGGAGCTGCTGCAACTGACCGTTCCGGGGGTTCGGGCGCATGTCGGCGTCGCACTGGACGGAGACGGCGACCGGGTCATGATGGTGGATGCCTTGGGGCGTTGCGTGGACGGCGACCAGCTCCTTTACGTATTGGCCCGGGCCCGGCGCGATGCCGGGACGCTGCAAGGTCCTGTTGTCGGTACGGTGATGAGCAACCTCGGGCTGGAGCAATCCCTCGCCGAACTCGGCATCCCGTTTCGCCGGGCGCAGGTGGGTGATCGCCATGTCCTCGCCATGCTGCAGGAGGTGGGTGGCACGCTCGGCGGCGAGACATCGGGTCACATCCTGTGTCTCGACAAGACGACGACGGGCGACGGCATGATCAGCGCGCTGCAGGTCCTCGCGGTGATGAAGAGCACGGGAGCAGGGCTCGCCGAGCTTTGCGC
>Ga0182015_10000696_pt1 | contig 47428 bp, 39 predicted proteins | sample 712P3MmetaG_FD_120478 | JGI IMG/M metagenome (GOLD analysis project Ga0182015, IMG submission 120478) | Permafrost microbial communities from Stordalen Mire, Sweden - 712P3M metaG | ecosystem: Environmental > Terrestrial > Soil > Wetlands > Permafrost | place: Sweden: Stordalen | collected...
CGAAGTCTCGGACTCCGACCCAATCCGGGAAAAATATCCGATGCTCTTCCTGACCCAGCGCCCACCCGGGCACAGCAATATCGGACCCTCGTTGCACCTCGACCTGATGGAAGCCAACCGGCGCCAGCTGCTCGACGCTGGCCTGCGGGCGGACGCCATCACCGTCATCGGAGACTGCACCCGCTGCCAGAACAACCGCTACTTCTCTTACCGCGCCGAGCAGGGGTTCACCGGGCGGATGCTTTCGGTCGTGGGCATCCGCGGATGAGCAGATCGGAACTTCCCGGCCCGAAGCCGGTAGTTACCTGGCGCGATTCTTACGAGCCGAGTCCCGGCGTATGCCGGATGCTCAGCACCGGCGATTTCGCCTGAGAGATGATGCTGTACACCGTGTCATCGCCGCGGATCGGCCAGAACGAGGCATCGTTGTTCACGCCCAAAACGATCAGGTCGGCGCTGAGCTCGGCCGCAACGTTCAGAACCTCCTCGACGACTTCGCCGATCTCCACCTGCACGGTCGCCTGAGTCCACAGCGGTGCTTCTTCGGGAATCACTCGCCGCAGTTCCGATGTTGTCCATTCCACCACGCGATCGGCGTCCGGCTGGCCGTGTATCGTGCGTGGCAGCACGTGCAGCAGCGTAATGTCCGCCCGGTAGAACTGCGCCATTTCAATGGCCATGCGGGCGCTGTTTTCAAATCCAGCACACAGCGACACAGGGTGCAGGATCCTGCGCGGCGCGCCGAAGGAGGAGGCCTCATGCGCGTGCGGGCCGATAGTGCAAACCGGAACCTCGGCGGAACGAAGAATCTCGTGGGCCACGGAACCGAGCAGAAACTTCTTCAGATGACGCCGGCCGTGGGTTCCGGCGATGATCCGGCCAGCATCGGTTTCGCGCGCCAGTGCCGTGATTTGTTCGCGCGGGTTGCCTTCCATCACGATCACGTCGCAGGGAATACCGCTGGCCTGCGCCTGGGCGGCAACGCGGTTTAACGTTTGCTCCGCCTCCTGCTTCATTTCCGCTACGTCGAGGTACGGGATGGCGCTGGCGTCCAGTGGAATCGCCTGTCCTGGAGGTATCACATGCACCAGGGTCAATGAACTCCCGCAGGCGCGGGCCTGCGCCACGGCATGCGGAATCAGATAATCCGTGTCGCCCAGATCGGTCGCCACCAGGATCTTGTCCGGGACCACAAAGGAGCGTTTGCTGGAAACAATCTTGTCGAGGGTTTTCATGATGAAAAACCTCCTGCCGGAGAGTCTCGCGCCGCTCCCAAAATGGGTCTGTGACTCCCGGCACAAGCGGCTGTGACGGAGATCACCGGAGAATCAGCGCCCCCGGGTGCTTAATGTCTGAGGCCGGAGCGAAACGAGAGCTACGCGTCTGGTGATGTGAATCACATACAAGCGTTTTTCTCCAAAAGTACGGTCTGTCTGCAATCTCCAGGGTCCCCGAAACGCAGACAGGAGGGCCGAATGGCCACAGAAGAATCGATTCTGGATACATGTCGACGGCGCGGCATTTCGCGCAGACGTTTCATGGAGTTCTGCGGCACGATGGCCGCGACTCTGGCGCTGCCGGAAGCCTACACTCAGACTATCGCCAAGGCGCTGGGCCAGCAGCGCAAGCCTGTGATGGTCTGGCTGGAGTTTCAGGATTGCGCCGGCAACACGGAATCGATGCTGCGCTCGCCCCACCCGACCATTGAAGACATCGTTCTCGAGACGCTTTCGCTCGAGTACCACGAGACCATCATGGCAGGCTACGGCAAGCATGCTGAAGCAGCCCTGAAGCGCGTAGTCGATGAGGAAAAAGGGAAGTACCTGGTTGTCGTGGAAGGCGCTATTCCCACCGCGGACGACGGAGTCTACTGCACCATCGGCGGACGGACCGCCCTCGATATTGCCCGCGAGGTCTGCGGCGGTGCTGCCGCGACCATCGCCGTGGGCGCCTGCGCGTGGGACGGCGGCCTGGTACGGTCGAATCCCAATCCCACCGGCGCAGTCGGCCTGCACGAAGCGGTGCCCGGGATCAAAATCGTGAATCTGCCCGGCTGCCCGCACAACCCGGTGAACACCGCCGCGGTGCTGGTGCATTACCTCACCTTTGGCGTACTGCCAGCGCTCGATCCGGAAAACAGGCCGCTCTTCGCTTACGGCCAACTGATCCATGACCAATGTGAGCGGCGCGCCCACTACGACGCCGGTCGTTATGTGCAGGCATGGGGCGACGAAGGCCATCGCAAGGGCTGGTGCCTCTTCAAAATGGGCTGCAAGGGACCCGAGGCGAATTACAACTGCCCAACGGTGCGCTGGAATAACTCCACCAGCTGGCCGGTGAAAGCCGGTCATGGCTGCATCGCCTGCGCATCGTCACGCTTCTGGGATACGAAATCGCCCTTCTACGAACGGCTGCCGCATCCGGCTGGTTTCGGCGTGGATGTGACCGCCGGCGAGATCGGCTGGACGGTCGTCGCCGGAGTCGCCGCAGCTACCGCGGCCCACGCCGTCGGACACGTTGTCCGCGATCACTTCCATCCAGGCGAAGACGAGGTCGCCGCCAAAGAAGCGCCAAAGACAGAAAAACCAACGACGGAGGTCCACTGAGATGGCACGCGTCGTCATTGATCCCGTAACCCGCATCGAAGGCCACCTCCGCATTGAGACGGAGGTCAACGGAGGTCGCGTCACCGACGCCTGGAGCTCCGGCACCATGTTCCGTGGCATTGAGCTCATCCTGCGCGGCCGCGACCCGCGTGAAGCCTGGATCTGGGCACAGCGCATCTGCGGAGTCTGCACCACCGTCCACGCGCTCGCTTCGGTGCGCGCCGTCGAGAACGCTCTCGGCATCAATATTCCCGATAACGCTCGGCTCGTCCGCAACATCATCGCGGGCGCGCAGAACGTTCAGGATCACGTCATTCACTTCTACCATCTTCACGCGCTCGACTGGGTCGATGTGACCCTCGCCCTTAAAGCCGATCCGGCAAAGACTTCGCAGCTTGCGCAGTCCATCTCGGAATGGCCGAAGTCGAGCGCTACTTACTTTAAGGGTGTCCAGGACCGCGTCAAGGCCCTTGTGGCCAGCCGGCAGTTGAGCCTCTTTAGCAGTGGTGACTGGGGACACCCTGCTTACCAACTGCCGCCGGAAGCGAACCTGCTCGCTGTCGCGCATTACATCGAAGCGCTTGATATGCAGCGGGACTTTATTCGCATCCACGCGGTCCTGGGCGGTAAAAATCCACACCTCCAGACTTATCTGGTCGGTGGGATGTCTACCGCAATCGATGGCAACGAGCCGGAAGCCGTTATCAATCCGGAGCGCATCACGCTCTTCAATGAGCTTGCGGCTCGCGCCAAAACCTTTGTCCAGCAGGTCTACGTTCCCGATGTCCTCGCCATCGCCGGCTTCTATAAGGAATGGTTCGGCTACGGCGAAGGCCTCGGGAACTTCATGGCCTACGGCGATTTCCCCTCCGGCAGCATCAACGACCCGGCGGATTACTTCTTTCCGCGCGGCATACTGATGGGTCGCGATCTGTCCAAAGTGCATCCGGTCGATCCCGGCAAAGTCGCCGAATACGTCACCCACTCCTGGTACGAATACTCGGTCGGCGATCAGGCCAGCCGTCGTCCCGCGGAGGGAGAGACCAATCCGAAGTACTCGGGCCCGAAGCCGCCTTACCAGCAGCTTGATACCGATGCCAAGTATTCGTGGCTAAAGTCGCCGCGGTACGACGACAAGCCGATGGAAGTGGGTCCACTGGCGCGCACGCTGATCGCGTATGCCTCCGGCGACGCGCAGGTACAGAAAACCGTGAATGCGGTGCTGGCGAAGTTCAACGCGCCGCCCACAGCGCTCTACTCGACGCTCGGCCGCATCGCTGCCCGCGCCATCGAGGCGGACATCGTGGTCGAGAAGCTGCCCGAATGGATCGCACAGCTCGACGACAACATGGCGCACGGCGACATTCGTATCCACAACGGTGACAAATGGGATCCCGAGAGCTGGCCTAAATCCTGCGCCGGCTTCGGACTCGAAGAAGCGCCGCGCGGCTCGCTCGGACACTGGGTCGAAATCGAGAACAAGAAGATCGTCAACTACCAGGCCATCGTGCCTTCCACCTGGAATGCCGGACCGCGCGATGCGCACGGCCAGCGTGGCGCTTATGAAGCTGCGCTGATCAATACGCCCATCGCCGATCCGGAGCGCCCGCTTGAGGTGCTTCGCACGGTTCATTCCTTCGACCCGTGCCTGGCTTGCGCTGTGCACGTGGTCGACGGCAAGGGACGCAGCTACGGCCGTAATGTTGTGGCTGTGAGGGAACCGGAGGGATCCACGTCGCTTCCTCCGGATCCTGTGGCCGAGGCGGTGCTGCAGGGAGGCCGGTGATGGCGGCCATCGTCCGTCCCGCTCCTCCGAAAAAGCACGCCGCCGTTGGCGAAGAGCATCTCGTCCCTGTCTACGTCTGGGAACTGCCTGTTCGCCTGAGCCACTGGGGCATCGTAGCCGCCGTCACCGTGCTTACATGGACCGGCCTCTACATGAACCACCCCTTCCTCATCTTTCCTGGCCCGCGCCAGTGGACGATGGGAACGGTGCGCTTCATCCACGAGCTGGCCGGGTTTGAGCTGATCGGCGCGCTTATGGTGCGCATCTACTGGTTCTTCGCCGGCAATCATTGGGCGCGGTGGCGTCAGTTCCTGCCACTCACCCAGCGCCAGCGGCGCAGCCTCAAGGCGATGTTCCGCTACTACACCTTCCAGCAGCGCAAACCCTTCGAGCAGATCGGCCACAATACCCTCGCCGGCCTCACCTACATCGTTGTCTATTTCCTCATCGCCTGCGAATGCATCACCGGTCTGGTGCTCTTTGCCACCGTCGAGGGTTCGCCAACCCTGCGCTTCTTCGTGGGATGGATTCCGCGCGTCATCGACATCCAGTGGATCCGGATGATCCACTTCCTCTTCCTGTTCTTCCTCATGGCATTCTTCATCCACCACGTTTACAGCGCGGTGCTGGTAGCCATGACGGAGAGGAACGCGGAGATGGAAAGTATCTTCAGCGGTTACAAATTCGTCGATGACGAAACCATCGACGAAGAACTGAAAATCGCCAGCCTCGAGCCACAGCAACTCTTCAGCAAGCGCAAAATCCATCGCACCCGAGACTGGGATCGATAGATGCCTCCCCGCATCGCGGTTCTGGGGCTGGGGAATCTGATGCGCACCGACGACGCCGTCGGCATGCTGGCTCTTGAGCAGCTCCGGGCCGACCCGCGCCTCCCGCGCTCTGTCTCGCTGATTGAAGGCGGTACCCTGGGACTCGACTTGCTGTATCCCCTGGACGGCATCACGCGTCTGCTGGCCATCGACGCCATCGATGCCGGTGCGGCTCCGGGAACGTTGTTGCGATTCGAGGGAGAGGACATCGCCGATCTGCCCATCTCGAAGAGCGTGCACTTGCTGGGATTTTCCGACCTCATCGGTGCCATGCGGCTGAGTGCCAGCGCGCCCCATCAAATCGTCGTCCTGGGCGTTCAGCCTGACGTGATCGCCTGGGGCACACAATTGACCGCGACTGTGGGTGCCGCGCTTGCGGCGCTGGTCGAGAGCGCGATCCGCCAGGTGCAGGAGTGGTCCAGCGAGATGGAGCAGTCACAAACGGAAGTGGTCCTCCCGCTGATATCCGCAATCACCGCGTAACGCGCGAACCAAAGTAATCACACCCCCTGACTGCGCCGCCCAATACCGAAAGCACGCCATTCTTCGGCATCGACCGTTGATTCCGCAGAACTTCTGGGCGGTCGAGAGATCGAGATCCCCGCAATTCCGGCCCCTACGGCCTGTCTCGCGCCAACCGAAGCTAAGTGATTCAAATCACTGCAACGTAAGTAATGTCGCTCTGTGATTTAGATCACTGTGTCCTGTAACGGGACACCCGTATTCTCCACGAGTTACATAGCCGTAATTTCAGCGAGCCAGGGGAGGCACCACCGAAACTCTCCGCTTGCTGTGCGAGGTGAATACGCATGCGTCGATTTCTAAGCAGCATCGCGTGTCTTCTGCTACTGACCGGGTTCGCAGGAACCAGGCTGGCGCTCGCTGCCGGCGCAGGCCAGCAGCAAGCCGTAGCTTCCCAACCAAAGGCGGCAGCGGATGCGACGGATTTCGTCGGCCAGGAGACCTGCGCCACCTGTCACGCGGATGTCGTCAAAAGATTTACCGATACCAACAATCCGCACACCCGTCTCGCTCTCGAACATGCCGGTAAAGGAGTGACCTGCGAAAGCTGTCACGGACCCGGCAAGGCTCACGTCGAGGGTGGCGGCGATGTCACGAAGATCCGCCGCTTCGACAAACTGAGCGCCAAAGACGCCAGTGCGACATGCCTGGGCTGCCACGCCGGCACGCACCCGAACTTCGACCGCTCCCCGCATGCGAAAGCTAACGTCGGCTGTCTCGATTGCCACAACGTCCACGATTCCGAGACGCCGGAGCATCTGCTGAAGGCCGAACAGCCGAAGCTCTGCTTCCAGTGCCATTCCGACCAGAAGGCGGCGTTCGACATGCCCTTCCATCATCCGGTCAACGAAGGAGCGGTTAGCTGCAGCGATTGCCACGACGTGCACGGCACTTTCCAGGCGAACAACATCAAGGTCACCGCCGATCGCAATGCGGTTTGCACAAAGTGCCACGCCGAAACGCGCGGGCCGTTTGTGTATGAGCATGCCGCGGTGAAGGCGGAGGGATGCACGGCCTGCCACAGTCCGCACGGTTCTCAGAACGCTCGTTTGCTGAATATGTCGTCGATCAACACTCTGTGCAACCAGTGCCACAGCCCGGTCTCGGCCGGTACGGTTCACGGAATGGCGAATGCATCGGCGGAGATAGCGCCTTGTACGAGCTGCCATACCTACATTCACGGCTCCAACATCAACCAGGCGTTCCTCCGGTAGTTCACGGAGCCCGACTGCTCCTGCCCATACAAGGAAAGGCGCGGTCTGCATCCGGTAGCAGGTTTTGCATGTCCACGGTTTCGAGGGTCCGACGTTCTCAAGTGAGGCTTCATATGAAGAAGATTTGCTGGCTTTCGCGGTTCTCCAATCAGCAGTCCTCTCCCGCAAGGGTCGGGCGCATCGCCGGGGGCATTGGAGTCGCTGTTCTACTGATGACGGCGTGCATCGCTGTCGCTCAGGCTCCGGCGCCCGACGCGCAGCCGGCTGCTGCCCCGCGGGGATACACCGTCCATCAAACCGTCGATCTCGGTGGGCACATCGTCGGCCTCTCCGGCAGCGAGGCGATGTACGACACCCTGGTCAACCAGCATTCCGGACCGCGCGTGCTGGGCGAAACCTTTGAGATGCGTGCGATTCCAGGCGCAAAGAACACGCTGTTTGATTCTCTCAGCGCCGCCGGCAGTGGTTTCGGCGGCGATCCCTACAGCTTCGCTAGGATGGGCTTTCACAAGGGTAATCTCTACGAGTTCTCGGGACTGTTTCGTCGCGATCGCCAGTACTTCGACTACGATTTGCTCGGCAATCCGAATATCCCGTCGGGCCAGTCGACTCCCATCGGTCCCACGGCGGCGCCAACCGGCTCCCTGCCGTACTCGCAGGTTTTGCAGTCGCCCTTTCTGAACAACTCGGTCCGCCGCATGACCGATACGAATCTTACCTTCCTTCCGCTTTCGAAGGTGACCTGGCGCGTGGGGTACTCGCACAATACCTTCGAAGGTCCGAGCCTGACCCCCAGCGGTTATCAGGTTGCCAGTTCCTACGATGTCCTGCTCGAGGAGTATCAGCGCAACGGCACCGACGATTACATGGCTGCACTCGACTGGAAGCCTCTGCGCGAAACCCGCTTCACCCTGGAAGAGCAGATCGACCACTACAAGGCTGACTCCTACTTCATCATGGATCCCGCCTACTTCAACGTGCAGGAACCGGACGGAACCCCGGTTGCTCTGCTTGCCAACTACGACAGCCTGACGCCCTATTCGGGTGCGAGCGCCTGCAATGCGAACAGTATTGGCACGACTCCTGTCCTCTCCGCGGCGCCAACGCTCGGCGGCCTGCCCGTGATCAATCCGGCATGCGCCGTCATCACCAGCTACCTGCGCTCCCAGCCGACCCGTTTCCTCTATCCCACTGAGATATTCCGGTTCCAGAGTTCCAGCGTCCGGAACATCTCGATGAACGGCGATCTTCGCTACACCAATGCGAAGATGAACCTGCCTTACTACAACGAGTACTTCCAGGGGCTGACCAAGACCACCCGCTCGCTTACCTACCAGGGCAACGCGGCGGCGAAGAGGGAAGTAGTCTCGGCCGACTACGGCATCGTCTGGCAGGCGACGCAGAAAGTCAGTGTCTCCGATCAGGTGGATTACTCCACGGAGCACCAGCCGGGAACGGCCAACATGACGAGCGTGACCACTGTGTCGACCCCTGCGACCGCGGGTAATGAAACGATTAATTACGCAGGTGGGTTGACCACGACGACTGCAGCCGCGGGCGCCTCCACCTTTGAAGGCAGCCCGACCGTTGGAGTACCTCTGGCTGGCTATTTGGGCCAGCGGTTTGTTACCAATAACGCGACCGCGACGTGGGATGGCTGGTCGCGCGCCACCCTCTCTCTTACATATCGCTACCGCACCCACACCATTGCGGAGGGCATGTTCCACACCACTCCGCTTGCGGTAGGCGCGGTTTACAGCGGAACCGTCGCCATCAACGAAAACGGCGGGATCTTCAGCGCCGCCCTGCGTCCCACCCCCAACTGGAATGTCAACGGCAGCGCCGAAGTGCTCTACACCGACAACGTATTCACTCCTGTCGCGCCCCGGGAACTGCAGCACTACCGCGTGCACACGATCTACAAACTGAAAGCCTGGGCCACGGTCTCTGGCGCCTACAACGACATGGAGCTGCATAACAACACGAACAACAACCAGAGCGCTGTTGCGCTGTACAACTCGACGGGAGGCAAGAGCGGCGCCGACTACGCCGGTCCGCTCGATCACGTTGCGCACAGCCGGATTGCCAGCATGGGTGCGCAGCTGCTGCCGAACGGGCACTATGGGTTCGATCTGAATTACTCCTTCAGCGACGTCTACACCGCCACCAATATCTGCTATGACGGCGCCGGCAGCGCCACTCAAGCCGCCGCCGCCACTCCCAGTGGTACGGCGTGCCCCGGCGCCACGGTGCGCGGCCAGACCTATTACGAGTATGGGCCGGCGAAGGATTTCATCGATGCTCCTACGAATTCCGGCTCGGCGGCGCTCCGCATCTCTCCCTCCAACTCCTTCAGGGGAGCGATTGGCTATCGCATCAACTCCGTTGACGGAAGCCGCTTCTACAACGATCCGCGCGATGTTGCCGGCTCCCTGGTCTCCAGGTATCAGTCTCCCTTTGTCGATCTCGCCTACACGGTCCATCCTGGATGGATTTGGAAGGCCGAGTACAACTACTACAGCTACTCCGAAGGCCCGGCTTCGGGTGCGGCGTACTGCAGCACCAGCAACCCCACGCCCACGACACCGGCGCCCGTGGTTGGCTGCAACTCTCTGGCGCCGCTGCAAACCGGTCAGCTCCTGCCGAATTCCGGCGAAACCGCGCCCCGGACTTTCCGGGCCAATAACCTGACCCTCGGATTCCATTACGAGTTCTGAGCGGAATAAAGGTGGCCGAGGTTCGCCTCGGCCATCGCTGAATGAGGCTCGACATGAAGCACAATTCGCAGATTGCCATCCTGAGCTTGCTGAGCGCTTTTCTGGCGATTCCCGCCATGGCGCAGCAGACCGGTGAAGCCACTTACAAAGCCAAATGCGCCATGTGCCACGGCGCCGATGGCACCGGCAACACGCCCATAGGGAAAAGCATGAAGTTGCGCTCGCTCAAGTCGCCAGAGGATGTGAAGGCCACTGACGCCGAGCTCTTCAAGCAGACAAAAGACGGCGTGGGCAAGATGCAGGGCTACGCGGGCAAGCTAACCGACGCCCAGATTCAGGACGTTGTCACTTACATCCGCACCCTGCAGAAGTAGGCAGCGCAACAAAAAGAGCGGTGCCGGGCGGCGAGTTCCTGCGCACGGACCCCGCCACGAAGTACCGAGTCCGAGCGCGAATATGCGCTCAGACGCGGAGATTCCACCGGGAGACTCCAGCAACTCCCAGGCGGGATCAGGAAAGTAGTCATGGGGACCAACGCGGTAGATCTGCCTGCGGAACCATGTTTTGCAGACAGTCGGGCTCACAACCACCAGATCGACGGTGTTGTTCTCTTCATCTTTTTCCTGGCAGTACTGTTCGTTCCAAATGCGCGCGCCCAGCAGGCTTCTGACTGTCTGCTCTGTCACGGCCCCTCCACCGGGCTGAAAAACTCCCAGGGCAAAGACATCATCATCAATCCCTCCGCTCACATGAAAGGCCCGCACTCGAGCCTCGGCTGTCTCGATTGCCACGCAGGAGCCTCCGCGCAGTCGCACAACGCGAAGACCGCCTCAGCCTCCTGCATCACCTGCCACTCCGACGCCGCCAAAGCGATGGCCTCCGGCGCTCATACAGCTCTGGGCAATCCCAACGATCCGCAAACCTGCGTCGCCTGTCACGGAACCAACAATGTGACCAGGGCTGTTGCCGGCCCGCAGTTCTGCGCCACCTGCCACGCCACTGAAGTCGCGCAGTACCGCGCCAGCATCCACGGCCGCGCTCGTGACCATGGCAACGCCGACGTGCCCACCTGCCAGAACTGCCATGGCTCCGCGCACGCCGCGCTGCCCTCGAGCGATCCGCACTCGCCCGTGAGCAAGCAGAACCTGCCCAATACCTGCGGATCGTGCCACTCCGACCCGAAGCTTGCCGCCAAATATATGTTCACCGAGGTGCGCCCCGTCGAAGCGTACCGGCAGAGCGTGCATGGCCGTGCGATTCAGCAGGGCAACGAGAACGCGGCCACCTGCAACGATTGCCACGGCACCCACGACATTCTTCCCGTCTCCGATCCAAAGTCGAAAGTATGGAAGCAGAACGTCGCCTCCACCTGCGGCAAATGCCACACCGGCGTCTACAACACCTACGCCCAGAGCATCCATGGCCAGGCTGTGGCCAAGGGCGTTCTGCAGGCGGCCACCTGCACCGACTGTCACAGTGAACACAAGATTCTCGCTCCCGGCGATCCCGGCTCGCCCGTTTTCATGGCGAATGTCTCCCAGGAAGCCTGCTCCCGCTGCCATGCCGACACACAGCTGATGGCCGGCTTCGCCATGCCCCAGGACCGCGTGCCCACCTACGAGGACAGTTACCACGGACTCGCCGCCCGCGAAGGCCGCCAGACCGTCGCCAACTGCGCGAGCTGCCACGGCGTGCACAACATCTACCCGTCCAGCGATCCGCGCTCGACCGTCAACAAGGCCAACCTGAGCAAAACCTGCGGCCAATGCCACAACGATGCCGGCAGCCGCTTCGCCATCGGGCCGGTCCACGTCATGTCCAAAACCACCCCTGGCGGACGCGTTCTCGATTTCGTGAAGCTCTTCTACTTCATCGTTATCCCGGTCACCCTCGGCCTGATGCTGCTGCACAATCTCATCGACCTGCGGCGGAAGGCCCATGTGATCCTCGCAAGCTATCGTCAGGAGCCGGGACAAATTCGCCTCACCCTCAGCGAACGCTGGCAGCACGTGCTGCTCCTCGTCAGCTTTATCGTGCTGGTCATCACCGGCTTCGCCCTCAAGTTTCCGCATTCCTTCTGGGCTGCTCCCCTCGTTCACTGGGAGCACGGATTCCCGATCCGCGGCTGGGTTCACCGCATTGCCGGCGTCGTGCTCATGGGCGCGTCCGCGTACCACATCGCTTATCTGTCGATGAAAAAGAGCGGCCGCCGCTGGCTCAAAGACATGGTTCCCGATCTGCGCGATGCGAAGGAAGCCATTCAGACTGTCGAATACAATCTCGGTCACAGCGACCAGCTCCCGCGCTACCGCCGCTTCAACTACGCTGAGAAGGCTGAATACTGGGCGCTGGTGTGGGGCACCGCCGTTATGGCAGTCACCGGCGTGCTGCTGTGGCTCAATGACTGGATCCTCGCCCACCTGCCGCATCCCGCGTCGATCCTCACCATCAGCACCGCAATCCATTTCTATGAGGCGATCCTCGCCACCGCGGCCATCGTCATATGGCACTTCTACGCCGTTATTTTTGACCCCGACATTTACCCCGTGAAGTGGACCTTCCTCACCGGGCGCGGGCCCGAGCACGAAGTGCGCGAGTCAACCGCGGAAGATGCGCCGAACCCAAATGTCGATCCTCCACCCGCCCCCGCGTCCGATGCAGCCAATCCCCATCCGGAGGGTAAGCCGTGAACCACGCCGCTCCGCCCGGCTGAGGCCGCCTCTGTAAGATGAATCCGCCTATGTCTGTGGCAAATATCACAGACCAGGCAATCTCCCGCGATGTATCAACGGGAAGGATTTGGGACCGAAACGACCCCATCAAGGAGCATCACCCTATGAACCATCGCATCAGAACCGCGGCCATGATCCTGCTCGCCGCCTCCATTGCGGCGCCTGCCTTTGCGCAGAGCGCCGGCGCCGACACCTACAAAGCCAAGTGCGCTATGTGCCACGGCCCCGACGGCACCGCCTCCACCCCTACTGGCAAAGCCATGAAGGCCCCGTCCTTCAAAGATCCTGCCGAGATCAAGGTCCCGGACGCCGAACTCATCGCGGCAACCAAGAACGGCAAAGGCAAAATGCCCGCCTACACCGGCAAGCTGACCGATGCCCAGATCAAAGATGTCGTCGCCTACATCCGCACTCTGCAGAAATAGCGGAGCCGATCTCGAGGCCGTCATCGGTGCGGTGGCAAGAGGGAAGAGGCAGACATTCAACTGCCTCTTCCAATCGCCGCAGCGAACGGCATGAAGTACCGGAGCTGAAATGAAGACCGTTTCCTCCTTTGGCCTGACACGTTTTGCCTCAGTGCTCCTGTTGGCTGCGCCAGGGCGCCCCCTGCGCGCGGACACCGACTGCCTTTCCTGCCACGGCGATCCGACCCTCCAGGACACCAACGGCAAAAGCATCGGCGTCAGCGCCGACAAATTTCACGCGAGCATCCACGGCAGCCTCAAATGCTCCGACTGCCACAAAGACATCCACGACTACCCGCATCCAGATCACCCCGCGGCGGTCCAGTGCGAAACTTGCCACGCCGATGAAGCCTCTGCAATCGCCGGCAGCATTCACGCCAAAGCCAGCACTTCTGTCCCCGGCGCTACCGGCTGGAAAGCGCATCCCTGCACCGGCTGTCACGGCAACGCCCACGAAATTGTCACAAAAACGGATCCAAATTCCACGGTCTACCCGCTGAACATTCCCAAAACCTGCGGCGGCTGCCACGGCGATCCGGCGATGGCGAAGAAATTCCACCTCCCCAACGTCTACGCCCTCTACATCGACTCGATTCACGGCTTCGCCCTCGGTAAAGAAGGCCTGCTTGTCGCCGCCAACTGCACCAGTTGCCACGGCTCGCACAAAATCCTCAGCCATACCGACCCGCAAAGCTCAACGTACCGCACCAACATCCCACGAACCTGTGGCAGCTGCCACGTCGGCATCAACGAGCAATATCAGCAGGGAGTCCACGGCAAGGCAGTCGCCGCCGGCAATGCCAGCGCGCCGGTCTGCACGGATTGCCACACCGCCCACGGCATCGTCGAGCCCACCTCGGCGGATTTCCGCATGCAGTCGACGCCTATCTGCGGCTCCTGCCATCGCGATAAGTTCAGCACCTATCGCGACACATTCCACTCGCAGCTAGGCCTGCTCGGCGGCTATACCGAAACCGCTCGTTGTTGGGATTGCCACAGGGCGCACGAAGTCCTGCCCGCGTCCGATCCCAACTCGCCTGTCAATAAGGCGAACCTGATCGCAACCTGTGGCCGCTGCCACGCCGGCGCTAACGCCAGCTTCGTCCAGTACCAGCCGCACGCCAACGCGCGCAATCGCAAGCTGAACCCCGCGCTCTACTACATTCGTCTGTTTATGAACCTGCTCCTTACCAGCGTGCTCACCTTCTTCCTGCTGCATACCGCGCTATGGCTCATCCGTTCCCGCTTCCAGCAGGCCAAAAGCAAATCGCCGGGAGGAAAAAATGCCTGATCCAACCCCCACCACCGCGGCTCCGACTCCGGAAGCCACCATCGCAACCCAGCCCGCCGCTCCGGAACAGCCCCGCTACTTCCTGCGCTTTACGCTGGGCCAGCGCTGCCTCCACGCCGTTCTCTTCACCACTTTCCTCGTACTGGCGGCGACCGGGCTCATGATGCGCTTCAGTGGTTCCATCTGGGCGATTCGCTTTGCCAAATTGGTCGACGGCTTCGGCACCATCCTTTTCTTCCACAAATTCTGCGCGCTCGTCCTCACCCTCGCCTTCATCATCCACGTGCGCGAAATCGTTGCCCGCGGCATTTTCAAGCGCGACAAAAGCATCTTCTGGGGACCTACTTCAATGGTCGCCAACTGGAAAGACGTCAAGGACCTCTTCGGCCATATGCGCTGGTTTCTCGGCCTCGGCCCCAAACCGCGCTTCGAGCGCTATGCTTACTGGGAAAAATTCGACTACTGGGCTGTCTTCTGGGGCATGGTCGTCATCGGCTTCTCCGGCTACGCCATGTGGTTTGCGCCCTTCTTCGCGCGCTTCCTCCCCGGCTGGGCGCTCAACGCCGCCCTCGTCATCCACAGTGAAGAAGGCCTGCTCGCCATCCTCTTCATCTTCTCCATCCACTTCGTCAACACCCACCTCCGCCCCGACAGCTTCCCCATGGACATGGTCATCTTCACCGGGCGCGAGAGCGAAGAAGAATTCAAAAATCGCCGTCCGGACGAGTACCAACGCATGATCGCCGAAGGTAAGTCTGCGACAAGAATCACAGACGCCCCTCCGCTCTGGCTGTTAAATTTCAGCCGGGTAGTCGGCTTTACCGCTATAGTGATTGGCCTGGCCCTGCTCGTATTAACCTTGAGCGCCTATATCGCTGGATAAAGAGGCATCCATGTCCCTGTGGCAAAAACTGAAGGAAGAGTGGCTCCAGCCGTTTCTTTTCTTTGGCAATAACTTGACCAGCCTCATCGGCGGTGCGCTGACGACCGCCTCCGCGTTTGTCCTGATCGGCTTCTGGGTCGTCTCCATTTTCGGCCACAGCGGCTCCGCCAATCCCTACATCGGCATCGTTCTCGATCTGTTTTTGCCCGGTCTCTTTGTCCTCGGGCTTGTTCTCATCCCTATCGGCATCTGGTTGCGCCGCAGGCAGCTCATCGCCGCCGGACAAGTGCCTTCCATATATCCACAAATCGACCTGCGCAACCCCGTTTTCCGCCGCGGGATCGAGACTGTCGTCGTAATCACGTTCATCAACTTTGTCATCGTGGGGACCGCGACTTACCGCGGCGTCGCCTACATGGATTCGCCCCACTTCTGCGGCCAGTCCTGCCACGTCATGGCCCCGCAATGGGCCGCCTACCAGGAATCGCCGCACTCCCACGTCGATTGCGTGGAGTGCCACGTCGGCTCCGGCATGAAATCCTATGTCCAGGCCAAAGTCAACGGCACGAAGCAGCTCATCGAAGTCACATTTCACGCTTGGCCCACGCCCATCCGCGCGACCCTGAACGGCCTGCGCCCGGCGCGCGAAACCTGCGAGGAATGCCACTCACCCACTCGATTCACCGGTGAGAAATTGCTCGTCAAAACAACCTTCGGCGATGACGTGAAGAACTCCGTCACCCGCACCGTGCTCGTCCTGCACCTCGGTGGCGTCGACTCCGTCTCGCACTTCAGCGGCATTCACGGCCACCATCTCAACAATTTCGAATATGTCGCTACGGACAACGAAGCCCAGACCATCCTCGCCGTCACCGCCACCAATCCCGATGGCTCAAAAACCGAGTACGTCAGCTCCGACTCGAAAAGCCCCGTCAAAGGCGTCCGCCGCACCATGGACTGCATGGACTGCCACAATCAGGCGACTCACGTTTTCCAGACCGCCGCGGACGCCATCGACGAAGCCATGCTCGACGGCGACCCCAGCCCCGACCTTCCCTTCATGCACAAGGAGGGCCTTCAGCTCATCCAGGCGACCTATTCCTCACAGGCCCAAGCCGGCACAAAGATCACCTCCGGCCTCGATGACTTCTACCGCACCCAATACCCCGACCTCTGGAACACGCAGCGCGCCACAATCGCCGCCTCCGCGCGCCGCCTCGTGGCCATCTACGACCGCAACGTCTTCCCCAGTATGAAAGTCACCTGGGGCACCTATCCCAACAACATCGGCCACATGGCCTACCCAGGCTGCTTCCGCTGCCACGATGGCAGCCATACCACGAAAGATGGCAAAACCCTCAGCAACGATTGCGGCCTCTGTCACAACCTGTTGGCCGTGGACGAAACCAAACCCGGCGTCCTTAACGACCTTCAGCTGCAGAATGAGCTGCATCTGCAATAGCGGCGACCTATACGGATATATGCATTCATGTATACTCCAGGTGAGCTAGGCCGGCCCCTGATCTGGCTGGGATCGACCAGGAAGGATGTGCGCTCGTTTCCGCGTCCGGTCCGGCGTGACATCGGCACGGCGCTGTATGCGGCGCAGCACGATGAGCTCGATCCTGCGGCCAGGCCGATGAAAGGCTTCGGCGGAAGCTTAGTGGTCGAGATCGTTTCGGATTTTCGAGGGGACACGTGGCGTGCGGTTTACACAGTTCGTTTCGCGGAGGCAGTCTACATGCTGCATGCCTTCCAGAAGAAAGCGAAGCGCGGAATTGCCACCCCGCGTCAGGATCTGGATCTGATTCGGCGTCGCCTTGCGGAGGCCGAGCGCCTGCACCGCGAAAGGCAGAACTGAGATGAGCGCGAGAGCCAAAACCCCTGTCCGGGCGCAAAAGAGCATCGGCAATGTCTTCGCGGACCTCGGCCTGCCCCATCCCGAACGGGAATTGCTGAGGGCAAAGCTTACGCTGGAGATCTACCGTCTCATCCGCGAACGCGGCCTGACCCAGGCCGAAGCGGGCAAGCTTCTCGGCATTCGGCAACCGCATGTTTCCACTCTGATGCGAAATCGCTTCGGCTCTTTCTCGGTCGAGCGCCTCATGGAATTCCTTGTCGCGCTCGGACAGGACGTGGAGATTACCGTCCGTCCCTCCCACCGCCGCCAGGGCGGAGTGTCTCTCACTATCTAATTCGAGAGTCCACAAGTTTTAAATAAGAAGTATCCGATGAAACAAGCACCAATAAGGTAATCGATGGCGACCTCCCACCAAAACCACCCCGGTTCTTTAGCGCGGTAGACCCAGCCATTAAGACGCACCCACACTTTGCCCATACATGTAAAAACCGCAGCTGCGGAAATCGAGATGAAGCCGAGTATCAAAAAAAAAATATGCGGCGGTCTGAGAAGTGAATTCAAGTCAGGCAACAACAACATTTCCTTTCCGCACGCTTCGGGAAACTCCCAACGATCCGTGGCGCGCCGAACTTAGGTACAGTCGCAGAAGAGCACGGAAACCCCCTCAGGTCAATGATTTCTCCCCGCGAAGGAGCGGCGGGTACCGATCTACGGGATGAAAGGTCTGCATCCCAATTGTGATTAACGTCACAGTCCCGCCACGCCCGCCGCAATTACCGTGGGATTAGCATGAACGCTCTACTGCTGGACCGAATCCACTTCGCCTTCACTGTCACCTACCACTATCTCTTCCCGCAGCTCACCATGGGCCTGGCGCTGCTGATGGTGGTCATGAAGCTCATCGCTCTGCGCACCGGCAATGACCGCTGGAACCAGGCATCGCGCTTCTGGGCGAAGATCTTCGCGATCAACTTCCTGCTCGGCGTCGTCACCGGCATCCCTATGGAGTTCCAGTTCGGCACCAACTGGTCGGAGTTCGCGCGCCGAACTGGCGGCGTCATCGGCCAGCCCCTCGCCATGGAAGGCGTCTTCGCCTTCTTCCTCGAATCGACCTTCCTCGGCCTCTTCCTCTTCGGTGAAAAGCGTCTCTCGAAGCTCGCTCATTTCGGCGCAGCCTTCATGGTCTTCATCGGCTCCTGGATCTCCGGCTTCTTCATCATCGTTACCGACGCATGGATGCAGCATCCCGTTGCGTACCACCTGCTCCCCAACAACACCTACGAAGTCTCCAGCTTCTGGCACTTTATGCTGAACCCCTGGGCCTGGCTGCAATATGCGCACAACATGTGCGGAGCCGTCGTCACCGCGTCCTTCGTCGTTGCGGCGACGGGCGCGTTCTACCTGCTCGAAAAAAGCCATGAGGAGTTCGGCCGCCTCTTCCTCAAAATCGGAGTCATTGCCGGCCTCATCTCCTGCATCGTGCAGATCTTCCCCACCGGAGACTTCCACGGCCGCTACGTCGCGAAATATCAGCCCGCCGCCATCGCTGGAATGGAAGGTCTCTTCCGCACGCAGAAGGGCGCGCCGGTAGTCCTCATCGGCCAGCCCAACGAGAACACGCAGACCATCGACAATCCCGTCCCCATCAACGACGTCCTCAGCTTCCTCATCTACGGCACCACCTCGGCCGAAGTGAAGGGCCTTAACGAATTTCCGCCCGATCAGCGCCCCGAACCCCTGCCGCTGCTCTACTACAGCTACCACATCATGGCGGGACTCGGGACTTGGTTCCTCCTGCTCATGCTGGTCGCCGCTGTCCTGCTGTGGCGCGGCAAGCTCTACTCCGCGCGCTGGGTTCTGTGGCCCATTCTGCTCAGCTTTCCGCTGCCGTATATCGCCAACACCGCGGGCTGGATGACGGCCGAAATCGGCCGCCAGCCCTGGCTGGTCTACGGCCTCATCCGCACCAGCGAGGGCTACTCGACCCACGTGTCCGCCGGGAACACGCTGTTCACGTTACTCGGCTTCCTCGGCATGTACTCTGTGCTTTCGATCCTCTGGATCGTCGTTGTCTATCGCTTCATCCGTACCGGCCCAGCCGCCGCTGCTGTCGCCATTCCAACCGAAGCCGAACACGCAACGCTGACGACGGTCTAGGAGAGAGGAAAACACCATGGGATTTGTCTGGTTCTGGATTGTCGCGGTCATGATCGCCGCCTACGTCGTTCTCGACGGCTTCGACCTCGGCGTCGGCATTCTCTCGCCCTTCCTCGCGCGCGTCGAAGATGAACGCCGCACCCTGATCCGCTCTATTGGCCCGGTGTGGGATGGCAACGAAGTCTGGCTGCTCGCCGGCGGCGGCACTCTCTACTTCGCCTTCCCGCTGCTCTACGCCTCGTCCTTCAGCGGCTTCTACCTGCCGCTCATGATCGTGCTCTGGCTGCTCATCATGCGCGGAGTCAGCATCGAGCTGCGCATGCACATCGATCACAACGTCTGGCGCAGTTTCTTCGACGGTCTCTTTTTCGTCGCAAGCGCGTTGCTGGCCATCTTCTTCGGTGCTGCGCTCGCTAACGTCATCCGCGGCGTGCCCCTCGGCACAGACAGCTACTTCTTCCTGCCCCTGTGGACCAACTGGCGCGTCGGCCCGCAGCCCGGCATTCTCGACTGGTACACCGTCATCGGCGGAGTCGTCGCTCTGGTCTCCCTGGCCACCCACGGCGCGTTGTGGCTCGTGCTCAAAGCTCCCGGCGAGCTCGAAAACCGCGCCCGCCGCGCTGCTTCAGCTCTCTGGGTGGCTCTGCTGCTCGTCACGCTCATCAGCCTGCCCGCCACCATCGCCGTTCGGCCATCGGCGCTCGACAACTACGAAGCGCACAAGATCCTCTACCTGATTCCCGCGCTGGTCGTCGCCACGCTGGTCGGAATCCTCAGCTTCACCCGCCAACGGAAGCCGCTCGCAGCCTTCCTTTCCTCCTGCCTCTATCTGGTCTTCATGCTCGTCGGCGCCGCCGTCGGACTCTACCCCACGCTCCTGCCATCGTCCACCGATCCCGCGCGCGATATCACCATTGCCACCGCGATCACCGGATCGCATTCGCTGCACGTCGGTCTTATCTGGTGGTCTTTCGGGCTGCTCCTTGCGTTGGCTTACATCATCACCTCCTACCGCCTCTTCCGTGGTAAAGTCACCGCGGAAGCCGGCTATGGACACTGAACGAAATTCGAAGGAGAACTCCCTCATGGCTTCACCTGCTGCCACGGTTGCTCCGGATAGCCCCCTGATCATCGATCCGGCCCACGATCTCGTCAGCCTGCGGCGCAGTCCGCTCGCCTCCATTTTCACGCCCAAAGCCGTCGCTGTTATCGGCGCTTCCGAGCGCCCCGGCAGCGTGGGCTGCACGGTGCTCACCAATCTCCTCGCCAGCCCCTTCGGTGGGCCCGTGTGGCCCGTCAATCCCAAGCGCCCCACTGTTCTCGGCCAGCCCGCATACAAGACCATCCACGATCTCCCCGGCGTTCCCGACCTCATCGTCGTCACCACGCCCGCGGCCACCGTTCCCGCCATCATTCAGGAAGCCGTCGATGCAGGCGTCCCCTCCGCCATCATCATCTCCGCCGGCTTTAAGGAAATCGGCGCACCCGGCAAAGCTCTCGAACAACAGATCGCCGCAATCATTCATGGCAAGATGCGCCTCATCGGCCCCAACTGCCTTGGTGTCATGAATCCCGTCGGCGGCGTCAACGCCAACTTCGCCAAAGCCATGGTCCCCGCCGGACGCCTCGCCTTCATCAGCCAGAGCGGCGCGCTCGGCACCGCGGTGCTCGACTGGTGCATCCGCGAACACGTCGGCCTCAGCGGCTTCGTCTCCGCCGGTTCCATGCTCGACGTCACCTTCGGCGAACTCATCGACCACTACGGCCAGGATCCGAACACCGACTCCATCGTGATCTACATGGAATCCATCGGCGACGCCCGCAGCTTCCTTTCCGCGGCCCGCGCTGTGGCCATGAATAAGCCCATCCTCGTCATCAAAGCCGGCCGCACCGCTGCCGCAGCCAAAGCTGCCGCCTCCCACACCGGATCGCTCACCGGCAGCGATGACGTCCTCGACGCCGCCTTCCAGCGCGCCGGCGTTCTTCGCGTCAACTCCATTAGCGAGCTGTTCTATGTCTCCGAAGTCCTCGCCAAACAGCCCCGCCCGCGCGGTCCGCGCCTCACCATCCTTACCAACGCCGGAGGCCCCGGCGTCCTCGCCGTGGACGCTCTCATCGCTGCCGGTGGAGAACTAACCGAAATCTCCGCCGAAACCATCGCCACTTACAACGGCTTCCTCCCCGATGCGTGGAGCCACAACAACCCCGTCGACATCCTCGGTGACGCGGAGTCAGACCGCTACTCGAAAGCCCTCGAAATCGCCTCGACAGACATCAACACCGATGGCATGCTCGTCATCCTGACGCCGCAGGGCATGACCAATCCCACCGAAGTCGCCGAGCACCTCGCGCCTTACGCCAACTCCACCGGCAAGCCCGTCATCGCCAGCTGGATGGGCGGCGACGTCGTCGCGGAAGGCGAGACCATCCTCAAGCGCGCCGGCATTCCTGTCTTCCCTTATCCCGACGCCGCTGCCGAAGCCTTTGTCGCCACCTGGAAACACACCAGCCATCTGCGCGACCTCTACGAAACGCCGGCCGCTCTTTCCGGTTCGGTTCTCGACACCAAACGCGACCTGGCCAGCAGCATCGTGAACCGGGTCCGCGGCGGCCGACGCACCATCCTCACCGAATACGAATCGAAACAGCTGCTCGCTGCCTACGGCATTCCGACCGTCCGCACAGAGCTCGCCAAAACCTCAGAAGAAGCGGTCCTCAAGGCCGCCGAGATTGGCTACCCCATCGTCCTCAAGCTGCACTCCGAAACCATCACCCACAAGACCGACGTGGGCGGTGTGAAGCTCAATCTGCGCACCGCAAGCGACGTCGCCGCAGCCTTCACAGAAATAAGAGATTCCGTCACCGCCAAAGTCGGCGCGAAACACTTCCTCGGCGTCACCGTCCAGCCCTTCGCCAAACTCGACGGCTACGAAATCATCCTCGGCAGCAGCATCGACCCACAACTCGGTCCCGTCCTTCTCTTCGGAACCGGCGGTCAGCTCGTCGAGGTCTATAAGGATCGCGCCCTCGCGTTGCCTCCGCTCACCGCGACCCTCGCCCGCCATCAGATGGAGCAAACGAAAATCTTCACCGCCCTGAAAGGCGTACGTGGACGTAAACCCGTCGACCTCGACGCCCTCGATGCTCTCATCGTCCGCTTCAGCGAACTCGTCGTCGAGCAGCGCTGGATCAAGGAAATCGACATCAACCCGCTGCTCGCTTCGCCCGACGGCCTCATCGCTCTCGACGCCCGTGTCGTCCTGCACGAGCCCGACACCCCCGAAGATCAGCTTCCGCACCCCGCCATTCGCCCCTACCCGGTGCAGTACGTCACACCCTGGAAGACCAAATCCGGCGTTAGCGCTCTCATCCGCCCCATCCGTCCCGAGGACGAACCGCTCATCGTGGCTTTCCACGATCGCCTGTCGGAGCGCACCGTGGTCCAGCGCTACTTCACCGCACTCGACCTCAATGCGCGCACCGCCCACGAGCGCCTCACCCGCATCTGCTTCATCGATTACGATCGCGAGCTGGCTTTCGTCGGAGAAACGACTGACCCGGTGGTGGGAAGGGTCATCGGCGGCGTCAGCCGCCTGGTTCGCCAGGACGACGGCCGCTCCGCTACCCTCGCCGCCGTCGTTGCCGACGACTTCCAGGGACAAGGGCTCGGCGAAGAACTAATGCGTCGCGCCCTCTCCGCAGGCCGCCTCGAAGGTATCGCGCAGGTCCTCGTCTACTTCCTCCCGGAAAATACCCGCATGCGCAATCTCTCCCGCAAACTCGGCTTTGCCCTCATCGAGGAAAAGGGCCTGATTCGCGGCGAACTCGCACTCTGAACCACAGCCCGCGCAGAAACGGGGACCCAGGCCGATCCCCGTTTTCTTGTCTGCAGTCTTTCAGTGTCCCCTAACTAACCGCCGAAAGTTCTCGAACCACATCCGAACCCGCCACCAGCGGCAGCCGCACCTTAACGCAAGTGCCCACTCCGAGTTGGCTGGTCACCTCGATCTCGCCGCCGCACGAATCCACGATCGCTTTGCAAATCGAGAGGCCCAGTCCTGCGCCCCCCGTGCTTCTCGCCCGCGAGCTGTCCCCGCGCCAGAAACGCTCGAACAGATGTGGAATATCTTCAGGGGCGATGCCCCTGCCTGTGTCCCGTATCTCAACCGTGATCCCTGCTCCCACGAAGATCGCTCCCGTCACCGAACCGCCTGGCGGCGTGTGCTGCACAGCGTTCAGCAGCAGATTCGCCAGCAGGGAAGCGGAGGCATCCTCCTCGAGTGGAGCGATCGCCGAAGCCGGCGCCCTTACGCTGATCGCAACCTCACGAATCTCCGCCAGCCTCTCCATCTGTGTGGCCACATCCCGCGCCACCTCCGCCAAATCGCAATACGCCCCGCCACTCGCCGGCTCGCGCTCGAAGCGCGCCAGTTGCAGCATCCGCTGTACCAGCTCTTCGAGGCGCGCGCAGTCCGCCATGCAGGATTCCAGCCCCCTCGCGTACTCCCGCGTGCTGCGCGGCCGCGACGCCAGCAATTGCAGCGACGACTTGATGATTGTCACCGCGGTCTTCAGCTCGTGCGCCGCGTCGTTCACAAACACCTGCTGCTGTACGAACGCTTCTTCGAGCCGCTGCGTCGCCGACTCCAGCGCCCCCGCCAGCACCGCCAGCTCCGCGGTTGCGCGCGCACTCCTGGGCGCCAGAAAGCGCGGATGTCTCGGCGTCATCTCCCTTGCCGCTTCGCTTAATTCCTCGAGCGGTGCAAGACCTCGCTCCAGCAGCCACGCCAGCGCGCCGGTCGTCAGCAGCAGGAGCAGCAAACTCGCAGCCACCACAAACCGCATCGCACGGCTCATCGCCGCATACACCGGCGCGAGCGGAGCCGCATAGAAGATCGTCACCGGCCGCGCAATGCCTGGACTGTTGTCGTCCGCATCGATCTGCCGAACCCCGTGCAACTCCAGCCCGCGAAAGGTCTGCCTGTACAACCGAAAATCATGCTGCGTCTGTGTTGTCCCAAACTCCCTCTCAGCCGCGGTGCTCCACATAGTGGATTGGGCGAGGATCCGCCCGCTCGTATCGCGCGCCATCCACAGATCGCCACTCGGCAAATCGAGCGCTCCCTGCGTGATCGTCACATTGTCGGCTGCGTCTTCCGCATCGTGGACCTGACCCAACAGCGAATCGGTGCGCCCGCGCACCATCAAATCGAACCCATGCATCTGTTCGCGCCAGATATAGAGCAGCGTTGCCCCGCTCAGCCCCGCAACCAGCGCACACTCCAACCCCAGCACGGCGGCAATCAGGCGGCGGCGCAAAGAATATCGCTTCATCACGCACCGCTCCCCGCCGCCATCAGCCGATATCCGCGCCCGCGCAGCGTTTCGATCCAGTGACCTTCATTTCCTCGATTCAGTTTGCGGCGCAGATTAGAAATATGCGCCTCGATCACGTTCGAGTGATGCTCCCAGTTGTAGTCGTAAAGATGCTCCAGCAGCACCTGTTTCGAAATCACCGACCGCGGCCTGTGGCTCAGATACTCAAGCGCGCGGTATTCGGTCGGCGATAGCTCGACAGCTTTCCCGGCCACTGTCACCGTCTTCTCGAGCGTGTCGATCACCAGATCCGCTACCTCGATTTTTGGATGGCTCACGCCTTTGCCTCGCCGGATCAGCGCCTTCGCCCGAGCCAGCAGCTCACCCAGGTCGAACGGCTTCGCCAGATAATCGTCGGCCCCGGCATTCAGCAACTTCACGATCGAAGCTTTCTCCATCACCGCGGTCAGCACCAGCACCGGCGCCGTCTGCCCCTTCGCGCGAATGGCCTTCAGCACCGCCAGCCCATCGAGTCCCGGCAGCATCAGGTCCAGCACGATCAGATCGTAATTCGCCTGCCGCCCCAGTTCGACGCCGTCTGGTCCGCTCGCGGCCACGTCTACCGCCAGGCCGGCGCTCTCACGCAGCGCTGCCGCGATATTCTCCGCGACCCGAGCCTCGTCTTCGACCACCAGCACCCGCATGGCTACAGGATCACTCCTCTTCTTTAATTTTGCCTGAATTTGGAGGGTACTCGCGGCCGCTTTTTGCGCCAGCGCGAATTATGGCCCGCCGGGAGCCCCGCTACAATGGAATTATGATGCGCCGCATTTACATGGACGCCAACGCCACCACGCCTCTGCTTCCCGAGGTGCTGGAGGCCATGAGGCCCTTCTTCATCGACTCCTTCGGCAACGCCTCCTCGATCCATCAGCACGGCCAGCACGCCCGCGCTGCCGTCGAGCGCGCCCGTGAACAGGTCGCCGCGCTCCTCAACTGCCGTCCCGCCGAGATTGTCTTCACCTCCGGCGGCACCGAGAGCGACAACACCGCCATCTTCGGCATCCTTCGCCCCGGCGATCACCTCATCACTTCCGCCATCGAGCATCACGCCATCCTGCACTCGGCGCACAAAGCTCAGGAGCGCGGCATCGACGTCACGTTTCTGCCCGTCTCCGGCAGCGGAGTGGTCGATCCCTTCGATGTCTATCGCGCACTCAAGCCCAACACGAAGCTCATCAGCATCATGATGGCCAACAACGAGACCGGCGTCGTCCAGCCTGTCGAGCAGATCGGGAAGATCGCCGCCGAAGCCGAAGTCGCGTTCCACACCGACGCCGTCCAGGCCGCCGGCAAAATTCCCATTGACGTCAAAGCCATCGGCTGCCACATGCTCAGCATCTCCGGACACAAGCTGCACGCGCCCCAGGGCATCGGCATCCTCTATGTCCGCCGCGGAACGCGCTTCGAGCCGCTCTTCTTCGGCGGAGCCCACGAGCGCCAGCGTCGCGCCGGCACGGAAAACGTCCCTGGCATCGTGGGACTCGGCAAAGCTGCCGAAATCGCCCGCGCAGCCCTCACCGATGGCACCGACGACCGCATCGGCATCCTGCGTGATCGCCTCGAGCAAGGCCTGCTCTCGAAAATTGAAGAATGCGGCATCAACGGCGAGGGCCAGCCGCGCGTCCCGAACACGACGAACCTCTACTTCGACCACCTCGAAGGCGAAGCGCTGGTCATTGCTCTCGACCTCAAGGGCCTCGCCGTCTCCGGCGGATCAGCCTGCTCCTCCGGTTCCACCGAGCCTTCGCACGTCCTCAAGGCCATGGGACTGCCGCTGGCCCGCTCTCGCGCCAGCCTGCGCTTCTCGCTCACCCGGCAAAACACCGACGCCGATATCGACACCGCATTGGAGCTAGTCCACGCCGCCGTCGCCCGTCTCCGCGAACTCTCGCCCATCTACAAGAAACACCTTGCGGAAGTCGTCTCGAACTAAAGGCGCGCCAGCCTGGCCGGCTGAGCGGCGGCAAAGCAGGTTCGCCTAGGCAGCGTTAGGCGGAAAATTGAGGCGTTTCTCGATTTCGAGGATGCGATCCTCGATCGTGGAGATCCGCCTCTTCAGAGAAATCTCCGTCTGATCCTGCTCCTGGAAGCGCGCCTGCACCGTCTGCGTGAAGCCATAAAAACCCTTCAGCATCTCGGTATGGATGTCGCGCATCGATTCCGTCAGCCGTTCCTCGAGCTCACGCATTGAACCCGTGACCCGCTCCTCGAGTTCACGCATAGAGCCCGTGAGCCGGCCCTCGAGTTCACCTTGCGAAGCTCGCATAGAACCCGTGAGCCGCTCTTCCAGATCGGCCAGGTCGCCCTTCGTTGCCGGAGAATTACGATCCCCGTCCATGTCTGGCACCTATCCTTATTGCCCCGGTTGAAAACCGCTTAGTACCTGTAGTGTTCCGACTTATAAGGACCGTCCGGCGAAACCCCGATATATTCCGCCTGCTCTTTAGTCAGCCTGGTCAGCTTCACGCCAATCTTCTCCAGATGCAGCCGCGCGACCTCTTCATCCAGCCGCTTCGGCAGCGTGTAGACGTCGATCGCATACGTGTCGCGGTTCTTCCACAGATCGAGCTGTGCCAGCGTCTGGTTGGAGAAGCTGTTGCTCATCACGAAGCTCGGATGACCCGTCGCGCAACCCAGATTCACCAGTCGGCCTTCCGCCAGCACAAAGATGCTGTGCGCCGGCTTCTTGCCCTCCGCCGGGAAGTTGTACTGATCCACCTGCGGCTTGATGTTGATCTTCTTCACGCCAGGCGCCTGATTCAGTTTGTCCATCTGAATCTCGTTATCGAAGTGGCCGATGTTGCACACGATGGCCTGGTCCTTCATCGCCTTCATGTGCTCCAGCGTGATGATGTCCACGTTGCCGGTGCAGGTCACATAAATGTCCCCGCGCCCCAGCGTGTCCTCGATCGGCGCAACCTCGAAGCCCTCCATCGCAGCCTGCAGCGCATTGATCGGATCGATCTCCGTCACGATCACGCGCGCGCCCATGCCGCGCAGCGAGTGCGCCGAGCCTTTGCCCACGTCGCCGTAACCGCAAACCACCGCCACCTTGCCCGCGACCATCACATCCGTCGCACGCTTAATACCGTCCGCCAGCGACTCACGGCAGCCATACAGATTGTCGAACTTAGACTTCGTCACCGAATCGTTGACGTTGATCGCCGGGATCAGCAGCTTGCCCTGCTCCTTCATCTTGTAGAGCCGGTGTACGCCCGTCGTCGTCTCCTCGGAGACCCCGCGCCACTCCTTCACTACCTTGTGCCAGTACTGCGGGTCGTCCGCGTAAACCTCTTTCAGCAGGTTCTTGATCACCTGCTCTTCCTCGTTTGAGGAGGACGTGTGCACCCACTTGTCCCCGTTTTCCAGCTCATAGCCTTTGTGGATCAGCAGCGTCGCATCGCCGCCGTCATCGACGATCAACTGCGGCCCCTTGCTGTCTGGATGACTCAGCGCCTGCAGCGTGCACCACCAATATTCCTCGAGCGACTCGCCCTTCCACGCAAACACCGGAATGCCAGCTGCGGCAATCGCGGCGGCAGCATGGTCCTGCGTCGAAAAAATGTTGCAGCTCGCCCACCGCACGGACGCTCCCAGATCGGCCAGCGTCTCAATCAGTACCGCCGTCTGGATGGTCATGTGCAGCGAACCGGAAACGCGCACGCCTTTCAGCGGCTTCTCGGCCGCATACTTATGGCGAATCGCCATCAGGCCGGGCATCTCGTATTCGGCGATCGAAATCTCTTTGCGGCCCCAGTCGGCCAGGGACATGTCGGCGACTTTATAGGCGGCATTACGTGAAACAGTGGCGGTTGCCATGCGTGGGGATCTCCTGTGAACAGTATTCCCCTGATTGTAGCCGGGCCAGCCCCGATCCCAGCCGATTTTCAGCGGACGGCCGCATCCGGAAGTTAAACGGGTACTCTTCGCCCCCGACTGCCGCCCATTTCAGTGTTGCAAATACACGGTTTTCCCGCCCACCACCGTCCGTATGACTGTCGTACCCAGAATTTCGTGCGCCCCAACCACCGTCAGGTCCCGGTCCAACACCACGAAATCCGCAACGTAACCCGGAGCGAGCTTGCCCTTCCATCCCTCCGCAAACTCCGCATAGGCCGACCCCTGCGTGTACGCGGAGAGCGTCTCCCCTATCGTCAGCTTTTGCTCGGGATGAAAGCTCATCGTCCCCGCCTCGTTCTCGCGCGTCACTGCGCAATACACGCCGCGAAACGGCGTGATCGGCTCGACCGGATAGTCGGTGCCAAACGCCAGCGGCACCCCCGCATCCAGAAACGACTTCCACGCGTACGCATATTTCTCCCGCTCCGGCCCCAGCCGCTGCCCCGCCCACGCCATATCCGTCAGCAGATGATTCGGCTGCATCGACGCAATCACCCCAAGCTGCTTGTAACGGTTGAAGTCCTCCGCCTCCACCACCTGACTATGCTCGATGCGATAACGCAGGTCGTGAGGCGGCACACGCTTCACCGGGATCATCTCCGACCTCGGCCCCGTCGCCCGTGCGCGAGGCGGCGATGAAGGCTGCTGAACCGCTGCCTCCGCTGCTGCATAGGCATCCAGAGCCATCTCCACCGCGCGATCCCCGATCGCATGAAAGCCCAACTGAAATCCGGCCTGCGCCCGTTCAATCGCCATCTCCTCCAGCTTCGCCTGCTCGTAGCGCGGAATTCCCGAATTGCCAGAATCGTCGGAGTACGGCGCATTCATCGCCGCCGTGCGCGACCCAAGCGACCCATCCATGAAACCCTTCAGCATGGTCGTGTGCAGCATGCGATCCGTCGCCGGATGCTGCGCCGCCTGTTGCTTCTCAAGCTCCAGCGGCTCCGCAAACGGGAGCCACTCCGCGACGCGCAGCGGCAGCTTTCCTTCGCCTTCCATTTGTTCGAAGACGAGGTAATCGTCCCAGTCCGAGAAATCCTGCACCGACGTCACGCCGTGTGATATCGCATCTTCGATCGCCAGCTCCAGCCCCTTCCGCCGTAGCTCTGGCGATGGTGGCGGCGCCTTCACCAGCCCCTGCGCCGTCTCGCGCAGAATGCCCGTCGGATTGCCGCCGGCATCGCGATCGATCTTGCCGCCCGGCGGATCGGGCGTGTGCCCGGTGACGTTCGCCGTTGCCAGCGCCGCCGAATCCGCGATCGCAATGTGCCCATCCACACGCGTAAAGATCGCCGGATGCCCCTCAGCAGCCCCATCAACGTCCGCACGATCCGGCAGCTTGGCGCCAGCCCACAGCGTGTGATCCCAACCGCCTCCGCTGAGCCACTGCCCCGCCGGAGCCTTCTCCGCCGCCGCGCGAATCCGCCCCTGCATCTCGGCCAGCGACTTCGCTCCCTGCAAATTCACCGACAACCGGATCCGCCCGCCGGATCCAAGATGCGTATGCGCGTCATTGAAACCCGGCATGACGAACGCGCCGCCGAGATCGATCATCTGCGTCGCCGCACCCCTATATTTCGCGACGATCCCGGCGTCATCTCCGACCGCAAGAATCTCCCCATGCGCGACCGCGACCGCAGAAACGCGCTCCGGAACCCCCGACTCCAGATTCGCTCCGGTCAGAATGTTTCCGCGATAGTAAATCGCATCGGCAACAGGCCCGGCCTGCGCAAACGCAAACCCCACCGCCACCAAGAACCCCAACAAAACTCCGATAGCTTTCACGAGTGCCAGTCTAATCACTTTCCCGCGATACCTCATTGTTGAAAGACCAGCTTTCTCCGTGCTCTCCGCGTCCTCCGTGCCGAACTAAGCCCCAGCCGCCGCCAGCACCAGCAAAAGAATCCGCCGCAGTCCCAGATCGCGCCCCCTGGCGTCGTACCACTCCCCGTGCGTGTGAATGCCTCCACCTTCGCCGCCCCCGCCGATGCTCACCGCCGGAATGCCCAGCGACAGCGGAATATTCGCATCCGTCGAAGCCAGCCGCATCTCGGTGCGAATCGCAAGATGACGATCCACGGCCTCAACCAGCGTCATCAGTTCGCAGTCCGCGGGCAGCCGCCCCGCCGGCCGGTCTCCGATCTTCTCAATCGCGAAAAAAACGCTGCTTCCCTCAGGACGCTGGCCCTGGTTAGCACTGTGAATTGCAGCGTGATTGGCAGCCATCACCGCGTCTTCCACCGCACGATGCAGTTCCACCTCCAGCCGAATCAGCTGCTCCGGATCGGTAGACCGCAGATCGAACCGCGCCGCCGCTCGCTCCGGAATCGCATTGATCGCCGTCCCTCCCTCCACCGTTCCCACGTTCATCGTCGTCCGCGGAATATCCGGCAGCGCCACAGCCGAGAAGCGCTCGATCGCGCGGCTGAGCAGCACAATCGGATTGGGCCGCCCCGCATCCGTCCACGAGTGTCCCCCCGGCCCCGTGATGCTTACCAGATACCGCTGGCTTCCAAGCGCGTGCGTCACCGCCGACTCATGCCCAGCGCCGTCGAGTACGATGTGCGCGGCAATGCTTTCACGCGCGGCCGGCCCATCACGATAGATATGCCGCATGCCCCGCAGGTCGCCTTCGCCTTCCTCGCCGACGTTCCCCACAAATACCAGGTCGCACTCCGTCGCGATGCCGCTCTGCTGCAATGCCGCTGCCATTGCCAGCATCGCCGCCACGCCCGCGCCGTTATCGCATGCGCCCGGAGCGCTCAGGCGAGATCCTTTCAGATCGGCCTCGATTTTCGTTCCTGGTGGGAAAACCGTATCGATATGCGCAGAAAGCAGAACGCGTCGCGAGCCCGACTCCCTTCCGGAGCGGCTCCCGATCGCGTTGCCCAACTCATCGATGTGCGGATTATCGAGCCCCACTTCACGAAAGCGCTCGCACAGCCACTCCGCTCGCTCTTTCTCCCCGAACGGCGGAGCCGGAACCCGCACCATCTCCGCCTGCCACTGCATGATCCGTGGCTCCTGCAGATGCAGCCACTGAAACGCCTGATGTACGCGTCGATCCGCCGCGAGCCGGGTGACAGATGCGGTTGCAGGCGCAGGTGAAGCCATAAGAGCTTTCAGCGTAGCACCGTGGGCCAGACTGGATCGACGCTGCCCTTCAATGGCCGTCCGCTAACCGTCTCTTTGCTGACCGCTCTTTAGCTGACCGCTTTTTCGCTCGTTCTCAGTATTCAACGCTGTCCAGAAACAATCCCCTCGCCGGTGCCGTTGCCCCGGCCTCACCGCGCGAGCGCGCTCTAAGGATCCTTGCGATCTCCTCCGGCTCCACCTGGCCGCGTCCCACATCCGCGAAGGTGCCCACCAGATTCCGCACCATGTGGTGCAGGAATCCGTTTCCGCGCACACAATACGTCAGCGTTTCACCTTCTTCACGCCAATCCGACTCAAAAATCGTCCGAACATTGCCCCCGCTCCCCGAATCTTCGCCGCACCGCGTCGCCAAATCCGGATCGCTCGCCGCGAAGGACGTGAAGTCATGCGTCCCGATCACTGGTTTCGCCGCATACTGCATACGCGCTACGTCGAGAGTCCAGTGCAGAGCCCACGCAAAACGCGCGGTCCACGGCGGACAAATCTCACCCCTGTAAATCTGATACTCATAAGTCTTAGCCCGCGCCGAATGCCGCGCATGAAACTCCGCCGCCATGGGCTCCGCGCTCTGCACGCGAATCGCCTCCGGCAGCCTGCGATTCAGCGCGCGCTGTAAATTCGCCGCCGGAATCGCCGCGCTCAGAAAAAACGATGCCACCTGCCCGCGCGCATGAACGCCCGCATCCGTCCGCCCACTGCCCTGCGGCAACACGCGCTCTCCGGTCACGTTCTCAATCGCATCCGCCAGCGTTCCCTGGATCGTCGCACGATCCGGCTGCACCTGCCAGCCATAGAAATCCGTGCCATCGTACGCGATGGTCAGTTTCCAATTCGATCCGTTCTGAAATTCCCGATCCGCATCCATTCGTTAACTTTTTTCGCCCATTTGTTGCACCGAGGTTTCTCCGGAAACATCGAATCGCTACGATATACTCAGCTTTCCTGATTGTGGTTACGAGTTTACGGAACCAGGCCGAGCCCTGCCGCGTATTCGTGAATAGCCAAAGCGGTTTTCTGGGCCTGAAGTACGTATTTCGCCTGCTTATTTCGATTGCGTATTTCCGCCCCGCCAGCGGTTCGGAAAGTCCGCCATTGTTTCGACCTGCATGCATGTGTCACAGGAGTTGGAGACGGCCAATGTTAGTTTCCCGCAATAGTTCCGGAAAGAAACCCAGTACTCTGTTCGAAAGATTGAAAAGCGCGGCTGCAATCTGTTGTCTGCTGGCCGGAACGGCGCCATCGTTCGCGCAGGTTCCCCAGCAGTTAGCCCCCGCGGCTCCGGGACTGCCGCCCGAACCAGCGCCCAATCCCACGCAGCCGCTCTTTATGCGCGATACAACGCGCGACTATTCAAAGGAGCGTGGCTACTGGCGGAATCCCCTTGCGCCCTATTCGCCCACCACTGTGCCTCCGACGAATTTTCTCAACTCCGTGCGCCTCGATCACATGATGACGGGAGGGAAGATCTATCTCAGCCTCGGCGACGCCATCCTGCTCGCCCTCCAGAATAACTACGATATCGCCATCCAGCGCCTGAATCTCGACATCGCCGACACCGACCTGCTGCGTGCCAAATCCGGCATCGGCGGCATCCAGGGCATTCCCACCGGTCTGGTCACCGGCACTCAGGGCGGCACTACTTCCTCCGTTAGTTCCGTCGGCGGCGGTCCCGGCGGCAGTTCTTCTTCCAGCGTCGCTGGCACCGGCCCCGGCGGTCTCTCGCTCTCTACCAACGGCGCAGGACCGACCCCGGAGAACTTCGACCCCACGCTGCAGGGCACCGTTGAGCTCAATCACGCGATCCAGCCTGAGTCCAGCCCCATCTTCTCCGGCGGGCTGCCTTCGATTACGCAAAATACGAATACCTACAACTTCACTTTGAACAAGGGCTTCATCACCGGCACTAACATGCAGGTGCTCTTCGACAATACTCGGACCACCACCGACAGCCTCTTTAGTTTTTACAGCCCGCAGCTGGCGTCCAGCTTCAACTTCGCTCTGACCCAGCACCTTCTGCAGGGCTTCGGAACCGGCGTCAACGGCCGCTTCATCGTGCAGGCGAAAAACGACCGCCGTATCGCCGACTCCATCTTCCGCCAGCAGCTCCTCTACACCATCAACCAGGTCGAGAATATTTACTGGGGCCTGGTCAGCGCCTATGAAGACGTCCAGTCCAAGCAGCACGCGCTCGATCAGTCCACCAGCCTCGAGAAGGACGACGAAAAACAGCTTCAGATCGGCAGCATGGCGCCTCTCGATGTCGTGAACGCCAAAAGCCAGATGTCCAGCGATCAGCAGGCCCTGATCGCCTCAGAAAACACGCTTGAGTATCAGCAGCTCGTCATGAAGCAGGCGATTTCGCGGAATCTCGACGATCCCGCTCTGGCCAACGCCCCCATCATTCCTACCGATCGCGTCAGCCTTGCCGAAATCCCCGAAGAGCATATGGCGGTGGAAGAACTCGTGCGCGAGGCGGACGCCAATCGCCCCGACGTCGAGCAGGCCATTCTCAATTTGAAGATCGATGAGCTGACTCTCAAGGGCGTAAAGAACGCATTGCTCCCTGTGCTCGATCTCCAGGCCTTCTACGGCGCCAGCGCTCTGGGAGGCGCGGTCAGCCCGAACTGCCCAAAAGCCCTCGCGTCCTTTGGCCTTCCCCCCTCGGACTGCGCTCTCTTAGGCAATACCGGCTACGGCACCGTCCTCCAGAATCTCGGGAACAGCAGCGGGCCGAACAAGGGCGTGGAGTTCACCATGACTATCCCCCTGCGAAATCGTCCGGCTCAGGCCCAGCAGGCGCGTTCTGAGATCGAATATCGCAAGGCCCAGATGACCCTCCAGCAGCTCTACATCCAGATCCGCATGAACGTCATCAGCCAGCAATACGCGCTCACCAACGACCGCGCCGCTGTCGATTCCGCGATTTCCAACTACGACTACAACCAGCAGAGCCTCGACGCCGAAATCAAAAAACTCCACCTCGGCGCCTCCACTACCGCCAATGTCCTGACCCAGCAGAAAGGTCTCGCGGCCGCCGACGCTCAGCTCATCGCGGCTCGCGCACGCTACGCCACCGACCGCGCCGCTTTTGAAGAAACCCTGGCCAGCACCCTGGACCGCTACGGCATCTCTATCGTCGACGCCGCCACCGGCCAGGTTCACACCGCGCCGGTCATCCCGGGCCTCGAACCCGCAAAGTCTCTGCCCGAAGTAACGCCGCCCACCCAGCAGCAACAGCTCCAGCTGCAGGAGCAGCAGCAACAACAGCCAACGCAACCGCAGACTCCGCCGACACAGCTGCAAGCGTCGCCACAGAAATAAATCCCTGAACGGCCCGTCGTTCAATGACCGGCCTGAGCGAGTACACGCGCTGCGAGTGCGAGTCGAACGGGGCGGGCCCTTCCTGCGTCTCTGGAAAACTCGTCACTTTTGCCGGTCAGACCGGCCAATTCGCCCCGCCACTCCCTGATAGAATCAGAAGAATCCAAGTCTCGGAGTCTCCATGCAGGCAATCCTTGCGCTCGAAGACGGGCGCATCTTCAGGGGCGACGGCTACGGCGCCCAGGGCGAATGCCGCGGAGAGGTCGTTTTCAATACATCGCTGACCGGTTACCAGGAAATCTTCACTGACCCTTCCTACGCCGGACAAATCGTCGTCCTCACCAATCCGCAAATCGGCAACTACGGCACCAATCCCTCCGACGACGAGGCGGCGAAACCCTACATCGAAGGCCTCGTCACCCGCGAATTTTCCGTGCACGCCTCCAACTGGCGCTCCCGCCGCGTCGCTGACGAATATCTCGAGCACAACCACGTTCCCGTCATCTCTGAAATCGACACCCGCGCCCTCGTCCGCCACCTGCGCACCCATGGAGTCATGCGCGGCGTCATCTCATCGGTCGAAACCAATCCCGACGTCCTCGTCGAAAAAGCCCGCTCCATCCGCAAAATGGACGGCACCGACCTGGCCAAAGTGGTCTCGACCAAAGACCGCTATGAGTGGGACTACGACGGACCCAACCCGCTCCGCCTTGACGAAGTTGCTATCGAACCCGACCTTCACGTCGTCGCCTACGACTACGGCATCAAGAAAAATATCCTCCGCATGCTCACCAGCGAAGGCTGCCGCGTCACCGTCGTTCCCGCGCAGACCTCCGCCGAAGACGTGCTCGCGCTCAAGCCCGACGGCGTCTTTCTCTCGAACGGCCCCGGCGATCCCGAGCCCGTCACCTACGCGCAGGAGAGCATCCGCAAGCTGGCCGGACGCACGCCCATCTTCGGCATCTGTCTCGGCCACCAGCTTATCGGCCTCGCCCTCGGCGGCAAAACCTACAAGCTCAAGTTCGGCCACCACGGCGGCAATCATCCCGTCCGCTGTAACGACACCGGCAAGGTCGAGATCACCGCGCACAATCACAACTTCGCCGTCGATCCCGACTCCATCAACACCAGCGAAGTCGACCTCACCCACATCGACCTCAACGACAACACCCTCGAAGGCCTCCGCCACCGCACCCTGCCGCTCTTTAGCGTGCAGTACCACCCCGAAGCCAGCCCCGGCCCCCACGACTCCCACTACCTCTTCAAAGACTTCCGCAAAATGATGGAGGAGTGGAAGGGATGACGCAGAATTCAGGCAGGAGTTGCAGCATTCACCAGCGGCGGGGCTCTTGGCTCCGCTATTTTTTGGCAATATGGGCCTCTATTGCGGTATTTGCGTTGGCAGTTCCGTTCGTCGATGGACAGATTACGGTTGAGAGGCCGATTCGTCTCGCGCATGCTTACGGTTACGTTCTAACCGAAAGAGGGAAGCCTGTGGCGGGTGTTCAGGTCGCGCTTGTCAGTGGGGGGCCCCCTCCACTCGCAATGAATACCGATCTCGAGGGAAACTTCGACTTCCCTGGGGCAAAAGGGGAGTATCTGTTACATGTGAAGATTCCTGGTTCGGCGATCGCGGCGCGACAGGTCATCGTCGGAAGGGGCTTTCGCGCCCTATTTCATCACGGCCCGCTCTACGTGATGATCAATCCTAACGGAGCCTGCTCAGATTGCACCTCTCCAATCTTTGCCAGCAAGAAGGAATTCGACCGCGGCGTGAGAGAAAACGCAAGAACAACAAACTAGGAAATCGTCGAAACAATGCCACGCCGCAACGACATCACCAAAATCCTCGTGATCGGCTCCGGCCCGATCGTCATCGGCCAGTCCGCCGAGTTCGACTATTCCGGCACCCAGGCCTGCAAAGCCCTCAAGGCCGAAGGCTACGAAGTCGTCCTGGTGAACTCGAACCCCGCGACCATCATGACCGATCCCGAGCTCGCCGACCGCACCTATATCGAGCCGCTCACGAAGGAATATCTCGACGAAATCCTCCGCCTCGAATCCGAAATGCTGAAAGAAGAACACCGCAGCGGCGTTTTCGCGCTCCTCCCCACCGTCGGCGGCCAAACCGCCCTCAACCTCGCCGTCGAGCTCGCCGACTCCGGCATCCTCGACAAGTACAACGTCGAGCTCATCGGAGCGAAACTCGAAGCCATCAAGAAAGCCGAAGACCGTCTCCTCTTCAAGGACGCGATGACCCGCATCGGCCTCGACGTCCCCCGCTCCGCCCTCGTCAACAATCTCCGCGACGGCCTCGATTTCGCCACCAAGATAGGTTTCCCCGTCATCATCCGCCCCTCCTTCACCCTCGGCGGCTCAGGCGGCGGCATCGCCTACAACCGCGAAGAACTCCTCGATATCCTTGCCCGCGGCATCGACCTCTCGCCCGTCCACGAGTGCCTCATCGAAGAATCCGTACTCGGCTGGAAAGAATTCGAACTCGAGGTCATGCGCGACCTCGCCGACAACGTCATCGTCGTCTGCTCCATCGAAAACATGGACCCCATGGGTGTCCACACCGGCGACTCCATCACCGTCGCCCCCGCGCAAACCCTTACCGACCGCGAATACCAGGCCATGCGCGACGCCGCCATCCGCGTCATGCGCGAAATTGGCGTCGAGACCGGCGGCTCCAACGTGCAGTTCGCCGTGCACCCCGGCACGGGGCGCATGACTGTCATCGAGATGAACCCGCGCGTCTCGCGCTCCTCGGCTCTCGCGTCGAAAGCCACCGGGTTCCCCATCGCGAAGATCGCCGCGCGCCTGGCTGTCGGCTACACCCTCGACGAAATTCCCAACGACATTACGAAGATGACCCCGGCCTGTTTCGAGCCGACCATCGACTATGTCGTCGTCAAAATCCCCAAGTGGCAATTTGAAAAATTCCCAGGCGCCGACGAAAATCTCGGCCCGCAGATGAAATCCGTCGGCGAAGTCATGGCCATCGGCCGCACCTTCAAGGAAGCGCTCATGAAAGCCATACGCTCTCTCGAAACCGGCAAGAAATCCGGCTCTGAAGTTTTTGATCCCCGCCGCCTCACACAGCGCCTCGTCACGCCGCAGCCCGAGCGACTCAGCTACATCCGCTTCGCCTTCCGCGAAGGTCACTCGGTGCGCGAAGTCGCCCGCCTGACCTCCATGGACCCCTGGTTCCTCTACCAGATCAAGGAAATCTCCGACACAACCGCCGCGCTTCCTGAGAGCCCCGCCAATACGTCACCGGAACAGTTACGTAAAGCCAAGCGCCTCGGCATTTCCGACGAAAGCCTTGCCGAAGCGTGGTCCCTGCAAGGCGCCGAAGGCATCGAGCAGGTCCGTGAGCTGCGCCGCCAACTTGGCCTCCGCCCCGTCTTCAAGCTTGTCGACACGTGCGCCGCAGAATTCGAAAGCTTTACCCCTTACCTCTACTCCAGCTACGACGAAGAGGACGAAGCCCCACCCACGCCCAACCGCAAAGTCATCATCCTCGGCAGCGGCCCCAACCGCATAGGGCAGGGAATTGAGTTCGACTACTGCTGTTGCCACGCCGCCTTCGCCCTCCGCGAAGACGGCTACGAGACCATCATGGTCAACTGCAACCCAGAGACCGTCTCCACCGACTACGACACCAGCGACCGCCTCTACTTCGAACCGCTCACCCTCGAAGACGTCCTCGCCGTCTACGAACACGAAGCCTCCAGCGGCGCCGAGGTCGGCATGATCGTCCAGTTTGGCGGACAAACCCCTCTCAACCTCGCCCTCCGCCTCAAAGCCGCTGGCGTGCCCATCATCGGAACCTCGCCCGAGTCCATCGACCTCGCCGAAGACCGCAAGCGTTTCGGAAAGTTACTGGAACAGTTACAAATTCCACAGCCGCCCGGCGTCATCGCCACCAGCATTGAAGAAGCCCTCGCCGGAGCCGAGCGCGTCGGCTATCCCGTTCTCGTTCGCCCTTCCTACGTCCTCGGCGGCCGCGCTATGGTCATCGCCTTCGACGCTGAAGGCGTCTCCCGCTACATGAAAGAAGCGGTCGAATACTCCCAGGACCGTCCCATTCTCGTCGACCACTTCCTCGAGGACGCCGTCGAAGTCGACGTCGACGCGCTCTGCGATGGCACCGACGTCGTCATCGCCGGAGTCATGCAGCACATCGAAGAAGCCGGCATCCACTCCGGCGACTCCTCCTGCGTGCTGCCCGCCGTCGATCTCGCGCCCACCACCCTCGACACCATCCGCGGCTACACCCGCCGCCTCGCGCTCGCCCTCAACGTCATCGGCCTCGTCAATCTGCAATTTGCCATCCAACGCAGAGCCGGCCAGCCCGACAAAGTCTTCGTCATCGAAGTCAATCCGCGCGCCTCGCGCACCGTGCCCTATGTCTCGAAAGCCACCGGCGTGCCCTTAGCGAAAATCGCATCGCGCCTCATGACCGGCCGCCGCCTGCGCGAATTCCTCGACATCGACGGTAAAGACCTCGAAACCGGCACCCACTACTACGTCAAATCTCCCGTCTTCCCGTGGAGCAAATTCCCTGGCGTCGACACCGTTCTCGGCCCTGAAATGAAATCCACCGGCGAAGTCATGGGCGTCGCTGACAACTTCGGCGAAGCCTTCGCCAAGGCGCAGCTCTCCGCAGGTCAGCAGTTGCCGCTCAAAGGCACAGTCTTTTTCAGCGTCAGCGATCGCGACAAAACCAACCTCGTCAACCTCGCCCGCCAGTACGTCGAACTGGGCTTCCATCTCGTCGCCACCGAAGGCACCGCCAACGCCATCGAAAAAGCAGGCATGACCGTCGAGCGCGTCTACAAAGTGAAAGAAGGCCGCCCCAACATCGTCGACCTCATCAAAGGCGAACGCATCCAGCTCATCATCAACACGCCGCGCGGCCAGGATCCTTACTTCGACGAGAAAGCCATCCGCCGCGCCGCAGTGCTGGCGCGTATCCCCACCATTACCACGCTCGCCGCCGCCCGCGCCGCCGCCGAAGGCATCGCCGCGCTCCAAAGCCGCCGCATCACCGTCAACCCTTTGCAGAAACTTCACGCCGAGCATCTCGCCGCGCGCTGAACTCCGTCCAACGCTACCGGCTACCGGCTAATCCTCATCCCGCCACAGCGCCACGCCGCCCAGCAGCCCGTCCAGATTCGAAACGATGCTGACATTGGGACGCGTCCTCAGAGTCACCAGCTTCGTGTTGCCGCCGCCCAGATAGAGATGATCCCAGTTAAACGTCGCGGCGGTCTGAGCGATCGCTTTGCGCAGCAGCTTATTCCATTTCTTCACGCCGTGCTTTTTCAGCCCGCGGCGGCCGAGGTAATCCTCATAAGTCTTCTTTAGCCATGGATGGTGGCCGAGCTCGAGGCCCGGACACAACCGCCCATCGGTGAACAGCGCCGAACCCATGCCCGTGCCGAGGGTGATAATCATCTCGACGCCACGACCCTGTATCGCGCCGAAACCCTGCACCGCGGCGTCGTTCGCCACACGCACCGGCTTCTTCCAGCGCTTTTCCAGCTCCGCCTGCAACGGGTAGCCGATCCAGCGCGGATGAAGATTCGCCGCTGTGAAAACAACACCCTTCTTGATCACTCCAGGATACCCGACGCTGACCCGATCGAAGGGGAGCATCTGTGCCCGCAGTTCCTCAAGCGCCGCCAGTAGCCGAGCCGGCGTCGGCGGATCGGGCGTGGGAACGCGCAGCCGTTCGGTGAGCGGCTTGCCGTTATGGTTCAGGCAAAGCATCTTCAGCCCTGAGCCGCCAATATCCACTGCGAGCGTAACAAGCGGTTTCGCGTTGTTCATCGAACCTGCGCTTCTGGCTGGTCCCTCCTGGCTGCTATCCGGGTCAGTCGCAAACCGGAACAGTGTATCGCGGCCAGGAGAAGAGCCGTTGAACACCTTATCGTCACTGCCCCTCGATCACAATAGGCAGCGACGGCGTCTCCGATCCGTGCCCCGGCTCGACCGTGACCAGAAAGCTCTTCGCCTGCGTCTCCGCCGGCAACGGCGGCAGTACCACCGTCGCGCCATGGTCCGCGTCAGGGCGAAACAGCCCCGCCGGAATCGGCGCTTTTCCCTGTGTCGGAATCAGCCACAACTCATAAGCCTTGTCCGCGGGAATCGGACGCAATCCGCCTGCGATGAATACCAGCGCGCCCTTATCCGCCAGCCAACTCACCTGTCCGACCGGATGAATGGCTTGCCGCGTCTCCGTCAGCACCACATGCGCCGCCTGCGGCGAACTCAGCACCGCCACAATCTGGTTCGCATGATCGAGCTGCACCTGCATCTGAGCCGAGCCTCCCTGCGAAGTGTTGAGCTCGCCGCGCACGGTTGCCACTTTGTGCGCCAGCCCCGCCGCCACCGCCAGAAACACCACCGCCAGCAACCAGCCCAGCCAGTTCAGCGGATGGATGTGCTTCGTTTGTGCAGTATCGTCAGCCATCGTCGGAAATTCCAGGAGCCACGCCCCGTCTGCAAGATAGTTTAGATGCAGCCGGTCTCGCCTTGAGAAAATCCGGCCGAAAACCCGCGGACACCGCGCTCAGGAATCAGGCCATGAAAATCCGCCTCGACAAATTATTGGTGGAGCGTCGTCTGGCCCCCACCCGCGAGCGCGCTCAGGCCCTCATCCTCGCCGGCCGCGTCCTCGTCAACGAACAAAAGTACGAAAAGCCAGGCACCTCCATCCCTGATGACGCCCCCATCCGCCTCCTCGGCGGCGACCTCCGCTACGCCAGCCGCGGCGGACTCAAGCTCGAAGCGGCCCTCTCGCATTGGAGCATCGACCTCCGCGACCGCTTCTGCCTCGATGTCGGCGCCTCCACCGGCGGATTCACCGACTGCATGCTCCAGCACGGAGCAGCCCGCGTCCTCGCCATCGACACCGGCTACGGCCAGATCGCCCAAACCCTCCGCGACAACCCGCGCGTGACGCTCATGGAGCGCACCAACGCGCGCCACCTGAACCCCGGCGACCTGCCGCCTGGCATCTCGTTCATCGCCGTCGACGTCTCCTTCATCTCCGCGACCCTCGTCCTACCGCCCGTTATCGGCGCCGCCCGCCACCGATCCGAACCTGGCCCAAACCTCGAAGCCGTCATCCTCATCAAGCCGCAATTCGAAGCCGGCCGCGAACACGTCGGCAAAGGCGGCATTGTCCGCGACCCCGCAGCCCACCAGCTCGCCATCGATCGCGTCCGAGCCTGCGTCGAACAACTCCACGGTACGACCATCGAAGTCATCGAATCCCCCATCACCGGCGCAGAAGGCAATCGCGAATTCCTCCTCCACGTTCAATGGCCGTAAGGCATCCTTGGATGCATCAGTCCCAAATGATGGTATGATGCTGACATCATGATGGCACGTACTCAGATCACTTTGCCGCCCGAAACCCAGCGCCTCGCCAGAAAACGCGCCTCGGATCTCGGCATCTCCCTGGCGGAATACGTGCGAACCCTCCTTGCGCGCGACCTGGCGCGTCCGCGCGCAATCGCCGATCCCTCCCGTATCTTCGACCTGGGAAGTTCCGGCGCCTCTAATATCGCCCGCGATAAAGATAGGATGATCGGCGAGGCGTTCGATGCGGCGCATCGGAAGTCCCGGCGATGAGCCTGTTCGTTGACACCTCCGTCTGGTACGCGGCAGTGGATTCCAGCGACGTCGATAACCTCCGCGCCAAAGCCGTCCTCAGTGACGGAGAACCGCTGGTCACGACAGATCATGTCCTGGTTGAGACATGGAGGCTGATCCGTCATCGCCTGCATCGTCACGCCGCTGATCGTTTCTGGGAAGAACTACGGAGCGGCCTTGCCATGCTTGAAACGGTTGGGCCCGCGGACCTCGAGGCCGCATGGCAGATCGGCCTTGCGTGGAAGGATCAGGACTTCTCCATCGTCGATCGCACCAGTTTTGCAGTGATGCTCAGGCTGGGCGTCGAGCGAGCCGCATCCCTCGACGATCACTTCGCTGTCTTCCGCTTCGGACCCGCCAAACGGCGCGCCTTCACCATCCTTAACTAATCGAATCAAGGCTCGGGCGTCGCCCCTGTCGAATCGTTCTCTCGCCGGTGTATTCTGGTTGACACTTAGCGACAGAGTCCCCAGCAGGCCTGCTCGCCGGTGTGGTGGGGTCCCAAACCATCCCTAACCAGAGTCCTGTTTCATCTGCGGGAGCGGATATGAGTAAAACGTTTACCATCGGCATCGGCGGCGCCGCCGGCCAGGGTGTTGCCACCCCCGGTGACATCTTCGCCAAAATTTTCAGCCGTCGCGGCCTGCACCTGAACGCTTACAACGCCTACCAGTCCATCATTCGCGGCGGTCACACGTTTCTCATGATCCGCACTGGCCCCGGCCCCGTCGCCAACATGGGCGACACCCTCGAGCTGCTCATCCCGCTCAATCAGGACACCATGGACCGCCACCTGCAGCTCCTCGGCCCCGGCGGCGCATGCATCTACAACGCGGACACCGTCAAGCCCGGCCAGGCTGCCGAAGGCGTTCAGCTTTGTCCGCTCCCCGTCTCCACCCTCGCCGACATCTCCCGCAACAAGGTCGCGCAGAACACCCTCGCCATGGGCGCCGCCCTCAGCATGATGGGCATCGGCTTCAACTCACTCGAAAACGTCATCACAGAGCAGTTCGGCAAAAAAGCCGCCTCCGTCGCAGAAGAAAACATCGCCGTCGCCCGCGCCGGCTACGACTACGCCACCCAGAACTTCAAGCCCTTCGCCACGCCCCTCCCCATGACGGACAACAAGTACGCCGTCGTCAGCGGCAACAGCGCGCTCGCCATGGGTGGAGCAGCCGCCGGCGTCAAATTCTACTGTGCTTATCCAATGAGCCCCTCCACCGGCGTCCTCCACTGGTTCGCCGCCAATGGCCGCAAGGCCGGCATCATGGTCCGCCAGGTCGAAGACGAAATCGGCGTCGTCAACATGACCATCGGCGCTGCGCAAGCAGGCGTCCGCGCCATGTGCGCCACCTCCGGCGGCGGATTCGCTCTCATGTCCGAAGCCCTCGGCCTCTCCGCCATGGCGGAAATCCCCATCGTCGTCATCGACTGCCAGCGCGCGGGTCCGTCCACGGGCGTTCCCACCAAAACCGAACAGGGCGACCTCTGGCAGATGCTCGGCGCGGCCTTCGGCGACTATCCCCGCGTCATCGCCGCTCCCGTCGACATCGGCGACTGCTTCACGCTCATCCCTGAAATCTTCAACATCGCCGACAAATTCCAGGTTCCCGGCCTCGTCCTCTGCGATCTCCTGCTCTCCGAAGGCCGCCTGAGCGTCGAACCGAAAATCCTCGACTTCGCCCCGCCCATCGATCGCGGCGAAATGATCACCTCACCCAACGGCCACGCCGACGGCGGAATGGGGTCCCCGGCGAGCGGACCTGGCTCGCTGGGGCAGGAATACAAGCGTTACCTCATCACCGAAAGCGGTGTCTCACCGCGCGCCATTCCCGGCGTCCCCGGTTACACGCATGTGGTCGCCAGCGACGAGCACGACGAAGACGGCGTCCTCATCAGCGACATGTACACCAACGCCACCAAGCGCCGCGCCATGATGGAAAAGCGCATGCGCAAAGAAACCGGCATCGCTGGCGCTGTTCCTCCTCCGCGTCTTCAGGGACCCGAAGACGCCGACGTCACCCTCATCGGCTGGGGCTCGACCCAGGGCGTCATCGAAGAGGCCCGCGCCCAGTTAGCGGAGCAGGGAATTACAGCGAATCAACTGCAGATTCGCTGGCTCGTCCCGCTCCACGGCGAAGCCATCCTCGACCAACTGCGCAACGCACAGCGCACCATCATCGTCGAGAACAACTACAGCGGCCAGTTCGCCCGCTATCTGCGCAGCGAAACCAGCTTCGTCGCCGACGGCCACATCCGCAAGTACGATGGCGAACCCTTCATGCCGCATCACATCGTGGAAGCGGTCCGCGAACAACTCGCCGGCGACACGCAGCTCTCCGTCCCGGCCCACGAAATTATGGTGTAGGAGCGAGCCATGCGGACACGCGCGCAGATTCCGAGTCAGTTTCCTCTGTGCCCTCCGTGTCCTCTGTGGTGAAAAAGAATTTCCCAGGAGAAGCAAAATGGCGACAATTGTCGAAACCCCCCGGCTGACGATGGCCGACCTCAAAGGCAAAGTCGATCCCGACTGGTGCCCGGGCTGCGGCGACTTCGGCGTGCTGGCCGCGGTGCAGAAGGCCCTCGTCGAGCTTCAGATTCCGAATCACCAGATCGTCACCGTCAGCGGCATCGGCTGCTCCTCCAACTTCCCCGGGTTCATCAACACCTACGGTATGCACACGCTGCACGGCCGCTCCCTGCCCGTCGCCACAGGCGTCAAGATGGCCAACCACGAGCTCACCGTCCTCGTCACCGGCGGTGACGGCGACGGCTTCGGCATCGGAGGTAATCACTTCACCCACACCATCCGCAAAAATGTGGACCTGACCTACATCGTCATGGACAACCAGATCTACGGCCTCACCACCGGCCAAACATCGCCGACCAGCCGCCTCGGCATGAAGACTAAGAGCTCGCCCTACGGCAACATCGAAGCGCCCATCAACCCCATCACCATGGCGCTCGCCGCCGGAGCCACCTTCGTCGCCCGCGGTTTCTCGGGCGAACAAAAGCACCTCACCGACCTCATCAAGCAAGCCATCCAGCACAAAGGCTTTTCGTTCCTCGACGTCTTCAGCCCCTGCGTCACCTATAACAAGGACAACACCTTCCAGTGGTTCCGTCCGCGCGTGAAGAAGCTCGAAGAAAACCCCGATTACGACTCAACCAACTGGCTCCATGCCATCGAGAAGTCAACAATGTGGGGCGAAGAAATCCCCATCGGCAAGTTTTTCGAGCGTACCGACCTCCCGTCCCTCCACGAAGCCGAACCCGTCACGCAGGGCCGCACGATGCTCTCTTATCCGCTCCACATCGACTCAGCCGCAGCCCAGTCATTCATCGACGAGCTGATGTAGGCGACTGGTTCGAATGGGCAAATCCAACAGCCTCTGGAGGTCCGGAGCAAATCTCTTTTGGATCGCTCTTGCGTTGGCGACGCTCGCAGTCCACGTCACTGTCAGGCATTGGTATCCCAGCTTCACCCCGCCAGCTTCGCCGGACAAGCCGCTATGGATGAGAACAGGACTCTACGGCGAATTCGTGATTCACATCGCTGCGTTGGGTGCTGTAATCACAGGGATCAGGAATCGCATCCCTTGGTGGAAGCAGCCAGCGTACAGCGATGAAGGCACGCTGGACATCAAGTGCTCGCAGCCTTCGATGCAGCAAGAAACCCGTTGGGGAGAAATCGGCTGGATTGTTCTGGAGTTCTCGATTTACCTGGCGCTGTGGGCCAGGATTTATGGCCTGGTCTAGCCCTCAGTTTTGAAGGGGCACGGCTTCAGCCGTGCTGATAGGATCGAGAATTAAGCGGGCTTTAGCCCCTGAGGGAGGTCGTCCTTGCTCATCCGCAAAACACGGCTCTCCATGTGTTTTGGAATCGGTCTGATCGGCTGCCTCCAATTCATTGCGGCCCAACCCACCACCCCGGCTGAGCTTCCGTTGTACGCCCTCATCCCGGTGGCGGCTCGCGAACCCGCACCCGACTTTACCCTGACCGACCTGCAGGGACACCGGCTGACACTCTCGCAGTACCGAGGCAAAGTTGTGCTGCTCGATTTTTGGGCCGTCAATTGCGGCGGCTGCAAAATCGAGATCCCGTGGTATGTAGACTTCGACCAAAAGTATCGCCAGCAGGGCCTCGCGATCATTGGCCTCGACATGTACGGAGAAACCCCAACCACAATCCGTGCATTTATGGCGAAGTCCCACATGGACTATCCCGTTGCCGTCGGGACCGATGCGCTCGGTTCACAGTTCCATCTCACAGAAATGCCGCTGACTCTGCTGATCGATCGCAAGGGAAGAATTGCCGTCGCACACGCCGGCATCGTCGACCGCGCTCAGTTTGAAGAAGACATCCGCGCCCTGTTGGCAGGCGAATAGTGCCCAGCGTAGGTCTACCGGCTCATCTAATTTCGCCGCCGGTTTTCCTGAGCCCTGAGCCCTGTCCTACTCCACGCCCGCCTCACGCACCTTCTTGGCCCGCTTCTTAGGCTTCTCCACCACAGCCACCGGCTGCGGTTCCCGCGACGAATCGTAATACATCAGCCGCCCGCATGACTCGCACGTCATAATCTCCCCGCCACGAATCTGGTTCCACATCTGCGGGCGCACATACATCTGGCAGCCCATGCATCGCTGTCCCTGCGCGTATGCAACCCCCGTCCCACGCGACGATCCAGCCACATGATCGTAGATCCGCAACAGCTCCTCAGGAACCACCGCCCGCTCTGCCGCCCGCCGCCGCGTCAGGTCTTCGAGCTTCTTCTGTTGCTCCACCGACGCGGCCCGCGCGTCTTCCTTCTCGATCTCGACCGCTTTCGTGTTGTCCTTCAGCTCGCTCTCCGCTGCTTTGCGCTTCTGCTCCAGCTGCTCCACCCGCTCCATGCTCTCGAGCTCGCGGTCTTCGATTTTCTTGATCTCCGCCTCCGC
>Ga0182015_10000697_pt1 | contig 47402 bp, 32 predicted proteins | sample 712P3MmetaG_FD_120478 | JGI IMG/M metagenome (GOLD analysis project Ga0182015, IMG submission 120478) | Permafrost microbial communities from Stordalen Mire, Sweden - 712P3M metaG | ecosystem: Environmental > Terrestrial > Soil > Wetlands > Permafrost | place: Sweden: Stordalen | collected...
ATGGCGTGCTGAATCCGGGCACCTTGTTGCTGGAGAAGCCTTTTACGATCGACACTTTGATGTCGAGTGTGCGAGAGGCATTGGGAATACCGCAGAAGAACAAAGCCGCGGGCGCTAGTTAGGCCGTTCGAATCCCACCTTGATCCTGGAAGTCCCGCGACGCATTTCTCTACCCGAAGCATCCCTCTTGAAGTTCCGCTGCAACAGTAAACACCGTTACTTCGGCCGCTCCTGGACTTCAATGGCTTTGAGCACATCTAGCACCACATCCTGATTAACTACATTATTACTGCACGTTGTTACTGGACGTTGTTATTGCACCACGAGAGTCAAAGGGAGTGAGTGCTGCAGGTTCCCTGAACTCCCGGTGACAGTAATGGTGTATGTGCCGCGTTGAGCTCCGGGCCGAGTTGGAGCAGCATTGGGTGGAACAGCTCCGCAACCCGCCATAAAGATGAGGCTGGCTATCATTCCTAACGTCATCGCGACCATCTCGAACTTGGTGCGCGACCTCTTGAAGCCGCCAATAATCATCCCCATAAACCCAACACTTGAAAACTGCACCAGGGCCAGAAGCCAGGTATGCGATGATTGGTTCGGCATAACAAGCGCCGCGCCCTGCGCGTTGGAAACTATCAGCTGCGCGGCCGCCGGACTGCCATTTGGAGTCACCGCACTCGGAGAGACGCTACAGGTCGCCATGGTTGTATCGACGCTGCAGCTCAGTTTTACCATGTTGTTAAAGTTGCCGCCCGTAGGAGAAACATTTAAAGAGTAGGTGGCAGTAGCGCCTACGCCCAGAGTATTGGTGCTCGGCGAACTGGCAAGGCTGAAATCGGTTCCTGCCCCTGTGAGATTGACTACTTGCGCTGTGCTCTGACCATTGCCGTTGATTGTCGCGGTGCTGATTGTCATGGTGCCACTGCGGTTTCCCGTAGCGGTGGGAGTGAATGTGACTGCGACGGTGCAACCGGAGCCAGACGCCAACGTGGTGGGACAGTTGTTCGTTTCGGCAAAATCTCCGCTGATTTGGATGCTGCCCAGGCTCAACGCGCTTGTGGTCGAATTTGTCAGCGTGACGCTTTGGGCTGAGCTCGAAGATTCCATGGGTTGCGCCGTGAACGATACGCTGGTGGGACTTACGGTAACCGTTGGCGAAGAGCCAATTCCTGTAAGGTTCAAGCTTTGAGAATTGCCTTGACCATTGTCCGTGATCGTAAGAATTCCAGTTCGGTTTCCCGACGCAGTCGGGGTGAACGTAACGTTGACAGTGCAAGAAGAGGCAGCAGCTAATGTAGCCTGGCAGTTATTAACTTGGCTGAAGTCTCCCGTGATTTGGAAGTTAGCGATACTCAAACTGAGGTTCCCGGTATTCGTCAAAACGACAGATTGAGGGCCGCTGGCTGTGCCAATCAGTTGCGCGGTAAAGTTCAAGCTGGCAGGAGTTAGAGAAGCAAACGCTCCCGAACCGCTACCGCTCAGATTGATGAGATGCGGCGAACCAGCGGCATCATCTTGAATCGAGATGTATCCTGTACGGATTCCCGCCGCTGTAGGAGTAAAAGTAATCGACAAAGTGCATGTCCCAGCGGCAGTCACACCCGCACCGCAATTATCGGTCTCGGCAAAATCTCCGCTCGCGGTAATAGATGAAATGGACAAAGGCGCGCTGCCCATGTTCCGGAGCAGTGTCGTCTGTGCTGGACTAGTCGATCCCGACGTCTGCAACGAATATTGAAGGAAATCGGGATTCAAGGAAACAGCGGGCGCGGTGGCGGGCGCGATCTTCAGTGCAAAAGCATCGCTGTTGCCGGCTAGAGATTGTTGGAAGGCGCCGGGCGTGACGGGAAAGTCCGTCGAGAAAGTTGTGCCTGCGATGTAGAGATTTTTATTGGCATCGATTGCGATGCCTGAGGGCGACTCATATCCGCTTCCCCCAATATAGGTGGCAAATAACTGGGTCGCCGCCAAAGGATCAATCTCCACCAGCAGAAAATCACTCCCATTTGCATAAGATTCGATGCCGTTGACCGTGGCAAATGTGCTACTTGAAGTCGAGGCAATCACGTAGGCGTCATTCTCGGCATCGAGAGTAATGGCCCGAGGGCTGGCGCTGTTATTGGGGCCGAGGAACGTCGAGTAAAGCAACGTTGAACCCGCCGGGTCGAATTTGGTGACGAACGCAAAGTCACAACCGAAGCCGTAAACGCCGGGATTGCAAATGCTGGTAGATGTGATTGGGAAAGTGCCATCACTGAATGCGACTCCAGTGATGTATGCGGATCCCGCGCCGTCTACAGCGATGGCGTTCACATTCGTAAGGCTGCCGCTGGATTCATAAAAATACGTGGAGTAGTCCAGGCCACCCGATCCGCTGAATTTGCTGACGAAACCGACAGTGTCGTTCAATTGCGTCGAGTCGGCCGCCTGGTACGCGGCGGAAGTGGTGGGAAAGTTATAAGTGTTAGTGATCCCCGCTGCGTAAACGTTCCCTGCAGTGTCCAGAGCTATGCCATTCACAGCGCTGAACGGTGAAGACCAACATGGAGTTCCGCCGCAATTGTATGGGACATTGGAGTTGCCTGCGAGATACGTCGAGTAGATTAAGTACGACCCGCTAGCGCTGAACTTCGTCAGAAAGCCATACGTTCCAAACATTCCCCCCTGATTGGCCAACGCCGACGGTTGATACGCATTTGCAGTTGGAAAATTAGTCGATGAAGTGTTCCCTGCGACAATCACATCGTTGGAGGCATCAATCGCGATGCTTGAGGGTATATCCGATCCATTTCCTCCCAGGTAGGTTGAGTACAGCAGAGACGAACCATCGGACGAAAGCTGTGACAGAAACGCATTAAACGATCCGGGATAGGTGCCTTGAAAAGGGTTTACGAGCGGGAAATCGCTAGAGGCCGTGCTGCCAGTTACGTAGACTTCGTTGGAGCTGTCGAGCACCAGAGCGTAGCCATAGTCGTCGCTATTACCTCCGATGTAATCGGCGTAAATCAGGTTCGAACCAGTCGGATCGAATTTTGCTACGAAGACGTGAGTGCTGCCTGGAGCAAGAGTGCCTAATGTTGCTAAAGGAAAATCGGTGGAGTCGGTAAAGCCCGCAAGATAAACGTTGCCGGTGCTATCGACAACGATGCCGCTCGCTTGATCGTCGCCGCTTCCGCCTAAGTAGGTGGAATACACGAGCACGGGATCGATGACCAGAGGTTTGCTGGAATCGTACTGGCCGAAACTGAATCCGATGTGCGTGGAGTCCCGCATAAAGTACGCACCCAAGACCGGCGAGCGCGTGCCGGCGGATTCCTGATAAATCGTAGGCGTCTGGAGATGAAGTTCACCACTGCTAGTCTGCAGAACAAGGTTACCTTCTGAATCCAGTTGAATGCCGTTGGCACCAGTTACCTCAAATTGAATTTGAGAAGGGTTGGCCGCTGGCGATACAGCAAAGTCATATTCCAGTTGCCGATGATTTCCGTAGTAGAGCAAATCAATTCCGGGATAAATGTTCTTATAACGCACTCTTCCATAGGTCGACACATTTGTTTGCCACTTTGCGGGATCGCTGCCGATAAAATAATTCGCCTTGCCCGGTTGCGGGTCTTCCCCAATGACTGCCGGGTTCCGGGCTGCGCCGACAAGGTTGAACTGCACGGTGGCTTTCGTAGCCGGCTGGGAAGAGTTCTGCGTTACCGGATCAGCGGCGGATGCGCCAGGCAATGCCTGCTTCGCACCCAATGAAAGGACCATGCCGCCAGCGGTGAGGAATACGTTATAACCGTTGCCATGCGACAGAAATTTCACCTGGGGATTTGTCTGTCCCTGGTTGGCCTCAAAGGTCAACGGCAGCTTGCCATACTCGGCCTGCATTTGAGCGCTTCTCGGCGGAGCAGAAGGCAACGTTTGCGCGGCTAACGGTATCGCCGGAATCGTGAAAGCTAGAATGCTTCTTACCAGAGTGCTGATTCGCACGTGATCCTCCTGTAAGACAACAAGGCAGCAACAAAGTCCGCCACTTGCCTCTATCCGGCAGGTTTAAGACCCTTTCCGTGAATTGCCGCGCGGCATTGAGGAAATGGAGGAGGGCGCCAGCCGCGCGGCGGTCGATTAGTAGATTGCAAGAAGGTGGCCTAACCGCCAGAAGCGTCGTAAAGTCTTAACGTCCGCAGGCTCTTCACCTTGGCAGGAATAATGTTCCACAGATACGCTATGCAGCCAGAACGGAACGTCTGCATTCAAGACATTTGTCCTATCGGTGAACACATTCAGATCACATATATTCCAGGTGTCCGTGAAAGTGACATAGGGGATAACCGGACTTTACGACACGCATATATAGCGATCACTGTCTTAATTCCAGATCGATGTCCATCTTGCAGACATGTCCTGACTAATCAGGCGCTCACTCGACGCTTCAGTGACTCTTCCTACTAAGTACTCGCACTATCACCGCCGCACAGTGCATTTTGGTCGTCTCGCAGTTAGACAAGATAGGTCAATTCCGTTTGGCATGATTCATGCTCTTAGGACTATCGACCTCCCTGGGATTGGCTGAATAAGGTCCTCCAGAACGGCCTGAGTGCGTCAGCGAACTTATTTAGCGGAATCAATTAGCTACCTTAGTTATTGATCTTAGTTACTAATCCAACGTTAGAGAGCTTGGTTACGGGCCTTAACTACTATGGCGACGGCAATTCACAAAAAAGAAGCACGAAGCACGCGAAATAGTTTGCGCGAACGAATGCGGGTGATTGAGCGTCGCGATTGGTGGCTGTGGGCGTGCGCGGTATTCATTACGCTTCTTCTAACCGGCGCAATCGTCTCTTTTGCCACTTCGATGATGCACATTCGGTGGCCGGAGATTAATGCGGCTCCGCTGAATGACACCGTTCTCGGACTGGCAGGATTGGTGTTGGTATTCGACATTTACACCGTATACCAGCATTTCCAGGTTCAAATGGTTCGCAAGCAACTGGTAGAGCGCGAGGAGATGTTTCAGCTGATCACGGAAAATGCCGCCGATATGATCGCTGTGGTCGATACGAACGGGAACAGGCTTTATAACAGCCCCTCCTATACCAAGATCATGGGTTATAGCGACGAAGAGCTGAGTGGCACATTAGCCTTCGATCAGGTTCATCCGGAGGATCGCGACAAAGTTCTCAAAGCCGCCGACGACGCACGCAGGACTGGCGTGGGCACAACAGTCGAATATCGGATGCGTCATAAAGAAGGCAACTGGCGGACGCTTGAATCACGAGCCAGCACCATCCTGAATGATGGCCAGGTAGAGAAACTGGTAATCGTGAATCGCGATATAACCGAGCGCAAACATCTTGAGGAACAATTTCGGCAATCGCAAAAGATGGACGCAGTGGGCCGGCTGTCGGGCGGGGTTGCGCACGACTTCAACAACTTGCTTGGGGTCATCATCGGTTACGGCGAAGTGGTGCAGGAAGGCACAGCTCCCGAGGACCCTTTGCGAACCTGCATCGACGAAATCCTGAAGGCATCGCACCGGGCGGCCGCACTGACCCGGCAATTGTTGGCATTCAGCCGCCAACAAGTGATGGATCCAACGGTGCTCGATTTGAACGCCGTGGCTAAAGACATGGAAAAGATGCTCCAGCGGTTGCTCGGAGAAGACATTCAACTCCAAACGGAACTTGATGAAGCGCTGGTCGCAATCAAAGCCGATCAGGGGCAGATCGAACAGGTTCTTATGAACCTTGCCGTGAATGCCCGGGATGCGATGCCGAAGGGTGGCGAACTAAGGCTATGCACCTCAAATTTTCACATGGATGAAAGCTATGTACGCCGCTATCCCTATCCGGTGGCGACCGGGGACTACGTCCTGCTCGCGGTGAGCGACAGTGGCATCGGAATGGACGCTGCAACCAAGGCCCGTATTTTTGAACCCTTCTTCACCACCAAGGAGAAAGGCAAAGGCACGGGTCTGGGTCTGTCCACGGTCTACGGAATCGTGAAACAAAGCGGGGGATATATCGAAGTAATGAGTGAGCCGGGGGCGGGGTCCACGTTCAGGATATTCCTTCCAAAGGTAGAAGGCGAAATTGCGGAGCCAAAACAATCGATCGCGTTAGCGGCGTCCCTGCGCGGCAACGAGACCGTGCTGCTGGTCGAGGATGAGCCCTCGCTTCGAACGCTGGGCCGCCACCTTCTGGAGCTTTGCGGTTACAAGATCCTGGAGGCGACCTGCGGAGAGGACGCGCTGAAACTGAGTATCGAGTATCGCAGTCGCATCGACTTGTTACTTACCGATGTTGTGATGCCGGGAATGAGCGGCCGCATTCTGGCCGACCAGCTTTGGAAGCAGCGTCCGGAATTGAAGGTGGTCTACATGTCGGGCTACACGGGGCAAACCGTGGGAGCGCACGGAGTGCTGGCCGAGGGGAGTTTTTTTCTGGCGAAACCTTTCACGCGCGAAGCATTAGCGCGCAAAGTTCGTGCGGCACTGGATGCAAAATCTGACGCCGTGATCATTCAAGATGAGCAATTTCTCGAAACTCAGCGCCTTTAAGGAGATAAAAGATGCAGAAACTACTAGTGGTTGACGACGACGAATCCATACGCAATATGGTTAGGATGAGGCTATCTCAAGGCTATGAAGTCATTGATACTGGAAATCCGGTACAAGCTTTGGAACTCGCGCTGCACCATAAACCGTCGGCCATTTTGCTCGATCTGATGATGCCTGGGTGCTCCGGCTTTGAACTTTGTCAAAGCTTCCGAAATTTGAGTTATACATCACGCATACCGATATTCGTCCTTAGCGGCGAATCCGCGGCAAAATATCGGGGCTACGTTAGTAGTCTGGGGGCTTGCGGTTTTTTCGAAAAACCGATTGATTTTGCCCAGTTAAAAAGCCGACTCGCCACCGAAATACAGACGGCACGCATCGAGCGGCGGTCGCAAGTACGAATCCTCATGAAGCTGGTGCTGAAAATAAAGGGGGCGGATCAAGCAGGCAAATCGTTCGAGCAGCTCGTCACGACCGACAACGTAAGCGCTGGCGGATTTCTATGCACGCTTCCGTTTGATTTGCCGGAAACCGCTTCCCTTCAGGTTTTCTTGTCTGCTGGGGCCCAGGACCGCTACGTTGGCCGAGTTCGTCCTGTCCGCAGGGAGCACGCCGATACTCCATGGCAACGATACGGTTTCCAATTCGTGGAACGCAACGCAGAGTGGATACTGCAACAGTAGTTTTTGACTTCACTTCTCGAAAGGCCTTGGCGGCTTAGTAAGTTCTTCGCTGCCTCCGCAACCCACTAAATGGATCGGTTCGCCGCTGTGAGATATGTTGATTGCATTTCAGCACGAGGAACTACGGCTTGCGACAGAGATAGATTTTGACGGACAGTATAAGTTCCCTTGGTGCTACGCCGGAAAAGAGTACAATTCTTGCGTAGATATGACGGCCCCCCGCGGAATTAAACTCCTGGCAATTGACGATAGCCCTCAAAACTTGTCGCTGGTAAGAGCTTCGCTGGAAGGCGAAGGCGTGGAGATATTTACAGAAGAAGATCCGGAAATCGGCTTTGAAACTTTCCTTCGGATTCGCCCCAGAATCATTTTGCTGGACTTAGTAATGCCTAAAATCAGCGGAATGGAACTGCTGGAGCGCATCGTTGCCGTCGATCCGGGCGCAGACGTCATTCTCATTACGGCCCATTACTCGACCGAGTCGGCCGTCGAGGCGATTCAAAAGGGTGCCTGCGACTACCTGACCAAACCACTGGACATTGAACGGCTTCGCGGACGGATCGGCAGATTGGTGCAGGAGGCGGAAGACCGGCAAAACACGCTGCGACTTGACCAGGAGCTCCTGCACGCTTATCAATTCGAAGGAATGGTTGGTCGCAGTCCTTTGATTTTGGAAGTCTTCGCAAATATCCGGCGGATAGCGCCGCACTTTAGAACTGTGTTGGTAACTGGAGCCACCGGAACTGGAAAAGAATTGGCTGCCATGGCCCTGCACCGCTTGAGTCCGGCGTCGCGCGGGCCGTTTGTTGTATGCAATTGCTCCGCACTGGTAGAAAACCTGTTAGAAAGCGAACTGTTCGGCTACGTCAAGGGAGCTTTTACCGGCGCCACGCAGGATAAGACTGGGCTTTTCGAGCACGCAAATGGCGGCACGATTTTCTTGGATGAAATTGGGGAACTGTCGCTTTCCGCACAAGCCAAGTTGCTTCGGGTGTTGCAGAATCGGCAGGTGCAGCGAGTGGGTTCGGTTGCACCGCGAAATATCGATGTCCGGGTCATCGCCGCTACCCATCGCAATGTGAAAGCAATGGTGCGAAGCGGTCAGTTCCGGGAAGATTTGTATTACCGTCTTGCCGTTGTGGAAATCGGACTGCCCGCATTGGCGAACCGAAGAGAAGATCTGCCTTTGCTGGAAAGGTACTTCCTCGAAAAATTCTCCGCGGAATATAACAAGCCCATCGCGGGCCTGGTGCGCAGAGCACAAACCCGCTTGGCCGCATATCCATGGCCGGGAAACATCCGTGAATTGGAAAATGTGATTGGCAACGCGTGCATGATGGTCGAAGGGGACCTGATCGACGTTGACGATTTGCCGGAAAGATTGCGTGAGCCTCTCACCAACGATGCCGTAACCGACGATAGTTTGATATCACTCGAAGAACTACAAAAGCGTCATGTCTTGCGGGTTTTGGAAGCAGTCGGCGGAAATAAGGCGCGTGCTGCCGAGATCCTTGGGATTGGACGCGCAACCATTTACCAACTGCTTTCCAAAATGAAACTTGGAGCTGAACAGAGCGCCTAGTGCAGTCTGTCGGTCGTAATTTATGGACTGCGCCGCCGCGAGGACCGATAGCAGCGTGGTAAACTGAAACTCCCGCAAGCCGGAGAGGTGGCAGAGTGGCCGAATGCGGCGGTTTGCTAAACCGTTGTACGGGCTAACACCTGTACCCAGGGTTCGAATCCCTGCCTCTCCGCCAGTTCCTACAATCCCAACGGCTTGGCCCGATTGGACAGTCGTTTACGCTATCGAGCAGATCCTTCTCTAGTGTCCTGTAGGTGTCCGATCCTAGTCCCGGCGACAGCCATTTCTCTAGTTGGCTCCCAACGCAGAGAGGAAGAGATTGGGCAATATGACGCGAACCAGCAAAGTGACACCTAAACTGCGGAAAGCTCCACAACCTCCTTTGTCACACGCCGGAGCAATTCCTGACTCAGACCGCGCCAAAAGGCCACCGCTCGATCAACCCTCCACGGTCGTCCCAGGTCAAACGCTACTTGCAACAGATTGCGCATGGCCGGTAAAGAAAACGCCTTGTTCCAGCTCGTGACTGTTCTGGGTGTGTTGTTTCAAGCTGGGAGTCTGGCACCGATAGAGCCCGCGGTATTGAACGCGAGTAGATAGCCCCTGTTACAGAGGACCGCTGCAATATTTGATTTTTTATAATAATAATTCACGACGAAGTAAGCACCTCCTTTGCACCATCAGCAAGACTGGGGTTCCTCGGCTACTCCCAAAACAGGAATCCCAGTTTTTGCATTGCAGTCAAAATGGGGATCGATCCTATTTGATTTCCCACGCTTTTCCATACCGATAATTCACTAGATTCTGGGTATACTCTTGGCTGAAAGCGGAGGAGCGCAAACGAGCATGGCGCGGCTCGTCAGCTTGTCTCACCAACTGCCACCCCCCCCCTGCAGTCCGCCATGCACTTGCTTTTTGGGCGCTATGCCGTCATCATTACGTGCCCGGCAACTTGCCGATCCCAAACAGGAGTCAGCACCATGAGACGCCCCTTTGAAGTTTGCCCGATCATCGGAGTGACGCTCGTCCGAGCGACCATCGTCGGGGTCTTAACTGTCGCTATGAGCATCGCCCTAGCTCTCTTTCTAAGCCTGATCGTTCTTCCAGCTTCCGCGCAGACCAGCGCCGAGTCCGTATTCAACGGCCACAGAATCATTATCCCGGCCTCCAGCATTCCGCAGCCCGGCCGCCATCACACCAATTATTTTTTTGTAGATTCCGACAAACCGTCCAACAAACCTCCCTCAGGCGTGGAAACGCCGGGCTCCGTTGCCTGCGTGTACGAGTTGGTGGCCGGCCCATCCGGCTGCCCCGTTGCTACCAGCACCGCTGTCCCAACCGGCGGATGGGGTGCGATTGCCCTCGTGGACGCCGGGTACTATCCCACGGCGGCGACCGATCTGGCAGCTTTTTCGAGCTATTACGGAATTCCGCAAGCTGACTTCGAGCAAATCTGGCCGGGCACGAAGCAACCTCCAGTAGAGCCGGGTTGGGAGGCCGAAGAAGCACTGGACATCGAGTGGGCGCACGCCATGGCGCCTCAGGCCAAGCTCTACCTCGTGGTATCAGACCTATGCAACACTGGAACCTGCGCCACCGATCCGTTTTGGGACGCCGTGTTGCTGGCTGCCAAGACGGTGGCCGACGCTGGAGGCGGCGTGGTCAGTATGAGCTGGGGCGACCCGGAGTGGAGCACGGAAAGCCAGGAAGACGCCCTTTTCACCAACAAGAAAGTCGTTTTTTTCGCGGCCGCTGGCGATTCCGGCCTGGGCAACAGCATTTATCCAGGAGCGTCTCCCAATGTGGTGGCGGTGGGTGGAACTTATTTCAACCGCAATTCGGCCGGCGACTTCGTTAGTGAGCAGTACTACACCGGCGGCGGCGGCGGCGACATCAGTCCGTATGAGCCCCGGCCGAGCTATCAGAACGGGGTTTCCAGTGTCGTAGGAACTCAACGTGGATATCCCGATGTAGGTTCCGATTTCTGCTGCGCACCCATCTACTTGGACGGCGGATGGACATCGGTAGGTGGCACCAGCTGGGCCTCACCGACCTTTGCCGGCATTGTAAATGCCGCTGCCAGAAAGGCAAAAGGAAGCGTAGACGAGCTCACGGTGATGTACTACGTGCTGGCCCACCCCACCGATTACGCCGCTGATTTCTACGACATCACCACCGGCGACCCCCTCTGTATTGTGGGCTTTAACCAGTGCGACGGAATCGGCTCCCCCCGTACCTACGTGGGAAAGTGACGCGTGGAATAAGAAGTGGAGCCAGAGGCGGAACGGGCAAAATCGCGGACGGACGAATAAACCATCATCTATGCGTTCAACGTCCATCCTTCCCGATATTCAACATGAGCACGGCGTCGGTCAAACGGAGCGGAACGTGCATGGGTGCTCACTGCCGACTAAGCCATTCTCGGCAGTCCGTTTTGCTTGGGAATAATAGCGAAATACGGACATTATTCGCTTGTTTAGGATCAGAACGCGCGAAATTTCTCTGAATTTGCCGCTATTTCCCAGAACATCTTCCTTAAGATTCCTGTGGTTCGCCAAAATTAGATCGCCTGGTTTTTGAGCCGAAGTGCGCGCAACGATTGCCAATCGGATTCAAGGATTAGCGGCTCGCCGCAGAGGTCAATCGACATCGAATGGTGCTGGAAGTCAAACCACCGGCAGAAGGTGTCGAAATCGAGGTTTGTGGGCCAGGTCGTTTATCCGTGAACCAACCCGCCAATTGCTCGATGAAAATCTCGTCGCACTCTTCTCGCAAGACGTCGCGGACATCGGCATCCGTGTCACACTCCGGGATGAGATAGATCCTGGGCTCCCTAAGCAGGTCAGGTAAGGTCAGGTGGCGGCTAGGGTGAGCGCGATCCAGAACAAGCGATCCCAGCGACTCAACCGTGGGCGCTTCTGCTCGCGCTTGTAGATCGCCAGTTGTTGGCGGAGCGCCAGATTCTCGAGGACGAGCGCCTGATAGCCACGCGTACAGAGCCAATCATGCGAAACAGCCGCAAGACGAACTCAAACATGGGGCCGATTGTTGCCCGTATGTTGTTGGAAAGTCAATATCGTCCTGGCGATCTAATTTTGGCGAAGGACAGGATTGTATTGCGACGTCTGCGCATCGAGCACCTGCGAAGCGTTATCGATATAAAACAGGAATTGTACAAAGTTGTGACATTCCGGTGACAAATGGAAGGCCCATCCACTCTACGATTCCGGGGCTGGCACGTCGGGAAGCTTTTGACGAACCTGCGCGGAACGTCGCTTCCCGTCCGCAGCTACTTCACCCGCAGCTACTACTCAAGGAGAATCTTCATGTACCCTTTTGCTCGTCGTTCAATCACTCTCGCCGCATCCTTTGGGCTTGCCCTGATGTTTTCCGGCGCGGCGGTGGCTCAGTCCTATACTGCCAGCGCCCTGGTTTCGAACCTCTCCGGCAAGACCAAGCACACCGATCCTCTTCTCACCAACCCGTGGGGACTGGCTTACGCGCCCGGCCAGCCGTTCTGGGTGAGCGATAACGCTTCCGGCTGGTCTACTCTGTACGCTGGCAACGGAACTCCGCAAAGCTTGCAGGTTGTGGTTCCACCCGCTTCCGGCAAAGGCTCTGGCACTCCAACCGGGATCGTTTACAACGGCTCGACCGAGTTCGCGATTCGTTCGTGGACCTCCTTATTTCTCTTCGCCACCCTCGATGGCACCATCCAGGGCTGGTCGGATTTCAATCCCAGTTCGACCCTCATTGGAGCACAGCAAGCCGGTGCGGTTTATACGGGGTTGGCCATCACCAGCCACACATCGGGAAACTTCCTGTATGCCGCCGACTCCGCCAACAACAAAGTTGACGTTTACGACGGAACCTTCAGCCTGGTCAATTCGTTTACCGATTCCACCATTCCCGCCGGCTTCGCACCCTTCGGAATTCAGGATATCGCGGGACAGGTTTATGTGGCCTATGCCAGCCAGTCGGGTGGTACAGGCGGATACATTGACATTTTTACCGAGGCCGGCAAGTTCGTGAAGCGCCTCGCGCAAGGCAAGCCGCTAAATCAGCCCTGGGGACTGGCCGTGGCTCCCAGTAATTTCGGCACGTTGAGCGGAGCGCTCTTGGTTTCGAATAACACTGCCGCCGGCACCGTCAACGGCTTCAACTTGACCACCGGCAAATTCGTGAACACAATCAAGAATTCTGCCGGCAAACCGATTGCAATCGACGGGATCTGGGGGATCGAGTTCGGAGGTGGAACCACCAACAATGGCGCGAAAAATGCCCTTTATTTCACCGCCGGCCCCGCCGACAAGGACGGGTATCTTGGCTTGATCACGCCCGTTAAGTAAGGCGGACGCCAAGAGCGGAGGGCAGTTCCGGAGTAAAACCGGCCGTAATGAAAAATAGAGGTTGCCCGCGAGGGCGGCCTCTATTTTTAGCACTAAACCGTTGTACGGGCTAACACCTGTACCCAGGGTTCGAATCCCTGCCTCTCCGCCATACTTTCTTCACTTACGGCCGAACAAATCACGACCTTCCTCAAAAGACCAGCTTTAACGCGAACTGAATTAACCGCGGATTGTTGACGATCTGCGTAATTTGTCCAAATCCAGGCGAGTCCGTGTACGTTCCGGGGAAGGCAAATTGCGGATGGTTGAAAATGTTGAACACTTCAGTACGGAAAATGAGATCCGTGCCTTCGTGAATTTTGAATGACTTAAAGAGCGACGCATCAAAGTTCACGAAGTCCGGTCCATAGAGAGGAGTTCGCGACGCATCTCCTAATACTCCGGGAGGTGGATCGACAAAGCAGCTGGTATTGAAAAACTCCTGCACCGTAGGATGGCTGAGCTTTCCGCTGCAAATCTGATCTGGACGATTGCCAATTGCCGTGCCGGAGTTGTTTACGCCCGTGGCGAGTCCAAGAGGAAAGCCTGATGCAATGTGGGAGATTACGTTGAACTGCCACCGGCCGATGATGGCATCTGTGATTTTGTTCGCGCCCGAGGCGAAGCGACCACCTTTGCCAAAAGGCAGGCGATACAGCATGCTGGCGGAAAAATTATGGGTTTGATCGGTAATGTTCAGACCTTTGTCGGTGTAGCCGTTTGGGTTGAGTGGATACGCATTGGGGGCAGGGTTCAGCGGATAGTACGGGACGCCGACAAGCGATCCTAAATCGTCATTCAAACCATTATCGAAACCTTTGCTGTAGGTGTAGGCGAGCAAGAAGTAAAGTCCATTCTGATAGGCTTTCTCCGCTTTCACCTGCAGAGAGTCATATCGAGAAAGTCCCCTGTCGAGCAGGCCGATAATGTCATAAAACTGAGGATAGGGGCGCAGATTGGCCGGATCGATTTGCAGGTTGGGAGGAGCGGTATCCAGGTTCCAATTCTCGGTTTGAAGGTGACTCCCACGTGAGCCTACATACGCCACCGTTACCACTGTATTGGCCGGGAGCTGGCGCTGCAGATCCAGGTTATATTGCTGAACCATCCCAGGCCGGAAACTCAAATCCTGGCTATATATATTGCCGCTCAGGTTGTTAATGGTCGGCTGAACCGGCACCGGGAACCCTTGCGAGAGGGTGGTCACTGGAGTGATGTCGTCGGTCTGAAAAGAATAGGTGCTATAGAACGGGGGATTCAAATCCAGACCTTCGGCCCCCAGGTTCCACCCACCGTCATGGAGGATGGCGTAGCCTGCGCGGATCGCGTTCTTCGTGGAAAAGGGACTATAGCTGATTCCGAGTCTAGGTTCGAAACCCAAATAATAAGGCTTCACACCAGCATTCTTGCCGGCATTGACGCCAGCAATCAAAAGTTGCCCGGTAGGAAAATCAAAGTTCGAATAGCGGTTCTGAGCTTCGACTGTGGGAGTGGTATAGTTCCACGCCATTCCAAGCTGCACCGTCAAATTCTGTTTTACTCTCCAGTTATCTTGAAAATAAGGCCTGAATTCCTTCCATCGCCTGCCGGAAACTGCGCCTGAGAACTCGTTATCGTGCTCTCCGCCCGCTGGAAGGCCCAAAAGAAAACTCGCGACTGGATTACCGGTGGATGAATTCAGCGAGCCATCCGAGAAGCCCGCCGTAAACAGGTTATCGAATGACATTTCTCCCATGGGAAATGCGTCGCCCAACTCATTCAGCTGATAAAACCGCATGCCCATGCCGATCGAGAATGAGTGAGGTCCATGCACCCACTCGAAGTCGTCGGAGTAATGGAACACGTTCGTGCCGTCCTGGATAGGCGAGAATCCCCGGTCTCCCAGACCCCAATAACCTTCATTCAATTGGACATTCAGAAAACCGCTGCTGAAGTAACTTCCCAGGTTGGCATTGGGGATACCCAACTGGTCGCTCCAGTTGGTACCGTCTCCGAAAGAAATAATGTGATCGAAGATCCGGTTGTATCCCGCCGTAAATTGATTGATCTTGTTGCCGGAAAAAATATGAGTTTCGGACAGAGCGAGGTTACGTCCGTTATCCGCCAGATTCTGATTGCTGGAGTAACCGCCGGGCTGGCTTCCGAAGTCCGGCAAGCCGGAAGGAACATAGACCGAAGCCTGGTCCCTACTGAAGCGGGCAAAGATCTTGTCGGAGGCAGAAAAGGTATGGTCAATGCGAAAATCAAATTCATTATCGCCGTACTTTTGGCGCGGAACATCGACGTAGTTCGCGGATAACAGCCCTGGGACATTCGGCAAAGGCAGATAACTCAGTATTTTCTCCGCAATGGGATTGATCCGGTCCGTGGGAATAATATTCCCCGGGAACTGTGTACGCGTCTGTTGACCCGCAGCACCTGTCGTGGTGGCGGGATCGTAGATCGGCACTTCCGGAGCGCCGGGAAAAGACTCCGTAAAAATACCTGCGCGCTCATCGGCCGTTGGAACCTGCGTTAGAGAGGGGATTCCTTGTATGTTTCTGGTTCCTTGATAGTCGAAAAAGAAAAAAGTCTTGTTTTTGATAATCGGTCCGCCCAGCGAGCCGCCGAATTGATTCCGTATATATTCGGGATTGACGGGGGAAAAATAACTTGAAGCGTTCAGCGCTGTGTTGCGAAGGAAATCGAACAGAGTGCCATGGAATTGATTGGTTCCAGATTTCGATATCAAGAGCACGGTGGGGCCTGCGCGCGTGCCATATTCCACGGAATAATTGGAAGTTAGAACATTGAATTCTTGCAAAGCATCGATGGAAGGCACAACGGCAATCGCTCCAGAGGTTAATTCCTCGTTGTCGACGCCGTCATAAAGCCAATCGGTTCGGTTCTCGCGTGACCCGCCCACCGACAAAGAAAAAGTTCCGCGGATCGAAGTTTCGCTGCTGGAGCCGCCGCCGAAAAAATCTCCGGGCTGATCGCCCTGCGAAACGCCTGGGGCGAGCGTTGCCAGCTCAACAAAATTGCGCCCGTTTAACGGAAGATCAGCCACCTGCTCCGAGTGAATCACCTGGCTAAGCGTGGGATTCGTGGTCTCTACGGCAACCGAGTTCGCCTCGACCGTGATTTGAGAACCCACAGTAGCCGGGGCTAAGGTGAAATCGATTTCGGGACTTCCCTCCGATTCAAGACGTATGCCGGTTCGTTCCACTTCCTGAAAACTCGGCGCCGTCACCTTGACGCTATAGTTCCCCAGCGGCAAGACGTTGGCCACGAAGCGGCCCGCGGAATCGGTCGACAATACCCGCGAAGTGTTGGTACCAGTTTCAGTAATCGTCACCGAAGCCCCGGCGACGGCGCCCCCGGAGCTATCCACTACCGCTCCGACGATGGATCCCGTCGATTGCGCATGCATCAAGCAGGGAAACAAGAAACTGAACACCAGGACTGCCAGAACGGAATATGAGCGTTGCACAAGACCCCCTATTTGAAACCATTCAATCGAATCGACCGATTTTCCCGGCGCTCTCATTTGGAGCGCATCCCACCGCATGGACTACTACCGCTTGCTCTCGCCGGTCGCACGCATTTGCGGATCGCGAGCGTTCGGCGTCGGCGCCGACATGAGTTGCACAAACATTTTCTGAAACTTAGGCCAATCCACATCCATCTGCACATGCGCCTTCTGCAGGCTGATCGACGGCTGGTCATGATCCGTCCAAACCAGAGTGTCTCCGTAGCTGATGCCCTTATCCACGCTTACATCCATGAAAACATAGCGCTCGCGCGTAATGAGGCTGGGATCAAGCCACGCCGCTGCCGCCAACTCGTCCCACAGGTAATCGCCCGGCTTTCGCGTATAGTGCGCAACATACTGCGCCGCCGGCTCGTGCGACTTGCCAATCGCGGCCAGCATTTCGGCGGTGAAATGAGTTTCGATCGAAACATCTACCGTGGTCACGCTGATCTTGGCCCACGGCGCATGAAGCATAATGCTGGACGCTTCGGGATCGAACCACAAATTAAATTCGTGCCGGGGGCTGTCAAGGTACTCGGGATCATCCGTATGCGGATTAATGCTGCCCCCCATGATCACCAACTCCTGCGCCAAGGACGCGAACTCAGGGTCGTCAATAATCGCAGTCGCGATATTTGTCATGGGCCCGGCGGCGTAAACCGTAACTTGATGAGGATATTTGTGAACCATCCTGATCAGGAAATGCGCGGCATCCTCCGCCGCGGCTTTCGTTGTTGGAATTCCCTCCGGCAGTTTGGGAACCTCGTTCGCATCGTGGGCAGATCGCGGCATCGTCCACGCGCCTTGGTAAAGAACTTTACCGTACATCTGCTCCCATATGCTGGTCCACTGCTTTGTGCGAATCATGGGAGTATCCGCACCGGGGACCACCGGAATATCGGTACGTCCCACCAATTCCAGAAGCCGCAATGTGTGAGCAACTTCCTCGTTGCGCCACCCATCACCGGTGACCACGGTAATTCCCAGAACATCCACGTTCGGCGATTGCAGAAAAACCAGCATGGAATTCATGTCTGTGCCGGCAGGACCCATGGCATCCTGATCGATCACCACGTAGCGCTTCTGCTGCGCCTGAGCGAAAGTCGCAACCAGCAGAAAAATGGAGCATAGAAAAATAACGCATTTCATTTTAACTTGGCCCGCTTTCACGAATGCCCCCTTGACTAAGCGCTACAGCAGTTTATATCCCGTCCGTGGTCAGCCGGGAAATAAGAAGCTCGAAGAACTTTTCAGAATCGACTCCAGTTGCCACTTTGGCATTCGCCCGGAAAAGGAAATCGTTAGGGCCCTCCGTGACGCCAGCTGTTTCCATGGGAGCGGAATGACGGGCAGGACCATGCTTCCAACCCACACTTTCGCCTGCTGTGATACTTCCGGTGGTCTCAATCTCAATCTGGTAATCCTCGAAAATCAGAATGTCCGGACGTATCAGCGAACTTACCGCCAGCGGATCGTGCAGATTCGGCCCCCTCTCCGAATCTGCACCGCGGTGCATCTTCATCACGGCTTCGGCAATGCGGGCGGCCGCTTCGCTCACGCGACCCTTGCCGGCTTGTAGCGCCTGGACATGCCGCGCCGTGAGTTGCACCTTTCTCGTAACGTCGAGTCCGACCATCCGAATGGGAATCCCGGAGCTAAATACAATGCTCGCCGCCTCTGGGTCAACATAGAAGTTAAACTCAGCCGCGGGCGTGACATTGCCGCCAGAAAGGGATCCGCCCATCAGAACAATGCTGCTCACCATGGAGCCAATCTCAGGGTCCTGCCGCAATGCCAGAGCGATGTTGGTTAACGGTCCAATTCCAACGATGCAAATGTTTCTTGCATTCTCCCGTACCATTCTGCAAATCAAGTCGGAGGCAGGCTCTTTGACGGGTTGAAGCCGAGCTGGCGGGAACTCGACTCCCGCGAGCCCATTGTTGCCATGAGCATATGCCGCGGTTACCAGCTTGCGAATGAGCGGCGACGAGGCGCCTCCGGCCACCGGAATATCCTGTCGGCCAGCAATTTCTACGAGCCTCAAAGCGTTGGGCAACGTCAGACTGAGAGGCACATTTCCGGCTACCGCGGTCACGGCCACAACTTTCAACTCGCTGGAGCGCATCGCCAAAAGCAGAGCAAAAGCATCGTCTACGCCAGGATCGGTATCGATGATGATGTTCTGCGCTCCCCCGCCTGCGGCAAGTGCGTCTGCAGATTGGGTCGCGCCAAACAGCGTTCGCGGACTAGACAACATCCCGCTCATGAATACACCGCCGGACATTCGAAGGAAATCTCGGCGATCGGGTTTTATTTGTGCACCCATCAGATTCTTCGCGGATTCTGACAGCGGCGTACTCCCGCCCACGGTTTGAAACGTTTCATTCTGTGACCACGACTTTATACGCGCCGATCATTTACGTTGTCAAGAAAATCCCTGAAGCGAGTCCAAATACGTAAACAGTCGAAACCGATTTGCGGGACAGTTCTTTAGGATGAAAGGCCAAGAACGGCACTGGTTCGGCCCTGCGTTGTCCACTCCTCTTCGAACTGCGCACGATTGTAGAATGATTTCTGGGTTCCAATGCCGGTCGTCGAGAGCGCCGCATACAGATTGGCCTTCCGCACTGCCTCCTGCTCCGTCGCGCCTTCTGCCAGGAAAACCGCGAAACTTCCAATGAACGCGTCGCCCGCTCCGGTGCTGTCGATGCTGGTGACGGAAAACGGGGATACATAGTCCATGGAGTCACGGCCGGCAAGAAGAGATCCCTTGGCTCCCAGCGTGATAATGACTCGGCGCATACCGCACTCCAAAAGTTTTCCCGCGCACCTCTTCGCGTCGTCCAGATTTCGCACGGGCAACGATGTTATGGTCTCCGCCTCCGTTTCATTCGGAACAAAATAATCCAGGCCAGCCAGCGCCTTCATGTCGATGGGCTGCGCAGGCGCAGGATTTACGATGCAACGGATTCCATGCTTTCGCGCGAAGGCTATCGTGTAGTAAACCGTCTCCAGGGGAATTTCAAACTGGAGGACAATGCAGTCCGCAGTTCTCAACATTCCAGCCGCTGCTTCAACGTCTTCGGGTTTCAATTCGTCGTTCGCACCCTTCACTACCAGAATTCGATTTTGTCCATTGGGCTCGACGAATATCGGTGCGACTCCGCTGGAAACGCCTTCAACCTGCTTCACGTAGGTCGTGTCGATCCCGATTTTCTTAAAGTTTTCGATCGTGGCCGGACCGAATAAATCGCTTCCTACGCGTGCGACCATAAACACGTCTGCTCCGCACAGGTGCGCAGCCACGGCCTGATTCGCGCCTTTTCCTCCGAATCCGAGATCGAATTTCTGGCCGAAGCAGGTCTCACCGGGCTTTGGGAACCGATCGGTAAACGTTGTCAGATCGACGTTGGCGCTGCCCACCACCGCAATTCGAGATCGCTTCGCCATAAAGTTGTCTGTGAAAACCTTTTGCCCGCCGAGTGTATTGGTAGCTTCTGGTTTGTGTCAATCAATTACCTTTCATCGACTCGTCGAAGGCTGACCCATTTGGCGGTCTTCTGCGACGTTACTTTCTCACCCGCGAAATTAAGATGCTATAGGGGAGTACGCTTGAACACTGGTGATTTCGCATTTGTGTGGAGGACATTTTTTACAGGGGCAAGGGAAAGCACGAATCGTGCGAGACTTGTTGCCTTGTCTATCGTCGCTTCACCAATTCTTACGTGCATGCTTGTGACGTGACTAAAAGAGGAGTACAGTTACAAACTTTCCCACCGCGTACCGCTAAAGGAGAACAATGTTTACGCCATCAAGCCTGGAAATTGCGCTGTTGATGATGATCACGAGTGCTGTTTGTTGGGGTTCGTGGGCAAATACGTACAAGGGTGTCAAAGGCTACCGCTTCGAACTCTTCTACTGGGATTACGCGGTCGGAATTTTCCTGGTGTCGCTGGTGCTTGCCTTGACGATGGGAAGCAGCGGGCACGATGCTTCCAGCTTTCTCAATAATGTACGAGCGGCGGACACTTCGAACATCGTGAACGCTCTGATCGGAGGCGCGCTCTTCAATCTCGCGAATCTCTTGCTCGTGGCCGCGATTGACATGGCTGGCCTCGCTGTCGCATTTCCCATCTCGATTGGAATCGCGTTAGTTGTGGGGACCGTATTGAGCTATGCGTTACAGCCGAGGGGAAACGCCCTTCTCCTCGCTCTTGGCGTGGCATGCGCATTCGTGGCCGTTTTACTGGACGGCAAAGCTTACGGTAGTCTTCGATCCAGCGGTCGATCGGTGTCAAGAAAAAGTGTGATCACATGCGTGATCTCGGGAATTCTCATGGGCCTGTGGGCTCCATTCATGACCCATGCCATGACTCGCGGCAATCCGCTGGGACCTTACAGCGCCGCCGTATTTCTTACGCTCGGAGCTTTGCTTTCTTGTTTCGTGTGGAACATTTACTTCATGAAGCATCCGCTGGTGGGGGAGCCTGTAAGTTTCAGTGGACTTTTCCGTGGTCCGATGTCGGGCCACCTGCTTGGGCTTTTCGGCGGATGCATCTGGGGCATTGGCACGGTGTTTAACTTGGTGGCTGCAAGTTTCACGGGCGTTGCCATTTCATACGCGATCGGCCAATCAGCTCCAATGGTGGCGGCTCTTTGGGGAATTCTCGCATGGAAGGAATTTGAAAACTCGGGGCCGCGCGCCAAAATGTATCTTGGTCTGATGTTCGTTTTTTACGCGGTAGCAATTTTTCTCGTAGCCCGCGCGTACGGCTAAGTTCGGGCCGGCTCATCACTTCGGGATTTCGGTCGTTTCGGCGGAGCCGCAACTGAGTTGCGAAGGCTTAAAGATGTTTCGAGAACGATATGTCTGGCCGGAGCTGTATCGCCTCCTATCCTGTCCAGCAGAATACGAGCGGCGGTAGTGCCCAACTGATACCCCGATTGCGACACGGAGGAGAGAGCCGGATCGGTTGTTTCCCCGAGATCGAGGTCGTCAAACCCGATCAGGGAAATATCTTTCGGACAAACCAGACCGGCCTCACGGATAGCCAGGAGAGAGCCAAGCGCGATCATGTCGTTTCCCGCGAATATCGCCGTCGGACGCGGGATAAGCCGAAGAAGCACAAGCGTCTTCGAATAGCCGCCGCGCTTGTCGAAGGTGGTTTCTTGCACATATTCCGGCGTAAGAGATAGCTTGACTTCCCGCAATGCCCGTTTGAAACCGTTCAGGCGCTCTTTCGCATTGGTGAGATGTAGCGGACCTGTAATGGTGGCAAGTTTCTTATGTCCTAACTGAAGCAGATGTTGTGTTGCGTCATAGGCGCCTTGTTCGTTGTCCGCAGTAACGCTGTCGCCGCTCCAGTTTGTGGGGAGACGGTCCACGCAGACCACACCAGTGCCCGCTTCCTGGTACCGTTCTGCCTGCACCGTGAGATCGCTAAAGTTGGATGGAATCACGATGAGACCAGCCGGGAGATAAGTGCGTAACTCATTCAGATGCACTAACTCCTTGGAATGGTCATTATCCGTGTTGCATAAAATTAGGCGATAGCCATTCGAGAAAGCCATGTCTTCCGCGCCACGAACCACCGCCGGGAAAAAAGGATTCGTGACGTCCGGAATAATCATCCCGATCATGTTGGTCTTGTCGCGTCGGAGGCCGCGGGCAACTTGGTTGGGTTGATAGCGGGCCGCTTGAACGGCCTCAAGAACGCGCTTTCGAATGGGCTCCCTGACGCCGGCGGAGTTATTAAGCACATGCGACACCGTGCCAATGGAGACGCGCGCCATCTTCGCGATCTCTTTCATGTTGGCCATGCATCTCCTCCGCGTTGCAATTGTGCCGCAAACGAGAATTAGCTCATGCTCAGGTACGTACCTATACTAACTCTGAATCGTTTCAGAACTCCGATTCAGAAAATACCTGACGGTACGATTAATCCCCCGATTGCCTGGGATCCGGAAGAGATCACGCAGTAACTCAACCAGATCTGCCCGACCCAGGTTCAATATTCAGACTGGAACGAGGATACTCGCTTCTTACAAACGCACTCGTTGCCAATGACCCGGAAGAGTGTGGGTACAGCGAGAGCAGAGCCTCACCTCGTACTTCTTATAACCCCAGAGAGTTTGCAACTTTGAGGCTGGAACGTTTACTGTCTCTGAGGAGGCCTACCAATGTTGATACTAATCATCATCTTAGTTCTCGTTTTAGGCGGCGGTGGAGGGTTCTACGGTCATAGCCGTTGGGGTTATGGAGGCGGAGCGGGAATAGGATTGGGAACGGTCCTGCTGATTCTTTTGATTGCCTACTTGTTGGGGGGCTTTCGCTGAGTTGGCGTTCTCTATCCGCACCAAGTCATCGTAGATCGCAAGCGAAGGGCTTGAAGACCGTTGCCGCGTTCAACGGAGGCTGTGATGCCAAGCTATGCGGCGTCACCGCTACGTCAAAACTGCTATTCGATGTCAGAACGCGGACGTAACAGGTTCGGGAATCGGCTCGATGCGTCCTAATAGGAAAACATAGCCCACGATTCCCAGTAGCAGGATCACTGTGGCCGTCACGAATGCCGCGGCGAACGAGTGCGACGCGGAAACCGTATAGCCTGTCACGATGGGGGCTGAAATGGCCGCGATCTGCCCACACAGATTCACTGCCCCTGCGAGAGTCCCCACACTTTCCCGCGGCGAAATAAGAGAGGGGACGGTCCACGCGACCGGCGCTGCCGCAGCGAGTCCGCCTAGCGCAAGACTGATCCAGATCAGCGCGGCGGTAGCCGTGTGGGCGCTTGCTGCGCCAAAGATCGCAAGTCCAAACGCCGTCCCCATCACCAGAACAGTTTGGCGAACGCGATTCGCGTCGTAGCCTCGCTGGATTAACCCATCCACCAGCCACCCGCCAACCAGCAAATCCGTGACAGTAGCAAACAGCCACGGGACGCTTGTGTAGAAAACCGAGTGGAACAGATCTAGATGCAAAGAAACCGATAGATAGCTGGGCAACCAGGTCAGCAGCAGAAAAAAAGTGTAGTTGTAGGCGCCCCATCCCAGCGCCAAGCCATAAACTTTTCTTTGCCTCAAGAGGTAACCAAGCGAACTGCCGCTTCGTACTTTCGCCCGGTCTTCAACCTGCGCCCCACCTTGCAAAATGAAATCGTGCTCCTGTGGCGAAAGTTTTGCGTCTTCGCTGGGGTTGCGATAGACGAAATAGAACAATACGAAATACACAAAGCTGATGAAGCCAGTAGCGGCGAAACTCCATCGCCAGCCAAAATGCAGCAGCAGCAATCCAATCAGTGGAACTCCAATCGCCGTGGAAAATTTCGCCGCGGCGTCCGTAATCGCCGTGGCCAGGCCTCTTTCTTCACGCGTAAACCAATACCCTAAGGCCTTTGCATTTGCCGGAAATGTGGGCGACTCGCTAATGCCCAACAGGAAGCGTGCGCCGAAAAACCAGTTAAGGCCCGGCGCAATGGCGGCCGCAAAAGACGACAGGCTCCAAAGCAGCGCGCTGATCCTTCCTACTCGCCGCACTCCCCAGCGATCGAGCAGTATTCCACACGGCATCTGCATCACTGCATACGTCCAACTGAAAGCGCTCGATAGATAACCGAACGCGATCAGTGACAAGCCGAACGAGACATGAAGCGCATCGCGAGATACGGAGAGATTAATGCGGTCGAAGAAGTTGACCAAAACTCCGAGTGAAAGCAAAAAAGCGATTCGCCATCGCCGGCGGGGAATCGCGAATTCCGTTGAGAGCGGCTCACCCCTCACTGGACACCGATGCCCGCAAGGAGTCCACCGTCAACCAGATAATCTCCTCCAGTGCAGAATCCAGCTTTATCCGATGCCAGAAAGGCCGCCAACTCGGCGACTTCTTCCACCGTCCCTATCCGTCCAAGTGGATGCGCCGCGCCAAACCGTGCGAACACCTCTTCCGTAGATAAATCAGGGGAAAAGTTTGCGGCGGCGCGAGTCAGCATCGGCGTGCGGATCGATCCCGGACTGATTGAATTCACCCGAATGTTGTCCGCGGCATGGTCCAGAGCCATGGCGCGCGTCAAACTATGAATTGCACCCTTCGACGCAGCATATGCAGCAACTCCTCGCTGGCACGCGTGGCCTTGAACCGAGGCTAAATTGACGATCGAGCCGCCGCCACGCTTCTTCATCTCCGGGATGCCGAAGTGTGCCAGAAGATAGATGCTTGCAACATTCACCAGCATGCATCGGTTCCAGGTGGCAAAATCTGTTTCCAGCACCGTGCCGAAGGGATGAATCGCGGCGGCATTGACCACGATATCCAAGCCGCCGAATCGGTTCACTGCGCTGGCAATAATTGAACAGACGCGATCAGCGTCTGCCACATCGCATTCTTCGACCTGCAAATTTTCACCACGAGTTGCGGCTTCACGTTCTAACTCTTCGTTCGCTAATTTCTCAATACCGCAAGCTAGCACTTTGGCCCCGCCCGAGGCAAAGCGGAGCGCGATCGCACGTCCAATCCCGGTGGTGCCTGTGACCACAGCCACTTTGCCGGCAAAATCGTTCATAGAAATTGAGCCTTATTGATTTGGAGCAGCGGTATCGACCGACCTTGCTGACAAAAATACCCTCATTAACCGTCAATCAGATAATTCCGGCATCGCGTTTCTCAATCCCTGCATGACGCCACGTATTTCGGCGAGCCCCTTCAATCTGCCGACGAACGAATAACCCGGGTTCATCTTCTTCCCAATGTCGTCAGCCAGCAGATGTCCATGATCGGGGCGCATGGGAATTTTATCGTCTTGCCGACCGACGTGATGGCGACCTGCCTCTTCTTCCATCAAAGCTCGAATCACACCTACCATGTCTGAACTGCCATTCAGGTGCGCGGCCTCGTGAAAAGATCTGTCCGACTCCCTCATTACCTGTCGAAGGTGCGCAAAATGAATGCGAGAGCCAAACTCGCGCGTCATGCCCAACAAATCGTTATCTGCCCGAGCGCCGAACGAGCCCACGCAAAACGTCAGGCCGTTCACGGCAGTATCGCAAGCGGAGAAGATCCTGCGCACATCTTCCGCCGTTGAAACTACTCGCGGCAGTCCGAAAAGCGACCACGGCGGATCGTCGGGATGAATTGCGAGCCGGATACCGAGCTCTTGCGCGACCGGGACAACCTCTTTCAAGAATTCGCACAGATTGTTACACAGATCATCTGCTTTCATGCCACGGTATTCGGCGATCAAGTCGCGAATCGTCTCGCGATCGTAAGATGCTTCGGCTCCCGGCAGTCCAGCAATGATCGTTTGTTCTAGATTTTCTCGGCGAGTTTCCGAAAGCGAAGTGAAACGCACATGCGCCGCCTCAAGCTGCGCTTCGGAGAGACTCACCTCAGCATCTTTTCGCTTTAGGATGAACAGGTCATACGCGGCAAAATCGATTGCATCAAACCGCAAAGCATAACCGGTGGTCGGCAGGCGCCACTGCAAGTCCGTTCTCGTCCAATCGACTACCGGCATGAAGTTGTAACAAACTACAGGTACACCCGCTTTCGCCACTGCGACCAAGCTATCCTTCCACGCTTCTATGTAGCGTTGATAAGGTCCTGAGCGGAGCTTGATCGAATTGTGAATCGGAATGCTTTCCACGACCGACCAAACGAATCCGGCGGCGAGGATCTCATCCCTTCGCTTCAAGACCTCATCCACAGGCCACGGTTCCCCACGGTAAAGGTGATGCAAAGCGGAAACAATTCCGGAAGCTCCCGCCTGTTTGATGTGTTCCAGAGGAATCGGATCATCCGGCCCAAACCAGCGCCAAGTCTCTTTCATAGCCGCGCCTCGTTGCGTGCATCGGAACGCCTAGCGTGCGATTCGCGCAGAAGATCCACGCATCACAGACTCGACTTCAGAAAGTGTCGCGGCGCTCGTATCTCCCGGCGTTGTCATTGCCAGCGCTCCATGTGCAACGCCGCAACGGACCGCCCATTCCGCGCCTTTGTCCGCGAGAAAACCGTAGATTAAACCCGACGCGAACGAATCGCCACCTCCAACCCGATCCATGATTTCAGTTTCACGCTGCGCACCATGGATGATTTTCCCTTCGTAGAGAGCAACCGCGCCCCAATCATTTTTCGTTGCTGTATGAGCCGTGCGCAAGGTAGTGGCTATCAGTTTGAGGTTCGGGTACAACTCGGCCACTTTGTGCAGAAGGTTCTCGTAGCTCGATACCGGCAGATGAGTAAAGTCTTCTCCAACCCCTTCGATGGGGATGCCCAGCGCAGCCGAAAAATCCTCTTCGTTGCCAAACAGAACGTCCACGGTCGACACCACCTCGCGATTTACATCCCGAGCTTTTGTCCTACCCCCGATAGCCTTCCACAACGATTCGCGGTAGTTCAGATCATAGGACACTATCGTTTCCGCGTCCCGAGCCGCTTGGATAGCGGCCTTGGCGACGGAGGCCGATGACGGCGACAGCGCGGCGAAAATGCCACCCGTGTGCAGCCAGCGAGAACCGCCCTTCGCGAAAATATAATCCCAGTCGAAATCGCCGGCCTGACAATTGGCAATCGCCGTATTGCCGCGATCCGAGCAGCCTACCGCCGCGCGTACGCCGAAGCCACGCTCAGTAAAGTTCAACCCGTTGCGCACCGTTCTACCGATGCCATCGTAAGGCAGCCAGCGGATGAGCGAGGTATCGACGCCTCCCTGCAAAATCAGATCTTCCATCAATTGCCCAATTGGATTTTTCGCGAATGCCGTTATCACTGCGGTTCGCAGGCCGAAGCACCGTCGCAGACCGCGGGCAACGTTGTATTCTCCGCCACCCTCCCATGCACGGAAATATCGAGCCGTATGAATTCGTTCCTCGCCGGGATCAAGGCGCAGCATCACCTCGCCCAGGCTCACACAATCCCATCTGCAAGTCTCTACTGCTTTCAAAACAATCGGAGTCATGCCGAGCATTCTAGCGGTTCCGAAGGCGATTCGCTTACTCGGCGCCGCAGCCAAGGGCATGCAGTCTCGGCGGGTGGAATATCATGAGCAAAACCATGAGGCGAAACCATGACTTTCGAAACCATTTTCGAGACCATGACTCGGAAGCCTGGCTTGCGCGGCGTATAATCTCGGCGAAACAAAATCTAGAATGAAGATTCTCCGGCTGAAAACGGCTGTCGTAGAGGGAAACTTTGATTGGACCTTCGTCCGCATCGAGACCGATGAAGGAATTCGAGGCCTTGGAGAGTGTTTTTTCGCTCCCGGATTGACTTCCATTCTGCGGTCGCTGGAACCTTTGCTGATCGGCGAGGATCCGCGGGACATTCATCGCCTCTTCCGAAAGCTACAGCTCGCAACCTCAGGCGCGGGGTCGATTGCCGGTATCGTTTACAACGCGATCAGCGGCATCGAAGCTGCCCTTTGGGATGTTTCGGGACAATGGCTCGGTGTGCCGATCTACCGATTGCTGGGAGGCAAGTTTCGGGATCGAATCCGCATCTACGCGGATTGCCATGGCGGCGAAGCACTAGAGAGTTTGGATGAAGTTTTGCGCTCGCGTGCAGCGTCATGGGCGCCCAAAACAAACCCTTACTTCGCGAGAGATTATTTCGGCGAGCCGACGGAAGAACATCCTTCGTCGCCCGAAGACTATCGCCGTCAGGCGGTCAAGCAAAGAGCGGAAGGATACACCGCTCTGAAGTTCGATTTGGACGTGCCCGGCACCGCCGGCTCCGACCCTCACAATCGCGTGCTCAACAATCGGTCTATCGATCACATGGTGAGTTTGATAGGAGCGGTTTATGACGCGGTTGGGAAGGACACTGACATCGCAGTCGATTGCCACTGGCGCTATAACGCCGCCGACATAATTAAGGTTGCGCGCGAACTCGAACCGTTCCGATTGCTATGGCTGGAAGATCCAGTTCCGCCCAATAATACAGCCGCCCTGAAGGAATTGAGTGCCAAGGTACGAGTACCCATCGCTACCGGAGAGAATCTGTTCCTTTTCGAAGGATTTCAAGAAATCATCGCGCAGCACGCGTTGAGCATCGTCACTCCTGACCTTCAGAAAGTCGGGGGCCTCGCCGTCGCCCAGGCCATTGCACAATTTGCCGATGTACATGGCATGCCGGTGGCACCGCATAACATCAGCAGTCCCGTGGGCACCTTGGCCGCGGCTCACTTCTGTGCCGCGACCCCGAATTTTCTTGCTCTCGAATTTCACGCCTCGGACGTACCGTTTTGGAATGATCTTGTCGAAGGTTTTCCGAAGCCAATCGTTCAGAATGGCTTCATTTCTCTGCCGGAAACGCCTGGTCTCGGAGTCACCTTGAACGAAGATGTCGCCCGGCGCTATGCGCGGAAGGGTGAACCTTTTTTTGAATGAGCTGAAGCAGCTAGACTACGAACGCTATGTCCATCGCAAAAATAGAAATACTCCAGAAGATTATCCGCTCCGGTGTGGTTGCGGTGATCCGGGCCGACGGCGCTGAACAGGCGCACCGCATCGCTACAGCTTGCGCTGCCGGCGGAGTTACGGCGCTTGAAATCACCTTCACCGTACCGGGCGCAACCGGAGTGATTGAGCATCTTGCAAAAGAATGTTCGCAAGATATTCTATTGGGAGCCGGTACGGTTCTCGATCCTGAAACTGCCCGCATCGCGATCCTGGCCGGGGCAAAGTTTGTGGTCAGTCCTGCGGTGAACCCGAATACCGCGCGTCTTTGCAATCGCTATCAAATTCCTTACATGCCCGGAGCCGCTACGATCTGCGAAGTAATCGAGGCCATGGAGTGCGGCGCCGATATCGTGAAAGTGTTTCCGGGCGAAATTCTTGGGCCAGCATTCGTCAAGGCGGTCAAGGGACCTTTGCCTCAGGCAAACTTGATGCCCACAGGCGGCGTCAGTTTAGAGAATGTTGCGCTCTGGATCAATGCAGGAGCAGTCGCTATCGGGGTGGGAGGGAATCTGACGGCAGGAGCAAAGACCGGGGATTTCGATTCCATTACGCGCCTCGCACGGCAATTTGTCGAGAAGGTGAAGGGGGCACGTAGTCAATGAGTAGCACTAAGCTGTGGAACTCCGACGACGAACTCTTAACTCTGGTGCAGCGCGAACTCTTCACCTGTGTGGTCGGCGATGTCATGGACAAATTGAACTTTCAGCATCAATTCCTTCCGCCCCAGATTCATCCTCTTCGAGAGGATATGGTTGTGATCGGACGCGCCATGCCCGTTCTGGCCGTGGATGTTTTTGCAGAAAGGGTCGAAGGCAGCGCCAACCCATTAATGGATAAACCGTTCGGCTTGATGCTGGAAGCGCTGGACGATCTCCACAACAACGAAGTCTACGTCAACACCGGGTCCTCCCCTCGTAACGCGCTATGGGGAGAGTTAATGAGTACGCGGGCCCGCAAATTAGGCAGCCGAGGAGCTGTATTGAATGGTTATGTCAGGGACACAAAAGCAATATTCAGTATGAATTTCCCAACTTTCGGATTCGGTTCGTACGGGCAAGATTCTGCGCCTCGCTACAAAGTAGTCGACTTCCGGATTCCCGTTGAAATCGGATCCGTACGAGTGCGTCCGGGGGATATTCTTTTTGGCGATATCGACGGGGTATTGGCGGTTCCCGCCGAAGCGGAAACGGAAGTCTTTACCCGAGCTCTTGAAAAAGCTCGGGGCGAGAAGTTGGTGCGCAAGGCCATTGAAGAAGGCAGCAGTGCGGTGCAGGCTTTCCAAAAGTACGGGATCATGTAGAAAAGAAGGAAAAATGGATAATCCCATGTCCGCCAACCCAGCCTCCCGCACAGAACAGATTCACCGTTTTCTCGAACAAAACGACTTGGGGGCTTGGATTGCCTGGAGGCCGGACGAACTCCTCATGCTCTGCGGCTATTTTCCGTTCTGGGGCGCTTCGTTATTGATTTGCGTTGCGGACGCTGCGCCCTTGTTGTTTATTCCGCAGATTGAACCGAGCGATCATATTCCTGCCGGCTTGAGGGTGAAGGAATATCCCTGGGGCGACTTAAAATGCTCCGATCCCTACTCGGCGCTGGTCGCGGCTGTTGGTGAGGAGTTGGTTAAGTCCAGGCTTAAACCGGAGCGAGTGGGCATGAACCCCAGCGCTTCGCGAATTTCGCTGCCGATTCAAGCCGCAGAACAAATTCCTATCGCAGAAAATTTTGCGGAACAGCTTAAAGATTTCACCGCGACGCCCGACGCCCGACGGCAACAGTCGCTTGCCGGCTTATATCTCAGAAAAACTTCTTCGGAGATTCAATCGATTCGGCTGGCTAACCAAGTTGCAAATATTGGGCTGCAGGCTTTCCAGAACAATTTGCAACCTGGGATTTCCGAGGCAGAGATTGCGGCAGGAGTGGAGTCAGCCATCTACCGCCAGATTGGTCGCGACGGCATCTTTCACTCCCGGGGCTGGGCCATGGTCCAATCCGGCCCGAACAGCGCGTATGCGGGCCGATTCAATCGCTCGACCGGACGCCGCCTGCAGAATGGTGATCTGGTTCTGATCGAGTTGGCAACCTGCGTAAACGGTTACTGGAGCGACCTGACGCGTACCGCCGTTGTCGGTTCAGTCAAACCGGAACTCGCGGAGTTACTTTCCATTGTCGAAGATGCCCAGCAATCCGCAATCGATGCCGTGGCTCCTGGGATGGCAGCCGCCGACATTGATGCAATGGCACGGGATAAAATCGCGGCCCAAGGACTGTCTTCATTTTTTACTCATCACACGGGTCACCATGTCGGCTTCCGTTATCATGATCCGGGCTTTCTGATCGCTCCCGGTGTGAGTGCGAAACTTGAGTCCGGCATGGTGATCACCATCGAGCCTGGAGCCTACGTTCCAGAACGTGGCGGCGCCAGAGTCGAAGACGACGTTCTCGTCACTGCCTCCGGCCACGAAGTGCTTTCCAGAACAAGCGTGCCTTAAGAGGAACTTCGGCGGCCATGATCACAATCGACCTTTCCGGCAAAGTCATTCTTATCACAGGGGCATTGGGCTCAATTGCCGAGCACATGGTGCGAAGGCTCACCGAAGCCGGCGCAACCCTCGTGCTCACGGACATCAAATCGGCGGAAGAAGCCTCCGAGAAGCTGCGTGGCTGGCGAATACCTTGTTCGTCATATGTCTATATTCCTGCGGATATCACAGATTCCAGCCAGGTAAATCGGGTGGTCGGCACAGCGTTCCAGAAGTTCCCGCAGATGGATACCGTCATCGGCCATGCTGGCGGCTGCGGACTGCATCCGTTCGCCAGTACTTCGGAAGACGAGTACGAGCGAATCTTTCGCTTCAATTACTTCGCGCAAACTTATCTGGCCCGATCCGTGTTGGCGGAATGGATGAAGCGCAACATCGCTGGGCATTTGATTTTCACATCTTCTTATGTGGCTCGCATGCCTCACACGCAGATTCCGTCCTACTCCTCCGCGAAGGCGGCCTTGGAAAACTTAGCGCGCAGCCTGGCGCTCGAATATGCACTTACTGGAATTCGTGTGAACGTAGTCTCCCCGGGCAATGTCGCCGCCGGTAGTTCGTTGAAGGTTTTTGACGAGGACCCAGCCTATCGCGAATTCGTACTTCGAGTCTCGTTGGGTAGAAGAAACAGTCCTGAGTCGATCGCGGACACATTCGTTTTTCTCTGCTCGCCACTAGCTGTCGAGATTAATGGGCAAATCCTCAGTCCAGATTACGGCGCGGGCATCGGAAATCGCCTATGAAAATCGGCCTTGGCCTCTATCGTCACATGCTGACGCGGGACTTCTACGATTTCGCACGGCAAGCAGGCTGTACCCACGTCGTAGCTCACCTGGTGGATTATTTCAATCAAGGTCCATCCAACCCACGGAACAATCAGCCCACCGGCTCGAAATATGAGCCTTGGGGAGTTGCAGGCGATCCCGAGCGGCTATGGGCCGTCCAAGAATTGAAGAAGCTTCGCGCCGAAATTGAAGAGGCTGGCCTGATTTTAGCGGCGATTGAGAATCTCGATCCCGCACATTGGCACGACATTCTGCTCGACGGCCCGCAACGCGCCCAGCAGATCGAAAAGGTGAAGACCATCATTCGCAACATGGGCGAAGCCGGCATTCCAGTGCTGGGCTATAACTTCAGTTTGGCGGGCGTATGTGGACGCGTCACCGCTCCGCTGGGACGTGGTGGAGCAATCACATTGGGGATGGACGGTCCAGCCGAAGACGTACCCATTCCGAATGGGACGGTCTGGAATATGATCTACGATTCCAACGCGCCGGCTGGCACTCTGCCGACAATTCCTCACGAAGAACTCTGGCGGCGCTTGCAAAGATTCCTCGAAGAAGTCATTCCCATCGCCGAAGAATCAGGCGTTAAGCTGGCTGCCCATCCTGACGATCCTCCCATGCCGACCATGCGACGGCAGCCCCGGCTTGTTTACCAGCCTCACATGTACCAGAGGTTAATCGATTTGGCCCCTAGCCGCAGCAATGCGCTTGAATTATGTGTCGGTACTCTCGCGGAAATGACGGAAGGAGATCTTTACGACGCGGTGAATCGATACAGCAAACAAGGCAAGATTGCCTACATTCATCTTCGCAATGTGGCCGACAAGGTCCCACACTATCGCGAGACTTTCATCGACGAAGGCGATGTGGACATGATTCGCATCCTGGCGATTCTCCACGGAAACGGATTCGACGGCGTTCTCATTCCCGATCACACTCCGCAGATGAACTGCTCCGCCCCCTGGCACGCCGGAATGGCGCATACCCTCGGATTCATGCTGGCCGCAAAGGCCGTGATTCAATCGTCTAAAAGTTGCTGCTCCGATCTGGCGACTGCCCATGGAGACAACTAGCCTGAAAAATCTTCCGGCGTCATACTCGCGTGCCCCGCTCATCATCGCCGCGAGTGTCTCCACGCTCGGTGGACTGCTGTTCGGTTATGACAACATTGTGATCAGCGGCGCAATCGGGTATCTGAGCCAGTTGTTTCAGCTAAATGCGGCTGGGATTGGCTGGGCTGCAGGGTGCGCGCTGGTGGGGTGCATCGCGGGCTGCGCGGCGGCAGGTACCATCGCCGATTATCTCGGAAAGAAAAAGGGGCTCGCGCTTTGTGCAATTTGTTTCGCGCTCTCGTCGGTTGGAATGATGTTTGCCGCTAGCCTCCACCAGTTTGTTTTTTGGCGGCTCATCGGCGGATTGGGCATCGGTGCGGCGTCCGTAATTTCTCCAAATTACATTGCGGAGATCGCTCCCACGCCGGTTCGCGGCCGTTGCGTCACGCTTTATCAGCTCGGCATTGTAGTTGGAATTCTCGCTGCCGTCTTCGTGAACATGCTCATTCAACGCATGGGCAACGAGGCCTGGAATATCTCTACCGGATGGCGATTGATGTTCCTCGCTGGTGTGGTCCCGGCGGTTCTGTTTGGATTGATGATTATCCCAGCGGTGGAAAGTCCGCGCTGGCTCATGAAAGTCGGATGTCGCGATAGGGCGATTGCCATCCTCTCTAAAATCAATGGCTCCGCGGCTGCGCACAAAGAAGCTGCTGAGATCGAGGACTCGCTCGCCGTCGAAGATGGTCATATCTCAGAACTGTTTACCACCTTCCGTCGCCCGCTATTGCTTGGAATCATGCTGGCCGGATTGCAACAAATTAGCGGTATCACGCCGCTGTTTTCTTTTCTTCCGGAGATCTTCCGGTCCGCCGGAACTGCAACCGGCGACGCTTTCTTTCAGTCGGTGCTGGTGAGTATCATCAATCTTCTATTCACGCTGTTCGCTCTTTGGCTGGTCGATCGCGCCGGACGAAAGACACTAATCTTAGCCGGAACCACCTTGCAGTTTATTTCGCTTGCGCTCGTTGGCTGGTTCTACCACATCCACGGCAGCGGGTTAGCAGTCTTAATTCTTGTAATGAGTTTCGTCGCGGGGCATGCGTTTGGTAACGGCGTGGCTTGCTGGGTGATCATCTCCGAAATCTATCCAACCAAAGTACGAGGGCGCGGCATGTCTATCGCCACAACCGCACTCTGGGTGGTCGGCTACCTCGGGAATCAGATGTTTCCCTTGATGCAGAAAGATCTTGGATCGGACGGCACGTTTTGGTTGTTCAGCGCGGGTGCCTTGTTGACGATTATTCTTGTCAGCTGGCTGATCCCCGAAACGAAGGGGCGTTCGCTCGAAGAAATTACAAAATTTTGGACGGAAGGGAAATCGCTCCAGAGCGTTATTTGAGTTCGCTTTCGTTGCGCCACCCTCGCCACGCGCCTTTCGCACACGTATAAACTGGCATTGTCTCTCAAACTTATCACTGACAAACTCTCCTTGACCGTGACGCCGGATTAGCGTTGGCGGCGCTCGGAATAATGGATTCCGCTTAGATTTCTTAGGGTGGCTGCCGCCGCTTCGGGAGTAATATCCCGCTGTGGGCTGGCCATCATTTCATACCCGACCATAAACTTGCGAACCATCGACGAACGCAGCAGCGGTGGATAGAAATGTGCATGCAGGTGCCACTCCGGATGGGATTCCTCATCTGTGGGTGACTGATGGAAACCCATCGAATAGGGAAACGATATCTCGAAGAGATTGTCATAACGCGTGGTGAGCTGTTTGAAAATATCAGCCAGGCCCGTCCGCATCGCGGCATCCAAAGATCCCAAATTCCCCACGTGGACTTTGCTCAGCAGCATCACTTCAAAAGGCCAAACCGCCCAGAACGGCACCAGGGCCGTGAAATGGGCATTCTCAACAATCATGCGCGTTTCAGCCTGCGCTTCCATTTGCAAATAATCGCAAAGCAGGCATGCCCGATTCTTCTGTAAGTAAGCTTTCTGCGCTTGCTGCTCTTTCCTCGGTTCATTGGGAATCGTTTGATTGGCCCAGATTTGGCCGTGTGGATGCGCATTGCTGCATCCCATCATCTCGCCCCGATTCTCAAAGATTTGAACGTACTGGATATAGGGCAAAGAACCGATTGCAGAGTACTGTTCAGCCCAAGTCTCCACAACGCGGGTTATCTCCGGAATTGTCATACGCGCCAGGGTCATTTCGTGGCGAGGCGAAAAGCAAATCACTTTACAGATACCGGCCTCGGACTCCGAAAGCAACAAGCCCCGCCCGGACTCATCTTGCCTTGAAGGTCTCGCTTTTTCTAGCTCCGGAGGCTTCAGCGCTGCGAAATCGTTGCTGAATACGAATGTGCTTTGATACTGGGAATTCCGCGCCCCACCTGCTCGCTCGTTACCGGGACAGAGATAGCAGTTCGGATCGTAAGTTAGCGCCGCGCCGGATGCCGCCACCTCCAGTTGACCACTCCAGGGCCGCTCCGCGCGATGCGGAGACACCAGAACCCAGTCGCCGGTGAGCGGATTGAATCGGCGATGAGGGTTCTGATAAAAATTTCCCGCTTCCATCTACTCTTCACCTTGTGATCCGGGCCACGCCTGCGCGCCGTGGGCGGGATCGCAAGCGAAAATCGTGGGAGTAATACCTGTCCTCTCACGGTAGGCTTGCCCCATGTGTTCCTCAAACGATGCGGAAGCGTTAGCCTCCACCAGGTTCACCGTACATCCTCCGAAGCCGCCACCCGTCATGCGAGCGCCATGCACCCCGGTGCTGGACGAGGCGAGTTCAACCAGCAGATCCAATTCTTTGCAACTCACCTGATAGTCATCGCGCAGGCTGGCGTGCGAGCGGTACATCAAATTGCCGAAGCCCTTGGCATCCCCAGTCTGAAGTGCCTTTGCGGCCGCCAGGACCCTTTCATTTTCCGTGACCACATGGCGGCAACGGCGATAGACCACCTCTGGAAGCGCGTCCTTATAAACCTCGAGTTCAGCCGCTTGAACATCCCGCAATGCGCGGACTGCCGGCAGAAGCGTCTGCAACAGCCTCACTCCCTCTTCGCATTCTTCTCGTCGGCGGTTGTACTCTCCCGAAGAGTGTTCATGTCGAACCATGCTGTTGCATACCACCAGGCGCAAATGGTGAGGAATGGGAAGTAGTTGATGTTGGAGAGAACGGCAATCCAGCATGAGCGCATGCCCCGCTTCTCCAAAAACGGTAATGAACTGGTCCATGATGCCGCAGAGCGTACCAGCGTATTCATGCTCCGCCTTCTGACATAGCTTTACGAGATCCAGTTTAGGAACGTCCCTCCCCGAAATCATCGCCAGAGCAAGCGCCAGCGCCACTTCCAGAGAAGCCGAAGAACTTAACCCAGCCCCAATCGGAACCTCCCCGTGAATCATCAGATTCGCCCCACACAGATCGTATCCGCTCTTTTGCAAGACTGCCGCCACGCCGCGAACAAAGTCGCTCCAGTGTTTCCTCGGCGGTCCGTCCAACTCGTCGAGCAAGAGCGTTATGCTCTCGTCAAAGCGATCGGAGTAGGCTTCCAGAGTGCGATCCTCGCGCTTCGCTGCCGCAATCCAGGTGTAAAGACCGATGGCGGCCGGCATCACGAATCCGTCGTTGTAGTCTGTGTGTTCTCCGATCACGTTAACCCGACCCGGTGCGCGGAAAATACGCGGGCTGGCGTGGAACATTTTCCGGAAGCGAGCCGCTAACCCTTCCGCTTTGGATTCCGATTTCAGCCGACTGGATTTCATAGCCTGTTCGTGCTCTCCCGGATACCCCAGCCTGCTGGGAACCCTGCACCCCAAGGAATTGTGCTCCAGTATCTTTCGAAAATCTGCATGATCCTGTACCCGGGAAGCGCGATCTTTTCTTTCCTCCGAACCAGCTTAGCCCTCGCCTGTATTTTTTGGGAAGAATGCAGATCCTACACGGGAGCGCTTATGCCCGTTGTCCCACTCTCGTGTCATCTCGATAAGGTAAGTTCGGACAGGAGTGGGCCACGTTAAGCCCGCGCCTTTTTTTCGCGGAAAGGCACATAGCGGAAAGGCTTCCTATCGCTTCAGGGCTAGTTTATGAGCATTCTTTTCCAGTAAACTGGCTACCCATCGAGGGATCGCCGCTTGCAAAAGTTCAATTCGTGTTTTGGCCGTTTCGTTATCTGGATTTTTCTCGTTCTATTCGCCGGTTTGGCAATTGCCCAGTCCGTTCCTTCGGAACTCGTAAATGGGTTCAAATGGCGACTGATCGGGCCATTCCGTGGCGGTCGTGTAGTTGCGGTAGCGGGTGTGCCGGGCGATTCCACGACTTTTTATTTCGGAGCCGTCAATGGAGGCATCTGGAAAACCACCGATGCAGGCACTGTCTGGAAGCCGATCTTCGACAACCAGCCGGTCGGGTCGATCGGAGCAATCGCGGTCGCGCCATCCGATCCCAAGACCATCTACGCCGGAACCGGCGAGTCCGATATTCGTTCCGACCTTTCTTCCGGAAACGGTGCCTACAAGTCAACAGATGCAGGCTCTACCTGGACGCATATCGGATTGGATGACACGCGCCAGATAAGTCGGATCGTAATCGATCCGCAAAATCCGAACATCGTGTACGTTGGTGCCCTCGGTCACGCCTACGGACCAAATGAACAGCGCGGAGTTTACAAATCCGTCGACGGAGGCACCCACTGGACCAAGGTTCTTGATGAGGGGCCCGAGATCGGCATTTCAGATTTGGCGATCTGCTCCGGCAATTCACGACTGCTATTTGCCGGCGCATGGCATACTCACCGCCCTCCCTGGAGCACCTATGCCCCGATTGACGGGCCAGGCGGAGGCCTCTATCGATCGCAAGATGCTGGAAAAACATGGTCCCGCATAACAGACCGCGGACTCCCCGAAGGGGACTGGGGCCGGATCGGTATTGCCGTCGCGCCAGATGGCAGGCGGATCTACGCGCTCATTGAAGCGAAAAAATCGGGCCTCTATCGTTCGGATGACGGAGGCGACACTTGGACTTTGGAAAACGCAGACCCGCGCCTCACCAGCCGGGCATGGTATTTCAACAGCATCACGGTTGACCCTACCAATCCCGAGGTCATCTACGTCCCGAATGTAGCTCTTTACCGGTCAGAAGATGGCGGAAAGACAATTTCAATTGTCCGCGGCGCGCCCGGCGGCGATGATTACCATCAGATTTGGATTGATCCAAAAAATTCCGAGAGCATGGTGCTCGGAACCGATCAGGGGACCACCATCAGTCTGGACCGCGGCCAAACTTGGTCTACATGGTACAACCAGCCCACGGCGCAGCTCTATCACGTGATCACCGATAATCAGTTCCCGTACATTGTTTATGGCGCTCAACAGGATAGCGGAAGCGCTGCGGTTCCAAGCCGTACCGATCACGGCCAAATCACTCCCCGCGATTGGTTTCCGGCAGGCGGCAGTGAAAGCGGATACATGGCGCCGGATCCCAAGGATCCAAACATTATTTATCTAAGCGGAGCTTATGGCAGCGTTGACCGCTTCGATAAACGTACGTCATCCAGCCAAAACGTCACTCCGTGGCCCGTGCAGACCTTTGGTACCGAAATCAATTTCCGAAAATACCGCGACCCTTGGACACCCGTCCTGCTTTTCTCCCCCGCTGATTCGACGACGCTCTATCTCGGCACGCAATACGTGATGAAGACTGTCGATGGCGGCCTCCACTGGCAAACCATCAGTCCCGATCTCACAGGGTCAATTCCATCCTCCGCGATCACGCGGCAGCCAGGTCCGCCGGCCATCGACAAGGCGGAACAAAATGGATACGGCGTCGTGTTCACCATTGCTCCCTCACCACTTGATCGCAATCTGATCTGGGCCGGAAGCGATACCGGATTAATCCATCTCACTCGTGATGGAGGAAATAACTGGAAAGACGTCACGCCGCAGGGACTTTCGCCATGGAGCAAGATATCGTTCATCGAAGCGTCCCACTTCGATCCCGCTGTCACCTATGCCGCCGTGGATCGCAGTCGGCTCGATGATCGCACTCCTTATCTTTATCGAACCCGCGACGACGGCGCTACCTGGCAGCCCATTACGGATGGCATTTCAGCTCCCGCTTTTCTTCGGGTCATTCGCGAAGATCCTGAGAAAAAAGGATTGCTTTTCGCCGGAACAGAATTTGGCGTATACGTTTCGTTCGACGATGGCGGCCACTGGCAATCCTTGCAACTCAATCTCCCCGTCACTTCCGTTCGAGACCTTTATATCCATGGCGACGATCTTGTGATCGCCACCCATGGCCGTTCTTTCTGGATTCTCGACAACATCACGCCTCTGCGGCAGGTATCCCAGGCCCAACAAGCCGTAGCGTTTTGGCTGTACCAACCTGCTCCATCTTTCCGCATCGATAACGATTCTTTCCCCGGAACTCCGCTTCCACCCGAGGAACCGACCGCGGAAAATCCTCCCGCAGGAGCCATGATTGATTATTTTCTGAAGGCGCCCGCCGCCAACGTCAAGCTGGAATTTTTCGATTCGCAGGGCAATCTAGTGCGCCAATTCTCCTCGGAGGATCAGCCTCCGCAAAAACATGCGGCGGTTGCGATCGCCGAGCGCTGGTTTCCAAAACCTGAAATTCTCGAAAAAACTCCGGGGTTACACCGCTTTGTTTGGAATCTTACGTGGGGTAGTCCTGCGGGAGCCAACGCAACTGCCGGCTCTGAGCACAGCAGCTCCGGCGGTCCAGAAGTTGTACCGGGAGTCTACAACGTGCAACTTACCGTAAACGGAGTCGTGCAGAATAAAACCCTGAAAGTGATGCTGGATCCGCGATCACCGGCGACTCCTGAGATACTTCAGCAACAGCTGCAACTCAGCCGCCAGATATTTTCTGAAACTCTCGAAGCCCGCCGCGCGCTTGCCGAGATCGCCTCAGTACAAAAACAATTAGCCGACATCGAGCAAAAGCCCGCTACGCAAAAGTCGACTCTCAGTTCGGTTCTCGCCCAAGTTCAAGCAGAAATGTCGGAAATCATAGCTAAGCCGGAGCCTGCTCCCGGGCAGCCACGCGGATTGCGTGATGCCTATTCCGATTTAGACTCAGCATTGTCCGTCGTCGAAAGTGGAGATCGCGCTACACCTTCGCAGGCCATTGCTGTTTACAATCAGTCCAGTCCAGAAGTCAAAGCAGCTATTGCGGAATGGAGCCACTACAAAACAGACCGGCTTCCCCAACTTAATCGCAAATTGGTCGAAGAGCATCTCGCTCCCGTCGCCATCTCGGAAATCGAACAAGGCGTTGAATATCTGATGTCACGCTAAGACAAAAATCTTTCCCGTTCAACGGTATTTCGGCTATGACCCGTCCGATATATTGCGAAGTGCCCCTGCAAAGTCAGTAGAATCACGACAGGGGCATCTGAGCCTCACGGGAAGGGCGAGACCGATGATTCGAAAAGCTGCTGTGCAAATAGGAATTCCCGCGCTACTCGCTTTCATGGCATGGAATGCATACCTTGTAGTCAACCATTTAAAACTGATGCAGAACATTTCTTCGCTTACGCTGGAAAGCTCCGCCATCCAGGCTGATCTGTCGACCGTATTGAGAGACCTCACCGACATGGAAACCGGGCAGCGCGGATTTCTCCTCACCGGAAATTCCGCGTACTTACAGCCCTACACCGATGCCAGGAACAAACTCGAAACAGATTTCTCGCATCTTCGGCAAGGGCTTGCTCACCGCTCCAGCGACGCCCAAACGGCCGAGTCGCAACTCGAGTCGGTCGCTAAGTCGAAACAGGCCGAAATGGAACGGTCCATAACGCTGCGTCAACAGGGATACCGCCATCGTGCATTCATGCTTGTGGATACCGGTGAAGGCAAGGGTGAGATGGATCAGATTCGCGGAATCGTGTCTACTCTGTTCTCAGCCGAGAGCGACAATTTCGCCAGGCTTGATGCGGAAAGAGGCATCGCACTAAAAAAGCTATTGTCGACAACTCTTCTGGTGAATGCCGCGATGTTTATGCTCGCCGCATTTCTATTCGTGCTGATTCGTCACATCTGGCGGTTGCTGCGAGAAGAAGCCTCCCAGAGTAGAAAAGAATTAACTGTGCGGGACAGTAAACTGGAAAGACTTACCTCCGCGCTTTCCGGCCCGGCTCGCTCCAATATCACCGCTATCAATACCAATTCGCGTCTGCTTCTGGAGAATTATGGTGGCTTTCTTCCGCGGCAGGGCCAGGAATATGCCGAGCAAATGAAAGAAGCTGCGGCACAAATGGAGCTACTCCGGCAAGATCTAGTGGACGGCGGAAACTCTAAAGAAGATGAAAAGGCAGCTTAGCACCTTAAAATCTGCACGCTGCCGGGGCAGCAACTTGTCACGGTTATCTTCTATCCGGCGTTAGTATAAGAATGTGGTGATTTTCGATGAGCCGTAAGGCTTGCGTAATTGGTGCCGGTCCAAATGGATTGGCAGCGGCTATCGTTCTGGCTCAAGCCGGACTTCAAGTCGACGTACTGGAAGCTGAACCGACGCCCGGCGGCGCCGCTCGCACCCTCGAACTAACCCTGCCCGGGTTTCGGCATGATTTCGGCTCGGCCGTCTATCCGCTCGGCGCAGGTTCTCCATTTTTCTCCTCGCTGCCTTTGGCCGATTACGGCCTGGAATGGATTCACTCCCCAGCCGCGCTGGCCCATCCTCTCGACGATGGCACCGCCGTTTTGTTAGAACGGGACTTGGATGCAACCACACATTCCCTCGGGATCGACGGGCCTGCATGGGACAAGCTCATGCGTCCCTTCGTCGAACGCTGGAGTGAATTGGCTCCAGAAGTTCTGCGCCCCGTTTCATTCTTCCCCAAACATCCATTCCTGATGGCGCGCTTTGGAATGGTCGCACTTCAGCCTGCCCAAATGCTTGCGCGACGGTTTCGTAGCGAAAGGACGCGCTCTCTCTTCGCAGGCTTGGCCGCCCATTCCTTCCTCGCGCTCGACGAACCGTTAAGCGCAGCCTTCGCCATCTTGATGGCAGTGCCAGCCCATGCCGTGGGTTGGCCAATCCCCCGTGGCGGGGCGCAGTCACTCACCAACGCTCTGTGCGGTTATCTCTCCACTTTCGGAGGCACCGTAAAAACCTCCTCGCGGGTAGAGGATTTGTCGGCATTGTCAAAGCAGTCAAACAATGACTTGCAAAAGTATGACTTATTTCTCTGCGATCTTACTCCAAGACAACTGCTCAAGACTGGCGGAGAAAGCTTATCCCTAGGCTACAAACGGCGAATGGAGAGCTTCCGCTATGGAGCGGGAGTCTTTAAAGTGGATTATGCGCTGAACTCACCGATTCCCTGGAGAGCCCCAGAGTGCCTTCGGTCAGCGACCGTCCACCTGGGAGGAACCTTCGAAGAAATTGCCGCCTCAGAAAGATTAGTTCGAAATGGACAGCATCCCGAGCGTCCCTTTGTTCTGCTGGCCCAGCCCAGCCTGTTCGATAGCTCGCGAGCTCCCGTCGGCAAACACACAGCGTGGGCTTACTGTCATGTGCCGAATGGATCTAAAACAAATATGCTGGAAAAGTTAGAAGGTCAGATCGAGCGTTTCGCTCCTGGCTTTCGAGATTGCATTCTGGCGCGTCACGTATTCTCTCCCGCAAATCTCGAGAGCATGGACGCAAACCTCGTGGGAGGCGATATTGGCGGAGGCGTCATGGACATCCGCCATTTTCTGGCGCGTCCTACATGGAAGCACTATGCTACCTCCGCGGACAATATTTACATCTGCTCGTCTTCTACTCCTCCCGGCGGAGGCGTCCATGGAATGTGCGGCTACCACGCGGCCAAGATGGCGCTGGCGAGACTGAAGCGCGGCTGACCATTTCCAGGAAATTCACGCTGGCGGCCCAACGACGCGCTGGGCCGCCACAAACAAAATTCACTTCTCCCTGGCGTGGACATTAGGCCAACGCCAATTCTAAAATATATGGTGCAAACTAAGCGGCGGCTTTGCTTACGTTTGCCGCCTGTGGCCCCTTCTCTCCCTTGGTGATTTCGAAGAGAATTTCGTCACCTTCTTGCAAGCTCTTATATCCATCGCTCGCGATAGCGCTGTAGTGAACAAAAACGTCGGGGCCACCCTCACGCCCGATGAACCCGTACCCCTTCGCATTGTTAAACCACCTTACCGTTCCTTTTAGACGCTCCATTGCCAGACCTCCAGTTCGAAAAACGGAACCAATTAAGGTTGAATTTAATCCCGAGTCAAACAACCGAGAATCGGGCGAAGACTGTACGGTACCGTAGGTGGTTAGGAACGTTTTTGACATAATTCCCCGTTTCGAAAATAACGGGCGGCAAGGATAAATGTTGCTTGAATAGGCGAAGACAAGACTTAAGCGTGGTGAAACTGTTTGCTCCCGGATAGCACAAAAAAACGGGGAAGGACGTCATGCCCATCTTCACTCTCGCGGAGCGACATTAGGATATTCGACTGCCCGAATTCCCCCGCCCGGATCGCGCTCAATGGTCGGCGCATACAGTCCCAAATATTCTCGTCGCCACCAAAGGCCCGTGGACCGTTTTTCTTGCATGGTTGTAAACCAATACTGCCAGAGCTCGGCGCGCACCTCGCGCGGCGGTTCCTGCGGAAATGGATTGCCTGCAAATAAAGCGAGCACATCCTTGTCATTTGAAAGCAATCGAACTTCGGTTCTCGCTACGATCGGATAATCCTGCCATGATCCCAAAGAAGCGAACCACAAATTCCAATCAAACCGTGGCTGATAAGGCGCATAAATTCCAGGCGCCTTATTCAGTTCCTGCGGCTTGTAACCAAAGGGATACGCCACCCAATTCTTTCCATCCTGCGAACCCTGGAATTCGATCTCGTAACGGCCTCGGGTCATGATGCCGAACAGTCCGTATTGATTCGCGATTCGCAAAGGCTCAAGCGCGGTCACCGGCGCCGTCGGCAGCGGCCACTTGCCAAACATCCAGATCAACTCCGCGGTTGTCGCATAGCAAATCCAGGTAAGCATCACGCCGCCCAGCGACACTTTCATCAGCTTGAGAAGATGATGAAGCCCTCTCGACTCGTGCGCTTGCCGCGGCACGAGAGATTTATTCCATCTCTCCGGTAGAAAGCGCAGCAGAAACCGGTCGTCCAATAAAAGAAATCCCAATAGCAGAACCAGGTAATTCAGAAATGCGTAGTTGCCCGAAAGAATCACACCAACTTCCCACGGAGTCACAATAAAGAAGCAGATGATGCGCCACCGTCTTGGTAGAAACAACATCCAAACCAGGCCTAACTCAAGAACAAGAGTCGCCCCTGCAGAGAATGCATGGAACCAATGCGGCAGATGTTGCGCATACCAGCCGATCCATGTGGGAAGCGGTCCGTTCTGGTAATACTCGTCCATGGCGGTAAAGTTGCGCCATTCCGGATCTCCACCCGCAATTTTCGCTACTCCGGATTCGAAGTAGATACGAAACCACTCCCATTGCAGCAGAAACAAGCTGGCGCGCGACGGCAGCGACCGGCTCCCAAACCCCGCACGCCATCCGCTCGGAGCAAAGAAGAGCGCAATGAATCCCGCTTCAAGCACCATTCCGTCGGATTGATAATTGGAAAAATCCTGACCCGCGCTTACGAACGAAACAAAGCACACAAAGCATACCGCCAGCATCCCTCGCGGCCACAGATTCACCACCAACAGCAGCGATGCCGCCATGCCAATCCAGCACAGCGCCACGAGCATGGGAGAACCACTGGCCAGCCAAAGTAAAGTGGGCGCAAACCACACTCCGCGCGCGTAACCAAAGGAATGCGCTACCGCTCGCAGATATTCATTCGCCGGAAGAATTCCCCCGGGACCGATCAATCCACGAATCTGGAAGATGAGCGAGAAGAATGCCGAAAAGTAAATGCCGCCCAGCGCTCGCAAGAACAGCCAGCGCGCAATCAGGCAGTCGGATGCGCCATGCTCGGAGTCAAATAGCCAGCGAATGGCGGCCGACAATCGGTCCATACCTGTAATTTTATAGCCATGGGCGGAGCCGGTGGCGTTCCCGCATTTCTAACTTATCTGGAAACTGTGCAGAAATAACCGTTTGTAACTTCTGCGTTAGCCACTCACGGCCGAGCATCGCCGTGCGTCTCCACAAGCCTAACGAACCCTGCGCTCGACCAAAACTCTTAAACCGCTACCGCTTTTGCAAATTCCACGCTCTCCAGCGTAGCCTGCAAATATTTCTCAAACTCCGTCAACTTCGGCGCGATCGGCTCTTCTGCCTCGTATATCCCTGCCAACACATCTGTCGTCTTCAACCCGTTTCCGGTGATGCACAACACAGTCGTTTCTTCGGGCAAAATTCGATCCTGACGATACAGCTTGCCTGCCGTGCCCACCGTTACCCCGCCCGCGGTCTCTGTGAAAATGCCTACGGTTTCCGCCAGCAGTCGAATCGAATCGATCACTTCCGGATCGCTCACATCCTCGCTCCATCCACCGGTCTGTTTGATCGCCCGAATCGCATACAACCCATCTGAAGGATTGCCAATGGCCAGCGACCGCGCAATCGTCGCCGGCTTCTGCGGTTCGATCTCCGCGCTCCCAGTCTTCACCGCGGTCGAAATCGGCGAGCACCCAGTCGCTTGCGCGCCGAAAAATTTCACCGGCTTGCCCTCGACAAAACCCAGCTTCACCAATTCATCGAACGCTTTCTTGATTTTGATAATCAATGACCCGCCCGCCATCGGCACAACAACATTGTCCGGCAACCGCCAGCCCAACTGCTCGGCGATCTCAAAGCCCACCGTTTTCGATCCCTCGGAGTAGTAGGGCCGCAGGTTCACATTCACAAATCCCCACTCCCGCTCTTCGGCGATCTGTGAGCACAACCGATTCACCTGATCGTAGTTCCCCGCCACCCGCACCACGTTCGCTCCAAAGACTTGGGTGCCAACAATCTTCGCGGGCTCCAGGTCCGATGGGATAAAGATCCATGCCTTCAGCCCCAGCCTTGCCGCGTGTGCCGCAACCGCATTCGCCAGATTCCCTGTCGAAGAACACGCAACAGTGTCGAATCCAAATGTCTTCACTTGCGCCAAAGCCACCGCCACCACGCGGTCCTTAAAGCTCAGCGTCGGCAGGCATACCGCGTCATTCTTTATATAAAGATTCTGAGCAGCCGCCTTCGCGTCGCTCTGGTTGCTCGCCAACCGCGCACCCAGACGCGGCGCCTGAAAAAATGGCGTAAACCCCACGGGCAATTGAGGCTCGAAACCTTCAGGTAGCGGCAGCAATTCCCGGTACCGCCACATGTCCGGCGCGCGCTGCGCAATCCGCTCCCGGCTGAAACTTCCCGCGGCAATCCGCGCCTGGATCTCGTCATAGTCGTAGGCAATCTCCAGAGGAGAGAAACACTCATGGCAAATCGAGCGGGGCAAGTTGCCCCAGCTTCGTCCACATTCCCGGCAACGCAGTTCGTATGAAGTTTGACCGTCGTAGTTCGACATCGGGCTACTCGCTTTCTTTACGTCGCGAATAGCTGGGGACGAGCCGGGAGCGCCCAAAATAGAAAGGCCTCTTTTCCAGGAAATGGGAAAAGAGGAATCGGAATGCAAAATAGAAATGTAAGCTCGCATCCGAATCTCATGTTCCCCGTTTCCGGGCGGGAGTTGGCACCTGGCGGTCGGAATATATGATTCCGATCCGGTTGCCGTGGCGTCACAGGGCTCGTCCCTCAGCCACTCTGCATGAAATTCAGGTCTGCTCCGAAAATAAAGAGCAAACTTGTTCTTATAAGGCTACACAGCCCGCTACCGCTCGTCAAGAGCAAACTGG
>Ga0182015_10000698_pt1 | contig 47347 bp, 36 predicted proteins | sample 712P3MmetaG_FD_120478 | JGI IMG/M metagenome (GOLD analysis project Ga0182015, IMG submission 120478) | Permafrost microbial communities from Stordalen Mire, Sweden - 712P3M metaG | ecosystem: Environmental > Terrestrial > Soil > Wetlands > Permafrost | place: Sweden: Stordalen | collected...
ACGAAGATGGGCCAGATGGACCTGGACCCGAAGTACTGGCCCGATCCGTCGGCGATGAACGCGAAGCTGCACGCGATGGGATTTGAGACCATGATCAGCGTGTGGCCGCGATTTGTGCCGGAAGATCGTTTCTATGCGGAGTTGCGCGCGAAGGGCTGGCTGATTCATCAGGCTGACGGGACGCCGATCGACGGGCGGCCGTACGATCGTGCCGGATCGGACATCGATACGACCAACCCCGAGGCGGCAGCGTGGTACTGGAAGACTATTCGCGACAACATTCTAAGCAAGGGCTTTGATTCGCTGTGGGCCGATGAGACCGAGCCCGATTTGCCGCCGAACGGATCGTACTTCCACATCGGGCCGGGAACGCAGTACTTCAACGTGTATCCGTTCTTTCATACCAAGGCGCTCTACGACGGCTTCCGCGCGGACAAGCCCGGGCAGCGGGCGCTGATCCTCTCGCGCGATGCTTACCTTGGCGCGCAGCGCAACGGGACGATCTTCTGGTCTTCTGACATCTACCCGACATGGGATACGTTGCGGCGGCAGATTCCGACGGGCCTGGACTTTGCGGCGTCGGGGATTACTTATTGGTCAAACGATACAGGCGGCTGGCAGTATCTACCGCACGAACATCACCCAGCGCACCCGCCGCTGTTGGATCCGAGCGATGCGCGAGCGAATGTCGGCGGTTACGATGACTATCCAGAGCTCTATACGCGCTGGTTTGAGTATGCGAGCTTTCTGCCGATCTTCCGCGCGCATGGGAGCCGCCTAACCAATGAGGTGTGGTCGTACGGCAAGCAGGCAGAGCCGATTCTTGAAAAGTACCTGCGGCTGCGCTACACGCTGATGCCGTATATCTACTCGCTCGGATACCACACATGGATTACGGGCGCGCCATTCATGCGGGCGCTGCCGCTGGACTTTCCCAACGACCCAAGGGTTGCCGATTTGCGCGATGAATATATGTTCGGGCCGGCATTTCTGGTGGCGCCGGTTACCGAGCAGGGAGCTACACGGCGCGAGGTGTATTTACCGGCGGGCGCCGACTGGTACAACTACTGGACCAACGAGCGGGTGAAAGGTGGACAGACGATCACAGTTGAAGCGCCGATCGACAGGATTCCGCTGTTTGTGCGGGCGGGCTCGATCGTGCCGCTTGGAGCCGCGGTCGAAAGTACGCACGAGGTTCAGGCGATCGAGAAGGTCAGGGTGTATCCGGGTGCGGATGCGAGCTTCACGCTGTTTAATGACGACGGCAAGACCTACGCCTATGAGCAGGGAGCGGGTTCGATTACTGAGCTCAAATGGAACGAAGCATCCGGGCGACTGACCCAGTCGGGGAGTCGGGCGTGGAGTGGATCGGACAATGGGGTTGTGGAAATCGTGGGACGGTAGCCGATCCGGCCCCAAGTCGGCGACATCGCGTTCCACCCTTTCCGCAAAAAGCGCGGAAAGGATGGGGCACCCCGCCCTCTCTTTCTGATTAAACGCGAAAAAGACAAGGCGGCCCTGACTCATGGCTGGAGCTGGCCGGAATTGAGGTTGCGCGCGTGCATAGAGCGATACCCTTCTGCCCGTCTGGTCCGTCCAACTGATTTACAATCACTTTGGAAGCAGGAACGTACTGAATGAGGCTTTATTCGATGATTTCAGGCCGGGCGCGCGTGCGATTGGTCAGCTTGGGTGCGGTCTGCGCGGCGGCTGCTCTGATTGCAGGCTGTGGAACCAACTATCGGCCGGTAATCACGCCCGTTTCGACCCCCGGTCCGGCGGCGCAGCCCGCGTCGTACGCTGTTGTGGTCTCTGCGCCAGCCATCACCTCACCCGGCATCGTCACGATGATTGACTACTCCGGCGATACAGTTCTGGCCGAGGCTCCGATCGGACCCGGCCCGTCGACCTTTACCATCGACTGGTTCGGCGCCAACGGGTACACCGTGAACTCCGACGGAACATTAAGCAACTTCCCTGTCAGCACATCGCTGCAAGCCAAGAACGTCACCTACTCAACTCTGGCAACTTCATTTCAGCCGGTGAACTTCTTCACGCCTTCCGCAGGGTTGTACGTAACCGACCTCAGCAACAACTCGATCGATGTGTTCAATGGGTTTCCGCAGTCGTACAAGCTCTCCATCCCCGTGGCTCCGACGCCGGTGATGATGACCGGATCGGGCCAGGGAGCACAGCGCGACTATGTGATCAGCCAGGGAAATAGCCAGGGCGGGAACGTGGGAAGCCCGGTTAGCTGCAACCAATCGCCAGGAACGGCCTCTCTGGGTGAGGTGGACGCGATTGAGGTGTCCACATTCACCGTCTCAGCGCAGATTCCGGCGGGTAAGTGCCCGGTTTATGCTCTGCAAAGCTCGGACGCGAGACGCGTGTTTGTGCTCAACCGCGGCGACGACACCATCACGGTGATCAACGGCCAGACCAATGCTGTGGATTCCTGCACCCCGTTTACTAGCCAGGAGGGCACAACCGTCACCTGCCATCCGGTATTGCCGCTTTCGCTCAACGCAGTGAAGGCAACGGGCGTGACGCCTCCCAATGGAACAGCCGGAATGACCAACGTTGCCGGTCCGGTTTTTGCTGACTACAACACGGTCACCAGCCAGCTTGTGGTTGCCAACTACGATGGCGGCACAGTGAGCGTAATTGACGTCAGCGAGGACGAGTATGGCAACGACAGCCCGACCTTCGGCACGACCTTCACGATTGCTGTGGGAAATAACCCGGCGAGCGTGACGGCCCTTGCGGATGGAAGCCGCGCTTACACGGCGAACCAAACCGACGGTACCGTCAGCATCGTAAACCTGACCAGCCACACCTTCGAGAAGACGCTTCCCGTCAACGGGCATCCGCGAACTGTGGTCTCTACGCAGAACTCTCTCTACGGCAAAGTCTATGCCGCCTCTCCCGACAGCCCTTTTCTCACCATTATCCGCACGGACATTGACCTGGTGGACACGACCGTGCTGGTGGAGGGAAACATTGTGGATGTGCGCGTGACTACGCAGAACGCTTCGCAAGGCAATAGCTTTATCACCAGCCGTGTGCCAGGCTTTGGACAGCCGTGCTATTTGCCCGGCGCAGCGAACACCCAGACGCTCGCAGCCTGTCAGACGTTGCCATAGGCGAAGCGAAGAACACACACAGTTAATCTCAGAGGTTTTTCTTTAAGCGGGCCGTTCCCAGAGAGGGGACGGCCTGTTTTGCTGTTTAGGCGTTTGCGATGGCCGGCTAAGCCCGTCGTTGTTTCGAACAACCGTGTGACCGTCGCTACAGACGGCATCGTTGTCGAGCGCAAACGATGGAGCGAATACACCGGTTCCAGGGCAGCTGTAGCTCGAGCCAATTATCCTCAAGTCGCCGAGATCCCAAGGAGCGGCGACTTGGCGGGTTGCGAGAAAAGGCAAATCAACCCTGGAACCGCTCTAGTATCCTTGGGGCCAACACGGTGCCAGACGGCTTGGTGCTTTATCGCGGGCGGGGAGAGGAATTGCGGATGGATGCGGGGAACAAATCGCACGGAGTGACCCGGCGTCAGTTTGTGGCCGTTGGTACGTTGGGCACAGCGGTGATGGCTGCGGGTTGCGGACCGAAAGCAGGTGCCGAGTGGGAATTCCTCACCGACGCGCAAGCGCAAACGCTGAAGGCCATCTGCGACCAGATCATTCCCCAAGATGATTTTCCGTCTGCATCAGAAGCCGGTGTGCTCAACTACATCGATCGCCAGCTTGTGCGGCACTACCGGCCGCACCAGGATGCGTATCGTGACGGCCTGGAACAAGCGGAGGCCCAGAGTCGGAAGCGATTTGGCAACCCGCTGCCCGAGCTTGCCGCTGCCGATCAACTGGCCGCGGTGACTGACCTCGAGCGCGATCATCATGCGTTCTTTGAACTCGTCCGTAACCATACGCTGGAGGGCTTCTACGGGTCCCCGCGTCACGGCGGCAATCGTGACGAGGCAAGCTGGATGATGCTGGGCCTCGGCGACCCGCCACTCCTTGGCCGCGCGCAATACGACCTGGCGAAGGAGCCGCAGCGATGAAGCGTGTGAATGCGGTGGTGGTGGGAGCCGGAGCTGCGGGGGGCATCGTCGCAAAGGAACTTGCGGTCGCGGGATTGAGCGTGGTGCTGCTCGAGCGCGGAAAATGGTACACGGCTGCGGATTGTCGCAAGGATGACCTGCGCAATCAGCGCAACAGCCAACTGGGCAACGCATTTGGTCCGGATGACGAGGGCAACCCGCGCGTGTGGGTGGATGCGAAGGGCGTAGCGCACACGGTGCTGGCGAGCGAAGGCGCCTACTCGAACAACGCGGCGTGTGTGGGCGGGGGAACCCTGAGCTGGGGCGCGCAGGCATGGCGATTCATGCCGCAGGACTTCAGAATGCGTTCGACCTACGGGGTGCCAGCGGGCAGCTCACTCGAAGATTGGCCGATCACCTACGACGATCTTGAACCGTACTACGACAAAGCCGAGCATGAGATTGGCGTCTCCGGCGACTACTCCGGCACGCCGTTTCACGCCCCGCGCAAGCGGCCTTTGCCGATGCCGCCATTGCCGCCGAATCGCGAGTTTGGAATTCTGGAGCCGGCGGCAAAGCGGCTCGGGCTGCATCCGCTGCATATACCGATGGCGCGCAACAGTGTTCCATACAACGGGCGCGGCCCATGCATGCGCTGCAGGTGGTGCGTGGGGTTTGCGTGCGAGGTGGACGCGAAGAACGGATCGCAGAATACGGTGATTCCGGTTGCGCTGAATACGGGGAATTGCGAGCTGCACACTCAGTGCCAGGTGAAGGAGATATTGACTGACGAACGAGGCCGGGCGCGCGGGGTGAGCTACTTTGACGAGCGAGGCAGGCTGCAGGAGCAGCTTGCGGACCTTGTTATTGTTTCGGGGTGCGCCACTGAGTCAGCACGCCTGTTGCTCAACTCACGCAGCAAGCTTTATCCCGACGGCATTGGCAATCGCTACGACCAGGTTGGCCGCAACTTGCAGGGGCACTACTACTCGGGCGCAATGGGCTACTTTGAAGACGAAACCTACGACGACATTGGGCCGGGCGCAAGCATTGCGGTGATGGACTACAACCACGGCACGCCCGGGATGTGTGGCGGCGGCATGCTGGCAAACGAGTTCATCCGGCTGCCGATTCAGATGGTGGATCGCATGCCGAAGGACACTCCAAGGTGGGGTCTCGTCCACAAACAGGCGATGCGGCACTTTTTCAAGCGAAACATCGCGGTGATGGGGCCGACGCAGCAGATTCCAATGGCAGATGCGCGGGTGACGCTCGATCCGGATGTACGCGACAAATATGGCATCCCCGTGGTGCGCATCTCGGGCAACGTTCATCCACATACATTTGAGATTGGAGCCGTGCAGGCGCAGCGTGCCGAGGCGTGGTTGAAAGAAGCGGGCGCGAGTGCAACGCAGCTCACGGGTGGGATGCCGGAGGTGGTCTCGGCAGGTCAGCATCAGGCCGGAACCTGCCGCATGGGAAACGATCCGCGGAGCTCGGTTGTCGACCGGACCTGCAGGGTGCACGACGTTGACAATGTCTTCGTGATCGACTCGAGCGTGCATGTGAACAACGGTGGTTTCAATCCCGGGCTGACCATCATGGCCATTGCCTATTACGCGTCGGATGCGCTGGTGAAGGGCTGGAAGGGCGAGGGCTACCGGGGATGATGCGCAGGGTACGGATTGCGTTGATGGTTTGTGTTGTTGTGGCCGTATTGGCTGTGGCCGGAGTCTTTGGCGCGTCAGCCTATTACTCATCAGAGCGCGGACAGGGCTGCGCAAGCTGCCATGAGATGGGGACCATGGTGGCGGCGGTTCACGGCTCGCAACATCGGACTGTCGGCTGCATGCAATGCCATCGCGCCAGCCTTAAGACGAAACTGCGTCACATACGCATTCATCTCTTTGGACCAATGCCTGAAGCGATCCGGCTGCGCAACGCAGACGCGTTGGTGATGAGCCAAGATTGCCAGGGCTGCCACCGCAAGGAGTACGCGGACTGGCACGCGGGCCCGCACAGCGCGACCTACAGCGACATCTTTGTGGATGCGTCGCAGAACAAGAAGCAGCGACTGATGGACGATTGCTTGCGTTGCCACGGGATGTACTTCGAGGGTGGTATCCGCGACATGGTTCAGCCGCAGGACGCAAAAGGCCCGTGGCACCTGGTGCATCCGAAGTTGGCCGACAAGCCCGCGATCCCGTGCATGGCTTGCCACCAGGTGCATCGCGAAGGGGATGTGGCGACGAAGGCGCAGTCGCGGATCTCTGTTGCTGGACCGGGCGAGGACGAGTCGTTGGCCTTCTACGATCGGCGCGAGCGAATGCACATTGCGGCCGCGGCTTTGCCGTTGCCGGTGGTGTTCGATGGAGTGCGACGGGTGAATGTGAGCCCTGATCCGCGGCAGGGTGTCTGCTACCAGTGCCACGCGCCGCGATCGCCGGGGGCAGGAACCGAGGCCGCGGCGAAGGGACTGGCACGGCAAGTTGGCTCTGGAGACGACCGCACGCCGATGGGAGTGCATGAGGGCATAAGCTGCGTTGCTTGCCATAATGGCCATAGCCAGAATGCGCAGGCCTCGTGCAAGAACTGCCATCCGCAGATGTCGCATTGCGGCATCGACGTGGAGAAGATGGATACGACGTTCGCGAGCGCTGCCAGCCAGCATAATATTCACTGGGTCAAGTGTGCGGATTGCCATCAGCATGGGATTCCGGCCGTGAAGGCGCAACGACCCAGTGCATGACTGCAACACCGAAAACCCGGATTGATCTGCTTCTCGTCGAGCGAGGCCTGGTGCCGAGCCGCGAGCGGGCACGCGCGATGATTCTTGCCGGGCGGGTGATGGTGGCGGAGCAGAAGGTAGACAAGCCAGGGGCGACGGTGGCGGCGGATGCGGCGATCCGGCTGCTGGGCGAGGATCAGCCGTATGTGAGCCGAGGCGGGGTGAAGTTGGAAGGAGCGCTGGCCCATTGGCAGATCGATGTGAAGGGGCGCTGGTGCCTGGATGTTGGAGCTTCGACGGGTGGGTTCACAGACTGCCTTTTGCAGCATGGGGCGGCGCATGTGACGGCTGTGGATACGGGATTCGGACAGATTGCGATGGCGCTGCGACAGGACCCGCGCGTGCGGCTGATGGAGCGGACGAATGCGAGATTATTGGAGCCGGGCGCGCTGGCGGCGAAGAGTGGGGAAGAGCTGAGGCTGCTGGTGATGGATGTGTCGTTCATTTCTGCGACGCTGGTGTTGCCGGCGGTGATTGCAGCGGCGCCTGATTTAGTTGAAGCGGTAGTGCTGGTGAAGCCACAGTTTGAGGCCGGACGAGAGCATGTGGGCAAGGGAGGGATCGTGCGCGACCCTGAGGCGCACAGGTTGGCTATCGACAAGGTGGCCGCGTGCGTTGGCTCACTCGGGTGGCAGGTGGTGGAGACGATTCCATCGCCCATCACGGGCATGGAAGGCAACAAGGAGTTTTTGCTGTATGCGCGGCGGGGCTGATCTTCATCTGTGGGCCCCGCAACTGCTGCAGAAATGTGAGTCATCTTTCAACAAGGCTCCGCAGGCTTTGCAGTGTGTGAATTGAGGCGGCGCGACAGCTACCGGGGAAGCTGGCGGCCGGTAATCGAGCGTGACCGTAGTGAATCCCGAGTTGCCGGGAAAGCTCCCCGGGGTCGCATCTGGATACTTTGGGCTGGGCCCATATTGGTTTGTGCCGGGATCACTGTCCTGACACATGATCACGATCCGCACAATCGCGGTTATGAATCCGACGATCGGGATGATGCCAAGAACAGAGAAGAGCAGCAGCAACCAGCCGCTCTTTCCGGTGTCGTGCAGGCGGCGCACGGCAACAGCCAACCCTGGAATGATAACTGCCAACACGTAGAGGCCCGCGGGAATGAAAAGAATGCCACCGTAATCCTCGTTAATCGAAACTCCAATCCCTCCCAGGCCGACCAAGGCCAGAATTGCCAGGAAGTTGAAAAGGGCAAACATCCAATACTCCTGACGGCGAGCGCGGCCATCGAATTCGGCGTACTTCCTCCAGACCATCAGATACCAATCCATGCCGTTCCTCCGTTCATTGGTGCACGATTCAAAAAGACGGGCACACCACCTTTGGTGCCCGACTGAAAGCACAGCCGACGATAAGCGATCCATTATGAGATTCGAGCCAATATACATCGAGCCCAGGATTCTGACACGCGGTTTGTTTGTGTCATGCCGGAGGATTTGCCGGGGCGACAGGGGGCACATCCGTTACACTGGGACCGCATGAAGCGCGTAGCGATAGTCTGCAAGCCGAACAGGGAAGGACTCACGCAGCTGTTGCCGGAACTAATCGGCTGGCTCCGGAATCAGGGTTATGAGCCGATCCTCGACGAGGAGGCGGGCAAATACACTGCTGCCGCACCGGCCTGCGACCGGACCAAGCTGCCGGGCCTTGAGCCGGGGCTGGTAATCGTGCTGGGGGGCGACGGCACGCTGCTCTCTGTGGCGCGGACATTTGCCGCGACCAACACGCCGATTCTCAGTGTGAATCTTGGCTCTCTCGGATTTCTTACCGAGGTGCGGCTGGCCGATCTTTATTCGACGCTGCAGGGCTGGTGCGACGACTGCCACGAGATCGACGAGCGGGCGATGCTGCACTCCGAGCTTTGGCGCGAGGGAGAACGGCTGGCGAGCCACGAGGCGCTGAACGAGATTGTCGTTTCCAAGGGCGATATTGCGCGCATGGGCGACTTTACGGTGGAGCTGGACGGGCGGAAGGTGGCGCGGTTCCGCGCCGACGGAGTTATCGTCTCGACGCCGACCGGTTCGACGGCCTATACGCTGGCCGCGAACGGACCGATTCTTACGCCGGATGTGGATGCGCTGGTGGTGACGCCAATTTGTCCGCATCTGCTGACGCTGCGGCCGATCGTGGTGCGCGGAGACGCGAAGCTGATGGTGCGCGTGGAGGGAGTGCCTGACCAGGCGCTGCTTACTGTTGACGGGCAGCAGGCTGTGCAGATGCTGCGCGGGGACGAGGTGCATTGCCGGCGGTCGAGCCATACGGTGCGGCTGGTGCGGCTGCGCGAGAGCGGATTCTTTGAGGCGCTGAGAAGCAAGTTGAGCTGGGGCGAGCGGTGACGAAAGGCAGGGAGAAGGGAAGAGGGAGAAGGGAACAGACGTGCGGATTCGGTGCGGAGCGATTGGGCGAGAATCGCCACCATCTTTGTTAGCTGACCGCGCGCGGATCGAGAACAGTGATACGGTCGTAGCGGCTGAAATCCTGCATGTTGAATGTCAAAATAGTGAGCGTCCCGTGCACCATCATGGCCGCAACCAGGCGTGCGTCATGACATCCCTTTCCCGACACGCTGTATTGAGTGACCAGACGTTCCCATTCGCTCTGGAGCGGGATCTCGGGCAGCAGGACAAACAGCGATTTTAGAGCGGACACTTCTTTGAATGCCTGCTCAACCGATAGACCAAGCCCGTTCTCAGCCACGGGCCGCGTAGCAACGGCCCAGAATTCCACGAGATTCTGCGAGGTGATCTGCAATTCCTCACCGCTTGTGCGCAGGGCACTAAGCGCACCCTCGGCTATAACAGCCTGCGGTGACTGGGGATTCATGAGCCTAATAAGGATATTGGTATCGAGCAGGACAGCCATTTAAAGGCCGCGATCCTGGTAGATAGATTCCCTGCCAAGCGCTTCATCGGGCAGCGGTGAAGCGTCTGTTGAGTGGCTGTGAATCCAGGCGTGAAGCTGTCGGCCCCAATCGGCAATGCTCTCGCCGTTGTTTCTCAACGAGATGGAGGACTTCCTCTCTTCAAGGCGTTGCCGGATGGCCTCAATACCTACCCCAACTACGTCCTCCGGAATGCGGATGAGACCTGCATGGATGGCCTGGTCCACCACGCGCTCCTGTTCCGGACTAAGCTGAATGGCCACGAGAAGTCTCCAGAATCATTCTTCCACTCCAATGGCGGGAAAGCAATGCCGGACGGCGGTGTCTGGTCAGCCTGCTTTCTCGGTCAGCTCGGCCCAGCGGGAGTAGAGGGCGTCGCTTTCGTGCTGGGCGGCGTCGAGTTCGGCGAGGGCTTGCTGGAGGGCTGCGGCGTCGGATGCGATTTCAGGGTGTTCCACGCGTTCGCGCGCGGCATGGAGGCGGGCATCGGACTCTTCGACCTTCTCTTCGATGATGGCGAATTCGCGGGCTTCAAGGTAGGAGAGTTTTTTCTTTGCGGAGCTTGCGGAGTTGGCGGGATTGGAGGAGTTGGCCTGGGACTGCTTTGCGGAGACGGAGCCGTCGGCGCGGCGTTGGGTCTTGCCGGACTGGGCGGCATTCTGGGCGGAGCTTTGGGCCGCGTCCTGTTCGGCGAGCCAATCTTCCCACTGCGCGAAGTCGGCGAACTGGGCGATGCTTCCGCGGCCGTCAAGGCCCAGGACAATACTCGAAACGCGGTTGAGCAAGTAGCGGTCGTGAGTGACGAGGACGAGAGCGCCGGGGAACTCGAGGAGATTGTCTTCGAGGATCTCTAGCGAGGGAATGTCGAGGTCGTTGGTCGGCTCATCGAGAAGGAGGACGTCGGCGGGCTCGAGCATGAGTTTGGCGATGAGGACGCGGGCGCGTTCGCCGCCGGAGAGATTGCGTACAGGCTGGTTGAGTTGTTCGCCGGTGAAGAGGAACCGCGACGCCCAACTGGCCACGTGGATAATGCGGCCCTGGTAGTTGACGCCATCGCCTTCAGAGGCAAGCGCACGGCGGAGGGTGAGGCTTTCGTCGAGGTCGCGCATCTGGCTGAGGTAGACGAGGCGGAGCGCTTCGGCGCGCTTGATGGTGCCAGCCGCGGGCTCGATTTCGCCGCGGAGAAGGCGCAGCAGCGTGGTTTTGCCGCTGCCGTTGGGGCCGACGAGGCCGACCTTCATGCCGGCTTTTAGGATGAAGTTTAGGCCGGTGAAGAGGGTGCGCGGGGCGGGGGCGTTTGCAGGGGCTAAATCCCCGTCGTTTTTAGTGGTCGCATCGGCACGACTAAAGCCACCCCGTCGACTAGGACCCGTCGCCGGGGACCCCGGCATGTCGTACCCTTTTACAAGGCTCCCTCGGTGAGGGCCGGAGGCCCTCACTACAGCCGGTCCGGAGACCGGCGCTACTGGCTCATCAGTCGTCGCGTCTGCTGGAATCGCGCAGGTGACGTTGTCGAATTCGACGAGGCGTTTGGTTTTTCGCATGCTGGCTTCAAAGTCGATGCCGACGGAATTCACGGTGGTGCGGGAGTCCATGGAGGCAAGCTGGCCGATCATGGCGTTGGCCGTGTCGATGCGGGCTTTCGATTTGGTGGTGCGGGCCTTGGGGCCGCGGCGGAGCCACTCGATCTCGGTGCGGACGCGGTTGCGCAGGCTCTCCTGCTGGCGGCTCTGCGACTCGAGGTAGGCTTGCTTCTCTTCAAGGAAGCGGCTGAAGGTGCCTTTGACGCGAAACAAGCCGTCGGTGAAGATGCGGTTCAGCTCGACAATCTGGCTCGAGGTGGACTCGAGAAAGTAGCGGTCGTGGCTGACGGTGACAGCGGCAAAAGGGGAGTTGGCGAGCAGCTCTTCGAGCCACTCGATTCCGGCGAGATCGAGGTGGTTGGTGGGCTCGTCGAGGAGCATAACGTCGGGCTCGATGACCATGGCTTCGACGATGGCGAGCCGCTTGCGCCAGCCACCGGAGAGCGAGGCGGCTTCGGCATCGAGATCGGCAAAGCCGGCGCGCCCGGCCAGTTCACGGAGACGGCCTTCGCGCTCGGCTTCGTTGACGTTTGCGGCGGCGAGGGCATTCTCTAAAACCTGGCGGACGGAGAGGCCGGCGGCAAAGCGTGAATCCTGCGGCACGTAGGCGGCGCGGGCACGCTTGCGAACAGCAAGCTCGCCGGAGTCGGGCTCTACCTGGCCGGCAAGCAGGGCCAGTAGGGTGGATTTGCCCGCACCATTGGGGCCAATGAGGCCGATGCGGTCGCTGTCCTCGACGGTGAGGGAAATGTCTTTGAAAAGCGGCTTTGCGCCGAACTGCTTGGTGACGGATTGTGCGTTGAGGATGGGGGGCATTCTTCTCTAGGGTATCGTGCGCGGGCTGGAGGTGAGGGTGGCGCGTGAGACGCGAGACCGCGCAGGGCCGTAGACTGGAGCTATGCTGGACTTTGAAATTTCATCTGCTGACGCTGCTACGCTGCTGAAGGACGGAAATGCGCGCCTGATCGATGTGCGCGAGCCGTGGGAGTTCGCCACCGCGAAGATTGAGGGGAGCGTTTTGATTCCCATGGGCGATGTGCCGGCGCGGGCGCACCAGGAGCTCGACCCGGATGAGAGGCTTGTGGTGCTCTGCCATCACGGGGCGCGGTCGCTGAATGTGACGGTGTGGCTACGCAACCAGGGATTTGAGAACGTGCAGTCGATGCGGGGCGGGATTGAGGCGTGGGCGGCGGAAGTGGATGCGGCCGTGCCGCGCTATTAGACTTTGGGCCGCGGGATTTCGTTGAATCCCAGGTCCCCAAATGCGAGGGACCCCGGGCACCCGGCGCAGTCCCGCCCACTCATCGCGATAAAGCCGCGATGAATGGGGCACAGACTTCGAATGGGGCACAGACTATGCTTCAGTCCACTATCGGCCGAAGGAATACGTGAGTTGAAAGACTCCGTTGTCGATGCCGGGGTTTTCTTGAGCCGTGCTGTGGTTTGAGATGTGGTGGTATCTGTACTCCGTGCGGATGGAGCGACCTTTTGATTGGAACAACTCAAAGCCCGCACCGATATCGAAGGTGAAGTTGAACGAGCCGGCGTCACTCGTCGGTATTGGCTGAGTGGAGTACATGTAACCGCCGTGACCACTGACGACGGGCTGGAGCTTGTTTCGCGGCATGAAATTCCACTGGAAGCCGATGGGGGAGATGGCTTCTCCGATGACCCAGCGCCGAGTACAGGTAAAAACATTGACAACTGTCTCTGTTCCGATGAGTGTCTTGGAGGGAAGTTGGTAGATTGGGTAGATTTGGGTGGTGGTAGAAGCGGCGCAGGCGAGGGCGGTCGGATTGCTCCCGACTCCAGTGAATGTCTGTGTGGGCATACCGTTGGTGAAGACCAAGGTATTTGTTTGGCTGTTGACCTGCACCGGATCGCTGTCGAGTGCTACCGGCAGGATTTCGAAACTGTATTGCCAGTTGACGATGCCATTGACGAAGAGCCTGCGGCTATAGCCGGCGCCGATATCGACGAGCTTACGGTTCTCGGCTTGCCCCATCAGAATGTGGCTGGAATCGTTGGAGTAAGCGCCCAAAAAAGAGAAGGTGTTCTTGCGGGCGAAGTACGGGCTCTCTGGTTGAGTTTGGGCAAGAACGGTCGATGCCAGGAGAATGGCAGTGAGGAAGGCTAAGAGATAAAAATGGCGGATATTGCGATTGAGATTTGCATAAACATTCTTTTGCAACGGGATCAGCCTTTCTTACAAGCGGGCCCGACCCAACATCATAACCGAGCCTGAACGCCTATACTTTTTCTTTGACCTTGAAATCCGGTTTAGGGGAGCTATTGAATGCCTTCGTCCGCAGTTGATTATGCACGCAAGAACCATCCTCGCTTCCTGCATGAGCTCAAGGCTCTGTTGCGGATTCCTTCTGTCTCAACGCTGCCCGAGCACAAGGGCGACTGTCACTTTGCCGCCGAGGTGCTGGCTGCAGATTTGGCGAAGATCGGGATGGAGAATGTTCGGCTGATCGAGACCGGCGAGGATCGAGGAGGAGGACATCCGCTGGTGTACGCGGACTGGTTGCATGCGGCGGGCAAGCCCACGGTGCTGGTCTATGGCCACTACGATGTGCAGCCGCCCGATCCGCTGGACGAGTGGATCTCTCCGCCGTTTGAGCCGGAAGAGCGCAACGGCAACCTCTACGCACGTGGCGCTGTGGACGACAAGGGCCAGGTGATGGCGCAGATGAAGGCGCTGGAGTCGCTGCTGGCCACGACCGGCAAGCTGCCGCTGAATGTACGCGTGCTGCTTGAAGGCGAAGAAGAGGTGGGCGGGGAGGGAATTGCGAGTTATGTGGCCTCGAAGCCATCCGATTTGAAGGCGGACTTTGCGCTCATCTCCGATACTGAGCTGTTTGCGGAGGGGCTGCCGACCTTGTGCGTGGGCCTGCGCGGCATGATTTATACGGAACTCGAGGTGCGGGGTGCAAAGACCGATCTGCATTCCGGCATGTATGGGGGCGCTGCTCCGAATCCGTTCTTTGCGTTGGCGCAGATTCTGGCCAAGCTCAAGGACGAGAACGGGCACATCTTGATTCCGGGCTTCTACGACGACGTGATCGCGCCCAGCGACGAAGAATTGGAGGCGTGGCGGAGGCTTCCATTTGACGAGGAGCAGTACCGGATTACCGAAGTTGGGTCGAAGCAGTTGGTGGGTGAGCAAGGGTACAGCGTGCTGGAGCGCACGTGGGCTCGACCTACGCTTGAGGTGCACGGAATCCCCGGCGGGTTCATTGGCGCGGGCGCGAAGACGGTGATTCCGGCAAAGGCGGTGGCGAAGGTGTCGATGCGATTGGTGCCGGGCATGACGCCGGCGCGGGCCTTCGAGCAATACAAGAGCTACGTGGAGAAGATTGCGCCTGTTGGCGTGGATGTAGAGGTGCGGCTGATTCATTCCGGGGAGGCCTGCCTGATTCCGGTGGACAACCCCTATATTCGCGCAGCGACGCGGGCTCTGAAGGAAGTCTGGGGCAAGGAGACTGTATTCATTCGGTCAGGAGGCTCGATTCCAATTGTCGGCGATCTTGACCGGCACCTCGGCTTGCCCAGCGTGATGATGGGCTTTGGGCTGCCGGACGACAACCTGCACGCGCCCAACGAGAAGTTCAATCTGAAGAACTTCGAGCTGGGGATTGAGTCGCTGATTCGGTTTCTGGAGGAGGCTGGTAGTTGAAAGGTCCGGCAAGCGAGGAGCTGGAGGCCGGGTTCGTCCTCGCAGGTGGCAAGTCGAGCCGGATGGGCCGGGACAAGGCGCTGGCTTTGTTTGGCGGGCGGTCGCTGATTGAAATCGCACTTGAAACGCTGCGGGAAGCGGGTGTTTCGTCTGGCATTGCGGGAGCGCGGTCGGATTTGAGCGGCTTCGCGGGGGTTGTGGAGGATGTTGAGGCGGATCAGGGGCCTTTGGGTGGCATCTGTGCGGCGATGGGGTCAACATCGGCCGAGCGGGTGGTCTTTTTGTCGGTAGACCTGCCGCTGCTGCCTGCTTCGCTGATTGGCTGCATGCTGAATCACGGACGGATCACCGGCCAAGCCGTGACGGTTGCATCGGTGAACGGGTTTGTACAGACGTTTCCTGCCGTTTTGGACCGGGCTGTGCTGCCGTGGTTGGAGCGCAGGCATCAATCGGGCCAGCGCGGCTGCTACGCGGCTTTTCAAGCGGCCGCCGCTGCCCTCGAAGAGCCCGTCTCCGTATTGCCCGTGGAGGTATTGGCACAGGCTGGCCAGGCCGCGCATCCGATGGCCTTGCCCGCAACCTGGTGGTTCCTCAATGTCAATTCTCCGGCCGACCTGGAGCGTGCGGAGTCGATTATGCGGGCATCGGAATCCTAGGGCATTTTCGCAGTTGCTGGAATGTCAGCATTGTGGCATCCGACCATAGCCGCAAAAAAAAGGCGCGGCGAGGGTGGGGCACGCGCAGACCTTAAACCGTCAATGAAAATGCTCTAGTCGAAGGTCGCCGGAGCTGAATCGCGTAATCTGGTTTTGACGCCATGGCTGACGAAGCGCCCAATCCGGACAAAGTGGTCTCCGACTCGGGGATTCTTCCTCCTCCCGTGGATCTTTCGCCTCTCGATGATCTTCCACCCGTCGAGGATCTCCCGCACGCAGGGGCCACGGCTGGCGGTGACGCGGAGCCGATCATCAACTTCAACCATGTTTCGATCGGGTTCAACGGGCGCTCGGTGCTCGACGACGTGAGCTTCTACGTGAACCGCGGCGAGACTCTCTGCATCCTCGGGCGTAGCGGCGTGGGCAAATCGGTATCTCTGCGCATGCTGATGGGGTTCCTGAAGCCCGATTCCGGCTCGATCCACGTTGAGGGCAAGGAGATAGTGGGCCTGAGCGAAGACGAGATGCAGACCATTCGCAAGAAGGTCACCATGGTCTTTCAAAATGGCGCGCTGTTCGATTCAATGAGTGTGCGCGAAAATGTCGCCTTCCCGTTGCGTGAGCGAGGAGGGCTTGCTGAAGACCAGGTGGTGCAGATTGTGGATCGGCTGATCAACATGGTGGGCGCCGAGGACGTCTCTGACAACCTGCCTTCGGGCCTCTCGACCGGACGCAAACGGGCCGTGGCAATTGCGCGGGCCCTGGCCTCGCAGCCGGAGGTCGTGCTCTACGACGAGCCCACAACGATGGTGGATCCGATCATTGCCCGCCGCCTTGGCGACCTGATTCAGAGACTCAAGCAACAGCTTGGGTTTACCAGCATCGTGGTTACCCACGACATGCGCTTCGCCGAGCGGCTGGCCGACCTGGTGCTCTTTTTGCACGAGGGGCGGGCCCAGTACTTTGGGCCGCTGGAAGGCTTTATCGCATCGCAGGATCCGTTCATTCAGCAGTTTCTGACGTTGGACGCCTACGTTTTGCCGGGTGCGTAGAGATTGTTCGCGCAACCCAGATTGTGCGAGCAGGCTTTTGGCTATTAACTAGTTCGTAATATCGAAATTGAACGGATTTTCTTACTCCGGTGTCAAGAAACGGGACTATGTGTCCTATTCTGTACACCTCCGCGAGTTGGTGGACGCGTATCATGGCGGGTTATGGATGAATTCCGAAGACTCTCAGAAGCCCGGTTTTTGCTATAATTGGCTTGTTGTCATTGACTTTACTGTGCGATTGATAGGTTTTGGGGCTAGTTTCATTGATGTTTCTTCGCGTTACTCGGCTTCAAGATGAATCAGAAGCTCGGGCCGCTGGTGAAATCAAGCATAGTGGGCTCGCACTGTTTCAGCCCTGCTTACTGAATGGATTATGGCGCAGAATACTGGTCTATTTTCGTAAACGCTGAGAGCCGGGACACGGCAGATTTGCCGGCGTGGCTCACCGATGGCATCAGGGCAGATTGCCAAAATCAGGCAACCCAGGACCGGGTGAAAGTATCCCAACAGAAATGGTCCGTACCCCGCTTGCCCCGGTTTTTTACTTAAATGCATTGTTCTTTTGGGGAGGTTTTCCCCACCCTATCCCCGGCGTCTTGAAGCACTGAGGTCTGCGGAATTCACATGGCAACATCGGATTTCTGGGAACGTGTTTCGACTTCCGTATCTTCAGCCCCTGATTTGACCGGAGGAGCCTCCACGCAACCCGGTCGGATCTCCAGGGGCACTGCGAAGCTGTGGATGGTGCTGGACGGCGTCACCATTTTTGGTGCGGCGGCGTTGGCCACCCTCTACAAGATGCACATTGGGCCGATAGCCGGAGCGCAGGGATTCTGGCACGGCACCCTCATCTACGGCAGGTCGATGGGAATTCTGCTGGCGCTGCTCTCCGGATTTGCGGCTGTGCTCATAATGACGAGCCGCCGGCTTCATCTGTATACCCCAGTGCGCATCACGAGCATCCTGAGGGAGCAGCGGCTCAGCTTGCAGGCCTGCTTTACCTCCGCGCTGCTTCTTACGGGAACTCTCTACCTGGTTCACGGACAGGATATCTCTCGCAGTGTCGTGCTGATCACGATCGCCCTGGTGACTATCTCTCTGAGCGTGCGGCGGCTCGTCTACCGCCTGCTCATCTATCGGCGGTTTGAGCGCGGCGTGGGCACGCGCAATGTGTTGATTGTTGGGACCGGCCCTGAGGCACACGCCCTGCGCCATCATCTTGATAGCATTAGCCACCTCGGCTACACGTTCAAGGGATTCATCGATTTTCCCGCCCCAAACTCCCGCTTTACTTCCACCTCTGGCGATGTGGTTGGTACGCTGGACACGCTCTTCAGCCACGCCCGTCAGCAGTTTGTGGACGAGATATTTTTCACAACTGCCTGCGAGCGCGGAATAGTGCAGGACGTGCTTGATAAAGCCCGCACGCAGGGTATTGACCTGCGCGTGGTGCCAGACATGTACGATGGGCTCGCCTGGAACAGTCCCATCGAATACATCGGCCAGTTCCCGACCATCCCGCTGCATACCGGCCATGTGCCCGAGGTGGGATTGCTGCTGAAGCGAGTGCTCGATGTCGTAATGTCGGCGATCACTGTGATTGTGCTGTCCCCTGTGCTGCTGGGGGTGGCCATCGCTATCAAGCTCGATTCGCACGGGCCTGTCTTCTACACCTCGGAACGGATTGGCAAGAGAGGCCGCGTCTTCCGCTGCATCAAATTCCGCACCATGGTGCGCGATGCGGAGATGCGCCGTGCCGCCATGATGCACATGAACGAGCGCGAGGGCGTGCTATTCAAGATCAGCAACGATCCGCGGGTCACCCGGTTGGGACGGTTTTTGCGCAAGTACTCGATCGATGAACTGCCGCAGTTCTTCAATGTGCTGCGCGGCGACATGAGCATTGTTGGCCCGCGTCCGCCGCTGGCCAGCGAAGTGAAGGAGTACAAGCTCAGCCATCTGCGCCGTCTTGACGTGATGCCCGGCGTTACCGGTCTGTGGCAGGTCCAGGGGCGCCAGGATCCGTCTTTTGACAGCTACATCTCGCTCGATGTTACTTACATCGAGAACTGGAGCATCTGGCTCGACCTGAAGATCATTGGGCGGACGATCGGGGTCGTTCTGGCCGGGACGGGGTCGTAGGGGTGAGTTTCACAGACCTGGCGACGGGCGAGAATCAATGATCAGGCGAGGCCTCTGAGGGCCGGGAGGCCCTCAGGACAGCCGGCCTGGAGACTGGCGCTGCGCCTCGGATTAAACTGGAAGAGTGAAGATTGCGCTTGCCCAGATCAATCCCACGGTCGGGGATTTCGAAGGAAACCTAGCAAAGATCGTTGACGCATGCAGCCGGGGGGCTGGGATGGGTGCGCGGCTTACGGTTTTTTCTGAGCTGGTGATCTGCGGATACCCGCCGGCGGACTTTCTTGAGAAGCCGAGCTTTCTGGCGCGCTGCCGGAGGGCTGTGGAGGAGCTGGCCATGGCCACTGCCGGGCTGTCGACGGCCGTTCTAGCGGGTGTCGCGCTGCCCGCTGAGCCGGGATCTGGCAAGCCTGCCGTCAACGCAGCGGTTCTCATCGACAAGGGCAACATCATCCTCGAACAGCACAAGCGCCTGCTGCCTTTCTATGACGTGTTCGACGAGCAGCGATATTTCTCTCCGTCGAAGGGGCAAAAGGTGGTTGAGCTCGACGGACTGCGCCTTGCCATCACAATCTGCGAAGACGCGTGGAACGATAAGCACTTCTGGCAACAGCGGCTATACAAAGTCGACCCGATGGAAGAGATCATGGGGCAGCACCCGGGCCTGCACATCAATCTCTCCTCTTCGCCGTTCTGGCACGGTAAGCGCTCGATACGCCGCGAGATGCTGGCGGCCATTGCTCGACGAGACGGAATCCCGGTGCTGATGTGCAACCAGGTTGGGGGGAACGACAGCCTGATTTTCGACGGCTCTTCTGTGGCGATCAACAGTCGAGGCGAGCTGATCGGGCAGGCGAAGTCGTTCGAAGAGGATCTTCTGGTTGTGGATCCGTTCGCCGCTCCGCCAATTGCAGCCCCGGAGGACGATGACACGGAGGCTGCCTACCGCGCGCTTGTGATCGGCACGCGGGACTACGTGCGCAAATGCGGTTTTCGCAAAGTGCTGGTGGCGCTGAGTGGCGGCATCGATTCGGCGTTGGTCGCGGCCATTGCCACCGATGCTCTCGGGCCAGAAAACGTACTTGGCATCGGCATGCCCAGCCCTTACTCTTCTCCGGGCTCGATTGACGACAGCCGCCGATTGGCCGGGAACCTCGGCATACGCTTCGAGGTGATTGGCATAAGCGGTCTGTTCGAGGAATACAAGAAGGCCCTTGCCCCGCTGTTTGAAGGCACGCGCATCGATACAACGGAAGAGAATATTCAATCGCGTACCCGAGGGGTACTGATGATGGCGCTCTCGAATAAGTTCTCAGCTTTGGTGTTGACGACCGGCAACAAGTCGGAGATGGCTGTGGGCTACTGCACGCTTTACGGCGACATGGTGGGGGCGCTTGCCGTGATCGGCGACCTGGTGAAGACGCGGGTCTACGCTGTGTCGCGCTGGCTCAATCGCGATCGCGAGATCATTCCCCCGGCGGTGATCGAGAAGCCGCCCTCTGCCGAGCTGCGGCCCGACCAGAAGGATACCGACTCGCTACCGCCCTACGAGGTGCTCGATCCAATACTTGAGGCCTATGTGGAGCGGTATGAAACGCCGGAGGCAATCGCGCTGGCAACCGGAACTCCTCTTGCATTAGTCCAACATGTGGTGCGGCTGGTGGAGCAATCGGAATACAAGCGCCAGCAGGCGGCGCCGGTGCTGAAAGTAACTTCAAAGTCCTTTGGCATGGGGCGCAGATTCCCCATCGCCGTGAAGGTATAAGCTAGAACGTGGCGGAAATTACCGCGTTACAAGGAGAAACAGCTTGATTCGTGTGCAAAACCCTCTGACCAGCGCCAGCTGCCTGAAAGTAGCTGCGCTGGTTATTGCTTCATCGTTCGCATTTCATGCAGCCGGTCAACAGCAGGTGCCGCCTGCGCCGGCTGATGCCGACCCTTCCGCGCCGACGCCAGCGCCTTCCGCGGCTCCCGTCTTCCCCAAGCCAGACCCGGCCAACTTCACCGCATCCTCGCCCACAAAGGAAACCGTCAATGCATTCCTGGCAGCCAGCTGGGGTTACGACGATAACCGCGTATGGCAGATAGAAGGAATCCTGAAGACACCGGTGGAGGGCGTTAGCAAGGTGATCGCTTATGTGGGCGACAAGACCGGGAAGCAGAAGCCGTTGGGCATGCAGTTCTACGTGATGGCGGACGGCAAGCACATTATTGCCAGCGACGAGGTTCTGTCGTTCGGCGAAAAGCCCTTTGCCGAATACCGCACCACGCTGCAGGGACGCGCCGACGGCCCCTATCGCGGCACTGCCTCCAAGGATCTCGAGTTGGTCGAGTTTGCCGACTTCCAGTGCCCGCACTGCAAAGAAGCACAGCCGAACATGGAAAAGCTCGCTGTCGACTTTCCCAACGCGCGCATCGTCTTTGAGAACTTTCCGCTGCCTCAGCACCCAGCCGCGGCGGGTGCGGCAGCCTACGGCGTTTGCGTGAACAAACTGGGCGGCAGCACCGACTTCTTCAAATTTGCAGGCGCGGTTTTTGACGGACAAGACGGCCTGGCCACAGCCGACGGCGCCACGCTGACATTGAACAGCGCGGTGACTACGGCTGGGCTCGATCCGGCCAAGGTGGAGGCTTGCTCGAAGACGCCCGAGGTTGATGCCCAGGTGAAGGCCTCGACTCAACTGGCCAAGGACGTGAACGTCAACACAACCCCCGCGCTGATGGTGAATGGGCGGCAGATTCCGGCGGGCGCTCCTTACGATGTGATCAAGCAGATCATTCTCTTCCAGGAAAAGCTGGACGGGGTCAAGCAGTAGTTTTTTGCGGAGCGGTCAACGATCTGGTGAGCGTTGGCCATCGTAGTTCAAAGTTGACCGGTGCGGCGCGAAAGTAATCAACCCCCAAACGCTTTCTTCCCCATTGATTGGAGGAGGCGTTGGGGGTTCTTTCTTGTTGCAGGGGTTTTGACCTTAGCTATTTGGCCGGAGTGTTCTTATCGATGCGGAACATTGGCGAGTGGCCGGCGGCTTGTGTTCCGCGCATTACGTGTGGAGTGATGATGATCAGCAGGGTTGCATAGCTCTTCTGATTGTCGTTGCCCGTAACATCGTTTAGCCCCGGAATCTCGCTGAAGCCCGGAACTCCGCTGATGGCGCGGCTCTGCTGCTTGTCGAGGTCGCTGACGACAACAACTCCCTCGCCTTGCCTGAGCGTGACCACGCCGGAGTAGACGCGATTGGTGAGGATGGGGTTGCCATTGATCGCGCTGCCGGCAAGCGCGTCGATTTTCAGGTCAATGTTGAGAGCGACATCGTTGTTGCGGATAACTTTGGGTGTGGCTTTGAGGGTGAGGCCGAGGTCCTGGTATTCCACCTGGGGGATGTTGGGCACGCTGCTGCCGAGGTTTGCCAGCAAACCTGCAAGGCTGCTTGACGATCCCACGCCAGTGAGACCAGGAATTGAGGGGAGACTCCCGGACAACCCGGAGAACGAAGAGGTCTGAATTGGGTAGCGCGTTCCCGAGCGCACCGTGCCCACTTCGCCGTCGCCCAGTCGCAACTGTAAAACGTCAAGCGTGCGCGAATCAGAAGAATTCAGGTTGAGGTTGGCGGCGACGGATCCCGGAGCCAGGGCCGACGACGTAAGGCCGCCGCCAAAGAGCGCAACTCCGTTGGTGAGAACGCCGGCCGGGACTTGGCCCGATGCAAGCAGGATGCCCAGAATGGCCAGCGTATCGCCGGGCGCGGCGAGACCGGAGGAGATAATCTGCTGCACCAGGCTTTGGTTGGCGTTCAGGATCGACTGCTCTTCTGCATAGACGTTGAAGGCGGTGATTGACTGCGGGGGCTGCACGCCCGTGTTGCGGTCGCTCTGATGCGCGATCTGGATCATTTGCACCTCCAGCAAGACCTGGCTGTGCCCATCCATGATCTGGCGGACGGTCTCGTTGAATGCGTTGATGGTTTTCAACGGCGCGCGCAGCATGACCGTTCCCGCCGATGGCTCGGCCGTAACCTGCTGGATGTCGAATACATTCTTTGCGATGTTTACGACATCGGTGAGCTCAGTCGCTGTCAACCCCGGCAGATAGACGGTCTCGAGTTCTTCGCGAATAAGCTGTCTGCGATTGTCCGCCGTATCGCGGGCTGCGAGCGCTCGATGAGCGTCGAGAGGCACAAAGAACGAGTTGGTCACTAGAGCCAGAGCGCGCGTGGCTTCAGCGAAAGTAGCGTTGTCCAGGTCAAAACGTACAGAAGCAATGCGGATGCTGTCGTCGATGGTCGCTTCAAGGCCATAGGCTTTGAATACTTGCTGCACCACCTGGCGCTGGTCAGTGTGGAGATGAAAGCTATGCACGCCGAGAGTCGGCTCGAGAGTGACGCCGGGGAGCAGATCGGTGGTGCTTCGGGCGCCTGTGCCAGGGCGGACAATTGCGTCCTCTTCGCCGCGCGCCGCATCCTCGCCCATTTCCCGCAGGTGTTCCGTGACCTGGATGTTCCTGGGGTCGAGGTCGAGAGCGTGTTCCAGCGCGGCCCGTTCGGCCGACGCGTCCCCGAGGAGCCGAGCCTTTGCCGCCTGTTGAATAAGCGCTGTGACTACGTGGCTGCGAGCCAGTTTGGCTGCCAGGCCGTAGTTTGGGTTCGAGGGGTCAAGCTCGGCGGCACGCTGGTAAGAGTGCAACGCTTCGTCAAACTTTTCCTTCTGGAATAGCTTGCTTGCCTGAAGAAAAAGGGTTGCCGCTCGCTTGCGGGCGCTGCCGGTGATTGGCTTTGCAGTTATTGGCTGGGCGGCTGTTGTGTGGTCTGCCGTTGCGGTAGCAACGGGTGCGGCCTGTACCGGTGCGGAGCTAGCGCTCGGCGGGGATCCAGCTTGTTGCTGCGGAGATGTCTGCGGGTCCGCCTGCGGGACGGCGGGGATTGAACCGGCTGTTTGAGCGGTTGCGAGCCAACTTGAGGGAGCCAGTACGGCGCAGCCCGCTAGAGCCCACAAAACCCTTTGAGGCCTAAGCCAGAGCGCCTTGCTTGTGCATTGGAGGCTCGTTCTCACTGGTCAACCTGCGCGGCTACGAGAAGATCGGCCAGAGAGGTTGCGCAGGCCTCTGGCTGGTGCTCGAGCAACTGGTCATAGCTGTAGTGGCCGGTGGCGACGGCGATTACCGGCAGATTGTTTGCGTGCGCGGCTGCAATGTCCCGCGGGGTATCGCCGACCACGCAGACTGAGGCAGCTGTACCCGCCAATTCGCGCGCTTTAAGGGCAGCGTTGCCGATCAGTTCGGGCCGGGATGGGAAGCGGTCGCTGAAACCACCGAAGCGAAACCACTCGCGGAGCCCAGCCTGCTCCACCTTGATCCAGCCGATCATCTCCAGGTTGCCGGTGGCGACGCCGAGGAGCGCGCCGCGTGCCGCCAGATGGCGGAGCGCGTCTTCGACGCCTGGCATGCGGACCAGATGCATTTCGTTGCGCCGCTCAGCCACAGTGCTGCCCATTACGTCCAGAATCGCCGTGAGTTGTTGGTCCAGAATCTCGGCAGGCATCCCGGCCTGGAGCCAGGCTTCGCGCAGAATTGCGGTGTCTGTGCTGCCGTGGATGGCGACGCCGGCCAGCGCGATCTCAAAGCCGGTTACCCGCTTCACGCTGCTTGCAAAGGCGTCGAAATGAATGCGGTCAGGATCACGCAGCAGCGTGCCATCGATGTCGAACAGGTAAGCGTCCTGCGTGTCCCAGACAAAGCCCGGGCGCAGATGGACGCGTGCTGCCGTTTGCGATTCAGATTTCCGCATTTCCTCGCGTCAGGCCCTAACCCTGCCGATACAGGGAGCGGACCGTGCTGAGTACTGGACGTTCGCCGCGCGGCGGACGCTTGAGTGTGGCGCGCACTTCGGCCAGATCGAGCCCCAGTTCGGCCATCGCGCGGCTCAGTGTGTTGCGATGCATGCCCAACTCTTCGGCTGCCTTACATTGGTTGCCCCGGTGCGCTACCAGAACTTCTCTCAGGTACTGCCTCTTGAACTCGCGGACCGCTTCCTCATAGCGAAGGCCGCTTGAGTGCATCTGCGTTACCAGGCTGTCTAGCTCACGTTTCACGTCAACCTCTTGCTTTATCGATCACTTTTGCCCTCTAAGGGCAAGGTACCGCAAGAAAAATCAGGGCTTGCCGGTGTGCAAATGCATCCACTCCGGGGTTCCTTCCTGCAAAAACTTAAGGCCCATCCGTACGCGCATTGCCAGTTCTTGCGGACTGACACTTGTGCTCCAGTGGAGAGCGCCAAAGAAGTGCCGGGGCAGCCTGGAATCCATCAGCCAATGCGCGTCGGGAAAAAAAGCGACCGTCACCAGGATGACGATCGATACTAAGAGTACACCCTGAAGAAGACCGAATGCAGCGCCGACTAAACTGTCAAGCCAGCCCAGCCCGATCTTCTGAAAAGTCTTGGACAAAATGGAGCCGACGAGGCCGGCCACTACCATGACCACGACTGCAATCAGGAGGAACGCGATGGCATCGGCGACCTCTACAATCTTGACAAATGGCTTGAACAGCGCGCCCACCCAGATGTAGTTCCATGCAGCCAGCGCGAGGCCCAGCAGCAGCCCGATGAGGGAGAAAATGGAGCGTAGAAAACCTTGTCCGAGCCCGCTCAGCGCTGCGCTGGCGATGACCACGACAATGATCCAGTCGACCCACGTCATATCTGTGATCAAGGTGTCCATGCTGCGATTCGGTTCCTCTCTCGCTTGGCTCCCGTCTCAGACGGAGCGGTGCTGAGTGCTAGAAAAATCAAAGAATCAATTCACGCCCTGTGAGCCTGCGGAATGCCTCAAGGTATTTTGCCTGAGTGCGCTCCACCACGTCGGCAGGCAAGCCAGGAGCGGGGGCCTGCTTGTTCCAGCGGATGGACTCAAGATAGTCTCGCACGAACTGCTTATCGAATGAAGGCTGGGGCCCGCCGGGCTTCCAAGCCGAACGCTCCCAGAACCGGGAGGAGTCCGGCGTGAGAACCTCATCGGCAAGGATAATCCCTTCCGGCGTTTTGCCAAACTCAAATTTTGTATCGGCCAGAATGAGGCCTCGGGATTCGGCATGGTCGGCGGCCCGGGCGTAGATTTCGAGGGTCAGACGTCGCAAGTGGGCCGCATCAGCCGGGCCTACCAGTTTTTCCGCTGCGGCGAAGGAGATATTCTCGTCGTGCGCACCGTCCTGGCTTTTGGTGGCCGGGGTGAAAAGCGGCTCGGGCAGACGCGACCCGTCCAGGAGGCCGGCAGGCAATGGCAGTCCGCAGACGGTACCGCTTGCCTGATACTCCTTCCAGCCAGAGCCCGCGAGGTAGCCGCGCGCCACACACTCGATGGGATACATCGAGGCACGCTTGACCAGCATCGAGCGCCCTTCGAGCTGGTCACGATAAGGGTGAAGCGCGGCCGGATACTGGCTTACGTCCTCTGTGATCACGTGATTGGGAACGGAGTCCGAGAGCAGATGAAACCAGAAGAGCGAGATCTGTGTGAGGATTTTGCCTTTTCCGGGAATGCCGGTGGCCAGGACGTGATCGAATGCCGAGATGCGGTCAGTGGCCACCAGCAGCAACGCATCCCCAACGGCGTAGAGGTCGCGCACCTTTCCCCTGCCGAGCAACGGCAGATCGCCCAGGTTCGTTGTCAGGAGCGCTGTCACTGGAAGGCCTCAAGAGGTGGAACTGAATCTTCGATTGTCTGGTGCACGGAGAGGTTTGTCAATGCGGGCTGGAACGGCTCAAGAGAAGCGGGATAGCAAGTGGAATCGGAGAAGGTTTCATCGAGCGCAGGGGCAGCACGACGCGCAGCACGCAAGCCGGGCTCGACTCACAAGAATCCATTGAAGGCTCTTCAGGGAACCTGGTCGAAGCCTCTCGGCCGATACTGGAAATCGATTATCAGTTCGGGTTGCGCGAGTGCCTTGATCGACAGCAAAAGTGTTCAAAAGGGCACGATGGAGGCCTGGGCGAACGTGTGTGACAGCCGTCACAGAGCGACCAACTGAGTTGGGAGATACTCCGTTTGTCAACATGGTTCGGGAGGCAAGTTCGAACGCCCCCTTAGAGCCGGGCGACACGAGGCAGCAGTGGAAAGGGGAAGCCGCGGCTAGCTTCGGTTAATACAGGGATCACCAGTAGTCGCGTGCTACCGACCTCCAGCGCCGGCTACTGGTCCCCGTAATCTCTCTTGTGAACTGCAAGCGCCTCCGAGGCGACGATTTCCTTCGGGGGTGTATTTTCGTGTTTGCGAGCTTCTTCTTCCGTCTCCTACAAGGGTGCACACACCCAGCTCATGCTCATACGCGCTCGACCGGTGCTTTTAAGCTAATCGCCTCAATCTGACCACTCCCAAAACCATTGAAGCCCCGAAGCAAATCGCTTTGGCAGAATTCCAATGTTTGACAAGTGCTGCCCTGGAAATCTACGTTCCGGTTGATCGGATTTCTGCCTTAAGGAACCACCCGTGGATCCGAAACGAATCGGCTGTGACAGGCAGCCCACGCTCGAGTATTAGGAGAATGATGAGAATCCCCGCGTTCCGTACCATAGCCCGCACCAGCGCGCTTCTTGCCCTTGCCTCGGTGGCAACGGCATGTGTCGCCGCAGCACAGTCCGCCCCTCAGCCTGACTACCTGAACCCGAACTTGCCACCGGAGCAGCGCGCCGCTGACCTGGTGAAGCGCATGACGCTTGAGGAGAAGGCCTCACAGCTGGTCAACCAGGCGCGCGCCATTCCCCGGCTCAACATTCCGCAGTACGACTGGTGGTCCGAGGCTCTGCATGGCGTGATCAACAATGGCGTCACCGAGTTCCCCGAGCCCATTGGCCTGGCCTCAACCTTTGACGCGCCCGCGGTCCACGAGATGGCCGAGGCCATCGGCGTGGAGGGCCGCATCAAGCACGAAATAGCTGTGCGAGAAAAGCGTGCCAGCATGTTCTTTCAGGGCCTTGACTTCTGGGCGCCGAACATCAACATCTTCCGCGATCCGCGCTGGGGCCGCGGCCAGGAGACCTATGGCGAAGATCCGTTCCTTACGGGCCGGATGGGTGTTGCGTTTGTAACTGGCATGCAGGGCGATGATCCTCAACACTACCGCGTCATCGCTACTCCAAAACACTTTGCTGTGCACTCCGGCCCTGAGCCGACACGGCACAACGCGGATGTGACGGTGAGCAAGCACGATGAACTCGACACGTATCTGCCCGCGTTCCGCGCTGCGATTACGGAGGGCAAGGCCGGTTCGGTGATGTGCGCCTACAACTCAATCAACGGGCAGCCTGCATGCGCCAACGACTTTACGCTGGTGGACCAGCTTCGCGGCAAGTGGGGCTTTCAGGGCTATGTTGTGTCTGACTGCGGAGCCGTGATTGACATCTTCCACGGGCACAAGTACACGGCTTCGCAACCAGAGGCCTCGGCAACCAGCCTGAAACACGGGATGGACAACGAATGCGTTGACGGCGGGTTTCTGGTGAAGAGCAACTTCGACTACAAGCCGTATCTCGACGCTGTGGCGCAGGGCTATCTGAAAGAGTCGGACATCGACGTGAATTTGATTCGGCTCTATACGGCGCGGATGAAGCTCGGCATGTTCGATCCTCCTGAGCTTGATCCGTATTCCAGAATTTCGGGTAGCGAACTGGACTCGCCCGAGCATCGAGCGCTTGCTCGCAAGATTGCAAATGAGTCGATGGTGCTGCTGAAGAACGACGGAGTGCTGCCGATCAGGGGCTTCGGAACCAACATCGCTGTCATTGGCCCGCTCGCGGAACAGGGCAGAGTGCTGCTGGGGAACTACAACGGGCAGCCGTCGCATACCGTCACGATTCTTGAAGGCATCAAGAAGGAATTTGTTGGGGCGAATGTGACCTTCTCGCCTGGCACGATGTTCTTGAGCAGGGAGGCCGCGCCTGTTCCGGCATCTGCGCTGAGCGTGGACGGCAAGCCTGGGGCGAAGGTGGACTTTGCGCAGATGGATACAAGCGACATCAACCACCCCAAGCGCACAGCCGCATTCGCCTCGAGGATAGATCCCGTGGTGGATCTTTCGTCTGCGCCGTTACCGGAGGGAGCCAAAGGCGTTCGCCAACTTTCGGTGCAGTGGACAGCGGACCTCACGGCACCCGAGACCGGCGACTACAACCTCGGGATGGTCTCTTCAGGTTCATTCAGGGTTCGACTGAATGGCAAGCCCGTGACCTCTGCGTGGGACTCAAACGGCGCGGAGAGCAGGGTGGGTCGAGTGCACCTGGAGGCAGGCAAGGCGGCAAAGCTGGAAGTGACCTACTCACCGAACGAGAATGGCGAGCAGGTGGCGAAGCTGGTATGGGTGAAGCTGGACCTGAAGCCACAGCCCGAAGCGATTGAGGCGGCAAAGAAGGCGGATGTGGTGGTGGCGGTGGTGGGCATTACTAGCGAGCTTGAAGGCGAAGAGATGCAGGTGGACGAACCTGGCTTCAAGGGCGGCGATCGCACCAGTCTCGATCTGCCAGGGCCCGAGGAGCAGCTGATCGAGGCGCTCGCTGCCACGGGCAAGCCTCTGGTGGTGGTGCTGACCAACGGTTCGGCTCTCGGTGTGAATTGGGCGAACGAGCACGCCAACGCGATTGTAGAAGCGTGGTATCCGGGCGAGGAAGGTGGTACGGCCGTGGCCGAGACATTGAGCGGCGCCAACAATCCTGGTGGACGGCTGCCGGTCACGTTCTACAAAGACGTTGCGCAGCTTCCGGCATTCGAGGACTACGCGATGAAGGGCCGCACCTATCGCTACTTTGAAGGCAAACCGCTTTATCCATTTGGCTATGGGCTGAGCTACACCAGTTTTGGCTACAAAGACTTGAAGCTGGTGAAAAAATCGCTTGCAGCGGGAGAAGACCTGCACGCCAGTGTCAGGGTGACCAACACCGGCAAGGTGGCGGGCGACGAAGTTGTTCAGCTCTACCTGAAGTTCCCAGCGGTTGCAGGAGCACCGGACAAGGCACTGCGCGGATTCAAGCGGGTGCACCTTGATGCTGGCGCTTCGCAGGAGGTTCAGTTTGACTTGAAGCCGCGGGACCTGAGCATCGTGACCGATGCGGGTGTGCCGGAAGTGCCTGCCGGCGAGTTCACTGTGACGGTGGGCGGTGGGCAGCCTGGCACCGATGCACCGACGGTGGCCGGAGCGTTCAAGGTGAAGAAGTCGCAAACGCTGCCGGAGTAGGGCTGGCGCTGACGTTGGCGCAGATCAGATGAGCTCCCGAACGATCATTGTTTGGGCACCCTTCTTGATTGAGGGGGATTTTCATCGATGGATCCCCATGTCCCCAAGTGCGCGGGACCTGGGGCACCCGCAGACTCTGAATTGTCCGACCATGAACGCCTACGCCGTTGCGCGGTGGGCTTCCTGGTTGCCCAGTCGCACGCTTACCACTTTAGAGACGCCGGGCTCCTGCATGGTGACGCCGTAGATCATGTCTGCGGCCTGCATCATGCGCTTGGAGTGAGTGACGAGCAGAAACTGCGTGTCGCGGCTGAGCGTGTGGAGCAGGTCGGCAAGGCGGCCCACGTTTGTTTCGTCGAGCGGAGCGTCCACTTCGTCGAGCACGCAGAACGGGCTGGGCTGGAACTGGAAGATACCAACCAGCAGCGCAAGAGCAGTTAGGGCTTTTTCGCCGCCCGAGAGCAACAAAACGTTTTGCAGTTTCTTGCCCGGTGGCGAGGCGACGATGTCGAGCCCGCTCTCCGCCTGGTTCTCCGCATCGGTGAGCCGCAGGAAGGCCTGTCCGCCCTGGAAGAGTCGCGAGAAGACCTGCGCGAAGTTTTCGTTGATGCGCGCAAAGGCTTCGTCGAACTTGGTACGCGAAATCTGGTCGATCTCCTTGATCGTCTCTACAGTGTTTTCGATCGACTCGATCAGGTCGGCCCGCTGTACTTCGAGGAAGCCATGCCGCTCGGCGGTCTCCTTGTACTCGTCAAGGGCCATCATGTTCACCGGGCCGATTTGCTCGAGTCGCTCGCGTAGCGTCTTGCAGGTCTCTTCTTCCAGTGCAAGCGCTTCGTCTAAGAGCCGCTCGATGGTTTGATCTGCCCGAAGCGCGGAAGCCTCCACGTTGACTTCGGTGAGGCAGCTTCCTTCCAGATGTTCGAGGTCGGACTTCAGCTTGGCTGCCGAGGCAGAGCAGGTCGCACGATCCTCGCGAAGTTGATCGAGTGCTGAGCGACCGGACTTGAGTTCGCTCTCGATCACGGCCAACTGCTGCCGCAGCGCCAGGGCCTGAGCTGCAATTGACTGCGCCTGCGCAAGTGCCGCGCTGCGCGCCTCCGCCAGATCCTTCTGCCTTTGCGCCAGGCCCAAGTTCTCGGCCAGTCGCTGCTCGCGTTCCGCCGCAGCTCCAGCACGCGCCTGGTTCAGCTGCAGAACGCGCCGGTCGAGATCGCTGTGCAGGCGGTCGATGCGCTGGAAGCTGGCCTCGGCGCCACGCCTGCGCTCCTCCAGACCCGCCAACTCCGCGGTTACACGCGCGGCTTCCTGCTGGAGCTCCTCGCGCTTGGAGCGGAGCATCTCCTGTTGGGCCTGGAGCTCATCGAGACTGGCTTCTGCGCGAGCATGCTCCGCCTCAAGCCGGGTCGTCTCCTGCTTGTGCTGGTCGATCGACGTCCGTTTGGCCTCGCGCGCATCCTTGTTGCGCGCAGCTTGCATGGTCCACTCCTGGAGGCGCCGCTCGACACGCTGCTCTTCGGCTTCCATTTGCTTGAGCGACGCGCCTTGGTTTGCCGACTCGGTCTCTGCATGCCGCCGGTCCGCACTACGCGCTTCAAGCTGAGCGGTGAGGTCTTCAGCCTCGCGCTGACGCGCCGCAGCATCCGACTCCGCCTGAGCCAGGCTTGTTTCGAGTTTCGACAAGCGGGCCTCGGTTTCACGCAACTCGCGCTTGAGCGCCAGTGGCCCTTCGCTGGCGGGCTTGCCTCCGGTAACTGTTGCATTGTGGAAGCACTCCCCCTCGGGAGTGAGGAAGAAGGCATGCGTGTGTCGCCCCGCAAGCCGCTGCGCCTCGGCCGGGTCTGCCACAAGAAAGCTGTACTTCAACTTGGGTAGCATCGCCTCGAGCGACCGGCCAAATCCATTCAGCACGCGGACTGACTCAGTCAGCGGCGTCACTCCCGGTCCGGCAATGCCGCCGTTTGCTTCATTCGCGACGGTGCCGGAGTCGGAATTTGCTGGATGAATGAGGAAAGTGGCCCGGCCGTCTACGCCCGATTTGAGCAGGCGCACGCCCTGTTCGGCGGCGACCCAGCTCTCCACGACGACGTAGTTGAGCTCTTCTCGCAGGAACTCATCGACCACGCTCTCATGTTCGCCGCTGACCTCGAGAAAATCCGCAAGGGTGCCGACTGGGGCCATTCCCTGACCAAGCGCGCCAGGCTTGAGCAAGCGCCGGACCGTGTCGGTGGAGTAGCTGTGGTTGCGAATCAGTGCAGTTAGGGCGTCGCGCCGCCCAGTGACGGCTGCCTGGTCGCTGCGCATCTGGTTGGCCTGGGCGCGCTGCAAATTCTCGCTCGCGCGCCGAGCCTGCAGTGTCTCGCGCAGGGCAGCGATCTCCGCCTCGAGCCTGTTGAGGGCTTCGGTGGCTGACTCATGCATTTCACGAACACGACTGCTCTCGATGCCAAGGCCTTCCTGCTCGTTCCTGGCCTGGCGCATCTCGGCTTCGAGCCGCTCTGCCTCGCGCTCGAGGGCGGCGAGACTCTCTTCACCTTGTGCCGTGTGGCTGCGTGCGTTACCAGCCTGCGTGAGAAGGTGCATCGCGTGGCGCCGACTCGACTCCAACTGCCGCTCGGAGGCAAACACAGCTTCGGCTGCGGCCCGAGCTTGCTGTTGGCGAGCCTCGACCTGCTCGCGAAAGTTGCGGGCTTCGCCTGCGGCAGTTTCAAGGAAGAGCTTCTGCTGCTCGCGTTCCTCGGCGATTCCCTTGAGTTGAGTTGCGGTCGTCTCAAGTTCCGCAGCCGAAGCAGCAATGCGCGCTTCGAGATCGGCAACCCGCTCGCGATTGGCTTGTTCGCGGGCAATTGCACGCTCCAATTCGAGCGCCGATTCGTTTGCCTGGCTCTGCGCCTGCTGCCCCTCGCGGTCCAACTCGTATCCGCGCTCGGTCAAGTTGTGCTGGCTGGTATCGAGCCCGCCAATCGATGCAGCCGACTCGTTGATGCGCTCGGTGAGCGCGCCGATCTCCGACTCCAGGCGCATCTGTTCTGCGTCCATCAGCGCCATGCGGCTGGCCAGCACAACACGAAGGCGGCCGCGCAACTCATCGCGAACCGCAGCGAATCGCTCAGCCTTGGCCGCCTGACGCTTGAGGCTATTCATCTGCCTAGTAACTTCTTCGAAGATGTCGTCGAGACGAGCGAGATTCTGGCGCGCGCTCTCAAGCCGCAGCTCGGCAAGCCGCTTCTTTGTCTTGAAGCGAGTGATGCCGGCGGCCTCTTCGATAATGGCGCGGCGATCATGGGGCTTTGAGCTGAGCAACTGACCGATGCGCTCCTGGCCGATGATGGCGTAGCTCTCCGGCCCCAGGCCGGTGCCCATGAAGATGTCCTGAATGTCGCGCAGACGGCAGAGTTTTCCGTTGAGCAGATATTCGCTTTCGCCGGTTCGGAACAGGCGGCGCGTGATGATGATCTCGCCCTTTTGTGGCGTGCGCTGAAACTTGCGCCTTCGAATCCTGAGCACGACGGCCTGCGGTCCACTACCCTCGACCGGCTCCGGTACGGCTTCTTCTATTTCCATTCCAGGTTGCTCGGCCGCAATGATTTCTTCCGCCTCGGCCGCGCGCACTCGGCGCACTTCTTCCTCGTCCCAGTCCATCGGGCTGTCCGGGTCAACTGCTACTTCAGGCTCAACCGGAATCGGCCCCTCATAAACTTCGGGATCGGCGAGGGTCAGGGTCACCTCAGCCATGCCAAGCGCCTTACGATCCCGCGTACCGGCAAAGATCACGTCCTGCATATTTGAGCCGCGCAGGGATTTGGCGCTTTGTTCGCCCAACACCCAGCTGACCCCATCGAGGATGTTGGACTTTCCGCACCCGTTCGGCCCCACCACCACGGCAATGCCCGAACCCGGTACCGAGAGTTCTGTGCGATCGCAGAAGCTCTTGAAGCCGAGTATGTGGATCTTTTTCAGTTTCAGCATGTTCGCTCCGAGGTGACGGATCGGGTGATGGGCGATGAAAAGGTGTTTACGTGCTTGCGCCGATGGTGAGCTCGTTTTGTTGCTACTCGATTAATGACTCTAAGGAGGCCGGAGGGCGGGGTCAACGGCATAGGGCTCTGTTTTTGTGGATAAACGAGGCCGCAATTCTCGTTCCTGGAGAATCGTGCTTCGCCGGTGGAAAAGAGGGGGCGAACTGCATGATTTCACCGCAAATGTTTTCCGCGGTGGGAGTGTCCTGGCTGGCTATGCGGGAAAGCCAGGGCGGGTTGTCCATCGAGCAGGAATTGAGTGCAACCCTTCTCGTTTTCCTTGCTCGCCACTAGAATGATCCGTAAGCCCACGAACAGGGTTGTGCGGAATGAGTTAAATAATATCGAGCCCAGTGCGAACTCCCCAGTGGCCTGCATTAGAATCAAAATGAGCGCTTTGAGAGCCTGGACAACGATTCAGGAGCTGCTGGAAATATTGGGTTGAGAGCTAAAGTTTTAATTGATACCGGCAGGTGCCGGTCGCATAAATCATGAGTCCAGCGCGGTAGGCAACCAGGGCTTTATTCCGGATGGCTCACCTATAAAGTTCATCTGGGTTCGCTGCATTTGTTTTGCAGGATCGTCGCGACCTTCCCGCGACGCCGAACCTGCCTTATATGTCGATTTCCGGCAGTTGTGAACATCGAGAGGTTTGATTGCAACAGTCTAATCGCGCCACGAATGTTGCTCTGGGTCCCGCAAAGGAAGATCTGGTTCTCACCGATCTTTGGCTGATTGTGCGAAAGAGGCGTTTCCTGATCGCCGGTATGGCTATCGGGCTCGCACTGCTGGCCGGGGCCCTTGGGTTATATCGCGGGAAGAAGTACACGGCGACTGGTGAAATCCAGATTCAGCCGGGCTCGGCAGCGGACTTGAAGCAGTCGATCAGTTCGGTTCTGGGCGGTGGAAGCCAGCTTGATGTCGTGATCGAGAGCGACAGTCGAATTCTGATGAGCGAAAAGCTTTTAACCACAGTTGCCCGCACGCTCAAGCTGCAGGACGACCCTCGTTTCATGGACAACGGCGCTGCACGCAGGATTGATATCGTCAAGGGCGAGCCGGTGACAACAGTTCACGGAAACCTGGACGACCCGGAAGAGCGCGGTGCCATCGTTGGCAACCTGCGCAGCCATCTTACGATCGCGCGAGTGCCGCGCACGCAGATGATCACCATCTCCTATGTAAGTCCGAGTCCGAAGCTTTCGGCTGACATCGTGAACGCATTGGAGAGTGAGTTTATCAAGAACAACTTTGTGGCTCACTACAGCAACACGCAGCAGGTGACGAACTGGCTGACAGGCCAGATCGACGACCTGCGCGCCATCGTCCAGGATTCGCAAGACAAGATGGTCGATTTGCAAAAGAAGCTGGGAATCTCTGCGCTCGATCCCAGCCACAGCATGATCGTCCAGGAAATTTCGAATCTCGAAAAGGGCGCATCCGACGCCACGGAACAGCGCGTACTGGAGGAGGCGCGTTACCGGATCCTGCAATCGTTGCCCCCGGATAGGATTCAAGACGGCCCGACTCCGGTGAGCATGGAAGGATCGGGTGGGCTGCTTGAGAATCTGCGGTCACAAAGGGCAAACGCAGCTGCGGAGCTTGCACGCCAGCAGCCTCTCTACGGACCGAACTATCCAACCGTGAAGCAGCTCAACGGCCAGATCAAGGCCCTTGACCGCGAAATCGCCACACAAGAAAGCGCCGTCATCAACAAGGCAAAGGATGCCTACGGAATTGCCCATGACGCTGAAGATCAAGCCAAGGGAGTCTTGAACAACCGTGTTCGCGAGCTCTATGGCCAGCGCGACGACATCGTCAAATACGAGTTGCTGACCGAGGAATACGAGTCTAACCGGCACATGTATGAGAGCATCCTGGCCCGCCTTCGCGAGGCTGCAGTGGACGCCGGCCTCGACTCAGCGGATATCAGTGTAGTGGATCTTGCCTCTGTCCCTACCGGAGCCTCGAGCATGTCGCCCGTGGCGATGGCTCAGCTTGGCTTTGTCTTCGGGCTGTTTGCAGGGTTGGCCTTAGCGCTCTTGCTGGAACGCATGGACACAAGAATGCGGGACTCGAGGCAGATTCAGGAATTGCTTGGCGTGTCCGCGATCGCGATTGTTCCTCAAACGAATTGGAAGGCCAAGGGGCCCGAACCTGACGCCGCCTCCGGACCGGAGATTCTCTGGGACGCACGGTCGTCGTTTGCAGAATCAATGCGCATCTTCCGCACCTCGATTCAGCTGTCGAGCACCTCGCGTGAGTCCAGGGTGATTGCGATAACGAGCTGCCAGCCCGGAGAGGGGAAGACCACACTGTCGATGAACCTTGCGGCTGCGCTTGCGCAGGGCGGCCATAAGGTGGTGCTTGTCGATACGGACATGCGTCGTCCAAGCGTTTACTGGAGGCTTGGCCTGAGCGACCGGAAGGGTCTTTCAGAGTTTCTTACGGGCCTCGAGCCTTTGGACGGAATCATCCAGACCCACAAGTCGCTCGCTTCCCTCGATGTAATTCCATCGGGAATCTGCCCACCGTTGCCTTCGGATCTGCTCGCTTCTGATCAGATGAAGAGGTTTGTCGAGGTGCTTCGCGAGCGCTATGAGTATGTGATCTTTGACTCGCCGCCGGCTCTATCAGTCACCGATCCACTGATTGTTGCATCGCTTGCAGACGGTCTTGTTCTCGTAGTTCGCCAGGGCTATTGCACGCGGGCGATGCTTGCGCGCGCCGGCGAAATCTTTCGTGACGTGGGAGTCAAAGTCTACGGCTTCGTTCTGAACGGTGTTGATCCAAGTCTGCCCGAGTACTACGGCTATCTCGGATATTACTCGTATGACTATAAGAACTGAAATGCCGGGTACAAGCTCGGATCGAGGAGGTAGGATGGTCAAAAGGGTGAGTTATGATTTTTGCATCCTGTTCCTTGCGGCATCTGCATTGAGCATGTGCGCTCCAGCACTGGCGCAGTATATGGGAGCGGCACCGACTTCTCCCCAACGAGCGGCGAGTGTGCCGGAGTCCGCGATGCATGTGAACTACGACGATATCAAGATCGCCGCGGGCGATGTGATATCCATTTCGACTTATGGAGTTCCCGAGCTTACTACAAGCGGCCAAACTTCAGCGGGGACGATCTTTGGTTCAGCCCCCGGCGCCGTTCAGGGGATCAAGGTTGGTGCGACGGGCGACATTGTCCTGCCGTATCTGGGCACAGTCAAGATCGCCGGACTGACAATTTCGGAAGCCGCTGGGTATCTGAAGCAGGCGCTGAAAGACGGCGGCTTTTTGACTGATCCTCAGATTAGCGTGGGCTTTGTCGATTCACCAACTCGGGCAATTACGGTCCTCGGCGAAGTGATGAGGCCGGCGCCTCTCCCCGCTCACGGGCAGATAAGGTTGCTGGATGCGATTAGCGCGTGCGGAGGGTTTACTCCTCTGGCCAGTCACGCAATCACTGTGAAGCGGAATGGCTCAGCGGAAGCGATTACGGTTGAGCTGGGCGCAGATCCCGGGGCAATCGGGTCGATTAATATTCCCTTGCTTCCCGGCGACACGGTGCTTGTCCCTAAGGTCGGCAGCATCTTTGTGCTCGGTCAGGTGAAGACACCGTCCGTCATTCCGCTTGGCTACAACTCCCCGATTACGGTGCTGCGTGCAATCGCGATGGCAGGCGGAGTGAATTATGGGGCCGGACTGTCGAAAGCGAGGATCATCCGCACCAATGCAGACAGCCAGCATGTGGAGATACTGTTCGATTTGAAGAAGATCATGTTTGGAAAGCAACAGGATATTGCACTTCGCTCGGACGATGTGCTTTTCGTTCCATCCAATGCGTTCAAGGCATCGGTCGCGGCCGGTGGCGCTTCAGTTGCCATGCAGGCGTTTTACACAGCAGCTCTTCTGAAATGATCCTGGGAAAGATGTGTCTTGATTTTCTTCGGATTGTCTCACACGGGCCAGGGAAAGATATCAGGGCACGGTTGGCATGAATAGGCCATTCAAAATAACTGCCGGAATGCTGTTTGCCGCCGTTACCTTCCTAGTAGCGGGAGAGCTGATTTCCGGAACTGCGCCTGAATTCGTCGTCATGATGGCAGGAACCATCTTTTGCATTGCAATCACCTTTAACCTCCTTGGCGGATTCAGGACAATCAGCGGAATTGGCTTCACGGGATTCGCACTTGGCACGATCGTTATCTCCCAGTTCGCCAAGGTATTGTTCTTTGAAGCTGCGGATAAGAATCTCGAGGCACCCTACCTTACCATCAAGGTTTACCTGGTCTTCTTCTTCTGCCTGATGGTTGGAACCTTCGTCTACGGACGACTGCGGATAAGGTTACTTAAACCGCTGGAGCCCGAAACCGCCAGGCAGATAGATTTGCAATATGATGTCTCACTTGTTGTAGGACTTTTTGCGAGCGGCCTCTTTGCCTACTACGAAGCCGCCAGCGGTTCTGGAGGACAGGCAACTGGCGGACACAGCGTGGGCGTCGCTCTTTCAGGACTGCTTTTATTCTCGCTGGTATTGGCTGTGGTCGCCCGGATTCGAGAGAGTGACGGCAAGCACAGCTTCGGAGTCAAGGCATTTATTCCCTGGATAGTGATGATGGCATTCGCGCTGGTTAGAACCTCTCGCGGGTCATTTTTGCTTCCGAGTATTTTTTACTTGTTGACCTGCTATTCAAGCGGTTATCGATTCAAGAAGAAGCACTACATTGCCGGCGTCGCCGGGCTGATTGTCTTTGTTGCCTTCATCTCGCCGTTTGAGGTCTATGCGCGCGCAAACATCGATGCCGGGGATTTGAATGGCCAGATTGCGGGCACAATCGGCTTGATTCGCACCTTGCCCAGCTGGGAGACCGTCAGACAGGTCAGTCAGGGCGGTGCCCAAACGGGATCGCGTGAAGAGTACTACGATCGTCCCGGAACATTTGTGCTGAGCCGCCTCTCTGCGATCCGTGCAGATAGCAATATGATCAACGCGACTTCCACAGGCTTTCACTACGGCTTTACGGCGCTCAAAATCGACGCCCTCCACAGCCTGCCCCACTTTCTCTACAAGGACAAGCCGCAGGAAGACTCCGCCGGGTATCTTGGAAGGGTCACGGGCGTAAACCCCGATGTTGTCGAGAATGGAGAAACAGTGATTACAGCTATCAGCGATAGCTACGGAGCCTTCGGCTGGCTCGGTGTCGTTATTGTGGGAGGGTTGGTATTTCCGGGCTGTTTCGTTTTGTACGAGAGTCTATTCGATATGAGGAAGCCATGGGGTGTAGTGGCCCTCGGCGGCTTTGCCTTCGGCTTGGCTGAGGCTAGCATGGGAAGTATGGTGGAGCTTCTCACGCGCGCGCCACTCATCCTGATCGCGTTGTCCTACACTGTGGGCGGCCTGATGAGCATGATCCCCGTAAAGGGGGATCGGGGAATGAAGATGACGGATGCGCCGGCCACGGAGGCCTAGCCCCGGGGCAAAGGCTGTCCAGGGCAGCCCAATGGCTTGTCTTCCACTGGATGAATTTAGCTAGGGTTTCCTGAACTGAAGGAGGCTTTATGGCAATATCAAATGCGGCGAGGTTGAATAGGAGCGATGTTGATCTCCAACGGGCTTATTATGCTGACACCGCAGAGAAGTATGACGATCTCCATGTGGCTGAAGATGGCGAGCACTCCTTGGCATTGCAGTTCATGATTTCGGCACTGGAACGCTTTGGCATTCGATCGATCCTTGATATCGGCAGCGGTACGGGTAGGGCGCTGATAGGAATCAGAGAGAAAGCGCCGAATGTTTCAACGATTGGCGTCGAGCCTTCATCGCAGCTTCGAAGAATTGGTCATTCGAAGGGCTTGCTGGAGACCCAGCTTGTCGATGGCGATGGGATGAACCTTGCATTTGCGGACCGATCGTTTGATCTCGTCTGCGAGTTTGGCGCGCTGCACCACATTCCCGATCCATCAAGAGCTGTGGCTGAGATGCTGCGTGTCGCCGACAAGGCTGTATTCATCTTGGATTGCAACAACTTTGGGCAGGGAAGAGCCGTTTCCCGCCTGATAAAGCAATCTATCAATGCCGTCGGACTGTGGCCTCTCGCGGATCTAATCAAGACGAAGGGGAAAGGATACACCATAAGCGATGGCGACGGACTTGCTTATTCCTACTCTGTGTTTAATGACTATAAACAGATAAGTAAGAGATGCCAGGCGGTCCATATACTGAATACGACTGGCGCGGGGTCAAACCTGTATCGCACAGCATCCCATGTTGCCTTGCTTGGAATTAAACGCCAAAGCGACTAACTCCGAACCTCAGTAGATGCGGGGCCGGTGCGCCAGCGCGCTAGTTACTACTTTTTTTCATAATCTGCCACAACGAGCCTTCGGCGTTTTCGAATACGTTGTGCCATTCGTAGCCTGGGACCTCTGGGTGCGTTCCGCTGCTGATCCAAACGTAGTCAACCCGCAGATGTTGCAGTTCTGTGGCGGGGTCAATGTATTGATACTCCTGCAAGGCCTGCTGAGTAGCCTCCGGGGTCAGCTTCCGGTGAGTCGGGTCCTTCTGTGGGGCTGTTTCGAATAGAAATTCGGAATATGTAACAAGCGGCAACGGTGAGCCGGCCTCGATTTCCTGCGATAACTCCGTTCTGACGATTGAAGCAGGAGCCTGGATGAGCCTATTTGCGAGCAAGTAGCGCTCGATGAGTTCATCATTCGACGCGGAAGTGCAGCTGCCGTTCGCCATCAGTGTTCCATTATGGGTGTAGAGGGGCAGGATCGTCGCCAATCGAAGATCGGTTGTGGCCACCACGGCGCCAATTTCCGAATTGGCGTTCAGCCAAGCAAAGAGAGATTTGTCCGACTCCAGCATGCGATGAACAGACGCAGTGCTGGCCGCTCCCTCAATCTGGGCTGCCGCACAAACAAGATAGAGAGCAGCGAATCCTACGACGCCCAGCCGAGGGCTCATCTTGACCCAATACGCGGCTGCTACGATGCAAAACATAATCACGACAAGCGGTTGAAGGATCATGTGCGGGAAATGATGAGTCTCCTGCACGTTGAACCCAGTGACGAGCTGCATGTTCATTCCAGCGAGCCCGCCCAGAACGCAAAACAGGAGGACAAGCAGGGTTACATTCGTGCGGCTGACGGCATTGGAGTCGAGTCTTCGGCTGATCCAATTCCAGCCGGCCCAAACGACAAGGGCGGCCGCGCCCCAAACGATCGTGAGCAAGATGCCGTCTTTAGAGGGTGAGTGTCCGAAGACCATTCCCAGGCGGCTCGCACGGTTTTGATATTCGCCGTAGAGTTTGGACAAATGACTCCACCAGAAGAATGGTGCTGCGAGCGCAGCGGTGGCAGCAAGTGTGAAGACCACTTTACGGGGAACTGTGAGAGGGCGGAACAATGCGAAGATGCATATAAGAACGACTGCTGCGGTCCATCCGATTGCATAGTAGGTATAGGTGTAAAACTGCAGGCCGCCCAGCACGCCAACGATCTTCAGCCCCGGGGTCGACTTACGCTGGATGGCGGAGCTGAGACAAAGGATTGCACCGAGGAAAAGCGGAAAGCTCATGTTTGGGTTTGGGTTGCGCGAGGCCTGCATGGTATGGATCGCTCCACCGTGTAACCCGTGACAAAGGAGATCGAAGAGATTGATCGGGACGGTGCGCGTTGAGAATTCAACCGCGACGGCAAGCAGAGCAAGCGCAGCACTGGTTGGAGCGTTTGCTCCCGATTGTCTAAAGACCCCTATCAAGAGCCAGGCGGTGATGGTGGGGAAGATAAATGAGCAAAGAATCTGTGCCCTTTTCAGGCTTCCAACTCCGGCGGCCAGGCCTGCTTCAAAAGATGTGGGCAGCACAGAATAGGGAAACGGCTCATTCCTGTGCTCCCATGTATCGGTGTCGCTTGCCAGCGCATGCCGCCTAAGCATGAAGTTCGCTTCCGGTCCGTAAAGGAAGGTCTCATCCCACGTCATCGAACTAGGGGATTGCGCGGAGAACGGTGTGTAGTCGGCCACGGAGCAAATCTCGGCCATTCGCACCAGGTGAGGGAGCAAAAAGAGCGAACCGACAAGCAGCGCAAGTGCAATTTGCGGGACAGATATCTTGGCCTTCACGGGCATTCAGGAGGATCCTCGAGGTTCTATTCAAGTCAGAATTGCAACACGAGACTGGGGGTCGATTCCATTCACAAAGAATGGAGCAACGTCAAAGCGCCACCATGATCAATTGAATCAGATTTGAGTATTAGATTCATGTTCAGGGCCACTGCTTTAATGATCTCTCATTTGCTAGTATCAGGGAGAGAGCCCAGTGAAGGAGTCTGCCGCGAGGAGTGAGTGTGGGCGCAACCATGCGGGTCGTGGTGAGCGCAGGTTCTTCCGGCAACAATACAAACGATGAAAAGACGCGGCCTTCTTCGGTTTCTGACGATTTGCTCGCTGTTAATTGTGGCTCTCCTGGGGATCACTGAGGCCGTTTTGCGATTTGTGCTCGGATTGGGCAATCCTGTTTTGATTGCACAGGACTCCGCGTGCGAGTACATTCTCAAGCCCGATCAGAGCGTACACAGATTCTTCGTAAACACAAAGACGAATCACTACGGAATGCGTTCGGAAGAGGTTCCGCAGAGCAGTCAGCCGGGACGGTTTCGCGTCATGTTTGTGGGCGACTCTCTGACCTATGGCACAAGCCGAGTGGACCAAAGCCAGATTTTTACCGAAATTCTGCATCGGGAATTGCCTTCGATTGTTCACAAGCCCGTAGACGTCTTGAACGCCTCAGCGGGAGCATGGGCCCCGGATAATGAAGTGTCCTACATTCGTTCACGCGGAATTTTTCAGTCGGATGTTGTGGTATTTGTTCTGAACGATGGTGATGTGACCCAGCCTCGATCGACAATGAGCGATGTTGGTGATGGGCTTCCGTCCAGGCGTCCGGCGACCGCCATTGGAGAACTTTGGACTCGCTACCTGAAGCCGCGATTCTTTCATGGAGCGACGAAGAGTGACGCAGGAACCTTGATTGCCCTGAATGCGGATCAGGTGGTGCAGGCGAATCTTCGAGATCTGGACGCGGCCGATGCGCTCGTGACCGCGCAAGGGGCTCGGATGGTGATCGTCTTTCTGCCGTTCCGCTTAAATATTCCAGACAAGAGTGCCCAGGCGCAGTCGACTCTTCGAGATTGGTGCACCGCGCATCGTGTTCCGATGCTCGACTTGACTGCGGCGGAGTTGCCGTATTCGATACGCGATCTTGATCTGGACAACGGCTACCACTTCAACGCAAGAGGCAATGCGATCGTCGCGGACGGAATTCTAAAGTTATGGCCGCAAACTGTTGGTCAACCGTAGAATGCCGGCGTCAGGATCCTTTTGAGGCGCTTTTTTTCAACGAGGTTGATGGATGACGGGCCGAATACAAGATCTTTTACAAGTCACAGTGTTTCCGAGGTGCGGAAAACATGCCTGCAGAGATAGAAATCGAGTCACGCAGGAACGGTTTCCTGGAGGAATTGTCGCCGGAAGATGCTTCGATTGATCTCGCGAGCTGTTTTGGGGGCAACTGAGAAACCCGCGCCAATGGTTTGAGGAAGCCTCATGAATTGCGTCGACAGGCCAATCGTGCTAGCGGACCTAGGTGGCATAGTTGCAATAACTCAGTGGAATTGATGGGAGGACAAGTGAAGCGAATCTTTGTTACCGGAGGATCCGGCTTCATTGGCACAAACCTGATAGAAAGTCTTGTTCAAGCAGGTTATGACGTTGCGAGTTTCGATAGCGTTCATCCTCGAAACCCGCAACATGCACGGGTTTTTCAAGAGGGGAACATTCTGGACGGAGCACGGCTTAGCACCGCAGTCCACGACTTTAGACCAGAGTTGTGCGTGCATCTCGCTGCCAGGACCGATTTGGATGGAACGACGATCGCGGACTACGACGCAAATACAATTGGCGTAAGAAACATGATTTCCGCTACACAGTCTGTTGGCACGGTGAGCAGGATTCTGTTTGCGTCCTCCCGCTATGTGCATCGTACTGAGGTGTTTCCCAAGCATGACGACGATTATTCTCCCTTCACGCCTTACGGCGAAAGCAAAGTAGAAACCGAAAGAATTGTTCGGTCGAGCGGGCTTGAGATTCCTTGGGCCATATTCCGGCCAACCTCTATCTGGGGTCCCTGGTTTCGCATCCCATACCGCACCTTTTTCGATACTGTTCGCAGAGGAGTTTATGTTCATCCAAGAGGCCGCAAAATATCAAAGTCGTATGGATACGTCGGAAACGTTGTGAACCAGATCCTGCAATTCCTTTCGGTCGATGGATCGAGAATTGACAAGCGGACCTTCTATGTCTCCGATGACCAAAACATGGATGTTCTCGAATTTGCACAGCTAATCCAGCAGGCGTTTGGAGCACCGCCAATACGGGAGGTTCCGTTGGCACTTCTTCAAGGACTCGCGATTGCTGGAGACTTTCTCAAAAAGGTGGGTGTTTCCAATCCGCCGATAACTTCATTTCGGCTATCGAATCTCCTGACTCCGATGGATTATGACCTATCTTTGACTAGACAGGTTGCGGGACCGGCACCCTATACTCTGAAGGCGAGTGTTCAAGCGACTGTCGAGTGGATTCTGAAACATGGATGAAAAACGTCAATATCAGGATTTGAGCCTCTTTTGCATGCCTGCTGAATTTCGTGGGCGGTCTCCTGTGCTGGTTCAGATGTGGTGGCTCGTGCAAGACACCTTGTTTCGAATGTCTCCGCAAGCTTTCTATGGTTGGAGGAACCTACTCCTGAGAGTATTCGGAGCTAAGATAGGCAAGAGAGTTCGGATCCGTTCGACTACACGCGTGACGTATCCATGGAAACTGACCATTGGCGACTATGTATGGGTTGGAGACGATTGTGTCTTTTACAACCTCGGCGAGATCGTGCTGGGCTCCCATGTTGCAATCGCTCATGACGTGTACTTTTGCACGGGACTTCACGATTATCAGAGGATAGATTTTCCAATTGGGCAGAAACCTATCCGGATTGAAGACGAGGTGTGGATACCGAACGATGTCTTCATCGGACCAGGAGTTACTGTCGGCAGAGGGTCGATTGTGGGGACTAGAAGCACGGTTCTCAATGATCTTCCGGGCGGGATGATCTGTTATGGAAACCCCGCGAAAGCTGTCAGGCCTAGAGAAATGCGTGAGCAAAGTGAAAAGACTGAATAGGAAAGGGAGCGATGAGCTCAGAGTGAACGTGTGCCGTTTCCCGTTTAGATTACGAACGAGCTCCACTTTTAACTGGTAGAGGATTTCGGGCGCAGGTCAATATCAACAGGGAATTGCGAAGGCGAAGTGCCGAACGAGCTGCTCCATTAGGGGCTCACTGAACAGGCGGAGATGTTCCAGAGAATCCTAAAAATGCTTGGAGCCCTTTTCACCGGAATGGGGCTCACTGTCATCGCGCAGCTTGTGCTGCCGCCAGCCTTTCTGCACTTTTATGGAGTTAGCCGGTACGGCGAGTGGCTCGTACTTTCGGGAACACTCGGCTATCTCTCTACGCTGAACTTTGGAATCACAACGTATGCCAGCAACGAATTGACTATGCTGCACAAGCGCGGGGAGACTGTGAGGTACCGCCAGTTGCAAGGCAGCACGCTGGCTCTCTCCCTGGTGATGATTTCCTTCGGCGTGCTGTTATCGGCGCTCGTCTTCTTCATCCCGATTGCGAAGCTACTTCATCTTTCCACGATGACTCAATCGGAGGTCGCGCTCACAGCGTTCTTCCTTGGCTTGGAAACAATGGTGGCCATCATCGGCGGATACTATAACAACTTGTTCATGGTGATCGAAGAAGCGCATCGGGGGCTCACCTGGGGTAACGTTCGTTTCTTAGGCGCGACTGTTGCGGCTGCAGGGCTTGCCGTGTTCAGGGTTAGGTTTTCAACTCTCGCGATCGGTCAGTTTCTCATGGTTGTGCTGCTGACAGCGTTCTCCATCTATGATCTGAGGCGCAGGATGGGCGATCTACCCCTGGGCCTGAAGGGAGCCAATTGGAAGACCGCGAAGTCGACCCTCGCGCCGAGCGGGATGTTCGGTATGATCTTTGCCCAGCAGTTCCTGATATTCCAGGCGCCGCTGATCATGCTGCAATGGATCGTGGGACCGTCAGTTGTCGTCGTGTTTAGCACCAGCAGGACGATTTTGTCGACGGCGCGTCAGTCTCTCTCCAAAGTCACAAATGCTATTGCGCCAGAGATTACCCTTAGCTATGCCCATCAGAATATGAAACGCCTGTTGAACATCTTCCACTATTCCGAGAAGTTGGTGTTTGCAGGCATTCCGATCGCGAATCTTGGGGCGTATCTGTTTGCGCCCGTCCTGTTGCAGATCTGGCTGCACAGGCCTTCCCTTTTCGATACCTATACGTATGGCTTGATGGCATTAATCTCCGGCGCAATGAGCATGCGCGACCACAAACAGTTTTTCCAGTTTTCGACGAATATGCACAAGCGTCTTTCGATTATCGTCTTTTTCGGCAACCTGTTCATGATAGCGTTGAGCATTCCATTCACAATAAAGCTCGGCTTAAATGGCTTTCTCTATATGTGGCTGATTTCGGAACTGGCGCAGATGGGGTTCATCTACTTTGAGAACAAGAAGCTCTTTAACAACGATCCATCGATCAGCATGGTTCCGGTGTTGAAGCTTGGTGCAGTCATGGCGTTATCGCTTCCCATATGCGCGACAATGCTTTCATTCGCCAGGCAAAGGTCACTGGGGACAGTGGCAGTCGTGGCCGTTGTGGGGATAATTGGCGTGACAATCGAGTCCTATTTTGTTTTTGGGCTCAAGGATGTATGGGATCAGCTGATCGAGCGGTTCCGAGGTCGTGCCGTGGAAATCACTTAGTGCGCTTGCTGCAGACCAGTCCGCGTGAATGGGTCTTGGAGTCCGTTGCATGGTAAGCGTCCTGTCTTCCTTTCAATTACCCACAAGTTGGACTCCGATCATGATGCCCAGTTCAATATCTGTCAGTCGCGACATGCCTCTCCAGATGACCGTGTTGCCGGGTGGCGGGTGATGCGCTCGGGCGAGATAGCCTCCAAGACGAGCGAGTTTGACGATATAGTGGCACAGCGAGGGAGCTGGAGGAGGTGAGCCTGACCTGCCCCCTTTTTCTCAACCATTCATAACTGGAGTTTCTCAGTTGTGTTGATGGTTATGGTTGGCGAAGGGAGCCGGGCCATGGCCCGGCTCCCTTCGAGGGCGAGCTTGAACTCCTG
>Ga0182015_10000699_pt1 | contig 47305 bp, 42 predicted proteins | sample 712P3MmetaG_FD_120478 | JGI IMG/M metagenome (GOLD analysis project Ga0182015, IMG submission 120478) | Permafrost microbial communities from Stordalen Mire, Sweden - 712P3M metaG | ecosystem: Environmental > Terrestrial > Soil > Wetlands > Permafrost | place: Sweden: Stordalen | collected...
ATCCGCAGCAGCACGTAGTACAACGACATATTGGCTTCGCGCCACCACAGCAGGCGCAGGAAATTCTTCCAGCCAATTCGCGCGACTTCCACGCTGAAACACTCATCAAACCAAAAGGGTTTACTCGCGAGATGAAGAAACCCAACGGCGAGACCGGCAGCCACCAGAAAAAGAAGAGTCAGCCGGTGAGCCCTGGGAATCGAGGCTTCGGGGACGGATGGAACACTTGCGCCTGGCTTCACCGTGCCATCAGGTGGGTGCATGCGGTAGTTTGGAAGGCCGTCCAGTCCAGATGATACTATGCTAGAAAATCTGAAGTCTCCGGATGGGTACCGTCCTGACCGGAGCCGTTTTCAGGCGAAGCGAAGGATCTCGCGCGGATCAGCTCGGTGAGGGGAAGTTCACCTGCGAAAGCCTTGCCGGGCTGGACTTGTGCCTTGATCGAGATGGCGCCTCCGACGAAGGCCTGAAAGTCCCTACAAGACGACCGAACCGAACATGAGCATGACGTCCCTGCAACCCGCACTGCCGCACGACCCGGCGACGATCAACGATTGCAGCAAGGGAGGTGTATCTGTGATCGTGCCCGTTTTCAATGAGGCCGCGCATCTGGACGAATTGTTGCAAGCGATCCAAGCCTCACCGGTGAAAAAGGAAATCATCATCGTCGACGACGGTTCGACCGATGGCACCCGCGAAAGACTGCAGGCGCTGCCGCCGACCGACGGCATCACGGTCGTGTTCCACGAAAAAAATTATGGCAAGGGAGCGGCCATTCGCACTGCTCTCGCTTATGCCCGCGGAGAATATGTCCTGATCCAGGATTCCGATCTTGAATACGATCCCCAGGATTATCCGAGGCTGCTAGGTCCGCTCGAAGACGGCAGAGCCAACGTCGTCTATGGCGTGCGTCCTGATCGTCCGCAACGCGGCCTGCGCTTTTTTCTCGGGGCCAAATTGCTGACGCACCTCACCAATCTCCTTTACGGCGCAGGCATTCACGACGAAGCGACCTGCTACAAGGTCGTGCGCCGCTCGCTGCTCACGGAGATGCATCTACAATGTCGTCGCTTCGAGTTTTGCCCCGAAGTCACCGCGAAGCTGAGCCGCATGGGCGAGAAGATCGCAGAAGTTCCCATCTCCTACCATCCACGCTCCACGGTCGAAGGGAAAAAAATACGCCATTCCGATGGCTGGCTGGCCATCTGGACTCTCATCCGCTACCGCTTCGTCCCCTCCCGCCACTGGCTGCGCGCTCGCAGCGACTCGCCCCAAAGTCCCTTTGCCGTGAGCTTTTCGCGCCCCCCGCGAAATAGAGCCCGCTAACCGCGCCTGTGAAATCTCCTGTAAAATCTTGGGTTCGCAGAACCGTTGGCGATGTTCCGGAAAATGTTCAATAAAATTCTCATCGCGAATCGCGGCGAGATTGCCGTGCGCGTCCTCGGCGCCTGCCACGAGATGGGAATTGCCGCCGTAGCCGTCTACTCGGATGTCGATCGCGCCTCGCTGCACGTCCGCAAGGCCGATGAAGCTTACCCCATCGGCGCAGCCGCAGCCGCGGAGTCTTATCTCAACATTGAGAAAATTCTGGACGTCGCCGCGCGCTCCGGCGCCGACGCTATTCATCCTGGCTACGGGTTTCTCTCCGAGAATGCCAAGTTCGCCCAAGCCTGCGCCGACGCCGGCGTAAAGTTCATCGGCCCCAGCGCGGCAGCCATGGATGCGATGGGATCGAAAACTCGTGCACGGCAGGCCATGGAGCGCGCGGGCGTGCCGTTTGTGCCTGGCACATCGCGCGGTCTCGAATCATTCGAGCAGGCCGAGCAGGTTGCCGCTCGCATCGGCTACCCGGTGATGCTGAAAGCGGCGGCGGGCGGCGGCGGCAAAGGCATGCGTCTGGTGCACGCGCCGGCAGCGTTGAAGTCCGCGCTCGAAGGCGCCCGCAGTGAGGCGGAGCGGTCGTTTGGCGACGGCGAAGTTTACATCGAGAAAGCCATGGTCAATCCACGCCACATCGAGATGCAGGTGCTGGCCGATGAGCATGGCAACATCGTGTATCTGGGCGAGCGCGAGTGTTCGCTGCAGCGCCGGCATCAGAAGGTGGTCGAGGAATCGCCCTCCCCCATTGTGGATGCCGACATGCGACGCCGCATGGGCGAGGTTGCAGTTCGCGTGGCCCGGGCTGCCGGATATACGAATGCGGGGACCGTTGAATTTCTGGTTGATCAGCAAAAAAACTTTTATTTCCTGGAGATGAACACGCGGTTGCAGGTGGAACATCCGGTGACCGAGTTGGTTACCGGCCTCGATCTGGTGCAGCTGCAGATTCGCATCGCCGCGGGTGAGCGACTGGCCTTCGCCCAGGACGAAGTGCAGATTCGCGGACACGCCATCGAGTGCCGCATCTACGCCGAAGATCCAGACAATGATTATTTTCCTAGCCCCGGCAAGATCACTCTGTTGCTGGAGCCCTCCGGACCGGGGGTCCGCCGCGACAGCGGGATGTACGAAGGCTGGACCGTGCCTATGGACTATGATCCGCTGCTGGCCAAACTGATTGGCTATGGCGCGGACCGGAATCAGGCGATAGGACGGTTGATGCGCGCTCTCAACGAATATTTTGTGGGCGGAATCAAAACAAATATCTCTCTGTTCCTCCGGATTCTGAGCGATCCGGATTTTCGCGCCGCGAAGCTGGATACCGGCTTCCTCGATCGCCTCTTAGAGAAGAAGCGGGCTGAGCCTCCGACGGATTCAAAGGCGACCGAGGTCGCGGCGATTGCCGCCGGATTATTTGCGGCTCTGGGCGCTCCCGCCGCCGCAGCGGGCGAGCGTTCACCCGACTCTGGAGCGAGCCAGCCGAGCGCTGCTTCTAACTGGAAGATTGCGGCTCATAAAGAGGCGATGCGATGAAGCGCAATGGAATTACTGGCCACTGCCAACTCGCAATTGCCAACCGGTTTTCATGACTTACGACATCGCGATCGACGGCAACAACTATCGGCTCGAACTCAATCGAGCGGAAAGTCGCTGGTCATGCCGCCTCGATGGACGCGAAGTCGAAGTCGACGCCGTGCTGGCGCGGCCCGATGTACTTTCTCTCCGCATCGGCAATCAGGCTTACGAAGTGAAGTGCGAACGCGTCGCGGGAGGTTTGTATCTTTGGGTGGGCAGTACCCGTTTTGCGGCCGAAGTGCGCGATCCGCGGTCTTTGCGGGGACGCGTGCCGGGGGTCGATGATCATGGTCCCAAGAAGCTTACGGCTCCGATGCCGGGCAAGATTGTTCGCGTATTGGTCGGGCAGGGTGACGAAGTCGCGGCAGGCTCCGGCGTGCTCGTGGTCGAGGCGATGAAAATGCAGAACGAAATCAAATCGCCGAAGAAGGGTACGATTCAAAAGATTCTAGTGAGTGAAGGCGCTGCCGTGAATGCCGGAGACGTGCTGGCGATTGTGGAGTAGGACAGTCGCGCAGCAGTTGTGCTCAGTGCGCGGAGGGCGCGGACGCCGCCCCCGCGACTTCGCGCAGGGCAGGCTCACAGCCGCCGGGACGGCGAGCCTATTTTTCCATCCCATTGCTGTCGAGCACCTTCTTCGCGTAGTAGTTTTCGACCTTGGCGGAATCGCGTAAAACTTCGTAGTACGCGGCCTTCAGCAATTGCTCGCGGCGGTCGTGAAGCTGCGAGCGGATGGCTTGCTGCACTCGCGGATCGGAGAGTTCCCGCTGGCCCGCAGGTTCCTTCGACACCAGTTTCACAATGCGGAAGCCCAATGCCTGCTTCGCGGGGTTGACCACGCTGACGATGGGGCTGTACTGGCCCGGTTTAAGCTTCATGACAGCATCGCGGGTCGCTGGATCGGTTCCTTTCAATCCCGACTCGGGCACCGATCCAAGATCGCCGCCGTTGCCCGAGGTCTCAGGATCTTCCGAATACTTCATGGCCAGAGTGGCGAAATCGTCGCCACTGTCGAGCCGGTTCGAGATCATTTGGATCTTCTTGCGTGCTTCGGCTTCGTTCTGTGCCTTGTCGTTCTGATTGGGCGCCTGCGGGTTCGGCGCCGGCGTCACCATAATCTGCGCCAAGTGGTACTGCGGTTGAATCAGGTTGAACTCGCCTTTGTGCGCGTTGTAATAGTCGGTGATGTCCTGGTCGGTCACGTTGATCTTCGAAGACACTTCCTTATTCATCACCTTATCGACGGTAATCGAGCGGCGGATATCGCGCTTGAAATCGGCCAGCGTAATCTTCTTATCTTTGAGCCGCTGATCGAATTCCTGCTGCGAAAAAGGAGACTTGAATTCGTTGTATTTGCGGTCGATTTCTTCATCGGTGGCGAGCAACCCCAGCTTTTCGGCGCGCCGCATCAGGATTTCGTCATCGATCATCTGGTGCAGAATGTTCAGACGCAGCGCTGTGGCTTGCTCGCCTGTAGGAGCCTGCTGCGCCGAGGCGACGTTGTTGTCGTAATATTTGTCGACGTCGGAGCGAAAAATCTTCCGGCCATCCACCGTAGCCATCACATCGCCAGTAGTCTTTGCATTGCAGGCGGCCAAGGTCGCCAGCAGGATGGCGACTGCCAGCGCCGCTGCGAACTGGACGAAGAAAGAGTTGTTTTTCAAGAATGTATCTCCCGTTCCTGACTGCAACGACAACTGAAAATCGAGACCGGAGGCGCGCCCGCGCCCCGCCCTGCATCCTTCAAGTAAACATTATCGCGATGCCGGCGTCGCCGCCGATTGAATGTGCGGGGGCACGGGCTGTCCTGCATCCTTCAGGGCGGCGTCCAGAGCGGCGCGGACCTCACTGATCGGAACTGCACCGTCAAGCTTCTGGCCGTTAATAAATAAGGCCGGGGTTCCGTTCACGCCAAGATCGTCGGCTTCTTTCATGGAGGCTCTCACAGCATCTTCTTTTTGCGCTTTGACGCACGATTGCAGCTTCGCCGCGTCCAGGTTGTGCTTCTGCCCTTGTAACATCGTAATCTTGTCGATCGCGGCGAAGCGCGCTGCGGGAGTCTTTTCGGTGTCGACCTCGCCCTTGTTGGTGTGGATGTAGTCGGCGAAGTCCCAATAGGCATCGGTGTTTTGCGCTGCCAGGCAGTTTGCGTCAACCGCGGCATGGATCGCCCAGGGATGAATCTCCGACAGCGGATCGTCTTTGTAGATAAATGTGACCCGGTCGCCGTACTCCTTAAAGATTTGGGGGAACAGCGTCTGATGCATGCGTGAGCAGAAAGGACACTCGAAATCGTCGAAATTGATCACCACAACCTTGGCGGATTTGGCGCCGCGCGAAGGCCGGCCTGCGACGTCGATCTTGCTCATCAACTCGGCGAACGGATCTTTATTCAAATCAAATTTCGTCACCCGCAGCAGAGTCGCGCGATCTTTGGACAGCAGGAACTTGTAATCCTTCTGTTTGCCGTCGCCGCCGTCGATGTTCACCGTTAGGGCGTCGTATCCCGGCACATCGGTGCTGGGAGTAACGGCGCCCACGGTCACTTTTACGTCGGCGGGGATGGTATAAAAAGAGCGCACCTGGTGCTCGATCTTGCGAGCCACGTCGGGAGGCGCGGACTGAGCAACACAACCCAGACAAATCAGAAGCAGGATGAGCTGTGAACGTCGAATTAGAATCAACAGGAACCGCCTCAACATCACTAGTTATCTTTTGATTATCTCACAGCGACAAGGCTGTCGAACTGCGCTCGCCCCCTCGGCTTCGCTCAGCGCAAGCTAGCCGAGCGCGGCTGTCCCCCCATGGATAGTGGCGCGAACTGTGACACTCCCCAACACCCGTGCGCTTCTATCCCGTGCGGCGCAGTTGTTCCGCGGGCAGCAGAGAGTTCATCGATCCGGAGCGAAATCCTTCCAGATCGAGGGTGACGAACTTGAATCCAAGCGCTTTGAAGATGGCAGTAAATTGATCCGCCACGGCGGGGTTCAGAGCGCGGTCCAACTCGTCACGGGCAATCTCGATGCGGACCAGGTCGCCATGATGGCGCACGCGGAACTGGCGGAAGCCGAGGGCGCGAATGGCGTCTTCGCCACGTTCGACCACAGCGAGCGCCTCGCGCGTAACCGGACGGCCGTATTCGATGCGTGAAGAGAGACAGGCGGATGCCGGCTTGTCCCAGATGCGCAAGCCAGCCTGGCGCGCCAGTTCGCGAATTTCCTGCTTTGTAAGTCCAGCCTTCAGTAACGGAGCGGCGACGTGGTGCTGCCGCGCCGCTTGCTGGCCGGGGCGGAAGTCACCTTGATCGTCGAGATTCACGCCGTAAGCAATGGCGTCGAAGCCACGCGCGGCGCGAAGTTTCTCCATCACCGCAAAAAGTTCGTCTTTACACTGAAAGCAGCGCTGGCCGTCGTTGCGCGCATATTCGGGGCGGTCGAGTTCGGAGGTGGAGATCACTTCGAGGGGAATGTTTTGCTCGTTAGCGAAGGCTGTGGCATCGCTCAGGTGCGCGCGAGCCAGGCTGGGCGAATCGGCGATCACCGCCAACATGTCAACCCCAAGAGCGCGGTGTGCGGCCCAGGCGAGATACGCGGAATCGACGCCGCCGGAATAGGCGACGAGCAATCGGCCCAGTTTGCGGAGTTCGGTTTGCAAGACAGAACCCTTTGCCTCGACGCCGGTTTCGGGAGCCTGCATATTTACCTATGGTACCAGCCTGGGTTGGGATGCGAGCACTCTTCGTAAGTTCAGCGAGTAAGCCGGACAAGCGAGTAAGCCGGACATCGGACCGAAGGCATCATCCGCCGGGACGGCGGGGCTAGCCGGACCGCTTTCCGCACGAACTGCGATGGGCAGCGAGACATCACGCTAGTACAACCGTTCCTGTTTTCTCAGGTTTCCGAAGGAGCCGATGTTTGCCAGGCTGAAGGTGAAGCGAAACAGATTCTCATTACGCACGTTGGCGATGGCATAGCGGCGATATTCCAGCGTCATGCCGCAGCAGTCCCAGTTGTAGGTGGTTTGCGCGGTCGCGAACTGAAGTTGCCGCATTTCGGCATCGAACCCGAAGCTGCTGGCGGCGCTCAGTCCCCGGCGAGTAAGGCTGCCATAGCCCAGGGCGACGCGAAATTGTTGGAATTTGCACGTTACCTGGGCGGTCGTCGCCGCGGCTCCGCAGGTGCCTTCGTTCTGCGCGGGAGCCGCGTTATTGGTCTGGGGAATCTGCAGAAACGCGTCCCCGCCGCCTATGGTAAACGGTCCCACATTGTGATTGACCAGCAGGGTGCTCGCATTCACGCGGCCCAGCTGGAAGTCGTAATCGAGATCCCATTCGGTATTTGTGTGGCTGGTGGTGTCCACCACCAGGCGCGACACTACGGGGGAAAGGTGCCGCGGCTGGGTAGCGAACGCGATACCCGTTAGATCTTCGGTCGTGGTAAAGACATTGCGCTGTCCGGCTACCAGGGCTCCGCCGAATGTGGGATCGAGGAAATACTTTTGGTTAACCTCCCAGGTGACGACTTCCCCGGTTTCTGGCCCGGCGATGCAGGGCTGGTTGTCGAGAGTGCTGATGCGCTGCCACGGAACGGTCTGTTCCGGCGCGGCGGCGCCCACCGCCAGGCCCGTCATCGGGATTTCGCATCCGTGAGTTTGCGACGGCTTTGCTTTCGCGTAGAGGCGGGTCACGAAGCCGTATTCGACTTCATGCGTATTGCTCAGGATGTCGCGCTCGTCGAAGTGCAGGACATTCGCGAAGTCGTTCACGCCCGTTACATAGCGATAGATTACCCGTGGTTCGATGACGTGCTTCCACTTCCGGCCAAAAAATTCATGGTCTAATATTTTCTCCAGAATGGGCGGCCGCACCTCCACCGACGTTTCCAGGGCCTGGCGGTTGGTGGGATCGTCGACTGCCAGTCCATTGACGAAGCGCTGGGTGTAATAGGTCTCGTGCAGAGTGAGCGCCGGGCGCAGCGACCAGCCGTGGAACTGCCAGGGTAAGGAAATTTCGGGATTGAAATCAAAGCGGCCGAGCAATGGTCCGGTATGAAAGCCGGGCTCAGTGCGGGAAAGTCCGGCCGCTGAGGCGTCGAACGACCAAAAGAATGGAGAGCGCCACAGTGGCCGGTCTACGCTGGAGGCGTCGGCGCTGGGAGCGTGGAGAATCTGGATCGAATCAAACGTAGGAGGATAGGACAGGGTGCCGTCAGGATTGATGGTTTGGAAGTAGTTCTGATAACGCTCCACCATGCCGCCGAAAGAAACGCCGTTGACCGCCTTCGAAACAAAGAGCTGAGACTTTACTTCTGAGTTGACCGCCTGGGTGAAAACTTCGTTGAAGGCCAGGCGGAACAGAAACGAACTCAAGTAGTCGATATTGGAGACCGCCCGGAAGCCGTCGAAGTTGCCCTCCGCCGTCAGGCGCGCCTCCTGGCCGCCTTCGCGCAACGGAGGCGCGCCGGCACCCTGGCTGATACCCCGGTCAATCACACCGAAAAAACTCAGGTCGATGTAGGAGCTATCGCTGGGGCGCGCTCGAAACTCTCCACGTTGCGACCACCCTCGTTTGGAAAGATATTCCGCGCCGATGGTTGCGTCCATGCTGCGGTCGATTGCCCAATAGAAGGAATCGCCAATCTGATTGCCATTGGTTGACGAACGGCCGACTGTGGGCACGAGGAATCCGGTATCTCTTACTTCCCGGGCCACGGGATGAGTTGCATAGGGAAAGTAGAAAACCGGGAAGCCGTGCAGCCAGAACGTGCTGTGATAAATCTGGGCATTGGCGCCCACATCCACTACTACTCTGTGAGCTTCGAATTGCCATTTAGGACGGGGAAGTTCGCAGGTGGTTATTGTGCCGTCATAAACCAGGTAGTGATCGGGGCTCGTCTTTTCCACGATTTTGCCGGTGAAGGCGAACGGAGCGGTTGACGTGAGAACCGCGCGGGCACCCTGAAAGCGGAGTCCGGTGGTTGCCTTCACCTCGTAGAAGCGTCCGGTCTCGGCCGTCAGATTGTAGGTTCCGTGACTGGCCTTGAGGTGGTCGTCGTTGGGGCCGCCGTCGAGGGTGAGGTGCCCGGAGGCACTGGCCTCGCCGCTGTCGGAGTTATAGGTCATTTCGTCGGCACGAAGGATGTAGGTCCGATAGCGAATTTCGGCGCTACCGCGCAGTTTGTAGACGACGCCGACTTTTTCCTGCTGATCGGCACAGATGGTCGCCGAGTCTGAAGCCTGGGATGCGGCCTGGCGGGCGCACGGCGTGGCTGAATCTGAGGCTGGGATTCCTGGTTTCTGCGCGGGCTTCGGCGGGGAGGGAAGTGCGGATTGAGCCGAATTGTCTGACGGCAACTGGCTGGTTACTAGCGCAAAAGCGAGAAGCTGATGACAAAGAAACAGCGCCGTGATAAGGAATCTAGTGCGAACAGTCATCGGAAGAAAATCGACGGAAGAGCGTCCATCGAAGGCGTACCTGTCCTTTCTGGCCGCGGCATCGTGAACTTAGCACGGCGCTGCCCGCGAGGCAAAGTGGCGAAAAAGGCTAGGATTCCCGTTGGTTCACTCCCGGTTGTACGTTGCACAGGAACTGGTACGATTGTGAAAGTCTGGTCTTCATGAATTGTCCGCAGTGTGGAGAAGTTTGCCGTTGCCCTTCCGAGTTCGATCTGGCTCCCGATTCGACCGCGACCGTTGCTGAGACAGGAGACGCCCCGGCGTGGCGCGACGAACTTTCTGACCGGGTCAGTCGTTATCGCGCGCGGCGCAAAGTGCGTCCGCCGCGCTACCCTTCTCTGAGCCTGCGGTTTGAAGGTTTTGCGCTGCCGCCGCGTGTAAACCCCACCAGCGAAACTTCGCCGCTTTCCACATGCGAACCGGCTTCGAATCAGGCACTCGCGCTCGATCAAGCAGAGGCCGATATGCAATTTCAGCCCTCCCCTGCCGCGGAAACCGCCGCGCTCTCCGTCCGCCATACCGCGGGACCACTGAGCGCGGGACGCGGCAGCGCGAAGATCATCGAGTTTCCCAGGTTTGCTTGGGGACCGCCCGCGCCTCCGCCGGATCAACTGGCGGAGCCGGTCAGCGGCCGGCCGCGTATCTTGGATGTCCCCGAGGTTGAGCCTGCGGCCCCGGCGCTCGGCGGAATTACCATTGAGGCGGCTGAGCGCGAGGACGCCGAAAAGCGGCCGGGCGTCGATATTCCTCTGCACAGCGCGCCGCTGAGCTCGCGCTTAGTGGCCGCAGTGGTTGACGGGCTCATTATCACCGTGGCGTCGGCTCTTTTCGGTTTTGTTTTTTGGAAGGTGGCGGCCATACGGCCGCCGCTGGGTCAAATCCTGGGGCTCGCCGGCGGAATTCCTTGCGTCTTCTGGGCGGCCTACCAGTATCTGCTTGTCGTCCACGCCGCCAGCACTCCGGGGTTGCGCGTCGCAGGCCTTGAAATTGCCCGATTCGACGGAACTTCGACCAGTCGCTCTCTGCGCCGCTGGCGAGTGGCGGCCAGCTATCTTTCCGCAGTCTCGGCGGGGATGGGTTACGCCTGGGTGTTCCTCGACGAGGACGAATTGTGCTGGCACGACCGCATCACTCATACCTACCTAGCGCCGAAGAAGCGCAGGGCAATGGAGCGCTCGCAGCCTAACTGACCCGGAAACAGCGGGGACGCTTCTTTCTCTCTTGCCTGTGCTATCTTCATTGGGTTCAAGCTTAATTGCAATTGCCGCCATTCATTTAGAAGCATGGCCACTTCCCCAGAGGGTACAAAGCCGGTAGTAAAGGTCTTCGTCGCCACCACGGTGATGCTGACTTTTATCTCGTTCTGGCGCGCCTCCGCGATCGTTCTGTCGGATCTGGCCTCCTCCGCGTATTACGCGGGCGGCGACGCCGAAAAAGTCATCGGCAAAAGCGCACCCTGGTTCATCCTGGCGGTCATGCTGTTCAGCTATGCGGTTCGGGCACTGTACATCGAATCCAGCAGCATGTTCGTGCGCGGCGGCGTATACCGCGTGGTCAAAGAGGCTATGGGCGGGACTTTGGCTAAGTTCTCGGTTTCGGCCCTGTTGTTTGACTACGTCCTAACCGGTCCCATCAGTGCGGTATCAGCCGGGCAGTACTTGGCGGGGTTTATCAAGGACATCGGGGTCTACCTGCACCGGCCACTGGATTTTTCCGACAACCACTTCGCCGCCGGACTGGCGGTGATCGTGGTCTTCTACTTTTGGTGGAAGAACACGCAGGGCATTCACGAATCCAGCCAGAAGGCGCTGCAGATTATGGCCATTACCACCGTGATGGTGGTGATTCTGATCATCTGGTGCACCATCACGGTTTTGCGCGCACCGGTTCAGCTGCCTCCCAACCCGCTGCACCCGGGCGTGATTCCGTTGAACAAAGATTCGCTGGGCTGGCTCAACGGAACATTTTTCGGCCACCTTACCTGGGTCATCCTGTTTGTCGGTTTCGGACACTCGGTGCTGGCCATGAGCGGCGAGGAAACTCTGGCTCAGGTCAACCGCGAAATCGAGCATCCCAAGCTGAAGAACCTGGAGAAAACGGGACTGGTGATTTTCGTCTACAGCCTGCTGTTCACTTCGCTGGTGTCGTTCTTCGCGGTGATGATCATTCCGGACAGCGTGCGGCCGGACTATTTCGCCAATCTAATCGGCGGCATCGCCATGTATCTGGTAGGACCGACCAGCCTGAAACTGCTGTTCCACGGCTTCGTCGTACTGGTGGGAGTGCTGATTCTGGCGGGCGCGCAGAATACTTCCATCGTGGGCGCGAACGGCGTCTTAAACCGTGTGGCGGAAGACGGCGTCCTCACCAGCTGGTTTCAGCGGCCGCATCACCGCTACGGGACCAGCTACCGCATCATCAACCTGATCGTTGGGATGCAGTTGCTGACCATCGTGCTGAGCCGGGGCGACGTCTACCAATTGGCGGCGCTCTATGCTTTCGGGGTGATCTGGAGCTTCACCATGAAGTCGCTGGCGGTGCTGGTGTTGCGTTTCACCGAGCCCGGCAACCGCGCCTGGAAAGTTCCGGGGAATTTACCCATCGGGAAAACTGAAGTTCCCATTGGGCTGATTATCATTTCTGCGGTGTTGTTCATGACCGCGATTGTGAATCTGTTCACCAAGTATCAGGCCACCATCGCAGGTATTGTCTTCAGCGTGGTCTTCTTTACAATCTTTACGATCTCCGAGCACCATGTCACCAAAGAGCGCCACGGCAAGCCGGAGCAGCTTGACCAGTTTCGCGTGTATGGCAACCAGGAACTGGGCAGCGGCGCCATGGGAGTGCGGCCGGGCAACATCCTGGTCGCCGTGCGCGACCCGCGAAATTTGTACTATCTGCGCAACGTGCTCAGCCATACCGACACCAGCAAACAGGATGTCGTAGTCATGAGCGCCCGCCTGTATCATCGCGAGCATAGTTTCGGCGGTAGTACAGTCTTTGAAGCCAGCCAAGTGTTTGACCACTATGAGCAGGAGCTTTTCACCGCGGCGGTCGCGGTTGCCGAAAAGCAAGGCAAGCCCATCTCTCTGCTGGTGGTGCCGGCGACGGATGTCTTCGAAGCCATCATGGTGACGGCGCAGCGTCTCGATTCCATCCGGGTGGTCTGCGGGCTTTCCAATAAGCTCACCGCGGACGAGCAGGCCAAGCTCACCGGCGACGCCTGGGAGCGCCTGCCCGAGCCGCGTCCCCGGCTGATTCTGGAGGTGTGCGCCCCTGACGGAGCCGTCCGTGAGTTCGCCCTGGGGCCGCATACACCCCGGATGCGCCCCCAGGATGTCGAACTGATGCATCGGCTTTGGCTCAACATTACGGCTGACCCAAAGTATGCGGGCGCGCACCACTACCACATCATGGCCCTGGCGCTGGAAGAGTTGCAGCGTGAGTTGAGCACCGAGCAACGTGCGGCGCTTCTGCAAAAACTGCTGGAAGAGATGAATCGTCCCACCCCGAGTTCACTTTGAAATTGGACCCCGTTTGCCTTGCACGGTGTTTATGAAGAGCAGGAGGTTTCCCATGGCGCCCATTGCCGGAGCTCCCCGCAGTTAGGGCGGTCCACTTCGCCCTCTGTTTGTGGGGCTTGTCTACTCCCTAACCCGCCGCCGGCTAGACCGAGTCATGATACCGATCCAAGTGACCGCGATCTCGTCGGATGCCCGTTTTGAATTGACATTAGTTAGCTCTGCCGTAGGTAGGGCACACGGCATTTCCGCCGCGCAGGTTGCCAGTCTGAACGACCACCGCACCGATTTCAATTTCTCCGATCTGGAGAGGCTTGTGCTCGAGTACGCCGACCGCAGAACGCAGACTCCGGTGGAAGTTCCGAATGCGCTGTTTGCGCGTCTGCGAGAAAAGTTCAGCGAAGGAGCTGTCTGTGCCCTGCCGGTTCGGCCAGCGGCCGCCGATCGATCAACGTGATTGTGGGATCAGCCAGATCTAGCGGTTGAGATTATTTTCCAGCGACGCTCTGAGGTTGGTGAAGCGGAAGGGATACCCACTCATCACCAGCTGCGTTGGTTCGACGCGCTGGCTCCCTAACAGAACAGTCTCTCCCATTTCGCCGAAGGCCAGCTTCACGGCGAATACCGGCATGGGAAGAATCGCCGGCCGTGAGAGCACACTCGCCAGCGTCTTGGTGAATTCCACATTTTTCACCGGCTTAGGCGCGACCATGTTCACCGGCCCTTGCAGCAGATCGCTCTTCAGGATGTGATGAATCGCCCCGACCATGTCCTCGATGTCAATCCAGCTCATCCATTGCTGGCCATCGCCAATTCTGCCGCCGACGCCCATTTTGAACGGTGTCAGCATCTTCCCGAGCGCGCCGCCCTTGGAACTAAGCACGACCCCAGTGCGCATCTGAACGGTACGGATGCCCGCATTGGCGGCAGCTTGTGTCGCCGCCTCCCACTCGCGGCAAACATCGGGAAGGAATCCGATGCCGGGCTTACTTGCCTCGTTTAACACCTCGTTGCCGCGGTCGCCGTAGTAGCCAATCGCCGAACTGCAGGCGAAAACCTGGGGCTTGTCCTGTGCTCCCGCCAGCGCTTCCGCCAAGGTGGTGGTGCCCGCGACGCGGCTGCCGCGAATCTTTATTTTCTTGGTTTTCGTCCAGCGCCCGACAATGCTCTCGCCCGCAAGATGAATGACTGCGTCGTAACCGGAAACCATGTCGGGGGAAATTGGCATCGCGGGATCCCAGCCAATCTGTCCCTCGGCGGCCGATGTGCCCCGTATCAGCCGTGTGACGTCATATCCGCGAGTTTTAAGAGAAGGGAGAAGAGCGGACCCGATAGGCCCAGAAACGCCGCTGACAAGGATTCGAGAAATCATGGCTGCCGGATGCAACTCTACCAGTTCACAAAGCGTCCCACCAAGCTGGCGCCGAGTTTGAAAACATTGAAATGCTTGAAATGGGAAAAGCGCTCGACGAACTGCTTCAGAAATCGTTCGTACTCTGGTAATCCGGCGGAAAGCTTAGTGTAATTGCAGCAAATTATCGTCTCTGGTCAGAGAAGGAATTTTTTGATGGCTTTGCAATTCAAATCTGGACTCATAGCTCTTGCTCTGGTTACTGCGGGTTGGACCACGCCTTGCTCAGGACAGACGCCGCAGAGACTGCCCGTACCGACTTCAGAAAACAGTGCAGAGCACAATCCCAAGTCCCAGGGCACGGCGCCAGTCGTCGAGTCACCGCCCGATCAGGGAGCGTCGGAAAGCATCCGCGGAGCGGTCGTCGATCAAAGTGGAGCCGTCGTCGCCGGAGCCCAGGTAATGCTTACCGGGAAAAATCTATCGCTCAACCAAGAGGTCCTATCTGGCGACGATGGACAATTCTCCTTTGCGAATGTCGCTCCCGGTCCTTTTCAGCTCACAATAACGTCGGCGGGATTTGCGACGCAAACATCCTCCGGAATCCTGCTTTCGGGAGAGATCCATACCGTCCCGCAAATCGTGGTGCCCATTTCTGCCAGTATTACAGAGGTGCAGGTCTCACTTTCCCCCGCCGAAGTGGCCCAAGCTCAGATGAAGGATGAGGAGAAGCAGCGGGTATTCGGCGTCATTCCGAATTTCTACGTCACCTACGATCCCCATCCGCTTCCCCTCACCTCGAAGGAAAAATATGAGTTAGCCTGGAAGACGACAGCGGATCCAGTGACCTTGGCAATCATTGGGGGCATTGCAGGAGTGCAGCAGGCGAAGAATACTTTCAGCGGATACGGGCAAGGCGCACAAGGTTATGCGAAGCGCTATGGCGCTGCCTTCGCCGACGTTACGATTGGCACCTTCATCGGTAGCGCCATACTGCCATCGCTTCTGAAACAAGATCCCCGCTATTTCTATAAGGGAACGGGCAGCAAACACTCGCGAATTCTGTATGCCATCGCAAATTCGGTGATTTGCAAGGGCGACAACGGGCGCTGGCAGCCGAATTACTCGAACCTGCTCGGAAACCTCGCCGCAGGCGGCATTTCAAATCTGTATTATCCGGCGCAAAATCGCAACGGAGCGGAATTAACCTTCGAAAACGCGGCCATCGGGATTGGCGCAACGGCGGCTGCCAATCTCGTTGAAGAATTTCTTATGCGGAAGTTGACACCGAATATTGACGAGCACGACCCAGCCAAACCCTGAAGGGCTGCGTGGCCGTGTCATCGGACTGTGTGGAGTGCCCGCTCCCCATGGCGATCGCGGGCTATAATCGTGCATGGCGAGCTTGCGCCAACAGATCGCGACTACTGCCCTTACTCTGACCAAGTTCCGCGATCTGATGAAGCGGATGCAGGAGAACCGTCCGCAGGACGATCTCACCATCATCAAGAAGGCCTACGATTATTCCCTGAAACATCATGAAGGCCAGAGCCGTGCTTCCGGGGAACCTTATCTGGTCCATCCCCTGGAAGTCGCGCTCGTTCTCGCCGAAATGAAAATGGATCCGGTTGCCGTCGCCGCCGGCCTGCTGCATGATTCGGTCGAAGACACCTCGGTCACCATCGTTGACATCCGCAAGGAATTTGGCGAACAGGTCGCCCACATCGTCGAGGGTGTCACCAAAATCAGCAGAATTGATTTCGCCACGCGCGAGGAACAGCAAGCCGAGAACCTGCGCAAGATGATGCTGGCCATGGTCGACGACATCCGCGTGGTGCTCATTAAACTGGCCGACCGGCTACACAACATGCGCACTCTGGAACACCTGCCGGCAGATCGCCAGCACAAGATTGCGGAAGAGACCCTCGAAATCTACGCGCCCATCGCGCACCGCCTCGGGATGGGGAAAATTCGCGGCGAACTCGAAGACCTTGGCTTCCGCTTCCTCGATCCCGTCGGTTACGAGCAGGTAGAAAAATCGGTCAACGCCCGCCGCAAGGAGGGCGAGGCTTTTCTCGCGAAGATGCAGCAGACGATCTCTGAGAAGCTCAAAGAGGCTGGCATTCAGGCGCGTGTGGAAAGCCGCATCAAACGCCTCTACAGTATCCATAAGAAATTGCAGCGCCAGCGCATCTCCGTCGATCAGGTCTACGATCTTTGCGCCATGAGGGTGGTCACGCGTTCGCTACAGGATTGTTACGCCGTTCTCGGTATCATTCACAACCTGTGGCGTCCGGTTCCCGGGCGCATCAAGGATTTCATCGCCATGCCGCGGCCCAATTTTTATCAGTCGTTGCACACTTCGGTGATCACCGAAGATGGCACGCCGTTCGAAATCCAGATTCGCACCGAAGAGATGCACAAGATGGCGGAAGAAGGCATTGCCGCCCACTGGAAATATAAGGACGGCCCAGTCTCGGCGCAGGACGAGCAACGGCTTGCGTGGTTGCGGCAGGTAGTCGAGTGGCAGCGCGACGTCAGCGATCCCAGTGAATTTCTTTCCACGTTGAAGGTCGATCTTTATCCCGAAGAGGTTTACACGTTCACGCCCAAGGGCAAGGTTGTGGTTCTGCCGCGTGACGCCACCCCGGTCGATTTTGCCTACAGCGTTCACACCGAGGTGGGGCACACCTGTATCGGCGCCAAAGTGAACGGACGGATGGTGCCGCTGCGCCATAAATTGCATTCCGGCGATATCGTCGAGATTCTTACTCAGCCCGGCCATAAACCCAGCCGCGACTGGCTGGGGCTGGTTAAATCGTCTCGCTCGCGCAATAAGATTAAGCACTGGCTGAATGTGCACCAGCGGGAGCGTGCCATTGAAATCGGGCGCAAGCTGATCGAAAAAGAAGCGCGCAAGTACCGCATCGCGCTGAAAGAAATCAAAGACGAAGACCTGCAAAAGGTCGCCTCAGGATATGGGTTGGGCAAGGCCGACGACCTCATGTCGGGAATCGGCTACGGAAAATATTCTGCCCGGCAGGTGCTGGCCCGCCTGCTGCCCGCTGGGGCGACCCATTCCATTACCGGCGATATCGAATCCGAGGGTTTGACTTCGCAGCCCGGGGGCATCGCTAGCGTGGTGCGCCGCGTCTTCGGGGATCACAATGCCATCACCGTCCGCGGCCAGGGCGATATGCTGGTGTACCGCGCGCGATGTTGCAACCCTATCCGTGGCGAAGGAATTGTCGGCTATATCACGCGCGGCAAAGGCGTTGCCGTACATTCGCTAAGCTGCCCCAATGTGACGAATCTTCTCTACGAGCCGGAACGCCGCATCGATGTCGAATGGGCCCGTGATGAGAGCACGCCGACGGCTTATCCGGTGAAATTGACTGTCTTCTGCGACGACCGCTTCGGCATGCTGAAGAGCATTACCGGAGTGATCGGCGACGCCAAGAGCAACATCCGCAATATCACTGCGCAAACCTCCAACAGTCAGGCCAGCGTCGAAGTGGTTCTCGACATCGCCGACCTGAAACACCTCGAACAGATCATCGCCGGCCTGCGTAAGATTGCCGGCGTTCACGAGGTGCAGCGACTGCAGAAGATCTGAAACCCTTGGCGCGCTGGCATGATCCCGGCAAAGCTACGGCTTCGAAGAGAGGGACAGCCCCAGCCACACTTCCTGGTGAATGGTGACCAGACCGATTTTGAACTCGGATTTAATATCTGGAGCATCCCCGATAAGGGTCGTCCGCGTGCCCAGAATCGGTTCATTCTTGAATGTCGATTTCATCGGAAGCCTCTTCTCTTCTTGGTCTCAACTTGCGCCGCCGGGGGGGCCCTTCGTGAACATGGGGACCCTGATCTTTCTATCGACGGAGTGGCGCACAACTTTAGTCAACTTGAAGGTTGCGCAGAAATTCCCAGGAAGAAGAATTTACAAGGGAGAACACAGCAGTCGGAGGGAGCGGGACTAGTTTTGCCCCCCTGTTTTGCTATTCAGATTTCTCTGAGTTTGACTTCGTGGGAGTGATCTGCGTTAATCAGCGACGGAGAGTTCCATGCGCGAAGTTATTTCGACGAAAGACGCCCCGCAAGCCATCGGCCCCTACTCGCAAGCCATCAAAGCCAATGGATTCGTTTTCGTGTCGGGACAAATCGCCATCGATCCCGCGACGCAGCAAGTCATCACCGGCGACGTTGCCGTGCAGGCGGACCGCGTCTTGCGTAATCTGTCGGCGATTCTGGAAGCCTCCGGCAGCGGCTTGGGGAAGGTTGTCCGGTCGACCGTCTTCTTGAAGAACATGGATGATTTCGGCGCCATGAACACCGTCTATGGCACGTATTTCAGGGCGGCGCCGCCCGCCCGTTCTACGGTCGAAACCGCGCGTCTGCCCAAGGACGTGCTGGTGGAAATCGATGTGATTGCGCTGGCATGAAAAACAGCTTCAACCACAGAGAGCACGGTGGAACGCAGAGGAAATAGAACCTCTGTGAAACTCCGTGTCCGGTTCGGTTAGGCTTAGGCTTTGACGACTTTGCCGCTGCGCAGGCAGGACGTGCAGACGCGCATGCGTTTCGTGGCCGCGCCGACGCGGGCGTGCACCGGACGCAGGTTGATGTTCCAGCGCCGCTTGGTGACGTTGTGGGCGTGGCTGATGCGGTTTCCCGCTTGCGGCTTCTTGCCGCAGATATCGCATTGTTGTGCCATGACAACTCCCGATGAATTCAGATCTTGTAGGGCAAACCTAAATTTTACAGGAACTTGGCCGGATTCGCCAATCCGAGTTTTTGAGTCCGAAAGACCCTGCGCCCTGATTTCTCGCAGCCCACAAACTCTCGGTCCTTACAGCACCCTGCCACACTTCCGGTATCAGTCGCCAGATTCTTCCGTCAACTTACTTTTATAGGAGCTTATCCCGATCCGCTCCGCGTGCGATACTGATTCCATGCAGTCCCCGCTTCCAGCCGCTACTGCGGCCACGGACCCTAAGTCGGTCAAGGTGAATCTGACGACCGGCGCGGGTGTGGACATTGAATGGAACGACGGCCACGTCTCGCACTATAACTTCGTTTACCTGCGCGACGCCTGCCCTTGCGCGATGTGCGAAGACGAGCGCGGCAAGGCTGGACGGCGGCCGGGAGATCCGGTCGTCGCCGCTCCCGGCGCGCTGCTGATTTTCAAGCCCCATGCCAAGCCCGTCTCGGCCGAGGGTGTGGGCAAATACGCCATCAAGTTTTCCTGGAACGACGACCACGACCTGGGACTTTATTCGTGGAAGTTCCTGCGCGAAATCTGCCCCTGTGGGGAGTGCAAAGCGTCGCGGAGGGCGGGTTAGCGAGGGTCACGGATGGTTGAAACAGGGCCATTGAGCGTGATTACTCGGGGGCCTGGACGTTTGGCACATGATCTGGCAGCTGAAGATCAATAGAATTTTCCAGCCTGCGCCATGAGTTCGACACAACCAATCCCGACAGTGCAGTCCGTCGTCAATGAACTGCTGCCTGATCTCTGCGCCAAAAGCGGTTGCGAGAAAATCGGCCTGGCGCGCGAATCCTTCGCGGCGATCCTCTGCGAAGTGGGTTCGCGACAAGCTACGGAAACTTCGTCCGAAGGCGAAATCCGCACGTTTCTTCTGAGTCTTAGGATCGACGAACTCGCGCTGGCTCGTGCCTGCGCCGCTGGCTGCAATCCCGCCTGGGAAATCTTCCTCACGCGCTACCGCGAAAAGCTTTATCTCTCGGCCCTGCGCATCGTGCGCGAAGACTCCGCCGCCCGCGAACTGGCCGACACCCTCTACGCCGATCTTTATGGCACCAATACCCGCGAAGGCCAGCGGGTCTCTAAGCTTGCTTCGTACTCTGGGCGCGGATCGCTCGAGGGCTGGCTGCGGACCGTTTTGTCCCAGGAATACGTGAATCGCTACCGCCGTACCAAACGCCTGGTCAGTCTCGACGAAGAGAGCGAAGAAGGCATCCAATTCCGCGCTCCCGATCCCGAGCCGGTTGCGCCCGTCGACCAGCGCCTGGCGCAGGCCACCGACGAGGCGCTTGCCGTTCTTTCGGGCGAAGATCGCATGGTTCTTAGCGCCTACTATCTCGATGGCCGTACTCTGGCTGAGATTGCGCGAATGCTGGGAGTGCACGAATCCACCATCAGCCGCAAGGTCGACAAGCTGGCCAAGTCCCTGCGCAAACAGATTATTGCGACCCTAATACGCCGCGGTATGTCACGCCGCCAGGCCGAAGAAGCCTTGGAAGTCGATGTCCGGGATCTGCAGGTGAATATTCGCCGGAGTCTGACCCAAGAAAGTCCGGCGCAAGAATCGTCTGCTCCGGCGTTCTCTGAGAAGAGAGTAGAAGCCAGAGTCCGGGAAGACCCAGGATAGCCACGGGCCGGCTAAGACCGCGCCTTCGATACCTAAAGCAAGAAACTCAACCGAGCAGCCCAGAAGCCAGGATTAGAGCTAAAAGCTGAAATGCAAAATGTCCCCGAAATCGTACGCCGGCGGTTAGAGGCTGCAACGCCTTCTGCCGATCATTCCTCCGGCAGTCATCTCTCCGACAATCATCCCGACGCGAACGCGTTGACCGCCTTTGCGGAGCGGTCGCTGGGCCAAGACGAACGAGCCCTTGTGCTTGAACACCTGGGTCGCTGCAGCGATTGCCGCGACATTGTGGCCTTGGCTCTGCCGGCAATGGAGCCGGTTGAACCCGCCTTGAGACCAGCTGCGACAGGGTGGCTCACTTGGCCGGCTTTACGTTGGGGATTTGTGGCTGCCGGTATCGTCGCCATCACCGCACTTGGGGTCGTCGAATATCAGCGGAGGACCGCAACCACAGCCTCACCGGCACGCGCCCGCGTGGAAGTCGCGGGGGGCGAATCGAGCCAGGCTAAGGATCAATCATTGGCTTCGCCTTTCTATTCTGCGACGACCAAGAAGGCCGCCAACATCCAAGCGCCCGCGCCTTATGCTCTGACCGACGCTGCTGGCGCGACCCTCAGCGAGAAGAAGAGTACGCTTCGGGCTGTAGAACCCCGAGCGACCGTTCCTCAGCCGCAGACTGGGAGTCCTCACGCTACGGTCGTGGGCGGTTCCCTGACGAATGGCCCACGGATGCCGAATCAATGGCAGCAACAGAGCGCAGTTCAAAATCAGGCTGCAGAGGCAACGTCATCTTCGCCATTCGCCAAGCAGCAGGCTGCAGGCGATCTATCCGCAAATATGCATGTGCCGGCGGTTCCCGAGACCGTAGCGGTAGAGAGTCAATCGTCCCAACTCGACACCCAGGCGCAGAGTCTGGACGCAAGCCAGATCGACGCGCGTCAAGCCATAGTCCAGCCTGCCGCGTCGCCGCAATCGGGCGAGGATTACACTTCGGCTCGGGTCGGCAAAGCCAAACCGGCCGAGACCTCGTCGGACGCGAGGAGTGGCGCTGTCGCAAACAAGGTCGCAACGCCGGCCGTACCCCAGGCGTCAGGCGGCCCAGTGTTGGCTTCGTCCGCCCCCGTCCCCCGCTGGACCATCAACTCGACGGGCGGTCTCGAGCGATCTCTCGATCAAGGCACTACCTGGCAAGTTGTAAACTTGAACGCGAATCCCATGTACTTCACGGCTGCGACGAGTGTGCAGAGTCCCGGAAGCACTTCCCGAGCTAAAGTTCAGAAGGACGCGTTTCCCGTCTTTCGTGCCGTGGCCGCTTCCGGCGTAGACGTTTGGGCGGGGGGAACCGGTGGCGCCCTTTATCACTCGCAGGATGCAGGGGACCACTGGACCCGCGTGGTGCCCACATCGTCCCGGGCAATTCTCACCGGCGACATCATCAGCCTGGAATTCTCCGACATGGAACATGGAAAAGTCTCAACCTCGAACGCGGAAGTCTGGACGACCACCGACAATGGCCAGACCTGGCAGAAACAATAGTCCGCGGAACGTCCCCAACCGCCAGAACGATATCGCCTGCTTCGATTGGTTTCGAATTAGCTCTGCGCTCACTGAGTTACCAAAGTGACGTTTACACAAAAACGAGGGGATTCTAGTATCCATCTCGCGGTTTGGCAGTTCTGGGGGAGGGCTGCCGAGGCGTCCTGGACTGAAAAGTCGAGGGCGCTTTTTTTTGTCCGCACGAAAAGTAAGTCTATTTCGATCCCCGGCAGGCGGCACAATATCCGCCCATCTCCAGCCGTGAAATCAGAACGCGGAACCTGCAATCTTTCTCCACTTGCTGTTTGAGCCTTTCAAAACTGTCACTCACAAACTCGGTGATCTTGCCACAGCGCAGACAGGCCATGTGGATATGGTCGCGCTCCAGCTTGCGCTCGTAGTAGTGTCCCTCCCCGTTGATGTGCATGAGGTCGAGTTCGTCGATCAATCCCTGCCGCTTAAGCAATCGCAATGTACGGTAGACCGTGCTGCGATCGACGCTGGGATCAATCTTCTGCGCCTTGCGCAAGACCTGGCTGGCATCCAAATGCTTGCTGGCCGTTTCCATCACGCTCAGAATGGCGCGCCGCTGCTGCGTCATACGGATTCCGCGCTCGGCGAAATGAGCTTGTAACCGCCCCGGCATTTCGGTTTGGGGAAGAGGCATGACAGCATCTCCTATCGGGGCACGCAGTCGCAACGGTGGTGCGACGAAATCTCGCGCCGGATCTTGACGGCAGGCGGAGTCATCCGTCATCATGAATCTATCGTAGATGCGACCGAGTTGCAACTAGTTATCCGGAGTGTCCCCCGTTGAGGAAGACCATTCATAATCATCGAGGTTTAATTATACGCCGTAGATGCGACTCAGTTGCAACTAGAGGCGCCGCCGCTGCTCTGCTCCGGGTATGGTTTGGCTTCACCAAGCCCATGCGGCATTTTCCCAAAATTCCGCTCCTTCTTGGTTTCTTGTCATGTTTGCCGGGGACAGCCTTGGCTGGCGTGGGGGGAAGCATCTCGGGCACGGTTAAGGACGCGTCGGGAGCCGCGATGGCCAAGGCTTCTGTCGTCTTGGTGAACATCAATACGAATGTCCGGCAGTCCACTATCGCCGACGCCCGAGGCGTCTACGCGTTTCCCGTACTCCCAGTGGGCGGTTATGTTCTCGAAGTGAACTATCCTGGTTTCAGACCGTACCGTCGCTCGGGAATCGTTCTCGACACAAACAGCGCCCTTATGCTGGATATCGTTCTGCAAGTGGGACCGCATACCGAAGCGGTCACGGTCAGCGACAGCACCGTCCATCTGGAAACTTATAGCAGTCAAGTGGGCGAAGTGATTAGCGGCGAACAGATGACTGCCGTGCCTTTGAACGGCCGCAGCTATACCGACTTGCTCTCGCTTCAGCCGGGAGTTGCTCCTTCGACGTCCATCAACTCTGAGACCGTGCAAGATGTGGGCGCCAGCGCGCTCTCGCCTTCCGGCGATCTGAATCCCGGCACCATTTCCATTCATGGGCAAAGGGAATTCGACAACGCTTTCATCGTGAACGGCAGCGACTCGGAAGAAGACGTAAACATGGGAACTGCGATCATTCCCAACCTCGACTCCATTGCCGAGTTCCGCATTCTGACCAGCAACTTTGACGCCGAGTACGGAGAGTTCAGCGGCGGCCAGATCAACGTCATCACCAAGTCGGGCAGCAACGCATTTCACGGCGATCTTTTCGAGTTTCTGCGCAACACGGACTTGGATGCGCGCAATTATTTCTCCCCGACCCGCGGCACGTTCATTCAAAATCAATTCGGCGGGACTGTCGGCGGGCCCATCCGGCGAAACAAGACCTTCTTTTTCTCCGACTATCAGGCCACGCGCCAGCGCCAGGGAGTGGATACGGGATTGATCCCCGTACCCTCGGTGCAGGATCGGGCAGGCAATCTTTCCCACCTAGCCAGCTCTTTTTCTGGAACCAAAGTTAGCGGTCCCGCTTGGGCCGGTTCGCTCTCTCGAAATCTCGGCTATCAAGTTTCCGCCGGCGAACCTTACTATTTTTCCGGCTGCACGAACACAAACTATTCTGCGTCGAGCACAACCGCATGTGTTCTGCCTACGCTGCAGATCCCGACCAGCGCATGGTCCGGGCCCGCCCAAAACTTGTTGCCATACATCCCAGCCCCGAACTCCCCCGGCGATCAGTTTGCAACCTCCGCCTACAATCAGGCGTTGCGGGACGATAAAGGCGCCCTCCGCTTCGACGCCAACACCAGATGGGGTCTGATTTCCGGCTATTACTTTCTGGACGACTACTCGCTGAACAATCCCTATCCCGTGGCTCAGGGCGGGGCCAGTGTGCCAGGCTTTAACGCGCTCTACCAGGGACGAGCGCAGCTTTTGAGCTTAGGAGATACAAAGGCGCTGAGCGCGACCGCGGTCAACGAACTTCACTTCAGCTACATGCGCGCCTTCAACGATCTCGGCAAACCGCAAGGCGGACTTGGCGTCAGCCTGGTATCGCAGGGTTTCGTCACATCCTCCGGCGCGCCTAGCATCGTGGCGCTTGACCCGAAGGGCGAGGGCGTGGAGAGTCTGGTCTTCAATAATTTTTCCACGGGCACCAATACCAATGAACTCAAGCAGGCCAACAATACTCTGCAATGGCTCGACAATTTTTCGAAGGTCGTAGGGCGGCACACGATCAAAATCGGTGGTGAATTTCACTATGACCAGATCAACGTGAATCCGATTGCTCAATTCAACGGAAACTTTCTGTTTACCGGAAGCGAGACCGGCGTCGATTTTGCCGACTTCCTGCTCGGAATTCCCAGTCAGTATAACCAGAGCCAGCTGAATCCCTTCTATGGCCGGAACAAGTATGCCGGCATCTTTGCCCAGGACAGTTGGCATGTAAGATCCAACGTCACACTCAACTACGGCGTGCGCTGGGACCGCATTGAGCCCTGGTATGAAAAATATAACCAGATTTCAACCACGGAGCCGGGCAAGCAGTCGGTAGTCTTCCCCGGCGCGCCTCCGGGGATTTTGTATCCCACCGATCCGGGGGTGCGGCGTACGCTTGCCCCTCCCGGAGACGAATTGTCGCCGCGCCTTGGTCTGGCCTACGCGCCGAATGTGGACACCGATGGCTTCGTTGCACGGATTCTAGGTGGACCGGGAAAAACCAGCCTGCGCGCCGGCTTCGGAATGTATTTCACATCCATCGAAGCTCTCACCATCGGAGTGCTTGCGGCCAACGCTCCTTACGGAACCACCTACAGCAGCCCAGCTCCTCCGCTGTTTTCCAATCCGTTCGTCACAGCTTCTAATGGACAGAATCTGGGCCAGTATTTTCCCGTCAATTTTGCCCCGTTAAACTCCTCCAGCAGGCGGCCCGACGCCAACCTCGACTGGTCGCAGTACTTGCCCATCAGCGGAATCCCCGCTTATTCCGTCGACAACCGCATCCCTTACACCAACCAATACATGTTCTCCATCGAGCGGCAGTTCGGAGACAATACGGTGTTCAGTGCGAGCTATGTGGGCAATCAGTCGCACCGCCTTCTAGTCCTGGTGGAATCCAATCCTGGCAATCCTGCGCTCTGCCTGAGTTTGAGTCAGACCAGCGAGGTAGCCCCCGGATCGGCCACCTGCGGCCCTTTTGGCGAGAGCAACGTATTTACTACAGCTTCCGGCCAGACCGTGAACGGAACCCGCGGTCCCCTGGGCTCAAGTTTTGGCAGTGACACCAACCAAAGCACGATCGGCAATTCCAACTACAACGCCCTTGAACTCAGCCTGCGTCGTACCAGCAAGCGGTTACAGTTATTTGCCAGCTACACTTTCAGCAAGTCCATCGACCAGTCTTCGAACGTTGGCGAGGAGGTCAATCCGGTCAATCCCGCCCTCAGCCGTGCTTTGTCCGCTTTCGACGTGACCCACAACTTCGTGGTGAGCTATGCCTACGAACTTCCGTTCGATCACCGATTCGGAATTTCCAACCATTGGACAAAGGGTTGGACGATTTCCGGCATCACCCACTTCAGTAGCGGCTTCCCGGTCACGCTGCTCAATTACGGCGACAATTCTTTGCTGGGGGCGGAGCCCAACGGCATCAACAACTATGGCGTGGATGAACCGCAATACACGCCTGGGCCGTTGGATTTGAGTTCCAAGCCGCGCAACGGAAAATCCTACTTCAACACTTCGCTTTTCAGCCTGCAGACTTTGGGTACGCCGGGAAATGCCAAGCGCCGCTTCTTTTATGGTCCGGGGTTCGACAACTATGACATGGCGTTGATGAAAGCCGTTCCGCTAACGGACTCCAGGTCGCTGCAATTCCGCATGGAGGCCTTCAACGTTTTCAATCACGCACAGTTTTTCGGACCAACCTCGGTCAACGGCAATATGAATAGCTCCACTTTCGGCCAGGTCATCGGCGCGGCCCCTCCCCGTCTGATGCAGGCGGCGGTCAAGCTGATTTTTTAGGCCCGATTTTTGGGCCTGATTTTCTTAGGCACCGGCCCCGGGCCGGTCGGCGCTTTCCTGCGACCTTCCTGCTTCCCCCAGCATCTAAGCACAGTGTTACGATAATAGGTTAGGCCCCTGAGGGGACGCATTTATTCCGATCGCACGGCAGCGCAGCCCGTGGGAGCGTCCGCCGACAGCGCGACGTTTACAACGAGGAGAAACCAAATGGCAGGCAAGGAAACCGTCGAAGTCACCAAGAAAATGGCAGGTAACGGAATCGTCGAAGTGACCGATGCAAACTTCGACCAGGATGTTTTGAAATCGGACAAGCCCGTTCTGGTGGACTTCTGGGCAACCTGGTGCGGCCCCTGCCGTGCTATCGCTCCTATCGTGGAAGAACTGGCGACCGAGTATCAGGGCAGAATAAAAATTGGCAAGATGGATGTCGACTCCAACAGCGCCACCCCGATGCGCTACAAAGTCACCGGCATCCCGACGCTATTAGTTTTTAAGGGAGGCCAGGTGGTCGAGCAAATCGTCGGCTACAAGCCGAAGGACACGATCGCCCAAGCCCTGAACAAGCATATCGGGTAAAGGTTTCTAATGAAAACTCATCAACGCACGCTGTTTTGAGCAGCGTGCGTTTTTGTTCTTGGCTCAGGATTGAAGACCTGGTCCTGGAGGCCAGAAAGTTTAAAAGCCTTAGCCGTGGCTAGAAGCCGCTTTCAGTACTTTCGCAGCACCCCAATCACCCGCCCCTGCACGTCCACCGACGCGGCCGGCACAATGATCGGCTTCATACTTACGTTCGAAGGCTGGAGCCGGATGTTGTCGCCTTCCCGGTAAAAGCGCTTCAGCGTTGCGTCAGTCGAATCCACTAGCGCCACCACAATGTCGCCGTTGTGCGCGGTGCGGGCTTTTTCCACCAGCACATAATCGCCGTCGAGAATGGCCTCGTCCTGCATGGAGTCGCCCCGCACTTCGAGCACAAATACTTCTTTCGAGCGCACGAAGTCGGCCAGCGAAATCGTCTCGTTATTTTGCACCGCTTCAATCGGCTGCCCGGCGGCGATGCGCCCCACCAGCGGCAGAACAACCGCCGTGTTCACGCTCATCGCCTGCTTGAGCCGCCCCTTGGGAGGAAGCAGGTCAATCGAACGGCTGCGGTTGTAGTCGCGGGTCAGCAGTCCTTTTTTTTCTAGATTCGTGACGTGCTTGTGCACGGTGGCTAGAGAGGTCAACTCCAGCCCTTTGCCAATTTCCTCAAACGAGGGCGAGTATTGATGCTCCGCCACAAATCGCGAAATGAAGTCGTATACTTCCCGTTGTCTGCGTGTGATCGCCATGCCGCCATTATTGGCGAACAGAAGGCGAAAAAGCAAGTAGGAAATGAGTTGCGCCTGGGCGAGCTGAAACTTTTTGTCTGGTTCGCAACTCCAATTGGCAGGGCGGAAAGTTTCGCACAGAATATAAGGAAACCAGAATGTTCTCTTCTACTCGCTACGCACTAATTCTCTTCGCAGCGCTGCTCGGCGTCACGGCCTGCAATGCCAAAGCCAGCCCTTCGTCGTCCACCGCCGTGCCCGCGCCGGTGCAGGATGCGCCGCGCGCCACTGCTGCCGGTCAACAAACCGCCGTCGTTTCCGGCGGATGTTTCTGGGGAATCCAGGCGGTTTTTCAACACGTCAAGGGAGTCCTTCGCGTGACCTCCGGCTACTCGGGAGGTTCGGCCAAAACCGCCCAATACGAAATTGTCAGCACCGGTGAAACCGGACACGCCGAGTCGGTCGAGATCGTCTACGATCCTTCGCAGATCACCTATGGCGAATTATTACGCGTGTTCTTCTCGGTGGCGCATGACCCCACACAACTCAATCGCCAGGGCCCCGACGAGGGCACGCAATATCGCTCCTCGATTTTCTACGGCAGCGCCGAGCAGAAGAGCATCGCCGAGGCCTACATTGCCCAACTCGACAAGGCGAGGATATTTCCGCGTCCGATCGTAACTCGGGTCGTGCCCCTGCAGGCTTTCTACCCTGCCGAGGCCTATCACCAGAACTACGCCGCACTGCATCCCAGCCAGCCCTATATCGTTTACAACGATGCTCCCAAGGTAGAGCACCTGCGCCAGCAATTCCCCGATCTCTACACCGGAAAGTAAGAGAGAAAGCCATGCTTGCGTCGGATCACGATCGCCAACCAAATCATGTGGGGACAGACGCCGCAGGCTGTCCGGCCGACCAAGGCTTGACTGCCTCTCCACCCAACATCCGGCGCCGCGCGTTTCTGGCGACGTCAATCGCTACGATTGCAGGTCTGGCCTGGTGGCAATGGAAAAAGCCGGCGGTGCTGAAAGCCGCATCGGTCGCGGATAAGGGGCCCAAAGAAGTAACGATCGTTCTCTTCTCCGACGCAGGCCAGCGCCTCAAGCAGGTTCAGGTCTCCAAGGTGATGAAGACCGACGCCGAGTGGCGCAAGCAACTCCCGCCGGGAGTCTTCGACATCACCCGCAACGCCGACACGGAAATCGCTTTTTCCGGAAAATACTGGAACCTGCACGACAAAGGCATTTATCGTTGCATCTGTTGCGACAACGCACTCTTCGATTCCGCCACTAAATTCGAATCCGGCACAGGATGGCCGAGTTTTTGGGCGCCGATCGCCCGCGAAAACGTAACCGAGATCCGCGACACCACCTTCGGCATGGTTCGCACCGCAGTCTCCTGCACCGACTGCGACGCTCATCTCGGACATGTGTTCGACGACGGACCCGAACCCACGCACCTGCGCTACTGCATGAATTCCGCGTCCTTGCGTTTCGTGTCGAAAACCTAGAGCAGCGCGCCTACAATGAACCCATGGACTCCACGCTCCCGGTATTCCGCGAGCCCAGCGGCGTCGAAAAATTCTTCAACCGTCTTTTCGGATTCCTTGTCGGCCTTGGTCTGGGGTTCTCCCACAATTACTTGCTGCAAGTTCGCGGACGAAAGAGTGGGAAGGTTTATTCGACTCCAATCAATCTGCTGGAGCTGAACGGCAAGAGTTATCTGGTCGCGCCTCGCGGACGAACGCAGTGGGTGCGCAACGCCGAGGCGGCGGGAGAAGTCACGCTGAAGAAGGGAAGCAGTCGCCGGAAATTCCGCCTCAATCGGATTCCGGATGCCGAGAAGCCACAGATTCTGAAGGCTTACCTCGACACTTTCAAGCGCGAAGTGCAGCCCTACTTTACGATTCCCGCAGGCTCGCCGCAAGAGTCTTTCGCCGCAATCAGCGGAAGCTATCCGGTTTTTGAACTTCTTGCGGATTGAATTCTCTTGAGCTTCGCGCTTAAGGATGGGTCGATTGGCCACCCTCGCCGGTTGTTTTGAAGGAGCAAGATTCCTTGATGTCGCCGTCGTGGTCTGTGTCAGCGACAGGCCGTTTGCGCTAGGCGTTGTTTGGACATCGCTGTATTAAACTTCGGAACGGTTTGGAGAGAATATGACTACAGGGTCTCAACCACTGCCGCCTGAACAACAGGGGCCCGCGGTAAGGATGATCGTTGTGGTCAATTTACTGGTTTCTTCGCAGTGGCATTGCCCGACCTTTGACAGCCTTGCCACGTGGCTCTGAGGGCGCTTCGAACCCGATGCGGCGACGGTTGGGTTCTTCCGGACTCATGAGTTCGCGGATAGCGTTCATCAAGCCCTGGATATCGGCGTCGTGACTCTTCAGACGGTGTTCCAGTTCCGCCAGCTTGGTCAGGATTTGGCGGTTCCCGACGATGGCGCGACGCATACGCACAAAAGCCAGAACGACAAACACGCTCATCTCGATCGCGCGTTCCGAGCTCAGCACGGTGGCAGCCATGATCGCACCGTGTTCGGTAAAGGCGTAGGGACGATAACGCGCGCCGCCATGGCCTTCACTTGAGATCACATTTTGTGATTTCAAGATTTTCATTTCGCGCGCGGAAAGTTGAAAGCGAAAAGCGGGAGGAAAGCGTTTCGCATTGCGCTTGGCTTGCTGATTCAGGTGCCGGACTTGTACGCCGTATAGCTCGGCGAGGTCCGTGTCGAGGATAACTCTCTGTCCACGGAGAACGAAGATTTTCGAATCAACTTTTCTTGCGACCACGACGGCTGTTTCCGCCATATTTTAGAAGCTCGTTTCAAACTTGAGGGTCATAACTTGTGATCTCAAGTTCTCCAGGAGATGATTAGCAGCAGAATAACAGCCGGCTGCAGGTTGCAGCACCGCGGAAGTTCATTCTTAGTGCCCGCGAGCGCCGAAGTACGTTATGACCAAACAGACCAACAGCGTATTTAAACCTGAGACAAACATGCCCATCAAGGGGCGGACCACCGGCGATCGGCTGGTCGAAGTCGATGATTTCAATGGACAAAAAGGGTAGGGTCACAAGAGGGAGGGTGCCCACAACTCACGCTTCGGCTGCGAAGAAGTTCTCGTCCGGCTTGACTTTTACTTCTACTTCGTCGGGGACGGCGTCGGCAGCCACGTCCTGGGCGAACTCGTGGCGGCGTTCGGGACCCTTGTGGTCGACCACTTGAACGCGGCGGGCGGGCATGGTGCTCGGTTCGAGCTTGGCGATGCGGCCTTCGCGCACCTGAATCTGGGCACGGAACCAGTCGGTGCGATACATCCGTCCCGCGGCATAGAACGTCATCGAGGCCGCGATGGGGCCTTCAAATTCCTCTCCCGTACAGGCCAGAATGCGGCGGCCCATTTCCTGCGACCAGGTTAGACCGCCGACCAGAGGGTCGTTCAAGCGGCAGCGTTCGAATGGCATGGCATGCGAGAGCTTACGTAATTGCAGCAGTTGCAGCAGGACCGACGTTTTCGCCAGATTGGTGACAATGATTTTCGCTTCGGTGGCGGAGACGCGCTCCATCTTGATATGGATGTCCGGCGACCACTCGCGCTCGAACTCCTCGCGAGCCAGAGCCAGGCCTTTGTCAGTGGCCTCGACGTAGCGCAGCGTGGCACGGGCCAGAATCACGCTGAAAAGGCAGGTCACAACCGTAGCCATGACCGGGATATAGCTGATCAGCGCGGAAAATGGGATGCGATATGAGTTCATCCACTGCATGTGCATTGAGGAGTGGCTCCTGCGGACCCGAGTTTGAGAACGAGTAGCGATCCGAGAAAGTCTAGCGGGGGACTGGCTGGCGCTCCAGATGCGAATGGTGAGAGGCGGGTAACCGGCTCCGTGCTAGGCCTTTAGTAACAAGGGATATGTAAGAACCTTACCGAAATTGAAACCGCACACTGTCTCGGTGCAACAGGACCAGCCACCAAACACTTAGGGGTAGCAGGATTACGAACAACGCGCCACAAATCAGAACTGGGATTGCAACGACAAGATTGTGTGTACTTCGACTGGCGCCTACAAGAATCACCAAGGCAAAGATGAGGACGAGAATGGGAACGGCCGAAAGAAAAATCGCGGCTTTTCTTGCCGGCTCCCGCAAAAGCAAGAGTCCAATTGATGTCACGATACCCAGCAAACTTAAGGCAAATTCAATAACGATGATGGGCAGCAGAAAGTAGAGGAAGGCTGGATTCACGAACCAGAGATAAAAGCTCCCCGCCGGCACTAAAACGCATCCGATCAGAAGAACCGTGGCGACCGCGACGATGGACGCTGGCGCTCTCAACGGTTGCGAATTGCTCCTCCTATGGTCTCCGGTAGGTCATTCCAACACTCTGTCGTCCAGCTTTTTCCTGCCCCAATCGGCGGCAGCCTGCACGAAGGCCAGAACGATGGGATGCGGCTTCTTCTCGGTGGACGACAGTTGCGGCTGGAAGAGTGTGGCCAGGTAAAAGCGGTGGGTTGGCGACTCAATCGCACGGATTTCGCCCTGGGCACCGCGCGCGACTACAGGGAATCCTGCTTCCATCGTGGTCCACTCAAAGTCGGGATTGATTTCGAAGTTGCAGAAGAATTCTTCGGTCGCGGTTTCTTCGCCCTTTCCGTAAAAAGACTGCAGGTAGGAGCCGGGACGGAGCCGAATTTCCGGGACCGCGCCGGATAACTTGGGGGCATCGCCCTTGCGACTGGGCACGGCGCAGGCTGCTGGATAGATGATGATGTTCTTCGATCCGGACTTGTTCTCGGCGCTGTCGGCGTCCGAAATGTTGAGCACATTGCGGGCGAATTCGATGAAGGCATACTGGAATCCGCCACAGGTGCCCAGGAACGGCCAATCGCGGCGGCGCGCGAACTCGATTCCCTTGAGCATCCCATCGAAACTCTTGTAGGGGCTGCCGGGAGAGGCCCACAAGCCGTCGAAACTTTCGAGCGTCTTTTCGGCTGTATCGGCGGTGAGCGACGGAGTCGGCAGCCACTCCGATTCAACCGTCATGTGGAGCTTTTTGGCGGCGTGCTGCAAGGAGTCTGTCGTGGCGTGGTGCGAGCGGAAATCGGTATTAAAGTCGCCCAGAATTCCGATGCGCACGGGGTCGCTCACGGGTTGATTGTACTAGAGGCAAGCGGCGGACTAGCGGGAGCGGGTGAAAGCAGGGTTAGAAGCGTGGTGCGGGAGGCCGACTTTAGCGCAGCCGCTCAATGCCCAGAAAGAAGTAAAGACAGAGCAGCGCGAGCGCGGGGCCGCCCCAGATCATCAGCGCGCATTTCCAGCCGAGGGAGCGCGCGACTTCCTGCTGGCTGCGCCAGGAGATCAGGAAAGTCTTGTTATTGCTTCCCTTCATCAGCACTACCGGCGGATGGGGATCGAAAGCGTTGGCCGGTGCTGAGCAACCGGTTCCACTGGAGCCTTCGCCGTCCATGCTGAGCGCGGCGTTTGTAGGGACCGAGAGGATTTGCACACCGCCGAACCCGGCCATGCCGGCCGCAGGCACTCCCGCGGCGGCCCACGCCGCTGGGCTCGAGATTCCCGCTTTGAGCAGTGCGGAGGCGATTTTTTGTTGCTGGCTCATTTCCGAACTCTTCGTGGGCAGCGATTCCTGAGGCAGTCGAATTAACTGATGGGAAGCATCCTCGGATCGAGCCGCGAGGCGCTGAGCCGCGGTTCGGGTCTCAAATTCCTGTTCGCTACGGCTCGCTGCAAACGAAAGCGAATTGAGCGATAGTGAAAATCCTTGTGGAGAGAAAGAGCTGATTGCCTCGGAATCCCGGATGGGCTCGGGGCCGACCTCCCCTCCCGGATTTTCGCTCAGCGTGCCCAGAATGAACAGCGCGTTTTTGGGCTTGATGCAAAACTCTTCCACTTTGATTTTGTTGCTGGTGACAATGCCGTGGCGCGCTAGAAAGCTGAGCACATTCGCCGGCGCCGGATCTTTGGTGGTGAAGAATGAATCGCAGAATTGCTGTTCGAAATCGCGATGCAAGTCGAGATCGGCTCCGCGGGGATCGACCAGCAGGCGTCCGGTATTGTCATCCACGAAAAACGGCAGGTGCATGGCCTCTCCGGCCACCTTGACCCATTGTTTATTCTTACCCTGCTGTTTGTACTCCCACACCAGAGTGCGGTAGTAGTAGCAAGGCCGCGCCGTAATGGGCGCGACCATGGTGTAGGGACCGACGGCAAGGCCGCTGACCTCTACCATCCCCATCGAGGCGCTGCGAATTTTCGAGAACGGCGTGTCGAGAATCAGGCGGCGACGCTGGAGCAGTTGGAATCCGTAAAAGAAAAAGCCGATGCCGGCGCAGAAGCCGATGTCACACCAGACCAACAGTCCGGCCGGGCTCGACGAGCGAAACAGAATGAGAGCAGAAAGGATCACCAATGAAGTCCCGAGGCAGGCGGATACACCGCCTCCCTGTAGTCAGGCTAGCGAAGTCGGAAGCAGCGGGGTGCACAAAACGGAACGAAGCGCTTACGTTGGTAATAGGGTTTGGAGGAGCCGCCTCTGATCTCGTAATTGCCTAAGCCTTTCGCGTGGGGTTGCAAAATGAGTTAGCATCCTGTTGCCATGTACATACGCGCCCCCGAGCTTACGGCTGACCAGGTTTTGCAGGCCTTTCATCACGATGCCCCCAGTCTCTTTCTCGGCGCGATGATCGTCGCGGTGGGGCTAGTCGCGGCGGGGTTTTCCGCCATCCGCCGCAAGATGGATCCGCTCTTGATTTGCTTCGGTCTTTTCGCCTTTACCTACGGCTTGCGCATGTGGATGCGGTCTCAACCTTTTGTACCTGACCATGCAGGGCTCGTCGTTCTATTTCAAAATTACCAACGCGATTGACTTCGTCATCCCCATTCCCGCATTTCTGTTCTTTGATGCCGCTGGGCTTCTGCATCGCTGGGGCAAGACCGCGGGCTACGTGATGGGAATCGTGCTGGGCGCGTTCGCTCTGGCTACGTTGGCCCTCGGACCGCAAGATATCTTCTACCGGATCACTGGAATCTTCGTGATCGCCGCTCTGATCGTTTTGGTCGCGCGATCCATGCGCACCACTTCGGTCACTCAGGATTTCATCGTGATCCGCCGCGGACTCGTGGCTTTTGTAGCTTTCGCTGTTTGGGAAAACATCCGCGGCATGCTCGGGCTGCGGTTGCCCAATGTTGAGCCGATTGGTTTTGTAGCGTTTCTGGTGGCTCTCGGATATGTTGCGGCGCACCAGACTCTGCGGCGTGACCAGCAACTCAGCGAGATTCAAAAGGAACTTGAAGTCGCCAGGCGAATCCAGTTGTCGATTCTGCCCGCCCGGTTTCCCAATTCGGCCAACTTCCGAGTCGCCGCGCGTTATGTGCCGATGACTTCCGCAGCCGGCGACTTCTACGACTTCATCGTGGCCGACGACCGCCAGGCCGGCCTGCTTATCGCCGACGTTTCCGGCCACGGCGTACCCGCCGCACGCATCGCCTCCATGGTGAAGGTAGCAGCCACAGCTCAACGCGCCAACGCCGCGAATCCGTCTCGATTGCTGGCGGGAATGAATGCCGTGCTCTGCGGCAACACGCAGAACCAGTTCGTCACCGCGGCCTACGTTCACCTCGACTCACAAGCGCGGGAAATTCGTTATTCGGCGGCGGGGCATCCACCAATGCTTTTGCTGCGCGAGGGGAAAGTGTGCGAAGTTCTGGAAAACGGGCTGATGCTCGCTGCTTTTGACTTTGCCGCCTATACCACCGCTGCCCAGAAACTGCAGCCAGGGGATCGTTTGCTGCTCTACACCGACGGAATCGTGGAAGCAGCGAGCGCCGGCGGAGACTTCTTCGGGCAGGAATCTTTGAGCGCGCTGCTGCGTCAGACATCGGGAGTCGCACCGGCGGCTGCGGCCGATCGAATTATTTCTGCCGTACAACAGTGGGCTGTATCGCAGGACGATGATCTGACGGTGCTAGTGTGCGATTACGTGGGCGACGCGGCGCTGTCGGTCAACTAGTGAAATCCCGCGGCTGCGGCCTCAAACCCCGAGGCTAAGACGCCCTCGGCACAGCTGTCAGGATGCCCGCGCCACTGCTTTACGGGCTCACCACACGTCGCAGCGCTTGTCCTCGGGGCGTACCATCGAGGCGTCCGTCTTACAACTCCACGCATTCTTGAATTCCGGCAGGTTCGAAAGCGGACCGATAACCCTGAACTTCGCGATCGGATGCGGGTCGCCCTGTACCATCAAGCGCTGAGCCTCGGGGCGCGTTGCGTCGCCGCGAAATTGTCCCCAGGCGATGAAGAACTGCTGCTCGGGGGTGAAGCCGTCAATATCTGCGGGGAGCGGCTTGCCCTCTAACGATTTCCGATAAGCGAGATAAGAAATCTTGGCGCCGCCCAGGTCGCCGATACTTTCGCCGAGCACCAGTTTGCCGTTGTGGTGAATGTCTTTCTCGATGTAGTAGTGATCGAACTGATCCACGACGCACGCCGCGCGCCCCTGAAAGTCCTTCAAGTCAGACTCCGTCCACCAGTCGCGCAGGCGCCCGAGATAGTCGTACTGCGAACCCTGGTCGTCGAAGCCGTGCGAAATCTCATGCCCGATCACGACCCCGATGGCGCCGTAGTTCACCGCATCGACGGCATTCATATCGAAGGCAGGCGGTTGCAGGATTCCGGCCGGAAACACAATTTCATTCAGCAGCGGATTGTAGTATGCGTCGGAAGTAGGCGGCGTCATGCCCCAACGGCCGCGGTCGACGGTTTTTCCAATGGTAACGCGGTCGTCCTCTTCAACGAATTTCCTGCCCGCGATCATGTCGTCGAAGAATGCATCGCGGCGAATTTCGACGTGGCTGTAGTCCTTCCATTTGTCCGGATATCCAATCTTGGGATTGAATGTTGCGATCTTGGCCATCGCTTTTTCTTTGGTGTCGTCACTCATCCACGGGCGGCTCAGAATATCGTCACGCATGGCGGCCAGCAGATTGCGCACCATTTCCTGCATGCGGGCTTTGGCCTCTGGCGGAAAATATTTCTCCACATATTTTTGCCCCAGCGCCTCGCCCAACAACTGGTCGGTCGATTCGACGCAACGTTTCCAGCGTGGCTTCATTTCGGTGGTGCCGCTCAAGTATTTACCCTTGAAGGCGAAGTCCTCCTCGACGAAAGGAGCGGAAAGCGAACTCGCAGTCGAATTCAGCAGTTGCCACTTCAAATACACCTTCCAATCGGCCAACCTCGTCTGCTGCATCTGCCGGTCGACTTCCTGCATGAATTTAGGTTGGTCAACGTTCATATCCACGTCGGTCGGTATTTGCTTGTGTTTGAAGTAGATTGTCCAATCGATGTGGGGAGCCATCGCTTGCAGTTGGACAAACGTCGTGTTGTGATCGGTAGCGGACGGATCGCGCAGCGCGACGTTGTCGAGTGACGCCTCGGCCAACTTCGTCTCCATGCTCATGATCGCTTGCGCAGCGGCTGCGGCGGACTTCTGGTCCCACCCCGCGAGCTTGAACATGGCGGTGACGTGCTCCACATACTTTTCGCGGGCTTGCTTGAAGCGAGGTTCCGCTTTCAGATAGTAGTCGCGATCGGGCAGGCCGAGGCCGCCGGCGCCCAGATCGGCCAGCACCCAAGAAGGCTTATGCGGATCCTGCTGGCTGCCGAGCGCGAAGGGAACCTGAACGAGAATGTCGTGCATCTCGGCCATCCCCTGCTGTAGAGCGGCGATGTCGCGGGCCGCATCGATTTTGGCGAACCACGGTTTGATTGGATTCATGCCGCCGGCATTCACGCGGGTTTCGTCCATACAGGCGCCGTAGTAGTCGCCGATAATTTGTTCAGTGCTGCCCTGGCGGGCGTTCTTGTCGGCAGAAGCGGCTTCCAGAATTTCGCGCAGCTTGTCTTTGGAAGATTCGCCCGCGGCCCAGCGTTTGCTCCAGCGAGTCATCGACGCGGGAATCGGATTGTTCGCTCGCCACGTGCCGTTGGCGAATTCGTAGAAGTCGGTGCACGGTTCGGCCTTACGATCGAGATCGCCGAGGTCGATGCCATGCAGGGACGAGGTTTGTGAGAACAGAAGTGAACAATACGTTAAGAGCCAGACGATAAAGAGCATGGACAGCGACGCCGGACCAATGCGCATATGTTCCTCGTTCTAATCTTCGACTCAGCAGGCGGCGGCAGCCATTTTAGACGAAGCTGCGGGGAAAGGGTTTGAAAGCAATCGGTTTCGGTGTTGAGAACCGGAGACGATGGTAGGGCTCGCCGCAGCGAGGGCGAGACGCCCTCGGTACAGCCGGCAGGATGCCGGCGCTACCAAAACTGAGAACTGCTCCCCTAGCCGCCCGCCTTCAGTTCCGTCAGTACTTGCTTGGCGATTTCTTTCAGAGTTTCGAAGACGCCAACGCCCTGGAAGGCGACCGCTTCGACGATGGGTTCGTTTTTCTTGCGCAATTCGGTAGAGAGCATGTCGATGGGCAGAATGTTCGGCAGGTCTCGCTTGTTCAACTGGAGCACGTAGGGAATCTTGTTGAAGTCGTAGCCATGTTCCTTCAGATTCGACATCAGGTTATCGAGCGCTTCGACGTTGGCGTCCATGCGCTGCTCTTGGGAATCGGCGACAAATACGATGCCGTCTACGCCGCGCAAAATCAGCTTGCGACTGGCATCGTAAAAAACCTGGCCGGGCACGGTGTAAAGATGGATGCGCGTTTTGAAGCCGCGCACCGAACCGAGGTCGAGCGGCAGAAAGTCGAAAAACAGGGTGCGCTCGGTTTCGGTGGCCAGCGAGATCATCTTGCCTTTCTGCTGGTCCGCTGTTTTCTGATAAATCACCTGCAGATTCGTGGTCTTGCCGCCTAATCCGGCGCCGTAGTACACGATCTTGCAATTGATCTCACGGGCTGCGAAGTTGATGAAACTCAAGACTTTCCTCAAATGCGGGCATACCCTTCAGGGGCTGCCGCGCACGCCAATTCTTTTATGGAGGCTCGCGTCTTTATATCATACGGGACGTGCTGAAGGCAGGTTACTCAGGTGACCCCCGGTATTTCACGGGCCGTTAATGGGCCGACGGTGTCGCGTAATACCCAGCCTTGTTATAGATATCAAGCCCTTTCTTGTCGATCAGAACCTCGATGCTGCGATAAGCAGCCGGGCCGGCCACGGCCTTGGGGACGTATGCCAGTGTGTATTGGTTCCGGGCCTCGGAGGTGACTTGCGCATACGCCTCTTCCATCGCATTCCGGGAAAGTTCGCTCAAGATTTGTCCGCCTCCGGTGGCTGACACATACTTAGGGAGGATTTCGCTATAGCCCTGTCCCGGCAGATGGTGAATCCTTTCGATCTGGCGGTAGCCGGGCAGCGCCCCGCTGTCGACCACAACCGCCTTTACCTGGATGCCTTGGGTCTCAAGCACGCGCAGCACTTCCTTGTAGCTGGCCCGGCTGCCCAACTCCCGCCCATCGCTGATGACGAAAATCAACTTCCGTCGGGTGCGCTCGCGCCTGCTAAGATCCAGCGCCGCACGCAGGATAGCGTCATTCAAAACGTAAGCCTCCCTGGGAGGGGTATTGACGGGCGCGATGATCGGTCCTCCAGCGGGAGCCCCGTTAATGGTCGGTCCGTTCGGCCCCAAAGGTCCGTTCAGTATTGGCGGTCCATTGTCGTGCCCGCGCACCAGTTTCATTTCGTTCAGCGCATCCGTCAGCCTCTGCAGCCTTCCGCTAAAGTCCGTGACCTGGCTGACCGTGCTGCTGTAGGTGTAAAGCGCAACCTCGTCGTACGGGCTGAAGGCGCCGACCAGGGACCCGTAGGTCTGGTTTACCTTCTGCAGAGTTACGTCAGACATGCCAGTGTCAAGAACAATGGCCACCGAAAGTTCAAAAGGATCGCTGGAGAAGTACGACAGTGTCTGTTTCTTGCCGTTTTCGAGCACGGTGAAATCTTTGGGAAGCAGACCGTCGACGCGGCGACCATCGGAATCTTTGACCATCACTGGAATCTGTACCAGGGTGGTTGGAACCCGGATGGTGTAGAGGTCTTCGTTGGGATTGATCTGGTTTCTCGGTCTGCTGCCCGCCGGAATCGTTTGCACCGGAGGCATGGGAGGCGGAGCCTGCTTGTTCTGATCTGGCTGCTGCCCCGCAGCCTCGCCCGGATAAGCAGGTGGGGCGCTCGCGCCAGACTCGGGCGGCACGGCGGCGGGCAGCTTGGGAGCCGGGGGCTGGACGGTCGAGGGGGCGTCGGGGATATCCTGCGCCGGTTGGGAGTTGGCGGGCGGCTGAGACTGGTTTCCGCCGGACTGCGCTTGCAGGGCGGGGATGGCCAAGACGGAAGCTGCAAACGACAAGGACAAAGACCAGGACAAGATCGCCCGTGCCCGCGCCGCCAGAGCCCTCAGAGTGGATCTTAAGCGGATTCGATATCCTTCGTTTCCCGTCACCGGTGCCATGGTTGCCATGTCCGCGCTAAAAAATGCCACATTCCCGCCTGTAAGATGCCCAATCCACCCCATTTGGTGCATCAAAGGATTAGACTAACACTAACCAAGAATCTCGAGAGAGTCCCGGATGTCTAACCTTCTCCTTTCTCAGCGCCGACTTCTGGCCTTCGTGGCATTGGCTGCACTGTTGCTGGCCTCCCGATTTACCCCTGCCCAGCAGTCGACTCCCCAGCAATCCTCTGCTCAACAGTCTTCTGCTCAACCACCAGCGCCGAGCCAGCAACCCGCTTCCCCAGCTCAGAAACCGGATGACCAAAAATCCGACGATAACCAGCAGCCCACCGAGACCCTGAAAGTCAATGTCAATGTAGTGCAGCTTTTCTTCAACGTCAAAGACAAACACGGTATGCTCATCCCCAACCTCACCAAGGCCGATTTTGAAGTGAACGAAGACAGTAAGCCGCAGACCATCAAGTATTTCACCGCCGAGACCAATCTCCCGCTCACGCTTGGGATCTTGATCGACTCCAGCGGCAGTCAGCGCAATGTTCTCGACATGGAGAAAGAAGTCGGCGGGGCGTTTCTGAGGCAGATACTGACCGACAAGGATGAGGCTTTCGTCATCGGCTTTGATATTTCTGTAGATCTGCTGCAGGACTTCACCCGCGATGCGCATCGCCTGCAGGCCGCTCTGAACAAGGCGAAAATTAACGTGGATTACACCAGCGGCGGAATCCCTGGCATGGGAGGCGGACCCGTACCCCAGCATAATTCGCCGGGAACTCTGCTTTACGATGCCGTGTACCTCTCGGCCCACGACATGTTGTCGAAAGAAGTGGGCCGCAAGGCCATGGTGCTGCTCACCGATGGTGAGGATGAGGGTAGCCGGCTGAAAATACAGGATGCGATCGAAGCCGCGCAGAAAGCGGATTCCATCGTCTATGTCCTGCTCTGCGCAGATCGCGGATTCTACGGAGGGTTTGGTTATTCTGGGGAATCAGAAATGCGAAGACTGACCGAGCAAACCGGCGGCCGCGTCATCAACGTGGGCAACAAGTTCGACAAGCTCCGCGACGCCTTCGATCAGATCGCTGCCGAACTGCGCAGCCAGTACAACATCGGCTACACCCCGACGAACGCCAAGCTCGACGGTTCCTACCGCAAGCTTGAAATCAAGAACAAGCAGGGCTACAAAATTCAGGCCCGCGCCGGCTATTACGCCGGCCGTAAACAAGACTAACCTGCATGGAGCCAGGCTCTGTGCAGCGGGCACTCCGGCCCGCTGCCTTCGATTCTGTTGTTGCTTTTGATTTTCCTGGACTCTGGACGGAAGGCACAAGCCGGGTCAAAGTCAAAGCCGCGGGCGCCCCCGCCACATAAACACACATACGGCGGTGCCCGCCTGGATTCTACTCTGCCGCTTCCGTCCACCGAACCCTGCGCCCCTCACGACTGCTCTTATGGGCCAGCAAGATTCCACGCATGGTGCGCAGCGCCTGTTCCGGCGTCACATCCAGCGGAGATCCCTTCTCCATCGCATCTCTCACGTTGGCGTAAAAACCGCGATAGTCCCCGCGTTCGGTCTTTACCTTACTGGTTTCTCCCCCCACGCGGCTCAATCTGCCCCAACGTTCCTCCGGTTCCTCGCCCCAATCCGCTCCCCAGGCGGGCCCGTCGGGGCAGTTCTCGCTTCGCAAAATTTCCTCCTGCGGGTCCATGCCATACTTCACGAACGATCCTTCGGTCCCGTGAATCAGCAGGTGCGGCCCCGGAGCGTAGGCAATACTCCGCGCCCGCAAGGTCGCTCGCAGATGCGAATATTCCATGTGCACGTCGAAAGAATCGTCGATCTTCGAATCTCGCCTCTGGCAGAATGCCGCCGCCCAAATCGTCTCCGGTTCGCCAAACAAAACCAGCGCCTGATCGATCAAATGTGGCCCCAGATCCCACAGAACACCCGCCGCAGGATGGTCCGCGCGCTCCCGCCACACGTTCTTGGACTCCAGCCGAAACCGGTCGAAGCGGGCCTCATATTCGGCAACCGCGCCCACCGCCCCGGAATTCAACAGCCTCTTGACCGTCTGGAAATCTCCGTCCCAGCGCCGGTCTTGATACACCGTGACCAGGCGCCTGCGATCGGCAGCAAGACGCACCAATTGCTCGGCCTCCCCCAGCGTCGGCGCAAACGGTTTGTCCACTACCACGTCGCGTCCAGCTTCGAGACAGGCTTTTGTGTAAGAGAAGTGCGAATCATTCGGAGTGGCGACCACGCACAATTTGATCGCGTGGTCCGAGAGCATTTCATCCAGCGTGCGCGCCACCCGGACCTCCGGATATTTTTCCTTCGCCTTCGCCCCGTGGCGCTCGAGAATGCATGCCAGTTCCATCCCCGGAACGCCGCGAATGACGGGGGCATGAAACGCCTGTCCCGCCAGACCAAATCCGATCAAACCCACTCGTACCATGTCTTTTCATCTCCGCGCCGCGATCGGCTTTCAGCGGTCCTTCACGCGCCGCACAAATTTCAATCCCGACCAGACCTCAGTCACCGCGCATACTTTTACATCCACCAGTCCTGCGTCCAATCCAATCTCACGCACAATATCTTCATTCAGGTCGGTGGCCACACCGGAACTTTTCTTGGGCCAACTCGCCCATAGCATTCCAGCCGGCGCCAGCCGGTTGCGGATGCGCTTGAATTCCTTTGCCAGTTCTGATTTCGATTTCCTGAACACCATCGCAAAGTCAAGTGGAGCCTCACCGTCCCCCGCGTTCTCGCAGCCGGCAAGCGCTGCGCCTAACTCCGCACGCACCTCGGCCGGCGCATCGAGTAGGCTCACGCGGAATCCAGGTTTGATTCCCAGCTTCTTCGTTAGCGGCGTCCCTGAATATCCTGGCATGGTCTTTCGGTTCTGCGGGAACGGCAATTCTTACTTTTGTGGCGGCTGCACCCAGGGCGTCAGTTCGGTGTTGTGCATGATCGCGACCAGCCAGTCTCCGCCTGACTTGATGAATATGCAATTGGCCAGACCAGTGCGGTAAGGAGAAGGTTTGCCGGTATTGTCGACCGCGCCGGTCATCTCCCAATGGATATCGACTGCGGCAAGATCAGGCCGCAGAAAGCGAATCTTGGTGACTTCGCCGGTTTGATGGCTTTGTTTGAAAAACCGTTCAAAAGCTACCGCGTGAAACTTCTCAATGTTGGCTTGTCCGGATTCGCTTTGTCCACGGACGTTGGTGAAGTCCGCGTCGTTGGCGAACATGGACGAAAACCGATGGGCGTCGTGAGCGTTCCATCCACCCATCCATCGCTCGTCGACGACAGCCTTGATCGCGGCTTCATCGGCGGCATGTCCGGCGGTCTCGGCCTGCTGCGCGCCAGCCAGGAGTGCGGAAGCTGCCGGGATCAGAAGTGCTAACGAAAATATGACTGCAAGCGGATGGGACACAAACGCCTCCCGATTGTCGCCGCAGATTGTACGCGATGGGTGGAGAAAATCCACTCCGACTTTGCGCTGCCGTTAAATTGCGGTCCGTTCCGAAGTCCGGCTGTCTATTGCGTCGGCGAGTACCATCCGCGCCGCGACCGCACCCGGAGATTCTTTCGATCGTTGGCGACGATTTCGATGGTGCGGTAATGCCCGTCCGCCTTGAGGTCCGCCGGCTTGTAAGAAATGGCGTACTGGCTGCGGAGTTCGTCCTGAATCTCGGCAAACGCATTGGCTACTTCGCGAATCTGGAAGGGGAAGAACGGGTGTCCGCCAGTGGCATCGGCGATGCGCTCCAGCACCTTGTCCCCTGCCCCTTTTGTGCCGCTGACGTTCGTGCTGATGGTATAGACGATCGCCTCTGCGCGCTGCGCCATCTCAATCGCTTCTTCGCGGCTGACGTGGCTCTGGTTATCTTCGCCGTCGCTGAGCAAAATGATGGCCCGCCGCACGGTCGTAGACTTCGGACCCTTCAGCAGCTTGTCGCGGCATGCGAAATAGAGCGCATCGTAAAGCGCCGTGCCCCCGCCAGGACGCAGTTCGTGTACTCCGTGCGCCAGCAATTCGGTGTTGTCGGTGAAATCCTGTGTGACCTCTGGCGTCACGTCAAAGCCGACCACAAAGGCCTGATCGACGCGCGGGTGAATTGTCTGATTCAGAAACTCGATGGCGGATTGCTGCTCGAATTTGAACCGGTCGCGCACGGAGTTGCTGGCATCGATCAGCAGTCCGACCTGCAGCGGCAGATTGGTCTCGGCGTGGAAGCTGCGGATTTCCTGCGGCGGCTTGTTGTCGTCAAGTACGTGGAAGTCGGCTTGCTTCAGATCGGTAACCCGGCGCCCATGCTTGTCGGTCACCGTGAACACGACGTTCACTTCGTTGCTGGTGGCTCGGATGGTGGTAAGAGAGTCATCCGCTGTCGGGGTAGTTGGATCGGCAGCCTTCTGCTGCTGCGCGGCTGCGGTCGGAGATGCCGATGTTATGGCGGACGGAGCGGCGGATGCGTGGGCAGCCGGAATTGCAGCGGCCGAAGCCGGAGGCGCCGACTGCGAAGTCGCGCTCCCCGCCATAAGCCCCAGAAGAGCCAGCCCCAACCCTTTAATGATCTGCGTCTTAATGATGTTCGTCCCCAAGGTTTCCATCGATATCAATATTATATCCGCCGCAACAAGCCCTGCCTGATTCAAACCCGCTTCGTGGAGTCGTTGCTGGCAACGTCTCTCTCGATGGTTGACAGAAAAGCCTGCAGTTCCGCCGGCAGAGAGCTTGACAGAGCAATCGGTTCCTCCGTCCGCGGATGCGTCAGCTCCAACCTCGCCGCATGCAAAAAATTCCGCGATAGCGAGATCGCGCCGCCCTGGTCCGTCGCACGTCCCCGCCTCGCTCGCATCTCGCGCGGCGCGCCATAGAGCACATCGCCCACCAGCGCATGCCCCAGCGACACCATGTGGACGCGAATCTGGTGGGTCCTGCCGGTATCGATCTTCACTTCAACCAGCGTGAACTTGCCAAACGCCGAATCCAGCCGACGAACAACTCTGTAATGCGAGATGGCCTCGCGCCCGCCTGTCCCACGCGTGGTCATTCGTACGCGCCGCACCCGGTCGCGGCTGATGCTGGCCGAAATCGTTCCGCGATCTTTCTTCACCCACCCGTGTACCAGCGCAATGTAGGTCTTCTTCACGTCGCGCCGGGCAAACTGCGCCGCCAGCTTGCGATGCGCTTCGTCGTTCTTCGCCACCACGATCAGCCCGCTGGTCTGTTTGTCCAGCCGATGTACGATCCCCGGGCGCATCTCCCCGCCCACAGCCGACAGGCTCGCGAAATGATGCAGCAGCGCATTCACCAGCGTCCCGCGATTGCGTTGATCTTCCGTCGCGCCTGCCCCCGCATGCACCATCATACCCGCGGCCTTGTTGATAATCGCCAGATCGTCGTCTTCATAGAGGATGTCCAGCGGAATCTCCTCTGCCATAGCGCGCAGAGCAGGCCGCTCCGCGGAGCCGAGAACGGCGATGCGCTCGCCCCCCCGCAGCTTGAGCGCAGCCTTCGCGGGAGCATCATTCACCGAAACCTTTTGTTCCGAGATCAGCTGCTGCGCCCGCGCCCGGCTCACATCGAGCTGCGCCGCAAGCAATTGATCCAGACGTTTGCCGGCGTGGTCAGACGTGACGGAAATAAGAGTTGGAACTGCTTGTGGCACTAGACGGGAAGGATACTACAGGCAGTTGGATGCATCGCTCTTCCGAAAGCGTCATCGTTGGATGTCTTTTTTATCTAACGTGTCGCGCTGACCGTCCGCGCCGGGACCGCCTTCGAGCCAGGACGCAGCCACCAGATCAATCCGCCGGCCAGCACCAAACCAATCGCGATCAGCTGCGTTCCGGTCATCGCCCCACCAAATACCGAGCCCCGGCCGGGATCGTCGCGTAAATATTCGAGGAAGAATCTGGCAACGCCGTAGATGAACATAAACGCGCCAAACACCTGGCCGTCGAACTTTCGGCGCTTGAGTAGCCACATCAGGAGGAAGAAATTCGCCAGCTCCACCGCCGACTCGAACAATTGTGTCGGTTCAAGCGGCACGCCCAGCGGCGTCCCGGTAATTGACTTCGCCAGCGGATTGTGGAAGACCACGCCCCACCAGTGATGCGTCTGTTTCCCATAGCAGCATCCCGCGGCGAAGCAGCCGATGCGGCCAATCGCGTGTCCCAGCGCCAGACCGGGAGCGAATGCGTCGCAAGTGCCCAGCGCCGGCATCTTGTGCTTCCAGACATACCACGCCGCCGCCGCGAACGCGGCCAGCAGGCCTCCGGAAAAAACTCCGCCCGCCTGCAACGTGTTGATGCTGAAAATCTCGCTGGGCTGAGCCGAGTAATAGCTCCACTCATTGACGACGTAAAGCACCTTCGCCCCGATGATGCCGCAAAGCACAACCAGAATCCCCAGGTTCCAGGCCTTGTCGCCGTCAATTCCCAGCCGCTCGGAATTGCGCACACTGATCCCGAGTCCGATCAGGACGCCCATGGAAACCAGGAATCCATACGTCGGCAGGAAAAACTTTCCCAGATGAAACAGTTGCGGGTACACAGTTTAATTGGATGCGGGAAAACCCGGATTCGCTACTTGAACCAGTTTAGCAGGTACGACAGAACGCAGCGATGATGCGGGGAGAATCAAAAGCCGGCGGACAAGAGTGTCCGCCCCACATAAACAAAAGCAAGCCGACCCACTAAGCCGTGTGACGGGCCGAGAATGAACCCGTCGGTAGACGTTGGGAACCCGCCGAGACCCTTTAGGCATCTCCGCATGGCGGAGCGTCGCACACCGGATCCTAGTTCGAGTCGAGTCCCCGTTCA